>Ga0315289_10013381_pt1 | contig 11499 bp, 13 predicted proteins | sample YL17G11_40_MG_FD_203452 | JGI IMG/M metagenome (GOLD analysis project Ga0315289, IMG submission 203452) | Sediment microbial communities from Yellowstone Lake, YNP, Wyoming, USA - YL17G11_40 | ecosystem: Environmental > Aquatic > Freshwater > Lake > Sediment | place: USA: Wyoming | collected... | reverse complement strand
CAAAATATTCTTTAGAATATCTGCAAAAAATGATTAAAGCAACAAAACTTACTGATAAAACAATAATTAGTTTTTCAACAGACTACCCTCTTAAGCTTGAGTTTAATACTCCTTTTATTGAATTAGGGTTTATTCTTGCGCCTAGGGTGGAGAATGAGGATTAAAGATGTTCGGCGAGGGCATATAGGTAAAATGTGATTTCTGGGGTATTTTATTTTTTGGCGAGTTTCCAGAGAAAATTTGAGGGAGAAGTTGAAGAAAAGGATAAAAAAACTTCCTTGAAGAAAGGTTTAAATTAAATGAGCTCTTATATACTCTATGAAAGAAATGAAAGAAATGAACAAACTGAAAGGAAAAAGAGAAGATATAAATAAAGAGATACAAGAGAAAAAGAATAAACTATTAATATGGTTAAATGATAACATTTTACCAATAAGCTATAAATTATGGAAAGAGGATCAAGATGAAACTTATGTTAAGATTGCAGAAGATTTAAAACAGGGATGGGTGGATGTTCAAATAAGTATCTATTCTGGTTTAATAATTCCTCTTATTATTTTCATTCTTGGATTAATAGCAATAGATAATCCTTCATCTAAATTTGGAGTGATAGTAAGAGTAATACTAATAATCTATATATTAGTTGTGATTTTCTTGGTGAATCACCATTATGATAAGTATACTGATGAAAAATATCTTGATATGTCAGAACAGGAATTCAATAAGAACAAAGAAAAAAATTAAGTATTAGAATTTTGAGGATTTGAGAGAGAAGTTGAAGAAAAGAAAGAAGATGTAAAGGCGAAGAGTTTTTATAGATTTAATAGTTTAGTCACTTATGGCTAGAAAAGAATTCATATTTAAAAGAAAAGACTTTGCTATTTTATCAGGTTATAAAAAAATAGTAAAAAAAATAGAAACTCTTAATTTAAATGACTTTCAAAAAATAAATCAAAAATTATTAAATAACTATTTGTTAGCTGTAATTTACAAATTTGAATGTATCTGCCTCTTTATGGCTAAACTAAATAATCTCTTAAATGAACTAGCGACAAAGAACAAAGTTAATTCTGATTTTAGGATAGAATATTATTCCGCTATAGATTTTTTATTTTTTGAGATAACCAGTTGTTGGGATGTCCTGACAAAAATAAATAACTTAATATTTGAACTTGGGCATGAGGAAAAGAAATGCAATTTTAATTTTATTATAAGAACAGTTGAAAAAAAGAATAAAAAGTTTATCAAATCGCGGGTATATTACTATTTAACCTATCCAGAAAGAAATCCAGAAGATAAATTTGATATCCTAAAATTCATGAATAGTTTTGTAATAGATAGAACATTCACCACTCATTATGGAATGATAGAAGCAGAAAGTATACCTGTAAGAATCAAAAAAGGGAAAACAGAATGTTTATCTTACTTACCTTATACCTTCCCTGAAAATCCACACCATCCTTTTAAAACATACCCTAATGAAAAAAATGTTAGGCGTTTGTTTGATACCGCATTTGGAGTAACTTCTTTTATTTTTGATGAAACATTAAAGGATGTTTATACATATTTAAAAAAGAAATTAAAAACCCAAAAATAAAAAAAGAGCTCTTAACTGGGGCATATTTTCTATTTGTTTTTGTGATAATTATATCTAAAAGTTTATTCTGGTCATTTATATTCTCTTTAGCTTTTGCAATATTCTTGTTTTTTTCTAACGTTAATTATCGAGGCAATTGATTAGATATATTTTTAAATAACTTTACTATTGTTTACCTATGGGAAAGCCTAAAGAATTATTAATCTTATTTTTAATTGTTTTCTTATTGGTTGGTCCTATTTTTGTAGATGCTACATGGAATGTTTTTAGTACTGTTGGAGATCCTCAATGCATAAACGGAGATTCTGTTGAGGTAACTTTAATTTATAACCCTCTTGACCCCCCTTATCAAGATCAAAATGCCATTGTAAATACCAACAATATCCATATTTTTGTAATGTGGAATGGTGCAACAGGCAATACCTACATAACTGGCGAATGGGGTGCAGAACAATGGGGACCTAAAGGGGTAGTATCTCTTAAGCTAGGAGTTGAAAATCTATATGCCAATGCTACTCATTTTGGGATGGAGTGGCTAAATCCTGCAACTCCTGGAGATGGGCTTTCAGGAAATTTTGTAAATCCTTGCTATACAGAAAGTGTAGTCTCCAACAACGGATGTACGGGATCAAAAACTTGCTATAGGGTAAGTTCAGTTAACATAGGAACTTGTGATTTTTCTACTTATCCTTGTACCTACTCAACTTATCAAACTATCTTAGATACAAATTGTGCTCAGGGAGCAGGAAGTTTTAAATATGGTTCTGAACCAGAATGTCTTGCAACAATTTCAACTTGTGGTAATAAAGTCTGTGCTCCCTCTGAAAATTGTGATAATTGCCCTCAAGATTGTGGATGCAAGGCTAGTGAAATTTGTTCCGAAGATAACTATTATAATTGGGGTTATAATTGCATGCCAATTATAGATATAAAAGAATTAGATTCATCAAAAGAAATAGATCTAAATATTATCCCAGGTCAAGATAATAGGCCCAGTGTCATAATAAAAAAGGGAGATAAAAACCAAACTTTAATTTTTGGGTTTACTGCAATTGCAGGAGATGAAAATTTTAATCAAGAGGAGTATCTAAAGAATAATCCCCAACCAATAAATTTAATCTATGCTCCAGATAAATATCTTGCTATCTATTCTGGAGAGATTAAAACAATAAAATTAGATAGTATTGGAGAGGAGATAAATATAAAATTAATTGATATGGATTATTTCAAATCTATGAAACTCTTATTCTCTAAACCCTCAAAATTTAATTTTAATAAACAATATTTATATTATGGAATAATTGCTGTTTTTGTAGTTATAATCCTTTTTTCAGGGTTTTTTTATCTTTTCAAAGATATACTCCTCAAGAGAAAGAAAAATAGTGATAGTGGATTTTCAAAGGGAAGAACAAAAGAAATTATATTAGAAAAAGAAACAAAAGAAAAAATTCCTAGTAATATAACTGAAGCAATAACAATCAATGGACTAGGAGTTAAAAAAGGTTCAAACACAATACTAGAAAATGTAAGCTTTACTGTAAAAAGGGGGGAATTTGTTTCTTTACTTGGACCATCGGGTTCAGGCAAATCTACTATAATCGAGATCCTTGCTGGAAGAAGAAAACCTTCATTAGGCAAAGTAAATATTTTTGGAAAAAATTTAGATGAGGAAGGAATTAATAAGTATATTGGATTTGTTCCTCAAGGTAATGAGCTTTACCTTAATCAAACAGTTCATAAAAACCTCGAAAATAGTGCTATAAAATGGGGAATTAAAAATTCTGAACAGAAAATATCTTATATTCTCGAACAAGTAAATTTAATGGAAAGGAAAAATTTAATTGCAAATAAATTGTCAGGAGGTCAGCAAAAATTGCTTTCTTTGGCTATGGAATTGATAAGAGAACCTGAATTACTTATATTAGATGAGCCAACTACGGGTCTTGACCCAAATACTAGAAACCAAATTATTACTTTGCTTTGTAATCTCTCAAGATATGACAAAAAAACAGTGTTAATAACAACACATTTTATGGATGATTCTGAAGAATGTGATGAGGTCGTAATTATTAATGATAAAAAGATTGTTGCTAGGGGTTCTCCAGATAAACTTAAAAAAATGCTTCCGGGTTCAGGAAAGATGGTAACACTTGTTTTAGATAACTCAGATAGAAATTTATTAGATAAAATAAGAAAAATTAAAGGTGTTGAGAGACTTATTGCTGAAGGAAGAACATTGAATATTCTAACAAACAATCCTAATGCAGTTGAAATTGCAAATAAGGTGCATGAATATGGAGGATATGTGAATGAGAGTAAAATCTCTAGAGCTTCTATGAAAGAGGTATTTGTCTTTTTTACAGGAAGGAGTCCAGAAGAATAAAAATGGTAATAAATGTTTTTAGAGCAATAAGACTTGAATTTAATTTTTTAAGGCAAAGTAAAATAAATCTAATTTTATATCTAATTATTCCTGCTTTATTTGCTTATTTTTTTGGACTAGCTGGACAAATAAATGTTTCTTGGAAAGAAGGTGTAACCTACTTTGTTCTTTATGCACCAACAGTCTTACCATTATTTATTTTGTTTATGACTACTCAACTAACTATTATGAGGATAGTTGGTGAAAGAGCTCCTTATGGAACTCTTGATAGAGATTTAATTTCATTATCAAGAACCAGCATATTTTTTGGTAAATTAATAATCAATTGTATTATTGCTATCTTTCAAGCATTAATTGTATTAATTATCTCTTATAATATATTTCACCTATCAGTAAATCCTATATTATTCTTATTTATCTTAATCCTCGTTGGAATTTTCGGTGTGGCTTTAGGATTGACTATTTCAGTTCTGTCTTTAAATAAAGAACAAGCATCTCAAATAGTCCCTTTTGTAATATTAACTTTATTTATATTCAATGGGTCGATTATTAGTTTAGATACAATAATGCCTCCTATAAAAAATATAGTCTCAAGTTTACCTTTAGCAACTGCAACAGATTCTTTGATGCGGATGATAAATTCTAATCATGGGTTTTATGAATTAAGAGATAATCTTTTCTTTTTAGCTAGCTGGATATTTATTATAATCCTGTTTGGTTGGATTAAATTTTGTGCAGAATCTTTAAAAAAATAATATGAAGAAAAAAACTCTTTTCATTTTAGTAATTGTATTACTTTTAATCATATGTTTTCTGTTTTTTGTATTATTTAATAAGCAAACTTCTTGGGATAAAATGCACATTAAAGACTTTAAAGTTTATTCCTATAAGGACAGATGGGAAAATTATCCTTTTCCTGCTGAAAAAATAAATTTAGAATTAATAGGAAGTATAATCCCAAACACAGAACAAAACATAGATAAGATAGAGGCTTACCAATGGAAAACAAACAATAAGGTTTATGCGTTCATTTATATTGTGCAATTAAAAAATGAGTTAAATAATTTTAAAAATAGAGAAGAAGTTAAATCAAATCAAGAGGAGATACTTAATGAACAAGTTTATGTTTATACTGTTCCTATAGATTATGAAGGAACAAAAGAAAATATGAAATTATTTTTATTTGACGAGAATAAATTTGTGTTTATAGTAGGAGGATTTTGGTCTTTTCCTGAAGAATTGGTAAAAAAGTTAGTAAATAAATATCCTTCTGGACCTACTGCTTCTAATCTTAATATCAATAATGAATTTATAAATCAATTAGATTCTTATATTTCAAAGATTATTTAAAGAATAAGCTAGAAGTTTTAAATTATTTTTAAAAATTAAATAGAATTATTTTTTGTAAATAATATCATGACTTCAGAAATCAAAGATTTCTGATAGTGCTCAAGAATTGAAAATTCTTGACATGATCAAAATCATCAAACTCAATTAAATTATTCACTTTATTAAACTTAAACACTAAAACAAAATGCCCGATATGAACCCTTTTTTTATCTTTCAAATCATATCTTAAATTTTTATAATGTTCTATATCTGATGAATTAATTACCTCATTAATTTTATTTAAAACTTGTTCGTAAAGTGATTTATCTTTTTTTAAAATGCTTATCAAAAACCCTGCAAAGCCCTTTAAATTGCCTTGGTATTGGGTATTATGGCTACATTAAACACATAAAGACATTTAGTGTAGTCATAATAAAGAATAATCACAAAGAAAATTAAAATAAAATGTAGGCAAAAGTTCTCCTAGTCTTTCTATTTTGATAATTTTTAATCCCAATCAGTTGGTTCACCTTTCATTTCTTTTATAGCATTAACAATATCACATTCATAAATATCATCAGATCCATCCTTGTTTATTGCCATAGTGCATCCATCTAAATAACCTTCTTTCAATATCTTTCTTATTAATTTCTTCCCGTATTTTTTCTCTAATTTTTCTTGCTTCATTTTGTCTCAAGCAGCCATTTCCAGACAGGCTTGATAATTATCTTTTTATTTTCTAGAACAAATTCTTCTTCTTTATCAAGAGTTAGAATTAAACCTTCTTTTAACTTATATTCTTTCAGAGCCTCTATCAATCCTTCGACTTCTCTCTTTTTTGTTATTGCATTATCTAAGATTAAACACACTTGAATAGCCTTAGTTATTTTAAGTCCTTCTTTGATAATAAAGTCGCACTCATTCTTTTTAGCATGATAATAAACCTCTGCCCCTCTTCTTACTAATTCTATAAAAACAAGATTTTCTAATCTTTTTCCTGCGTTTTCTGAGAAATTAAAAGCCACTGTTTTTAAGAAGCTGTTATCCAATACATAAAATTTAGATGAAGAAACTTTTTGTTTCTTAATTGAATAGTCAAATTTATTTATCGTGGATGCAACAAAAACATTTTTTAGATACTCAATGTAATTATTTATCATGCTCAAACTTTTTATACTGGAGACTTGCTTTAATGTTGAATAAGAATAAGTCTTGCTAACATTAGAGAATAAGTATAAAATTAAATCATTTAGTTCCTTTATCTTCTTTATACCATACCTTTTTATTATATCCTTATTCAGAATATCTTCAAAATATTGTTTTGAAAGGCTTAAATCATCATTTATTATTACTAAAGGAAATCCTCCTTTCTCAAAGTATTCATTAAATGCCTGAGAAACTGCTCTTCTTTCATCAGTTGTTTGATAATCTATTTTAATTTTTTTGAATAAGAGAAACTCCCTAAAAGAAAAGGGGTATAGTTTAATAACTTTATTTCTACCGGTTAGAAATGTTGAAATCTCAGAACTTAAAAGGCTTGAGTTTGAACCAGTAACAAAAACCTTAATCTTCTTCGCATACAGGTTATTTACCCATCTCTCCCAAGAAGGCGCATTTTGAACTTCATCTAAAAGATAAATCACATTTGTTTTTATTCCATATATTTCTGAAACTACCTCTTCTATATCTTCAAAATTTTCTACTTTGAAATCTGTAAGCCTTATATCATCAAAATTCATGTAAACAAATTTTTCGTTAAGTTTTTTTGAAATAATCTTCAAAAGCGAGCTTTTGCCACATCTCCTAACGCCTGTTATAATTACTATCTCGTTTCCTTTTATGTAATCTTTTAAAGAAACTTCCCTTTCAATAAGATCATCTGCTTTATCAAACAAACTTTGCTGATCCTGCAAAACTTCTTTTAGCTTATGCTTTTCCATACTTTTTGTTAGATTCTGGGCTTTATAAACCTTTCTTTGCTATTTAATAAGTGCTTATAAATGAGCATATATCTATAAAGAAAGCTTAAATCTTTCTGAAGTGATACAATTTATGTAACACTTGTTATCTATCTGCCTTCTCTCGACAATCCTTAAAATCAAATTCCTAACAAATCTCTGCAGGAGGCATAGTAAAATTGATTAATTCTGTCCACTAAATTTAATATATTTTTAAATCTCCAAAACATTTATAAATATACTATGTATATTCATAATATAAATAATTATAATATTAATAGGTTTATTATAATGTGAATAATAACGTATATTATTATGAATAATCAAATAAAAAATAAAGTATTAAAGCTTTTAGGGGATGAAAAGGTGATTACTAGTTCTGAATTAGCTAAGCATCTAAGAGTTAGTTGGAATACTGCTGAAAAATATCTTTTAGAGTTAGTTATTGAAAATGAGATTATTAAAATAAAAAAAGAGGGGGTAAATTTATGGATGAAAAGATAATAAGAACTGAAAGAGAGTTTAAAGTATGGTTTGAAAAAAATTTTAGAAAAGTTGGGTATTCTAAGATAATTAAAGATAACAAAGGTAAATTTCCTGATTTTATAATGCTAAAAAATAATAAAAAAATTGGTGTGGAGTTAGAAACTCTTTCTTCAAATTTTATTCTGCATAAACATGACTTTAAAAAAGTTGATGAATTAGTCTGTATTAAAGAAAATATAAAATTACCAATTAAAACTTTAGTCTTGAATCAATTAACCTATAAAAGCAGAATTACGAGGATATCTGCAACAGTAGACAAGGAAACAAAAGAGCTTATTAAAGATATTCTAAAAAGGGGCAATTATAGAAATATTTCTCATCTTATTGAAACTGCTATTAAAAAAATTGCAAAAGAGGAGAAAAATGTTAAGAAAAAATAATTTTAACAAGAAGGGACAAATCACAATATTCATAATCCTTGCATTAATCTTAATTGTAGGAATTATTTTTATATTTCTATTAAGACAAGCTCCAAAAATAGAAATAGTAAGTGAGGAAAATCCTCAAGCATTTATTGAAAGCTGCACTCGTGATGCTGTTGAAGAAGCTTTAGGTATTATAATGATTCATTCAGGAAGTTTAGAACCAAAAGGAACAGTAATGTATCAAGGAGAAAATATTTCTTATTTATGCTATACTAATATATATTATCGCTCTTGCATAAATCAGCAGCCATTGTTAATTGAACATATTGAAGATGAAATATACAAATATATTAAACCAAGAATTTCAAATTGTTTTCAGGTTTTAAAAACAAGTCTTGAACCAAGATATGAAGTTGAAATGGAAGAGTATTGGGATTTAACAACAAAACTTACACCAAATGGAGTTGAGGTTAATATTAATAGAGAATTTAAAATGCAAAGAGGGAATAATGTCAGGAGTTTTAGCTTGTTTAAAACAAATATTATTCATCCTATATATCGTCTTGCAGAAATTGCAATGGAAATTGTAAATGCAGAGGCTCGTTATTGTAATTTTGATACTTTAGGTTTTATGATAATTTATCCGAGATATAATATAAACAAATTTAGAACAGGAGATTCAGATACAATTTATTCACTGAAAGAACTTACAAGTAATGAAGAATTTAAATTTGCAGTCAGGAGCTGTGCAATCCCCCCAGGATTTTAAAAACCGTCTTTTTAGAAAAAAAATGGTGACAAAAAATGATAAACGAGAAAAAGAAAATAAGAGACATGAAAATGAGAACATTAATAATATATAAAAATAAAAGAGATGCAGATGGGAAAAAACAAAATATCAATAATTTATAAAAATAAGAGAGATAAAGATGAGAAATTAAGCTACTCAAAACAGAGCTTAAAAAATTAAATATTACTGAAATAAAATGATAAACAAGAAAAATAATTTATCAAAAAAAATACTGGAAAAACAAAACTTAAAAAAATAAATGTTAATTAATAAAATAAAAAAACAAAGCTGAGAAATTTATAAGATATAAGACAATAAAACTAATAAGAATAAAAAGATGATAAAAAAATATATGAATAAAAAAGCAGCAGTAAGTTATTTGCAAATATTAATTTTAATTATTTCAATATTTGCATTTTGTTATCTTATTTATGATTCAACTAAAATTGTTTCTGCTCAAACACGAGGAGGAAGTTCTTCTTTACCTGGTTATGGGTGTTGTAAAGAAACTAAGTTAGGGAATACTTGCCAATATGTTCCTGAAGCAGAGTGCAATGATACTATTAGGGGTTCTCCTAATTTATGTGAAAATACTTTTTTTTGTAAGCCTGGTTGTTGTTTTAGTAAAGATATTGGATTATGCAATGAGGCTACTCCAAAAGTAAGCTGTGATAATGCAGGAGGAAATTGGTCTCAAGGTTCCTGTAATATTCAAAAATGTGAAAGACATTGTTGTATTTTAGGAAGCCAGGCAAAATTTACAACAAAAAGAAATTGTGAAGTAGAGTCTGGATTTTTAGGAATTCCTGTAAATTTTGATACAAGTGTGAATACTGAAATTGAGTGTATTTTTTTAACTGAAAAAGATGATGAAGGTGCTTGTGTTTTTGAATCTGGTGAACAAACAACTTGTTTATACATAACAAGAGAAGAGTGTTTTTCAAGAACAGGAAATGAAAATAATTTTTACAAAGATACTTTTTGTTCATCTCCATTATTAAACACAAGTTGTGCTGCTCATGATTATGATGATTGTGTTGATGGAAAAGACAGTGTTTATTGGTTTGATTCTTGCGGAAATAAAGAAAATATTAAACAAAATTGCAGTATTTTTCTTGGAAGTATTTGTGGGAAATATAGAGAAGGATTAGATCAAAGGCCAAGCCAAGGGGAATACACCTGCAGAAGTTTAGATTGTAAAGCAGATAATGGAATGAATTATAAAAATGGAGAAAGCTGGTGTGAATATGAAGGAACAGTTGGGGATGGAAGGGATGTTGTTGGAAGCAGGCATGTAAAACATATTTGTTTTATGGGAGAAGAAAGAATAGAACCTTGTGCTGATTTTAGAAATCAGATTTGTGTTGGAACAGAAGTTAATATAGGAAATGGACAAACTTTTTCAGAAGCTGTTTGCAGACAGAATAATTGGCAGGATTGTTTTTCAAAAGATGTGATTGGAGAAGCAGCAATAAATAATAATGATAATCCAGATTGTATTACTAGAGGAGTTCATATTGATGAGTTTAGTTTTGATTTAGCTGTTCCTGCTTTTCCTCCTGGATTTGATATAAAAAATAATTATGAAGCTGCTCAAGGAATTTGCAGTCTTGCTTCACAAACCTGCACAATAGTAGAAGTTAAAGAATTATTTAGTGGATGGGAGTGTAAGGTAAATTGTGGTTGTGATAGTTCTTCATTTACTAAACAAATGAATGAATTATGCACTTCTTTAGGTGATTGTGGTGGGTATGTTAATACAGAAGGAAAATATGTTAAGAATTATATTTCTGGAGCAGGAGATATAGATGGCAACCAATATATAAATTATTCAAAACCAGAAAGAAATCTTGATATGATTGAGCCTGGAAATTTAAGTGAGTTGCTTGGAGTTTATGGAATGAGCCCAAGTGAGGGTGGAAGAAGTGGAGGAATAGGAATGTTAGGAATGGCTACTCTTGGAGTTCAAGGAATTCAAATGTTAGGAATGACAAAATCTCTTGCTGGACTTTCTTATATTGGTCCTGCTGGAACTGCTTTAGGAGGGGGAACAGGAGCAATAAGTGCATCAGCACAAGCAACAGCAAATGCAGCAGCAGTAAAGGCTGGCACATTAACAACAGCAGAAATACAAGCAGGAGTAAATGCCCCTGTGACTCCAGCACAAACAGCTGCAGCTAGTGGAGCTGGATGGGGGAATTTATTATCTGCTGTTGGTGCAGGACTTGCAATTGCAACAATCTTAAGTTTAGGATTTGGAGTAAGACAAAGCACTGCTTTAATAATAGGAATAGCAATTGGAGGAGCATTAATAATTGCAGCAACCTATGGAATAATTGAATGGGAGTTTGTGGCTGTTCTAGGATGGCTAGGATTTGCTGCAATAATTCTTATGTGGATTTTTGGAATTGGAGACACAAGAGAAAAAGATATTAGTTTTAAGTGTTTGCCTTGGCAAGCTCCAACAGGAGGTGCTGATTGTGAAAAATGCAATCCTAAAAATGAATTTGATGTTCCTTGTTCTGAATATA
>Ga0315289_10013380_pt1 | contig 11499 bp, 8 predicted proteins | sample YL17G11_40_MG_FD_203452 | JGI IMG/M metagenome (GOLD analysis project Ga0315289, IMG submission 203452) | Sediment microbial communities from Yellowstone Lake, YNP, Wyoming, USA - YL17G11_40 | ecosystem: Environmental > Aquatic > Freshwater > Lake > Sediment | place: USA: Wyoming | collected... | reverse complement strand
TGAGAAAAAAGAGACTCCTATCGACGAGCTTCCATCTCCTGACAAGAAATGGATTGCCTTTGTCCGTAATTATAACCTCTATATTCGCCTGGCTTCGACAGGCGAGGAGATTCAGTTAAGCCATGATGGCGAGGAATCCTATGCTTACGCCTCCTCAACGCCAGACCTGCAGACTCTCATCCGGGCAGGTGCCGGCGCTCCAAAAATGCGAGTCTCTGCGACCTGGTCGCCTGATTCCAAGAAGCTTCTGACCTCGCGCATGGACGAGCGGAAGGCAAAAAGGCATCATCTCCTCCAGTTTGCCCCTCCAGGAGAGCAGCGGGCAAAGCTATTTTCCTGGGTCTATCCCCTTCCTGGAGATGAATTTCTCCCTCAAGGGGAGCCGGTTGTTTTTGATGTGGAGGGAAAAAAGCAGATTCCGATTGACTGCAGACCCTTGCTCCTCCCGCTCCTGATGTGGAAGGCAGGAGGCGACGGAGTCTGGACAGAAGACAGCCGGAGAATTTATTTCGCTGAGACAGAGCGAGGGTACCAGAAGCTCAACCTCTATGAAGCCGACCCAAGCACGGGCAAAACTCGGCTTATTCTCACCGAAACCTCTGAAACCTGCGTTGACCCCCACATGACTTATTTAAGCCTTATCAGCAATGGTTCTGAGTTCATCTGGGGCTCGGAAAGGGACGGCTGGTGCCATCTCTATCTCTTTGATGGGAAGAGCGGCCAGCTCAAGAATCAAATCACAAAAGGTGAATTTGTGGTGCGGGAGATTGTCCATGTCGATGAGAAAAACCGCCAGGTCTATTTTGTCGCAGGAGGAAAGGAGGCCGGGCGCGACCCTTACCTGCGCCATCTTTACCGGGTGAATCTCGACGGCACAAAGCTTAGATTGCTGATCCCTGAAGACGCTGACCATTCTGTCAGATTTTCACCCGATGGAAAATACTTCGTCGATACTTACTCCAAGATCAACACTATTGCCATCTCTGTTCTTCGCCGAAGCTTTGATGGAAAACTCATCCGCGAGCTGGAAAAAGCGGATGCCGAATTGCTCCTGGCAGCAGGATGGCCCTGGCCAGAGCCTTTTCAAGTCAAAGGCCGTGACGGAAAGACCGATATTTACGGTGCAATCTACCGGCCTTCGAATTTCAATCCCTCTCATAAATATCCGGTCATCGACGGCATATACAATGGACCGCAGGCGGTCAGGACACCCAAATCCTTCCAGGCATCCTCGCACGACCAGGCCATCGCTGAGCTCGGATTCATCGTGGTGACTGTCGATGGCATGGGGACAGCCATGCGCTCCAAGGCCTTCCATAATGTCTCATACAAAAACCTCGGGGATTCCGGCCTTGAAGACCACATCCTGGCCATAAAACAGCTGGCGGAGAAATATCCATATCTGGATTTAGACCATGTCGGAATCTACGGCCATTCTGCAGGAGGATACGACTCTGCCCATGCCCTGCTCACCCACCCTGAATTCTACAAGGTCGCTGTCTCCTCATCCGGATGCCACGACAACCGGAGCGACAAAGTCTGGTGGAACGAGCTTTGGATGGGCTATCCTGTGGCCGAGCACTACAAGCAGCAAGCCAACCCCACTCTTGCCGCTAACTTAAATGGAAAGCTCCTGCTTGTCCACGGCGACCTGGACGACAATGTTCATCCTGCTGCCACATTGCAGCTTGTCGATGCGCTGATTAAAGCCAACAAGGATTTTGACCTGCTCATCATGCCCAACAAGCATCATGGCCTGGGCAACGGTTATTTTGTTCGAAAGAGATGGGATTATTTTGTGAAGAATCTTTTAGGCGTCGAGCCCCCCAAAGAGTATCCCCTCCTCGAGCCTGAGGAAAGAGATCGGTAAGGCTTTATTCCTATTCCTAACAATTCCTAATTATTGCTTCGTATGAATGATTAACGTATAATTCACCACTTATATATTTCTCTAATTAATACAAACGCAATAAAAAAATTGTCATCGCGAGGAGAAGCCGAAGCCGCGAGCAGAGCGTGGCGGGAAGCGACGTGGCAATCTCACAAAATTAATCTGAAGAGATGGCCACGCTCCCTTCGGTCGCTCGCCATGACATTGTAACAAAATTTATTGCGTTTGTATTAATTACCTATCACAAGATTGGCTCTTCTTCGGGAAGCAAATCATGTTTCTTTATTAGGCTTGCCCAAGAGGATAATTTAAGTGGAGATGAGGATATCGCAGGCCGATGACCATAAAACAGGAAATCGTTGACTTCAGGCAGAGGTTCAAGTGGTCTCACACCTTTACCGCGCTGAGAAGCCGCAACTACCGGCTCTGGTTCTTCGGCCAGATGGTTTCCCTGTTCGGGACGTGGATGCAGATCACAGCTCAGGGATTCCTTGTTTTCCAATTGACACATTCGCCGGTCTACCTGGGTTATGTCGCCTTCGCCTCTGGAATTCCCACCTGGCTTTTCATGCTCTACGCGGGTGTTGTTGCGGACAGGATGTCACGGCGGCGCTTGCTCCTCGTCACCCAGACAGCGATGATGATTCTGGCTTTTATCCTGGCCGGCCTCACCTTTCTCAAGCTTGTCCAACCGTGGCATATCATTCTCTTAGCCTTTGGACTGGGCGTGGCCAACGCCTTTGATGCGCCGGCGCGGCAGGCTTTTGTCCTGGAAATGGTCGAGCGTGAAGACCTGACCAACGCCATCGCCCTGAATTCAACCATGTTCAATTCAGCCACTGCCTTCGGCCCGGCAATCGCTGGAGTGACCTATGCTCTTTTTGGTCCAGCCTGGTGCTTCACCCTGAATGGTATCTCGTTCATCGCCGTCATTGCCGCCTTGCTGGCGATGATGAACCTGAACCCGCAACCCATACAAGAGGAACAGAATTCTGTTCTTGTCGACTTGAAAGAAGGATTGAGCTATGTCCTATCCCACCCGATGATTCGCACCCTGCTCGGCCTCGTAGGCATGATAACTCTGTTCGGTATTTCCTTCGCCACTCTCATCCCAGCCTGGACGATAAGGATTCTTCACGGCAATGCCTCAGTCAACGGCCTTCTCTTTTCAGCGCGAGGTCTTGGGGCGTTGATCAGCGCCTTATCGATTGCCTCACTCGGCCGTTTCAAATTCAAGGGCAAACTCTTAACTCTCGGAACCTTTGCTTTCCCTGTCGGCCTGCTCGCTTTTGCCCTGGTGCGACGGACGCCGCTCTCGCTTCTGGCTTTGGTCGGTGTGGGCTGGGCATCGATTCTCATCTTCAACCTGGCCAATACCCTTGTTCAAACCTTAGCTTCAGACAAATTGCGAGGAAGAGTGATGAGCGTCTACAGCTTCACCTTTTTCGGCTTTATGCCGATTGGCGGCTTGCTGGCTGGAGCTGTTGCCGAAAAGGCCGGCGAGCCGGCAACAGTCATACTCTGGTCTTTGATCTTGCTCGGCTCTGCTGCCTCGATCTGGATATTTCTGCCAAAGATTCGAGAGCTCGAGTAGCGGCTACAGCATGGGCTGACTCTGGAGCCATAATTCAATTTGAATCATGCATGGGGAATTAAGGGGAAAATAAAATCTAACTCATGAATTAAGTAATGTATCCCCTGAATTACCCTGAATTAGGCAGCCTGCGGCCTTTCAGGAATGACGACAGTTGAAGCTGCAACAGTTCCTTGACCTGTCTCTAGATTCCTGATGACAATACGGCATCTGTAGACAGCAGGATTTAGAGAATAAATAAAACGGAAATAATAAAAGGTATGAATCCCTTTTTCACCTCTATCCCCATCGCAAAAATTATAATTCTTCATATTAATTATTGCAAGGGTGACTGCATTCCAGGAAAGATTTTATCGAAAATTTCAAAAGGCAAGAAAGATATCCTTATTTTCGCTCAATATATCTGTAGTCGGTGACAAAAGGAACTGGAACAGACATTCTTATCTCTTTTCCCTGTCTGAGAATGACAATTTCCACCGAATCGCCTTCCTTGGCGTTATTCCACCATTTTTCTTTTGCCTTATTGAAACTTTCTTCGGAGTTTATTCTATCTTTCCCAATAGCGAACAAAATATCTTCTTTTTGAGCTCCGGCTCTGTGAAGAACAGAGTCAGAGACAAGGTCTTTGATAAGAAGCTTATCCTCCCTGTATTCAGGGTAAAATCCCAAAATCCCTGGCCTTCTGAATTCCTCCACCTTCAAACGGGAAAGCCTGCTCAAAATCTCTGGATAGAAAGCTTCGATGTCTTTAAACCTTCCGCGATTCACCTCGTACTCCTTGAAATAATCGCAGAAACGGCTCAAAAGCTTGAAGCCTTGCTTGCTCTCCCTTTCCAGCATTTTCTCTGCTTTCTCTTCTCCAAAAGCTTTCCTCGTCAGAAGAAGCTGACCAGAAGTCACCATATGCTCGGCAAAGGCACGGTCCCAGCTCGCATAGCCCAGCCGCTGGAAGTCTTCTTTCAGAGGCTGATAAAGATAAGCAAGTTTATTGATTTCTTCTGAATATTTTCTTGAAGTGGGCTCGATGAAGCTATGGCTGAACTCGTGAAAGGCAAAATAGACGTTTGAAAAGCTATCGGAATATTTCTGAAAGCCGTCGAGGTCGTAGAATATCCACTTTCCATGATCGTTTATCTCGACATGCGTGGCAGAGCCGGCCATGAAAGGGCAAGGGACAAAATAAAATCGCTCGACTGGCTTGCCGTAAAAACCTTCCATCAACTGCGGAATGTCAACCGAAGGAAGGTTATCCTTGACTTCCATCATCACCGCCTGAATTTCCTGGAGATGATTTTCCCAGAAATTTTCGAATCTGGAGCGTAAATAAAAATCTCTGACAGAGGTAATATAATCTGAAATTATTTTTTCCATAGACTTCCATTCTTTGTATTCTTCAGGAAATTCTCTGATACGTTTTGCCTCGGGAAATTCAGAGTAATAGAAAGCGATGTTATTGAGAACAAAATACCACGCCATCTTGAACATCTGGTCAGTGCGCTGGACGGCTGGATGGTTCCTAAATTCGCTAAAATGGTCCCTGGCTTTCTTTGTCAAGGGATGAAAGTAACGCTGCTTCATGGCCTCGCCACAAGGGCTGAGCATGACAAGAATATGAAAGACGACAAGGTTTTTCGGACATGCAACCCATAGCTTTTTGCTGACTCTGACCTCGTTTTGGGCAAAGACTGTCAAGCCCGAAAAAAAGATAAGAAGAAAAAGGCTCAGAACAATCAGGATGACCAGGGCTTTTTTGCTCATGACATCCTCCTCTCGGCTTCTTTGACCGGCAAAAGTTCTTTTTTTTCTCTTTGTTTTATCACTTTTTTCCTGGAATGTTAGGCATAATCATAAGCAAAATATATGCCAGATTGATCCTAGCTTTATAAGCGCTCCCCTCCTGGAAAGCATTTTAATTCTTATGAAGTAAACGTTCGCTGTAAATTATTTTTACACACAAGATTTGCCATCCATCAAGGAAAAGATGTTTTCGTAAGCATTCTCAAATCTGTGGTGTGAAGAGGATCAGGCTGGGTGTCGAGAAAACCGATTTTTTATTATCATTGAAAAAATGCTTTCGACCCTGAGTTCTATTTGTCCTGGTTATAATCTAATATCTCCAACTTGAGCTGGCCAACAATTTCGGAAATGGCTTGGGCCATCTCCTTGAAAATATTCTCATCAAGAAGGCTTCTTCCAAACTTGATGTGAGTGGCATCCGTATAATATTCACCACTTTTCTTGTCCACAGCCAGCCACTTCGAATCGAGCCCGATCCAGCGGCCGACATAGACTTCAGGCCACATGTGGTAGGCGAATATCCCCTGAGCAGACATGATTCCAACAGCAGCCCTGGACGGGATGCCTGAAGCTCGACAGAGAGCTACGGTCAGAATCGTGTGCTCTGAGCAATCCCCTTTTCGATTTTTCAGGGTTTCTTTGGCCGTGGCAAAGCCCACATCATAATTGGGAGTCATCTCTTTCTTGACCCACTCTGAGATCTTCTTCGCGGCTCTCCAAGAATTTTTCTCCTCTCCGACAATTTCCTTTGCCGCTCTTTGAATACCCGGATCGTCAGACTCACAAAACGAAGTCGGCTTCAAATACATACGGAACTCTTCCTCTTCCACTGGAATAGAGATGGCTTCCTTTTCGCTGAATATCTGGGAGCTCGTCTGGATGATCACATAGTCTTTTCCAACCTCCTCTATCTTTTGACTCCCATCATCAAAAGGAAAATCTTTGATTCTATCCGGAGAAATTCCGCTGAGCTTGAAGGTCACTCTCTGAACCTCCTGAGGCCGCTCAAAAGCCAGATTGGGTTTGATGACTGTGGAGAAAGCGATATCAAAATTCTCGCCGGAAATCTCGGTGGCTTTTTCTTTTGGCATCCGGATGGATGTCGTCATGATAAAGCTTACTTTGCTTGCCGTCTTCCAGGCGTTTCCGCTGCGGTCAATCCACTCATCCATGATTACAGGAACAACAGAAGTCATTTCTTCCCTAACGTGCCACAGCTTCATTTCTTTCCCCAAAATCAAAACATCCTCCTTGCCAATGATCTCGAAGCGGCAATCAACAAGAGAATAAGTCATAGGGTCCAATATTTTAAAACTGTATTTCTTACCGGCTATTAGGCCATCTTCCTTGATCATCTTCTCCAAAGGGGGTCCAAGATAAAATTCTTCTTGATAGGGGAGCTCTTTTATAACTTTACCGTTGGACTTGAAGAGTATTTTATCAGCTTCGACCTCAGCCCTGGTTACAGTCTCAGTCTCTGACATTTTCATTCTTAGGGTGCACTCCAAAGGCCTTCCCTTTTCATCTGACAATGATTCCTGCGCAGAAAGGATTTGCACGGGATTTCCACCAAGGCGGGAGACCCTCATCGATGATTCATCGAAATCTTTTCTGTATCGCGTTCCATTCTTCTTCACTGAAAACTCCTGGCTGTGGCTGTAGCCAACTTTTACTCCATTCATGTAAATTCCCATCCACGATTCTGATAATTTTTTCTCTTCTCCTGGCGAAGACTCGAAAGCTTTGAGGGAATAGACTTCTTTATGTCCGCTCCAGAGAAGAGGGTTAAAAAGAAAGAAAGAGAGAAACAAGCTCGATAATAGTTCTTGGCGCCTCACCTTCGTCCTCCTTTCTATATTCTACAGCGACCGGTGAACAATGACCAGTACTCAATTTCAAAAACGCTAAAGCGTAAATGAGATTAATTTTGTTTGAAGGATGATTTGAAATCAGAAAGGACCTTTTCTAAAGTGAATATTGTATCTTTTTATTTTCTCGTTGAGAGTGGAGCACTTCATCTTTAAAATATTTGCTGCCTTTTTCTGATTCCCGTTAACCTCATGCAACGTTCTCAGGATAATACTCTTCTCCAAGCCGTCGATGAGCTCTTTTAAAGGAATGTTGCTATTCAGGAAAAAATACTCGATGAAGAACCAAAAGAGTTTATCTTTCAACAGATTCTCCCTGAATAATTCCTTCCTTTCTTGGGAATCACCAGGAAAAGAGTCTTCAAGTCTCTTGAAGATTTCTTCTCTTTCTTGAACTCTTTCAGGAGAAAAGTTAAAGCTCGGCCCTTTGTCTATCTCTTTTTCAAGTTCCATCTCAACATTGAGAAAATCAAGGACTCCCTTCTTATGCTCCTGAATCATTTTTTCCGACCTCATCTTTTTTCTCCTCTAAAAAACAAGATTCATGCAAATTGTTTCATCATATAAAAACGTACCAAAAGATGAAAACGTTGCTTTTTTATCCTCATACTCTCTTCTCCGTAATTTTTTTTGAATCCAGGAGATCGTCTATGGATCGGGTGAGAGCCTCTAAATCAAGGGGTTTAACAAAGAATTGAGAGATGGAAAGATTCGCAAGTTCATCGACGTTCACCAAGTCTGGAAAGGCTGAAATCAGGATGATTTCTCCCCCGTAGCCAGACTCTCTGAACTTGGAAATCATCTCCAGGCCATTCATATAGGGCAATTTCAAATCAGCGATAATTAAATCAACCTTTGCATTTTTGAAACGTTGCAAAGCCTCTTTGGAATCCTTAGCAAGGTAGACCTGATAATCCCTGTGAAGGATCAAAAAAAAGGTCTTGCGAATGGACTCATCATCGTCAACAACCACAATCTTCTTTTCGGTCATCTTTTCTCTTTTACCTCTTTCAGCTTTAGATGTTGATTGACACTGTATTTTTCTGCATTTTTTGTGCCAAAACAGAAGGAAATTCCTTGAAAAACCTAAGAAATAAACAGGAATATGATTTCAGCCATCCCGGTTGGAAAAGCTCTGGGAATATTAATTAATTAACACATAATAAATAAATTGATAGCACGAATATATTCTTCTTATTGGGGAAAAGAGAAAGCCAAAAATCAGGAAAAACCCAAACGAGCCTTTTTAAAACCCGAGCCCCTGAAACGCTGATGAAAAAATATTTACATCAGGGTGTAAAACGTTTACACCTTCAAATTCACCCTCTATTTATAAAGATCAGGCTGGGTGCCGTAGAAAAAGGGACAGTCCCCTTTTTTACCTTATTACTCGATGGCAGAGAAGAGAGAAGAAAAAGGAGATAAAAAAAGGGGACTGTCCCCTTTATCGTTAAACCTCCAGCCCATATTCCTTGATCTTCTTATCAAGGGTAGGACGGCTGATCTGCAAGATTTGGCTGGCCTTGGTTTTATTCCCTTTTGTTGCCTTTAGGACGTGCTGAATGTAATTCTTCTCGACTTCTCTTAAAGCGACAAGCTCCTTGAGAAAGAGCTTCTTCTCTGCTGGCTCAAGAGGCAGATTTTCCTCCAGAATCACATCGCCCTTAGCCAGGATGGCGGCTCGAGTTAGGGCATTCTCCAGCTCTCTGACATTCCCTTTCCAGGGGTGGTTGACCAAGAGCTTCATGACTTCAGGAGGAATTTTCCTCACGTTCTTCCGCAGTTTGCGATTTATCTTCTCCAAAAGATAGGGCACTAACTCTGAAATATCTTCTTTCCGTTCACGAAGCGGAGGCAATGTTATTTCCATCACTTTCAGGCGGTAGTAAAGGTCTTCTCTCAACTTCCCCTTCTCAACAAGGGATTTTAATTCCTGGTTGGTAGCGGCTATGATTCTCGCCTGGGTTTTCAGGATTTTCTCCCCTCCGACTTTCATGAAATCCCTTGTCTCAATCACCCGCAGAAGCTTCGCCTGGAGATTCGCAGAAATATCCCCGATTTCATCCAGGAAGAGTGTTCCCTTGCCTGCGATCTCAAACTTCCCTCTGGTTTCGCAAACAGCATCGGTGAAAGCTCCTTTGACATGGCCGAAGAGCTCGCTCTCCAAGAGGGTGTCGGTAATTGCCGAGCAATTGATGACAATAAAGGGCTCGTCTCGATAAGGGCTGTTGTAGTGGACGGCTTTAGCCACAAGTTCCTTTCCCGTTCCACTCTCACCCTGGATGAGAACATTGGTTCTTGAATTGGCGACAGAGCCGATGAGCTTAAAAACCTGCCTCATGGGCGCAGAATGCCCGATGATGTTATCGATGGTGTATTCTTTCTGTTTCTCCTCCATCATGTAGCTGATTTTCTCTTCCAGGCTCTTGATCTGAAAAGCCTTGTCCACTGTCAAATCCAGCTCGACATAGTCCAAAGGTTTGACCAGATATTCAAAAGCGCCTAATTTTATAGCCTCAACGGTTGTTTTCATATCATCATAAGCCGTCATGATGATGATGCAGGCATCTTTGTTCTTTTCTTTAATCTCGCCTAAGACTTCAAGGCCATCTTTATCCGGAAGTCGAATATCGAGTATGACCAGCTCCGGACAGCTTTCCCCGTACTTCTGAAGTCCTTCCTCCCCATTTTCAGCCAAGAGAACCTCAAAGCCTTTTCGGCTTAGATGAGAGGAGAGAGTTTTTCCGACTAAAGGGTCGTCGTCGATGACTAAGATTGATTTCATCTTTCTCCCTCGCAGGGAATAAGAATTTCAAAACAGGCTCCTTGCTTGAAATCATCCTTAACTTTTATCGAGCCCTTATGTTGTTCAATAATCTTTCTGGCATTAGGCAAGCCCAATCCAATCCCAGAGGATTTGGTGGTGTAAAAGGGTTCAAAAATAATCTCCCTTTTTTCTGGAGGAATCCCGCTGCCGTTGTCGGCTATTTCAATCTTAATCTTTTTTCCTGATTCGTCCTTCAAAAGCGAGAGGGAAACATTTATCCTTCCTCCCTCATCTGCGGCTTCATAGGCATTTCGCAGAACATTCAAGAAGACCTGCCTCATTTTGTCGCCATCGACAAGAACCTTGGGCAAACCCTGCTCGTAATCTTTCTCCAGAACGATCTTTTTCAACTCCAGGGAATCGGCAACGATTTTTATCGACTCGTCGAAGATTTGTTCGATAGAAAACTGATTCAAATTCAATTCAGAAGCTCGAGTGAAATCCAGAAGGTCTTTGATAAACTTCTCCATCTGGACTATTCCTTCTTGGGACAGGCTCAGATGCTCTTTCTCTATCTCATCCAAGCGGTCGCTCTGAAAGAGCTTCTGGACGTTCAACTTGACGGATGTCAGGGGATTGCGGATCTCATGGGCGATTCCTGCAGAGATGCGGCCGATGGAAGCCAGCTTCTCTGCCTGAATTAACTTCCTGTTAGCCTCCTCCATTCTTTTCCTTGTCAAGAGAAGCTGATAACTCATATCATTGAAGCTCTGGGCTAAATTTCCGATCTCATCCTTTGAGTCGATGTCTATTTGCTGAGTGAATTCTCCTTTGGAAATCTTCACAGTGGCATCCACCAACTTTTTCAAGGGTCCTGTTATGCCTCTTGATAATAGGGCCGTTCCGCCCACGCTGATAGCCAGTCCAACAAGACCGACCAGGATCAGCATCATGCGGGTTTTTTGAATCTCTTTGAGCATCTCTTCCAGCGAGAGTCCAATCTTTATCGAACCCCATTTCGTCGGGGAACCGACGACTATGATTGGAACCTCAATTTCAAGTATTCTGAGGACTTTCCCTGAGACCTTGTCCTTGAGCTTTTTGGATTCAAAAAAATAAACCTTTTCATCAGCCTCTGCCTTGAGCCGGCTGAAGTTATAGATTTCTTCATAATCTTTTATAAAATCATTGGCCACAAAAGGCTTGCTGGTGCGGTCATAAAAGATGACATAGATGAGCTTCTCACTTATCTGCGCTTCGATGTTTTCCTTTACCGCATTCCTATCCCAGTAAACAAAAGGATAGTAATTGAGATTGGCAATGTTCTTGGCAATCAATACCCCCTTGTTCTTCTGCTCCTCAAAAATGGTTTTTACCTCTCGCTGCTCGATGACAAAGATAACCGACCCCACAAGCACAATGAGCAGGCCCATGACAGAAACCATGAACCTCGTCCTGAGGGAAGTGTGGAATCGGACTTTCATCTATCTATCCAGCCATATTTTCTTGGCGTCCAGGTAATAAAAACCAAGGGGAGGGACTTCCACTCCCCTGACATAGGGTTGCATGGCCACCCTGTTCT
>Ga0315289_10013379_pt1 | contig 11500 bp, 28 predicted proteins | sample YL17G11_40_MG_FD_203452 | JGI IMG/M metagenome (GOLD analysis project Ga0315289, IMG submission 203452) | Sediment microbial communities from Yellowstone Lake, YNP, Wyoming, USA - YL17G11_40 | ecosystem: Environmental > Aquatic > Freshwater > Lake > Sediment | place: USA: Wyoming | collected... | reverse complement strand
TGAGAGTACTGCCTGGAGATACTATGAAAAGATGTTGGAGATCGAGACTGAAAGGACTAAGATCTATTCTCAGGTTGAAAACTGTGATGACGAATCAGACCTCCTCACGGCAGTTATGGATACCTATGCTGAGGAAACTACACAGAGAGACCCAGATATAGCCCGCACTATTTGGGTAGAGTCTAAGAACCCTGTAGTAAAGGATCATATCACTAGACTGTTTGATAGATTAGATGTAGAGGATAAGATATATGGTATAGCTAGGTCTATAGTCAAGTATGGGGATCTCTTTATGAAGTTATATCTGAAGCCTCAATATGGCATTGAGTCTTGGGTAATGTTCTCTCCCTACCACTGTGTAAGATTAGAGAAGGAAGGTATCCTGAAAGGGTTCTATCTAGGTACTGAACTGCCCGGAGATCCTAAGAATCTAGAACCCAATCATCTACCTTGGGAGTTAGTACACTGGAGATTGATGGGTAAGGCAGTAGATCTCCTATATGGAACTTCGGCTATAGCCTCCGGTATGCGTATCTATAGAAAGCTTATGATGATGGAGGATCACCTAGTCATCTATAGAGTACTTAGGGCCCCTGATAGGTTTGTGCACTACTTAGACTGTGGAGATGTGTCTCCTGATGTGGCTCAGAGGATGGCACAGAAGTATGCATCACAGTTAAAGAAGGATAGGATGCTAGATGCTACTACCAGTCCTATCGAAGGTGTGAAGGAAGCCTATAAGCCACCAGCTGCTGTAGATGATATTGTGTTTCCTCTTACTAAGAATAAGCAGTCTAAGATAGAAAAGTTAGCCGGCAGCAATAACTTTTCAGATGTCTATGACATAGAGTATATGTTGAAGAGATTACTCTCCTGTCTGAGAGTGCCTCCTGGGTATCTTGGTATTGAGAAGGAGGGTGGACTCTTTGATAGTAAGAATGCATTAGTACAACAGGATGTTAGATTTGCCAGACAGTGTAAGAAGTTGCAGAGAGCTATTATAATAGGCTTTGTAAGACTAGGACAGATAGAGCTTATGTATAATAACTTAGATGCGAGAGATCCTCAGAATGAGTTTACTGTATCTATGCCCCCTATCTCTTATCTAGAAGAGGCTCAGAGAAATGCAGTCATACAAACTAGAGTAGATATCATGGGGAAACTGGCAGATTTAGGAGTAACTCTCAAGCTTAATAGAGTGGCCTGGTTGACCTATATCCTACGTACCTTTGGTAGGTTTACAGATGATATAATCAGGCAGTATCTATCTGGTATGCCGGGGGAGGCATTAGGCGCAGCTGAGCCTACACCAGAAGAGAAGGAGGCTATAGATAGGGTAGTAGCTAAGCAAGGAGTTAAGGCTATCCTAGACTCCATTGGTGAACTACATAGTATGAGGGGTCCTACCTCAGTAAGATCTCTTGATGTCCCAAGTGTATCCGAGCCTTTACCTGAGCAACAGAAGCCTGGTACTGCCTTCCGGGAGGGCGGGGCATGACCATCTACCTGATCGTCTCTGCGAGCGTGGTGCCCCGACCTCTCAATAGCCTCTGCTTTGACGCCGACGACCCGCCGGCGGAGCTGCTCGGGGAGCTGGCCCGGGCAGCCTATGGCGGTCGCCCCGGGGACACACTCGACCAGACTCAGCCGGGCATCCAGGAGGGCTACCGCGAGACGGTCCGGCGGATACTCCGGGCCCTGGCCGAAAAGGTGAAAGCATGAACAGGGAAGAGGCCGGAGAAGGTAAGAGTGATTAGGGTGGATCTGAATGCTCTGTCTATAGTTTATGCTAAGAGGATTGGAGTACCTAGAGAGGTTGCAGAGAAGTATCTAAGTCAGATATCTGGTCTGCTCTTTGAGTGTCTCTCTCGAGGAGAGGAGATTCGTATACCCCATCTTGGTAAACTAGTGCCCAAACTAATACCAGCACACAAGGGATATAATTATATTACAAAGAAGGAGAGTATGGTACCTACGTATGTCTCTGTTAGATTTAAGCAGTATGACTCATCTAAGCATAAGCTGTGGTCAAGGAGTCCTCTGAATTGTAAGAAGCTGATGGATATCTCTACTGAGTTGCCATTTGAGGATGCATAAAGAAGGGAGTAGTTGTGGGTAAGAAGTCTAAGCTTAGTAAGAAACTAGATGAGAGTATGGATCAAACTATATATCGTAGGAGGAGGATCTGTTGGGGGTGTAGCCACTGGGAACCAGATGTGGCCTTGCCGTGGGGGCGGAACTGGAGATGTTCTGAACGCATAGTAAAGCCGTTAGAACCTTGCTCCAAGTATAGAGATTGTGGAGGAGTTAAGGGAAATGAGAGTGGTGCCTGTGATACTGGTATTCCTGTATATCCCACACCTATAGTAAAAGAGGTGGGTACAGTAGTCACCACAGTAGATGCTGAGGAGCACATACTACTTCAGGTACTAGATCTTATAGAGGGAGATCGAGCTAAGGAGTATGGACCTATTAGGGAGGACTATAATAAGACTGTAGCCTTATTCAAACTCTTAACTGGTATAGAGCTCACTGCTGAGCAGGGAGTAACATTCATGGTTGCTGTGAAACTTTCCAGACTAGCTCGTATCCTGAAGAAGGAGGTACCTCTACATATTGATACATTAAAGGATGATATAGGATATACAGCCAAGCTGGCTAGAATGTTACAGGGAATAGAATAGTGCCCTCTAAGGACATCAGTGTAATACCTAGAGGTATGTATTGTTATGAGCAAGTAGACTATATAACTGGAGCTACAATAGCAGATAATCCTATACGTATGTGTCCATACTGGAGCTTTAGGATAGATAAACCCAGACAGATGAATGGATACTGTAGTTATCTAGAGTCTGGAGATTGGGAAGGTGAGGGAGCAGGACTTTCCTTACTCTGGGACATGTGTAAGGAATGTGGGGTGAATGAAGGAGAGGAGGAAGATTGACTACAATAGTTTATCTGGCAGGTAGATATAGAGGATTATCTAAGTGGAGAGTTATAAGATGGCTAGAGGTATTCAGAAATGTATGTATTGCATGGTGGTGGACCTATAGACTAAACAGGGCTGGATACTTTGTGATATCCCCACATTGTAACTCTGCATTTATGGGGAAGGCTGCTCCAGCTAAGCATTGGTTAAATGGAGATCTGAGGCTTATTAAGGCTTTAGCTCGTATGCGAGATAAGTTGTTTGTGATAGGCTTAATTCCTAAGTATGAGACTTCTAAAGGTACTCGCGCAGAGAATAGATTAGCAGACTCGTTGAAGGTAGATATCTATACAGCTCAAGAGTTGTTGGATCTGGCTAAGGAGAAGAACGGTGCCATATATACCAAAGAATGAAAGAGCGAGACTAAGACCTCAGATAGAAGCTTTGAAGAGTAAACTATCTGAGATAGGATACTCTGTAGGAAGAGTAAACTATGTCGTATGTAGACTCATGTTAGGATTCAAGGCTGCTAAGTATAGTGAACATAGTGCTATCCATGGAGCAGTACAGGATGCCGCTGATGAGTATAAGAGAAGGATGTTGGATCCTTACGAGGATAAGAAGATAGAATCTGAGGGTGATGTTTTCATAGAGGATGACATTGGAGAAGGAGATCAGAAGTGAAGAAAGAATTGACTGAGATCATAGTAGTAATGGATCAATCTGGTTCTATGGACAGTATCAAGACAGATGCTATCGGAGGTTTCAATACTTTCCTCTCTGAGCAGAAGAAGGTACCTGGTAAGGCTAGGTTTACCTTGGTACTATTTGACAGCCAGAATTATAAGGAGGTATATCTCTCTGAGTCTATTAAGAAGGTTAAGCCTCTTGATGAGTCCACCTATATCCCTGGAGCCTCTACACCGCTGTTAGACGCTGTAGGACGGGCGATCGATAAGGTCGGAGCCAAGCTGGCCGAACTCCCTGAATCTGAGCGTCCTGAGAAGGTAGTGTTCGTAGTTCTAACTGACGGACATGAGAACGCATCTACAGACTATACTAAGGATAAGGTTAAGTCTATGATAAAGCATCAGTCTGATGTGTATAAGTGGCAGTTTGTCTTTCTAGGTGTTAATATTGATGCATTCGATAGCTTCACTGGTGGGGTAGCTATAGGTGTAGGACTTCAGGGCTGTTGTAGTACACAGGGAGCTCAAGGTGCTAGTGGTGGTTATAGTATGGCGAGTAATGCAGTTAGAAACTACAGAAGTGGCCAGACTAGCTCAGTAGATATGAGTAGCTCAGCTGGAGGAGTTAGTAATAGATCTTAAGGTTGTGGAGGGAATATGAGTCTATTTAAGGTAGGAGATATAGTAAGACCTCATCATCATGTAAGAAATACGACTGGCATATCTAGAGATACTCTACTGAAGATAGAAGGGGTCCGTAATCACGTGTATCTATTGAGTATATTGGAAACAGGTAAGATATTACCCTATGGCTGGTGGTTTGAGGCTAGCTTTGAACCTGTGTCTCTTCTAGATCAGATGTACTATGATAGTCTGACTATATGATCTTTTAAGGGTAGGAGAGTTTGGGTGTTTAGAGTAGGAGACATTCTTTGGATAGCCGCCTATGGTAATGAGAGAAGGAGATTTATAGTTTCTCAGGGCCTATGGAGTTCTACGGGAGGGGGATTTTTCTATACTGTAACCTCTTTACCTAGGGAGACTGGTGTTATTTCTAGTGTGAGTCAGGATTGGTTGGAGGAGTATGCTGAGAAAGTAGACGTACTAGAGCAAATGTATTATGACTATATGGAGTTAGATAAATGTTCCAAGTAGGAGATGTAGTAACGTTTATTTATCTCCCTGACTGTGATTCTGAGTTTCTATCTAATCCTAAGTATCTAGTAGTGGGCGTATCTATAGAGGGGCGATATATAGATGTAAGAAGTTTTACTAGTGGTAGTGTGTATTGGGGAGAGAAGGCAGCTCAGTTTAGGAAAGTAGATATAGTAGAACAGATGTATTATGACTATAAGCATCTTAAGAGTGAGGATTCCCCGGTAGCTCAATGGTAGATGCGCCTGACTGTTAATCAGGAGGTTGGAGGTTCGAGTCCTCCTCGGGGAGCCAAATCTCTTAAGGTTGGCCGAGGCGGAGAAGGGGGTTATGAGACTACCGTATCTTAGATATCTAGGTAAGAAACTCCTACGTGTCCTTTTATACTGCATAGACAGACTGTGTGGAGAGAAGAAGTGATTTCTCCTGGTTCTATAGTAAGAGTGAGAGATAGGATGATAAGATATCATCCTGAATTCAAGGATAAGAGATATCTAGTATTGCGTGGAGATCCTGATACAGGTATGTATGATCTTGCTGAGCTCTATCTAGGAAGACTCGGATCTACTATATGGCATAGTTATGATATGGCAGTTGAACTAGTTGATGTCCTAGAACAGATGTATCTGTGTTTTACTTTACTGGAGAAGTAGAATGATCAATGTAGGTAGTATAGTTAAATTCAAACCAGAGTATCTGAAGAATACTCCAGAGTTATCAAAGCGTAGATTCAGAGTACTTAGTATTCTAGCAAATAGTCAGTACTATAGTAGAATACTCACAGTAGAAAGAATAGATGGTGACAGTACTGAGCATAGATTCTATGAGAGGTATCTAGAACAAGTATCTATATTAGATCAAATGTATGCAGACTATCTGGAGATGGAAAGGGAGAATAATGATTCAGGTAGGTGATGTAGTCAGGTTCAAGCCTAAGTGTGTAGAGGGTACTCCTGTTATTGCTACTTGGAGATATCTAGTATTGTCCATAATCCCCTGTTCTATTAGAGGGATTGCCGGCCCACGCCAGATTACTGTGAGAGATATATCTAATGGATTGACTCTAGATCTATATGAGATAGCTCTAGAAGCGGTTAATCTAATAGAAGGTATGCACGATTGCTATATGAATCTTAAGGATGGAGAGACTGATGCTGCGAGTCGGTGATATAGTGAAGTGGAAAGATTGGATACTTCAGAAGTATCCAGGGAATGAAGATAGGAGATTCTTAGTGGTAGTTAACTCCTATCTGGCCGGCGAGCCCTGCCGGCCCAATCATGAAGTTACTATTACGAGGGTAGACGGTCCTAAAATAGGTGGAAGAATCCCAGATGCAATTGGAGTATATGAAGCATACCTAGAAAAAGTTAATATAGTAGAGTCTATGTATTACAGTTACCTTAATCTAGATACTACTTCAGCTAGTAAGAAGGATGTATGATCTCTGTACTCTGCTACGCAAAGTGTGAGGTATGTGGGCGACCGACTCTTAGGGTTGAGAAGTTAAGTCGCTCTGCAGTGTGTCAAACATGCAAGGATTCGCGGGTTAGACTAACGGCCAGTCGCCAGGCTCATAACCTGGTCAAGAGGGTTCAACTCCCTCACCCGCTAGATTTAAACTAGGAGGACTATATGTTTCAAGTAGGGGATATAGTGTGTTGGAGTTTTAGCTCTAAATATCATATTAAACGATTTGAGGTATTAGGTTGGGAGGAGAATGGAGATATAGTAAAAGCAAGAGAGTTAGAGAGTGAGAAAGATACTAGGATATTTAGTGTGTCTTTGAGGAAGGTAGACATATTAGAACAGATGTACTATGATTTTCTGAGACTGGAGTCAGGACAACTTGTCTAATGTCTTCTTCACTGCTGATACTCACTTTAACCATAAGGCTATTATATGGTATTGTAATCGTCCATATAAGAGTGTAGAGGATATGAATGAAAGTATAGTTTTTAGATGGAATGAGGTAGTCAGACCAAACGATACTATTTATCATCTTGGTGACTTTTCATTCAGAGGGCAGAAGTATAAGGAAGTACTAGCAGCTCTAAATGGCAACATCTATCTAATACAAGGTAATCATGATCGTGGGCCTATCTTAAAGGATAAAAGATTCAAAGAAGTGACACTTATGAAGAGTATAGATGTAGATAAGGTCTCCTTAGTTCTATGCCACTATGCTATGAGAGTTTGGCATAAGTCACACTATGGTAGTTGGCAATTATATGGTCATAGTCATGGTAGGCTAGCTGATCTATCTCTGTCTAAAGCTACAGATGTGGGAGTTGATAGATGGAGCTTCAAGCCTGTAGGGTTTGAAGAGATAAGACTCTACATGGACGCAAGGGGTATAGGCTATGGTGCATGTAGGTGAATTAGTACGCGTAGTAGTCCCAGCACATGCGGGTGGCAATAGATATGAAGGGGAGTATGTATACATAGTACTTAGTATTGATAAGTGGGAGGAGTGTAAGGTGAGAGCTTTATCAAACGAGATGGTGTCATCCTTTTCAGTGAGGTATCTTAGCCCAGTAGATATACTAGAACAGATGTATGAGGACTATTTAGCTTCGGAGAAGCCCTTATGATTCAGAAGGGGGACATAGTTAGGTATAAACCTGGCCGGGTTGGTATGCTTAGTCCGAGGTCGAGGTATGTAGTACTGGAAAGAGTTGAGAATATATCCTCTGCGCTAATAGTACGGAGAATAGAGGATGGTCTTTCCTTCTGGCTCTATGAAGATTTCTTAGAACCCGTAAACATTGTAGAACAGATGTATGAGGACTACTTAAGAATGGAGATGCCATGAAACTTCTACCCTACCTACTCTTCATCATAGGGAGTTTATTCTTCATAGCAGGGTCCATCGTAGCCATGATACAGGTTCTTAAGATTAGATAGAGAGAAGGGAGATCCTCATGTCTAAGCAGTTCATTCAGCCAATGGAGGACAGACTGTTAGTCGAGATCATGCCAGTAGATGACTCTAAGAGTCCAGGGGGTATAGTTATCCCTGAGACAGCTAGGCAGACTCAGAGAAAGCCTGTATTCAAGTCTAGAGTAGTACAGGTTGGAAATGGAGAGAAGATAGTGAAGTCTAAGATCTCTCCTGGTGATATAGTGTTTATTACTCCATTCTCTGGTGCACCTGCTGATCCTATGAATGATAACCTTCTATTCATAAATTATGGTGAGGTATTAGGTGTGTTGAGAGATCAGACTTAAATCAAGGTGTTTGAAGCCTACCAGCCAGGCCTGTAGTCTGGTTGGCAGTGTCAGGGTGGGAGTTGTAATAGGATGCCCCCATTCGTTGCAACTCCCACCTGATGTTTCAAAATGGGCCTGAAAAGTTTCGACCGGTGATAGGAGGATAGTGAGAGCACGCCGAGGACGGCAGTTGGCCTCGAAAATCATCTGCCAAAAGATACTTGCAAGACCTGAAGTACTAAGACCGTCGTTCCGTAACCTGGTTCCTGCACTCCAGGCTGCGTAAGTAGACTAGCAGTGACAGCGGGAAAGACTGCTGACAAGTAAGAAAGAGTGCTTGAGGTCGCCAGAGTACCAAGATAAGAAATCTCTGGATAAGCGTGTAGAAGCTCACGTCTGAATACATCTGGGACGGGGACTGCGATGTCCCCCAGGTCCACCATTAAATTCTAGAGGAAGAGCACTCTTCCTTGGAGGATACATCGATGTCTGTTGAGAGTAAGAATCCAGTACAGTGTGTGCATGACTTCCAGATTGTAGAGAAGGCAGAAGATGGTACACTGACTCTAGTATGTAGGAAACCTGGTTGTAACTTCTGTAAGAAGACTAACCCTCCAGTAGAAGCTAAGAAAGAGAAGACAGATAAGAAGATGCTATTGGAGTAGCCATGGTCATAGGGCCCTCTCAGGCATACAAAGTAATAGAAATACTTAAGGATGTCTTTAAGGGTGAGGTTAGTAGATCTTATGCACTTAGAGTCATAAGAGATAGTAGAATACCAGTAACAGATGCAGATATACTTAGGAGTAGCTCCTTTCAAGATGCTGTGAGTAAAGTAATCTCTAGAGTAGAAAGTTCAACGATCTCTAAAGAACAGAAGGGTAAGATGAAATCTTACCTAACTAGGTTTGCTAGAGATGTCCAGGATCTGTAACGAACGTACCTGTATACTATATTGTGATAAGAACTCTTATAATTGTCGAGCACAATTCACAGTAGCAGATACTAGAGATGAAGCTATAGTCTTATTTAGACAGGGTAGGAAACTCTGTCCACAATCAAGAGCTACTCTTGAAGCAGCTGAGATAGTGCGTAGAGAAGGGCTAAAGTCTGGTGTGCCTAAACAATTGTGAGGATAAGAGAATGAAGTTACATCTGCTAGGACTGTCTCTGTTGATGCTAGTTGTCTTTGGATGTGGTAGTCATACTGAGAAGCCTCCAATAGTATCTGGTCCTGGTACTCCCGCTGTCACTGCACCAGCACCTACTCCTCCACCTAAGATCCTAGAGGATATGAGTATCTCTGAACTAGAGAATTTCCTGAACTCTCTCAAGGCAGAGATCAGAAAGTTTAATACAGCAGCTGCTACTCTTCAAACTGATACAGAGAAAGTACTCAAGGCTAAACAGGATGCTAGATGGCAACTCTGGGTGCGCGTAATCTCTAGCCTGGTGAGTGTAGCACTATTAGTAATAGCAGGTCTGTTGATATACTTCTTTGGTTTCAAGATGTGGAAGTGGGCAGCAAGTCTGATAGCCTTTGCAGTTCTAGGTTGGGGGTTCTGGTGGTTTGTAGCTGCACTAATTCCTCACTTGACTGTGATAGGTGCTGTAGTATCTAGCTTGATAGTCCTAGCTATAATCATCACAGGTCTAGTAGTACTATATCGAAAGTATGTATTACACAAGGAACTCTCTCTATCACTATCTAAGACTCTAGATGATGTAGAGGGTAAGTTCCCTGGTATTAAGGATGCTAAGATCCTATCTCTTCTAAAGAGTTTCGCTGATAATGACTATGCAGGATCCAAGGAAGCGGATAAGTTAAGAGAGGAAGCAACTTCAAGTACCTCTCCGGCTAAGTCTTAATGGAGGATGTTTGTGTCTACTAATCTTAAATCAGAACTAGGATTTACTAAATGGCTGGATAGTCCATGGCCTAGTAGCCTATATCAACGCCAGTGTATTGATACCAACCTCAGCCTAACGATCAAGGGGGGCACATGAGGCTTTAGAGCTCCCTGAGCGATCGATCGGTAAGGGGCTGGGGGAGCGGGGACCTCCGGCCCCTCTTGTTTGCTGAAGGAGTCTAGATCTCTTAAGGTCAGGAGCAAATGAGATGATTCATGTGGGAGGTATAGTAGTTATAGCGGTAGGTAAAATAGGTCAAGATGAATACCTAGGTACTATAAGATATAAGGTATTAGAGATTAATACGCATGTGAAGATTAAGAGTCTATCTTCTGGATCTATGTATAGTATTGGTATGGGACATCTTAGAGAAATAAACATTGTAGAACAGATGTATGAGGATAGTAGGATAGAGGAGACTTAATATGACTACAGTAATACATATTAAGGATAGGAGAAAGTATTCATTACATCCTACAGTCTACATAGGCAGACCTTCTATCTTTGGTAATCCTTATAGTATAGGTAAGGATGGATCAAGAGAAGATGTGATAGCCAAACATAAGACATACTTCTATGATAGACTATCTAAGGATGGAGATTTCAAGGAGGCTGTGTTATATTTGAAGGATAAGATCTTAGTATGTTACTGTAAGCCTCTAGCATGCCATGGAGATACAATAGCGTACTGGTTGGACTATGTATCTTAAGGTAGGAGGATGGTTGTGTCATCAACTATAGCTGTAGGAGATGTAGTTAGACTGACTAGGGAGTCTTTTCTATACTATAGGAGTATTATCAATAGAACTTACTTTATAAGCCCATCCTGGCATAAGCATTCTGCTGGTCGTGCTAATAAGGGGAAGTTAGCTTTGAGGGATGCAGGTGGGTTAGTATTAAGACCGGAGGGAGATAGATGGATTGTGAAGCATCTAGATCCTAGGAAGTTTCCTAGAATAGTATCTGTATGTATGATAGATATCGAGAGGGTAAATGAAGTAGAAGCTATGAGGATGTGCTCGGTATGGACCTAGTACGTGAGGGAGATATAGTTGAGGCTATTTTGAGTAAGGGCTCTAAAGAATATGCTATAGTGTTACGTGTGTTTATTCATAAGGATATAGTAGAGCAACCAGGTTTGGGACTTCACAGTGATGCTATCCTAATAGGACCTAAGTATCAAGGATTATGTATAAGGAAAGTATTAGAGTTGAAACCTGTGGAACCTGCTATGGCTCTATTACTAACAGGAGACTTTGAGGATATACACGTATCCGATGCAGAGTATGCTAGAGTAATCTCTGCACACATGTATCCTTATATCTCTTAAGGGTGGGAGGAGAGTTGTGGATAACAAGATTCCTATAGGATATAGAGCTCTTAGTGTAGGAGCATTGATAGTAGTCAAACTTGATCATCCTGGGTACTTAAACAAGTACTACACAGTGTTGAGGATGAGAGGTAATTATGTAGAAGCATGTGTAGAAGCAAGGGGAGAGCTAGGTGGGATATGTGCCTTCCCAATAGAGTGGGTGAGAGAGATTAGTCTCTTAGATAGTATGAAACTAGATGCAGGAGAAGGTTTAGATGTAGAGTGATGCATAGA
>Ga0315289_10013378_pt1 | contig 11501 bp, 11 predicted proteins | sample YL17G11_40_MG_FD_203452 | JGI IMG/M metagenome (GOLD analysis project Ga0315289, IMG submission 203452) | Sediment microbial communities from Yellowstone Lake, YNP, Wyoming, USA - YL17G11_40 | ecosystem: Environmental > Aquatic > Freshwater > Lake > Sediment | place: USA: Wyoming | collected... | reverse complement strand
AGAGGCAGCGTTTAAAGAAGGTGATGTAACAACAAGCTTTCTTTTCAAGCAAATATTACAGCAAGAGGAAGACCATCACGATACCTTTACCACCTTACTGGAGGATTTATAGCATTTACAGAAGTGGTAGAGAATAATCTGTCATCAGCTTCCATTGCCAGTAATCTAAAGACCCGTTTTATCGGGCAGAGGATTATTTACTATCCTAAGCTGACTTCAACAATGGACGTAGCAAGGCGGGAGGCTCAACAGGGGGCAGCAGAGGGAACTGTTGTTATTGCTGGAGAGCAAACAGCGGGGAGGGGTCGGATTAAGCGCGCTTGGCTGTCACCTAAGGGTAGCATTGCTTTATCTGTTATTCTCTACCCCGGTGTTACTTATCTGCCTTTTCTCATTATGCTAGCGTCCCTGGCTGTAGTCCATAGCATTGATAAAGTGGCTGGCTTAAAGTCGCAGGTTAAGTGGCCTAACGATGTTCTTATCAATGGTAGGAAAGTGTGTGGTATCCTGGTTGAAAGCGAGGTGCGTGGGGACAAGGTAAACTATGCTATTATAGGCATCGGGATAAATGCTAACTTCAGGGTTTCTGATTTCCCCGAGATTTCATCGATTGCTACCAGTCTTTCCGATGAGTTAGGACGGGATATATCACGCTTAGATTTAATACAGTGCCTGTTAGTTGAAATAGAAAGGCTATACCTGACATTGCAGGCTGGTGGGTCTATTTACGAAGAGTGGCGAGATAACTTGGTGACATTAGGGAGAAGGGTTCATGTAAAGTCAGGGGAGGATGTGTATGAAGGCATAGCCGAGGAAGTAGCAAGAGATGGCAGCCTTCTACTGCGTCGCTCTGATGGCAGCCTTACTAAGATTGTAGCCGGAGATGTGACACTGCGGTAACTAGGTCCTCCCCCAAGCCTGCCAACTCTAGCAGGCTCGGGGTTTACTTTTTGGCTGAGTTAAATTTTTACCTGTGGCTATTTAGTAGTCTCGGGACTCGACTGGTGCACCGGCACCTCTTTCCTCATGAACATGCTGATAAGGTCAATAGGTAGGGGGAAGATTATGGTGCTATTTTTCTCAGAAGCTATCTCAACCAGTGTTTGCAGGTAGCGAAGCTGTAGGGTAGTTGGTTCCCTGGCAATAATAGCCCCAGCTTGAGCCAGCTTCTCTGAGGCTTGAAGCTCGCCCTCAGCGTGGATGATTTTGGCTCGTCTCTCCCGTTCTGCTTCGGCCTGAGCTGCCATAGACCGTTTCATCGTTTCCTCAAGTTCCACCGACTTAATCTCCACGATGCTGACCTTTACCCCCCACGGGTCAGTTTGTTCGTCAATTATTTTTTGTAGCATCTGATTAAGTTTTTCTCTTTGTGTCAGCAGTTCATCAAGCTCAGATTGTCCCAGTACATTTCGCAGAGTCGTCTGGGATATCATCGAGGTGGCTCTGATGTGGTCTAAAACCTTAACTACCGAAGACTCAGGGTCAACCACCCTGAAGTAGACTACGGCATCAACTGTGACGGTGACATTATCCTTGGTGATTACGTCTTGTGGCGGGACATCCATAGTAACCACCCGCAGGTCTACCTTTACCCACCTATCAACGAAGGGAATGATGAAGAATAAGCCAGGCCCTCTAGCTCCAACCAGTCGCCCGAGGCGAAAGACAACCCCCCGCTGATATTCAGCGGCAATTTTGACTGACATAGGAATAAGTATAAGTAAAACCAGGACAATTATACCGATAGCAATTGGACTCATGTATTTACCTCCTTTATTGTTTTTTGGTCACCCGTAGTTTTAGGCCATCAACCTTGGTTACAACCACCTCCTCCCCGGGTTCGACCCGGCCTTTTTCTGATATTGCCGTCCAGCGTTCGCCCTCAATAAAAACTATTCCTTTGGGATTCAGGGCTACTATGACTTCGGCAGTCTTTCCTATGAGGTCTTCCTTACCAGCAGATATCTGGCGCTGGTGGGCACGAATTCCCCAATAGACTGCGGCGGCAAAGAACGCAACAACACCGATTATCACTAGGACAATCAGCCACGACTCCATGTGAAACCAACTTTGGTCTATCTGAAACAATGGAGACCCCCAAGGAAATAAGATTTCGGGATAAGGATAAGCACTGTTAAAACTATGCCGTCAACAATTGAACCCACTTTTTGCCCCCTTTATTCTTTTTTTCTTACATATAGTTGTAAGCCATCGACCTTGGTTATAATCACCTCCTCCCCGGGTTCGACCCGGCCTTTTTCTGATATTGCCGTCCAGCGCTCGCCCTTAAAGAAAACCATACCCTCAGGGTCCAGGGCTACCTTGACAATGGCAGTCTTTCCCACTAGCTCTTCTCTGCCGGTATATGCCTGACGGCGGTGGGCTTGGATTACTCGCTGAACAACAAAGGCAAGGAAGGCGCCAATAAGAATGGTGACTGTAGCAATTAGCCCCGGGTTTATTTGCATGTATGGAGCCCCTCCTTTAAATAAGATTAGGGAACCAATGATTAGCGAAGTTATGCCCCCAGCGGTGAGCAAGCCGAAGGCGGGAGTAAATAGCTCAGCGATAAAAAGACCAAAGGCAAGCACAATAAGCAGAATTCCAGCCCAGTTTACCGGTAACATTCCCAGCGAATAGAAGGCTAACAGACCGCAGATACCGCCGATTATACCGGGGAAAATAAGACCGGGACTGAAGATTTCAGCCATGATGCCGAGCATGGCTATACTCAACAGTATATAAGCTATATTCGGGTCAGCAATTGTATAGAGGAAGTTCTCAATTGTATTCATATTGACAGAGTTAATGGTGGCATATTGGGTATTCAGGGTAAGCACGCTACCATCAAGCATGGTTACCTGCCTGCCATCCAGCTGGGTGATTAGGTTGTTAAGGTCAGGAGCAACCATATCAATAACTTTGAGTTCCAGGGCTTCCCTCTCTGTAGCCGAAACGCTTTCTCTAACCGCTTTTTCTGCCCATTCCATGTTGCGCCCGTGAGCCTCGGCAATACTTCTGATATAGGCGGCAGCATCATTGACGACCTTCTCCTCCATTTCCTTTGACATTGTGGCTTCACCCTCTGTCCCCATTGCCACCGGGTGAGCAGCACCGATGGCAGTATTTGGTGCCATAGCAGCGACATGGGCGGCCATGGTAATAAATACGCCTGCGGAAGCAGCTCTGGCTCCTGATGGGGAGACATATACCACTACCGGCACCCGGGCATTAACAATATCCTTCACGATGTCACGCATTGAGGTATCCAGACCACCAGGGGTGTCCAGTTGGATGATGCAAGCTATGGCGTTGTCCTCTTCGGCGTGCTCAATCCCACGCTTAATATAATCAACCAGTACGGGGTTAATAGTTCCTTTAACCCCAAGTACGACAACAGCCGGGCTAGCCGCCTGAACCTTGATAGCTAAAAAGGCGGTAATAAATATGCCTATTAACAATAGAATGCGTATGATTCTTGGCATAACCAACCTATCAACCATCTATAGATTATATATTGGTTATGCTCCCATTGCAAACAACGGTGTAGTTGAATAGCTAGGTAAATTGGTGCTAGAATTTAGCAGCTGTTTATAATAAGGGAGGGATATGAGGGTTCAGAGGTGTAAGGGAACTCAAGACCTATCTCCTGAAGAGATGGTAAGGTTTCGCCTGATTGAGAGAGCATTTAGAGATTGCTGTCTCAAATATGGGTATGAGGAGGTCAGAACACCGACGCTTGAGTATCTCCACCTTTTTACCTCAACCGGTACACTTACCCCCAGTATGCTGGGCAGGGTATATTCCTTCCTTGATTGGGATGGCTGGAGTGGGGAGCGGGTAGTGTTAAGACCTGACGGCACCATCCCTATTGCCCGGCTTTATATTGATAGCATGGAGGAGAAAAGGTTAGCCAAGCTCTTTTATGTCACTAATGTCTTTACCTTTGAAGAGACAGGGAAGAAGACGAGAGAAAAATGGCAGTGCGGCGCTGAACTTATCGGAGTAAGTTCCCCCTTAGCTGACGTGGAGTTGATAATACTGGCTTTGGAAATTTTGAAGAAGTTAAGGCTGGAAAAGGTAGAGTTGAGATTGTCGCATGCCGGCTTGATAAAGGCTTTACTTCAGAAGCTTGAGCTATCACCCGAGGAGCAGACCAGGATATTTGACCAGATTCTGGATGGAGATGGAGAGGCATTAGCCGCAATAAAGATGGCAAGACCTGAGCTAAAAAGGGTTTTGTCGCCTTTGCTAGACCTGAAAGGGAAATCATCCGGGTTTCTGAAAAACCTGAAGGCTCAGCTTACCCATGATTTATCCGGGCTTGAGCCCTATATTGATGATTTCACAAGTATCGTTAGCCTCCTTGAAGTCCTGGGATGCAATTACCAGATTGACATGGCTTCGGCGAGAGGCTTTGAATATTACACTGGTGTAACTTCCCAACTTTCTATGGGCGGGGAAAAGATAGGCGGTGGGGGAAGATATGATGCCCTTATTCCTTTAATGGGGGGCAGGAATATTCCTGCGTCTGGTTTCGCCCTTTATCTTGACCGCCTGATGAGCATGGTAAAGCCAGAAACTTTGGCAAAACCTCAAGCTCAAAAAATCCTGATTCGGGCTGAACCAGGGGTGGTGAACGAAACCTTCAGTACTGCCAGCTACCTGCGTGAAGCTGGATATGTGGCTGAACTTAACCTGGACGGTGAGGAGCTAGCTAATTTCAGGTGGACAGTTGATATTCAAAGTAAAGCACCTCCATTTATTTTGACTGACCTGGTCAAGCACAAAAAGTTTGAGGTGCAAACTGCTATTGAAGTTTTGGCGTTACTGGGGGAGGAAGGTGCAAATAAAAGTAGCCTTACCTAAAGGTCGCCTTTTAGGTGATACAGCCACTCTATTACAAAGGGCAGGCTGGGGGCTGGGTGGTTACCATGAGGAGATGCGTTTGTACCGCCTTAAATCCCGGAAGTTCCCCAATCTCTCAGCCAAAGTCTTTCATGAAAGGGATATTTCTATTCAGGTTGCCATAGGAAACTATGACCTGGGAATCTGCGGACTGGACTGGGTTGAGGAGCTTTTGGTTAGATACCCGAGCAGTGCCTTGCTCAAGGTGAGAAAACTGGGCTATGGAGAGGGTACTTTATATATGGTTGCCAGCAGTTCTGAGGCAATAGCTACGTTGGATGAATTGCAGACAAAGAAAGGCATTATCCGTATTGCCAGCGAGTATCCTAATCTAGCTGAGTCCTTTGCTTTGAAAAATCGGCTCAGGCGATTTAGCATCTTCCCTCTGTGGGGAGCGGCTGAGGTTTACCCGCCGGAAAATGCTGATTTGGTGCTAATCCAGGAGGGAGCTGGGGAGAAGTTTCTTAATAACGGGTTGATGCCGATAAGCAAAGCCCTTAGTTTTAGTGCTGTATTGATAGCTAATAGGGCTAGCTGGGAATCAAAGGATATGGGTGAGGTACTGGCTTCCATCTATGATAAACTAGATATTAGCCAGAGGCCTCTCTCTTCTGGAAGCACAACCAAAGTGCCAGAAAGAGCTTTGACTTGTTCTGGGGAGAGGGCTAAGGATGCAGTTTGGTTTGCTTTACCCGATGGACATCAACAGGAGCCTGCTTTGAGCCTGCTAAATAGAGTTGGTATTCGGATTGACGATTACCCATCGGCGACGGGAAATCGCCGACCGACTGCTAGTTTGGACGGTGTAATGATTAAGGTGATTAGACCTCAGGACATGCCATTACAGGTAGCCAATGGCAATTTTGATTTGGCTATTACCGGCAGAGATTGGCTTATGGAGCACCTTTATCAGTTCCCATCCAGTCCGGTAACAGAGCTGCAAGACCTCGGGTTTGGTAGGGTAAGAATAGTAGCTGTGGTAAGTAGGGAGCTATCTGTGGAAGATGCCAAAGGCTTAAGGCAGCTTAGCGCTAGACAGGTAGCACCACTTAGAGTAGCTTCAGAGTACGTGAACATAGCTGATAAATATGCCAGGGATAACCACTTAGAGCACTATAGAGTGGTGCCTACCTGGGGAGCCAGTGAAGCTTTTCTGCCTGAGGACGCTGACCTCTTGATTGAGAATACCCAGACAGGACGCACTATAGCCAGACATAACCTTAAGATTATTGACACCCTTTTTGAGTCAACGGCTTGCCTAATCGGCAATGCCAACAGCATATCCAGCCCTGGTAAGGCTGAAAGAATAAAATCTATTACTGAGACCCTGAGAGCTGCGGTAGAGGATGCCTAAATTGAGAATTATTGAAGGCTTTAAACAAGCAAAAGTAGCATTATCAAGACAAGACCTGGTCGGTTTTTATCAGAGCGACCTGGAGCCAGCAGTAAGTCAGATAATAAATGAGGTGCGCAGCAAAGGTGATGCAGCGCTTCGTAAGTACACTTTGAAGTTCGATGGGGTGAAGCTTAATTCACTGGAGGTAACTAAAAGGCAGATAGTCAGTGCCTACCGCAAGGTAGATGAAGAGCTTTTATCAGCTCTTAAGTTTGCCGCAGAGCGAATACGCTCTTTTCACAACACACAGAAAGACAATATCTGGAGCGAGTTTACCAGGATGGGTTTAAGCCAGCTGGTGCGCCCATTGGAGCGTGTTGGCCTCTATGCCCCCGGGGGGACTGCCAGTTATCCGTCAACAGTACTGATGACAGCGATACCAGCCAAAGTGGCTGGGGTGAGGGAGGTAATTCTGGTGACGCCACCAAGAGAGCGGGGGGCAATCTCCGCGGCCACTCTGGTAGCTGCCGATATTGCTGGAGTTAGCCGCATTTTTCGCGTCGGTGGTGCTCAAGCAATTGCTGCTTTAGCCTTTGGCACGGAGTCAATACCTAAAGTGGACAAGGTTTGTGGCCCGGGAAATATATTTGTTGTTCTGGCGAAAAAGATGGTATATGGGGCGGTTGGCATTGACGGACTTCAGGGACCAAGCGAGGTGCTAATTATCGCCGATGAAACGGCAAACGCCAAATATTGTGCTGCGGACATTTTAGCTCAGGCGGAGCATGACCCTCTAGCCTCAGCTATTTTGCTAACCACTTCACGGCGGTTGGCAAATGAGGTTAACAAAGAAGTGGAGCAGCAACTAAAAGGTCTGGCACGCCAAACTGTGATTGCAGAATCTTTAGGCAGTAGAGGAATGATAGTGGTGGTTACCAGTGTGGATGAGGCTATAGAGTTAGCCAATATTTACGCTCCGGAGCACCTTTCCCTGATGATGGATAAGGCTGATGCTTATATTGGTAAGATAGCCAATGCCGGGTGTATATTCCTTGGTGAGAACTCAACGGTGGTACTGGGCGACTATGTGGCCGGACCGTCTCATGCTTTACCTACCGGCGGTACTGCCCGGTTTAGCTCGCCACTTAGTGTAGCTGATTTTATCAAGTTTATAAATGTGGTTAACATAGATAAAGCAAGCTTAAAGAAGCTGGGTCAAGCGGCAGCAATTATTGCCAGGGCTGAGGGGTTTGAGGCTCATGCCCGAGCAGTGGAGAGGCGGCTGGAGACGGGGTAGCTTTAGGGAGTAAATTTACTTAAATGGCGGAGAGGTGGTATAATGCAGTCTCTAAAACTGAGAGAACGGTTGTGCTAAACTGTTGATTTGATGTACTTTTGACAAAAAAGGGGGAGATCGCAATGTTTCTAGAGTCAATAGAGTACGCTCAATTTGAAGGAACACGTCGGGAATGGAAGCTAGAAGAGTTTGCACTTGACAATATCAACCTCATTGTTGGCAAGAATGCTACAGGTAAAACAAGAATACTGAATATCATCGGTGCTTTGGCAAACTTGTTATGCGGATACAGAAAACTGGAATTCTTATCTGGCAATTACGTAATTAAATTTGACAATATGGGCAACAAAATTGAGTATGTTCTAAAATACGAGCGTAGTAAGATTCTTAGGGAGAAACTCACCATTAATTCAAAAACTCGTCTAAATAGGACGGCAAAGAGTACTGGTAAGATATATTACAAGAAGGAAGATAAAGATCTAGACTTCCAAATTCCTGTTAATGAACTTGCGGTCTTTGCCAGAAGAGACTCGATTCAACACCCATTCTTGGACGACTTATATAATTGGGGTAAGTCTGTAACACATTACCATTTTGGGACTACATTGGGTCAGGATCGTCTCGCGGTATTCGCAAAAGCAGGTGATAGAGAAAGAGAACAAGCTGTAGACTTAAAAGATACGCATGGCGTAGTAGTCGTATTTAGAAAGGGTATAGCAGAGCTGAAAGAGAGATTTGCTGACTCAATTATTAAAGACATGGGCACAATTGGATATGACCTACAGCATATCAGTCTCGCTAAACCTTATGGACTTGTAGTTCATGGGGTTACGATGGGTAGACCAATTGGTTTGCAAGTCCAAGAAAGTGATCTTCGGGCTGGAACTGACCAAGTGAGTATGTCACAAGGCATGTTTAGGGCACTTTCTTTAATTATACAAACAACATATTCGCAGCTTACGAGTACACCTAGTTGTATATTGGTTGATGATATTGGAGAAGGATTGGATTACGAACGATCTTCAGCCTTGATCAAACTGCTCGTTGAGAGAGTCAGGGGTACATCGATTCAACTAATTATGGCTACCAATGAACGCTTCGTTATGAATAGTGTACCCCTTGAGTATTGGGCAGTTATTGATCGCACTGGTGGGAAGTGCAGAATCTACAATTACAGAAATTCACGGAAAACCTTTGAAGACTTTAAGCTCACAGGATTGAATAATTTTGATTTCTTTTCAAGTAAATATTACCTCGTGAAATGAAGAAAGTCGCAATTTTTACTGAGGGGCAAACCGAGTTAATTTTTGTACGGGAGTTATTGTTAAGGCTTATTGACCCGTCTAAGATGAGATTGGAATGTATGGAACTATTGGCTGATAGAATGACTCCTGTGCCATATCCACATATCTGTCCAAATCCTGAGTTATACTTTTTGATTGTTAATGTTCGCGGTGACGAAGCAGTAATAAGTAACATAAGAGAACAAGAGAAAAGTCTAGTTGAAAAGAGTGGATATGAAAAGATATTAGGCTTAAGAGATTTGTATTGTGATGATTACAGAAGGCTTTCGCCTTCCGGTATCAATGAAAGTGTATCTAAGCAACTTATCCAGAGTCGTAATTCAACGATCCAGAACATGAATTATCCCAATAGAATTAAGTTACACTTTGCTATTATGGAGATAGAGGCTTGGTTTCTAGCCATGTATAATATTTTTCAAAAAATTGATTCAAGATTAACGAATGATTTCATCCAAGAGAAATTGGGGATTGACTTAAAAAACATTGACCCTCAGACAGAATTCTTTAAACCTAGTGAGCAGGTTAACGACATCTTTTTATTATGTGAGCGACGATATGATAAGAAAATAGGTGATTGTGAGCTTATCTGTAGTAGAATGGAACTTGTAGACTTTGATAATGCAAAAGAAAATGGTAGATGCAAAAATTTTGACGCTTTTTATCAAGAGATAAGAGGGGATGGTTAATAATAAGGGCAAATGTCTGAAAACACAGGAATAGAGAGGTTTATACGACCTGAGCTGGCTACTTTGGCTGGTTATTCTGCCAGTACCTCCCCAGATACTTTAGAGGGGAAGGTTGAGGTGCCTGTAGAGGGTATTATCAAGCTGGATGCCAACGAGAATCCCTATGGCTGCTCACCAAGAGTAAACCAGGCTCTGGCTACTTATCCTTACTTTAGCATCTATCCTGATTCGGGGCAAACGGAACTCAGGAAGCTGTTAGCGGGATATGTCGGCGTTGCACCAGAGCGTATTGTGGCTAGCAATGGGAGCAATCAGCTAATTGACCTCATAATACGCCTATTTGTTGGGCCGGGTGAAGAGGTAATAAACTGTGTGCCCACCTTTGATGTGTACCGTTTTAGTACGGAGATTTGCGGTGGTACCTTGGTTGAGGTACCGCGGGATACAAATTTTGCCGTCAATGTTAAAGCAGTAAAGACAGCCATAAGTAAGAAAACCAAAATAATATTTCTGGCCAATCCCAATAGTCCTACGGGTAATCTAACTCCGCAAAAGGATATATTAGAAATAGCCGGCACCGGACTACCCTTAGTAGTTGATGAAGCATACTACGAATTTAGCAGAGAAACAGTGGTGCCACTGGTTAAAAAATACGCAAATTTAATGGTGCTACGTACATTCAGTAAATGGGCGGGACTAGCTGGCCTGAGGGTTGGCTATGGTATTTCCCCACCCAAGATTGCTAATTACCTGATGACAATAAAGATGCCGTACAATGTAAATATGGCAGCTATAGCGGCGGTTCAGGAATCGCTTAAGGATATTGATTATTTGATGGGTAGGGTGAAGGCGATAATTGCGGAAAGAGAGAGGCTGTTTGAAAAATTAAAGAAGCTGAAATGGCTAAAACCTTACCCATCAAGGGCTAATTTTATTCTCTGCGCTGTTCTAAATGGCAGGGCAGGTGAACTAAAGCAAAAATTACAAAATAAGGGTATACTGGTTCGTTACTTTAATACACCACTTCTGCGAAACTATATCCGTATTAGCGTGGGTAAACCAGAGCATACTGATGCCTTAATCAAGGCATTACGAGAAATAGAAGAAGTCGTTTACTAACCCATCCCCCTCTCCTTTCAAGGAGGGGGATAAAAGGGGTGAGGTCAATCAACAATCTCAAGGGGAAATGTGCTAAACTAGAGGCGGAGGAGATAAGTGGCTAATAGATTATCTACTGTCAAGCGGGAAACTAAAGAAACCAAAATTAGCTTGGAGCTTAACCTTGATGGTAGCGGTAAATGGGAGATAAATACCGGGATTTCAATGTTTGACCATTTGCTGGCTCAGCTTGCCCAGCATGGCAGATTTGATTTAAAGGTTTCCGCTACTGGGAATGACAAGCATCACCTGATAGAGGATGTTGCCATTTGCCTAGGCAAAGCTCTTGGTGAAGCCCTGGGGGAGAGGCGGGGTATAGTCCGCATGGCTGACGCTAGTGTGCCTATGGATGATACTTTAGTTTTGGTAGCGGTGGACATCAGTGGGCGGGGATATACTGTTTTAGACCTATCTCTCAGCGAAAAATGGCAGTCTGTGTTTGGATTCCCTACTGACCTTATTCGTCATTTCCTTGAGTCTTTTGCTGCTGAGGCCAAGCTTAATCTCCATGCCAGGGTTGTTTGCGGCATCAACGACCATCATAAAGCAGAAGCGTTGTTTAAGGCATTAGGTAGAGCTTTGGATATAGCTACCAGAATTGACGAGAGGATTGGTAGTGAACTGCCTAGCACTAAGGGTTTACTGGAGGAGTAGCAATGACTGTAAACAGTATACTTATTATAGTCCTGGTTTTTATTTTACTAATACTGGCAAGGCTTTTCATCCCCCGGTGGCGTATAAAACGCGCTGCTCACCAGGTAATACGGATTTTCCGAGCGTATAATGCTATTGGTGTTAAGAATGCCAAGACA
>Ga0315289_10013377_pt1 | contig 11501 bp, 9 predicted proteins | sample YL17G11_40_MG_FD_203452 | JGI IMG/M metagenome (GOLD analysis project Ga0315289, IMG submission 203452) | Sediment microbial communities from Yellowstone Lake, YNP, Wyoming, USA - YL17G11_40 | ecosystem: Environmental > Aquatic > Freshwater > Lake > Sediment | place: USA: Wyoming | collected... | reverse complement strand
TCGAAGCGCGCCGACCTCTTTTTTTGCCGCGGCGGAAAGCTCCGCGAGCGACATATCGGGGTCGAACGTCCGTTTCACGGGAGACATTTTCGGCGTGCCCGAATGATATCAGAAAAGACACCGCTCGGAAATCCAAAGTTTGACCTAAGCCCGCGATTTTTTTAAAATGGCGCGGGACTCTCCATGAAAGCCAGTCGCCTGAAGCAATACCTGCTTTCCGGGGTCTCGTTCGCCATTCCGTTCGTCGCGAGCGGCGGTATCCTGATCGCGCTTTCCATCGCGTTCGCCCCCATGACCCCGGCCGGCCCCGACTTCTCCCGCGCGCCCTTCCTCAAGCTGATCAACGACATCGGAACGGCGGCGTTCGCGTTCCTGATCCCCGTCCTCTCCGGATATATCGCTTTCGGCATCGCCGACCGGCCCGGCCTCGTCCCGGGCTTCGTCGGCGGCTATATCGCCGGGCAGGTCGGCGCGGGATTCCTGGGCGGACTCGTGTCCGGCCTTCTCGCCGGATTTCTTGTCTATTGGGTCAAGAGGCTCAGGCCGCCTAAATACCTCCGGCCGGTCATGCCCATCCTGGTCATCCCCGTGTTTTCCTCGCTCATCGTCGGATTCGTCATGTACAAAATCATCGGAGCGCCGATCCGCGACATCATGACCACCATCCAGCATTGGCTCGAGGGGATGAACACCGGAAACCAGGTCCTTCTCGGGATCATCCTCGGCTCGATGATCGCCTTCGATATGGGCGGACCGGTCAACAAGGTCGCGTTTTTCTTCGGCGCGGCGATGATTCAAAAAGGCAATTTCTCCGTCATGGGCGCCTGCGCCGCGGCGATCTGCGTCCCGCCCCTCGGTCTCGGCCTGGCGACGCTGCTCAACAGGAAACTGTGGACCGACGAGGAGCGGGAGGCCGGACTGGCCGCGCTCGCCATGGGCGCGATCGGGATCACCGAGGGCGCGATCCCGTTCGCCGCGGCCGACCCCTTGCGCGTGATCCCCGTAATCATGGCCGGGTCGAGCGTCGGCTCGGTCATCGCCATGCTGGGGAAGGTCGGCGATCACGCGCCCCACGGCGGTCCCATCGTTTTGCCGGTCGTGGACCATCGCTTGATTTATGTCGTTGCGATCCTCGCTGGGACATTCACGGTGGCGGGGCTGATGACGTTCATCCGCCGGCGCGCCGCCCGGAAAAAACCGGATAAGGAGATCTTATGAACATCGTCGCCGTCACGGCTTGCCCGACGGGCATCGCCCACACGTATATGGCCGCTGAGCGGCTCGAAAAAGCGGGGAAAAAGCTGGGAATCGCGGTCAAGGTCGAGACCCAGGGCGCCATGGGCATCGAAAACGAACTGACGCCCGCCGATATCCGGAACGCGGATGCGGTCGTCTTCGCCGTCGGCATAGCCGTCCAGAAGCGTGACCGTTTCGCGGGGAAAAAGGTCATCGAAATCCCGGTCCAGGATGCGATCAAGAACGCCGAACGCGCCCTGACGAAAATCAAAGACGAACTTGGCTGTTGAATTTTCCTTTTCCTTCCCTTTGCCTCAAGGCCTCCACGCCCGGCCGGCGAGCCTCATCCAGGAACGCGCCGAGCGTTTTTCGGCGGATATCTTCTGGGACAACCTCCGCACCGGGGTCACGGCCGACGCAAAAAGCGTCCTCGCCCTGATCGGCTCGGACACGCTCTACAATGACCCCTGCCGGGTTCGGGTCGCCGGCCTTTCCGAGCGGGAAGCGATGGCCGAGCTGTGCCATCTCATCGCCGAAGTCCTGCCGAAGCGGGAGGCGGAGGCTGAAGCTGCCCAAATAGCGCCCCCGGCGGGTCAAAATATCCCCCGCATCCTCGCCTTGGAGCGGGCGCTTTTTTTCGCCGGCGTTCCCGCGAGCGCGGGAGTCGTCCGTGGCCCTGTATTAATTTACGACCCGGCGCTCGAACATGACGCATGTGAGCCCGAATCCCGCGGTTCGCCGAACGAAGAGAACGAAGCTTTTCTCGGCGCGGCGCAAGCGCTCGAAGACGACCTCCGGCGCCGCCTCGAACAGACCGGGGACAAAACGGAACGCGCCCTGCTTGAAGCCCACCTAGCCATCGTCCGCGACCGTGCCTTTCGGGCTAAAGTCGGGGAAATCATAGGGTCGGGAGTATGCGGCGCCGCGGCCGCCGTAGATAAGGCGGGTCGCCGGTTCGGCGAAGCGCTTCGGGCAAGCCGGAGCGTTTATATCCGGGAACGGCTGGCGGATATCCGGGACGTGACCCGCCGGCTCATGGCTTTGATCGGCGGCGGAACCCCCTCTGAGACGGATATCAAGCTTCTCTCGCCTGCCGTTCTCGTGGCCGACGACCTGCCCCCATCGAAATTCATGTCCTTGGCCAAAGACCGTCTTCTCGGTCTTGTCCTCGAAAGCGCCGGCGTGACCTCGCACACGCTGATCCTGTGCCGGGGGCGCGGGATTCCGGCGGTCACGGGATGCGACGGCATCCGCCGCCGCCTTCAGCCGGGCGAGGACGTTTACGTGGACGGCGGGCGCGGCCTCGTCGTGCCGTCTCCCGCCCGGCCGGTCGTCCGCTATTTCGAGCGGGAAGCCGAAGCCGACAAACGAAGAACGACCCTCCGAAGAGAAAACGCGGCTCGTCCCGCGATGACGGCCGACGGACTGAAAATAGAAATCGCGGCGAATATCGCCGATCCCGAAGAGCTGGCCGGCGCTTGGAACGACGGGGCCGAAGCCGTCGGGCTGTTCCGGACCGAGCTTCTCCTCCTCGACCGGACCGCGCCGCCCGACGAGGAGGAGCAATTCGCCGTTTATGCGCGCGCCGCGCGCGAGGCTGCCGGACGGCCGGTCATCGTCCGGACCTTCGATATCGGGGGCGACAAGCCGGTCCCGTTTCTGGCCCTCCCCGCGGAGAGCAATCCATTTCTCGGCAACCGCGGCATCCGCCTCTACAATCAATGGGAAAGCTTGGTCCTCGCCCAGCTGCGTGCCCTTTTGCGGGCGGCCGTGCTCGGCCCGCTGAAGATCATGTTTCCGATGGTGGCCACGGTCGACGAAGTCGCGGCGATGAAAGACCGGCTGGGACGGATCCGGGACGAACTCGCCGCCGAGGGAGTTCCCCATCGCGGGGACATCGAGATCGGGATCATGGTTGAAGTGCCGGCGGCGGCGCTTTTGATCGACCGCTTCAGCGAACACGTCGATTTCTTCAGCGTCGGCAGCAACGACTTGCTACAATACGTCTTTGCGGCGGACCGAGGCAATCCCGCTGTGCGGGATCTGAATCAACCCCATCATCCGGCCTTTTTGCGCCTGCTCAAGTCCGTCGTCGACGAAGCGCACGGCCGCGGCCGGTGGGTGGGACTCTGCGGAGAAATGGCGGCGTCGCGCCGATGGCTTCCGCTTCTCGTCGGGCTGGGGTTCGACGAGCTCAGCATGTCCCCGGCCGCTATTCCCGACATCAAATCCGCCCTGTGCGTCCTGAACGCGACGGAATGCCGGCGGGTCGCGCTCGAGGCCGCCGGCCTTTCCCGGACGACCGACGTGGAGGCGCTGCTGGAGTCTTTCGAGGCGGAGAGGGCCCCGGGCGAATTGATAACGCGGGAATTGGTGCGGCTTCGCTCCGGAAGCTCGTCGCGCGTCGACGCGCTTCAGGAGTTCGCGGCGATGATGGAAAGCGCCGGCCGGGCCAGGAGCCGGGCCGACCTCGAATCCGCCCTATGGCAGAGAGAAGACACGTTTTCGACCGGCATCGGTTTCGGCGCGGCGATTCCCCATTGTCAGACGCAGGCCGTCCGCGCGGCTAGTGTCGCATTCCTTCGATTTGCCGCTCCGTTCGATTGGGACGGAACGGGCGGCGAACCCGTGGAATTTGCGGTAATGCTCGCGCTTCCGTCCGGCGGAGGCGCGTCGCGGGACCATTTGAAAATTCTCGCCCGGTTATCGCGCCGTCTAGCACACGAGGAGTTTCGCGACGCCCTAAGGAAAGAAGCCGAGGAAAGCGAGATCCTCGGCGCGATCAACGCCGCGCTTGTATAATCGGGATCAGATCTCAGATCTGACCCCGCTTTTCGGGCTTGAGGAGAGACGTGACGGCCGCCATCGCGGCCAGAACGGCTCCTGCCAGATAAGCTCGCCGCAATCCGAAAAAGAACCGGGCGGCGTCCTCTCCGACGAGGGACGATGCCCGCAAGATCGCGGGCGAAACCAAGGCATAGAGCACGGCTCCGGCGGTCGCGATGCCGAAGACCATGCCCACGTTCCTGGTCGTCGCGAGGATTCCCGAAGCAACTCCCAACTGAGATTTCGGAGCGCTTCCCATGGCGCGACTGTTGTTCGGAGACTGGAAGATTCCCGTGCCCAGGCCGAAGATCGCCAGCCTCCAGACGACATCCGCGGTCGACGCAGGATACGGAAGGCGGCTCATGAGAAAAAGACCGGTCGCGCCCACAGTCGCGCCGAGACAAGCCAGGGCGCGCGTCCCGATCCGGTCGGACAGTGACCCGCTGAACGGCGCGACGGCCATGATCGCCAGGGGAAAGGCCGTCATCGTCAGGCCGACTTGGCGCGGCGTATTGTGGAGAAGCCGCTGGAGGAAGAACGGCGTCAGGAAGACCAGGATGTACTGGGACATGAAATTCAATAGAGAGCTGATGTTGGCGAAAGAAAAGGCCGCGTTGCGAAAAATGCCCAGGTTGAGCATCGGCGGGTCAGCCTTCTTTTCTATTCGGAGGAAGGCGAACGCGGCCGCGGCGGCGACCATCAGCAGGACGGCATTGCCCTTGTTCAGGCCCGAGTGTTGCGCGTCGTTGACGAAGAGAAGGAACGACGACAGCGCGATGAACGATACGACCGCTCCGCCGAAGTCGATTTTTCCCCGCTGCGCTTTAAACTCTGGAAGGATCGTCCGGGCCCAGAAAAAACAGGCGATGCCGATCGGGATGTTGATGACAAAGACAAACGGCCAGCTGAACGCCGAGTTGATAAGACCCCCGAGCGAAGGGCCGATCGCCAGCCCGGCCGAAATCCCGATAGCGTTGATCCCGAGGGCTTTGCCCCGTTCAGTCGGCGGGAAGGTGGCCGTGATCATGGCATAAGGCACGGCCATCATCATTCCGGCCATGAGCCCTTGGACGGCCCGAAAACCGACGAGCCAGCCGATCCCCGGGAGAAAATAGGCCAGACCGCAAAGGGCGGACGCGACCGTAAATCCGGCCAGGCCGGCCAGATAAATTTTTTTATACCCGAAAAGATCCCCGAGGCGGCCGTAGAACAAGAGCAGGCTGCTGATAATGAGAAGGTAGATCGTGGGGACCCATTGCGCGGCCGACAGGCCGACGCCGAAGTATTGCGCGATCGTGGGAAGGGTGACGTTGACGATGCTCGCGTCGATAGGCCCCATAATACCGCCGAGCATGATCGCCGCGAGGATAATGTAGCGGCCGGAGGGGGCATACTCGTTTGACAAGGCTTTCATGATAATGACCCGCTGGGGTCAGATATGAGATCTGACCCCGCCCTTTCGAAGTCCCTGTTTAGAAATCCGCCCGCTCGACGTCGGCCCAGAGCCGTTGTTCGTAGTCGCGCCGGTCCGCCAAGGGGCATTCGTCAACCGACCGGACTTCCCGGGAAACCACGATCATCCGTTCCATGAACTCGGGCGCTCTCCGGATGCCTTCCCCGATGTTGAGCATGACAATGTCCCCGTCCCGGATAAAGCCCTGCCTCAGGGCTTTAATGAACCCGCCGACGACGATAGCCGCGGCCGGGCCCATCCTGACCGAGCGCTTGAACGCGACCAGCCGCGCCATCAGAACGGTCTCCTGCTCGTCGAACGCGAAGATTTCGCCCCCGCTTTTCCGAACGAGCGGGCTGAGGACGGGATAGGTCTTCGGATAGCCCGTGGCTAGCGTGGGGATCATCGTTTCGGGGTTGGAGTAGATGGGATAAGTCTTCTCCCAGCCGTCTGGGAATCCTTTCGCCTTCGCTTCCTCCCAGGCGTCGGCCATCGGAGAGCATTTGTCCGATTGGACCAAGAGAAAGCGGGGCATCTTCTCGACCATGTTCAGCGGGGCGATCTCGCCCCAACCCTTGGCGATGGCCAGCGGTCCGGTTCCGCCGCTCAAGGCTTGGAGATACACCGTGGGGAGATCGTTCAGCATTCTCAGCCATTCAAAAAGCATGATCTTTTTAGCTTCGATCCGCATGGGGTCGAAATTGCCCGCCGCGAGCGGCATGCCGTGCTTCTTGGAAAATTCGAGGGCGAATTCTTTGGCTTGCGTGTAGTCCCCCTTCACCCGGAACACCCGCTGGCCGAAGCAGGCGATCTCTGCCTCCTGCGCCGGCGAGGAATTCTCAGGAATGAAGGCATAGAGCGTCACGCCCGCGGCGTTGAGATACCGGGAATACGCGACCGCGATGTTACCGGTGCTCGCCACGACATAATCCCGGATGCCGTTCTCCTTGAGGACGCTGGCCACCACGGACCCGGACAGGTCCTTGAATGTCCCCGTCGCGTAATTGTCGTCATGCCGGTGGGCATAGACTTTGCACGAGACGCGGAATCCTTCCCGAGCGTAAGTTTCCAAAAATTCCCAGCGGTCGATGGGCACGATCCCTTCCCCGCCCGAGACGATGTTCGTTCGGTCGTTCAGGGGGAGAACATCGAAATAGTGCCAAAGGCCGTTCGTCGCTTTGGCCGTTTTGTCGATTAAGGATCGGACATTTTCGACCGGCTTGTGATACTGCACATCTGCCGTATTGCTTCCGCAAGACGGGCAGCGCTGGTCGGAACGGAACCAGTCGGAAAAACCTTCGATGGTCGTTCCGCAACCGTTGCACCGCAGATGGAATTTCGTTGTGACGCTCATGATTGATCCTTCCTTTCTCGCGGGGAATCCGGTCTCCCGGCGTCGGCGACGCTCAAACCTTCATGGAGCCCGCACTCCATTTTTTCTTTTCCTTCCCAACGCCCCCCTCGTTCATCCTCCTCGGACCCGTTCTTCGACGTGCAACAGGGAGGGAAACACCCGATGGAGGTGTATCCCTGGTCGTAAAGCGGATGATAGGGAAGGCGCTCCTCTCGGATGTAGGCCCAGACCCGGTCCCGCGTCCAATTGAGGAGCGGATGGATGCGCAGGTTGTTGTCCGAGTCGACCATCAGCGGCTCGAGATTCTTCCGGGTCGCTGACTGGTCCTTGCGGACGGCCGAGATCCAGTTCTTCAAGCCGATTTCTTTTTTGAGATTATTGAGGGGCGTGATTTTGTTGATCAGACAGCAGAGGTCGGGATCTCTGTCGTGGAGATACCGGCCGTAATCCCGATCCAGCTTTTTCCGATTTGTCGTCGGCATGATGGTGTGGATGTTGAGGGTCCATTCCCGAGTCAGCCGATTCTTGAACTCGAGCGTCTCGGGAAAGTGAAATCCCGTGTCGATGAAAAAGACCGGAAAGGCGAAGGCGATTTTTCGGATCATATGGATGAGAACGATGCCGGATGCTTGGAACGATGACGTCATCCCGATTTGATAGGGAAACGTTTTGAGCGCCCAAGCGAGGATCGTTTCGGGTTCCGCCAGCTTGAGGCGGTCGTTGATCTCCTTCAGTTCCATGGATTGATGATCGGACCCTTCTTAAGAAGCCGAAGTATAAGGTCGGCCGGGATTGAAGTCAAATCGTCGCTCGTCGATCGGGTTTTCCCGCCTTGAGCGAGGGCCGGAATCATGGTATCTTATCGCCGGCTGGGCGATTAACTCAGTGGCAGAGTACTACCTTCACACGGTAGGAGTCACAGGTTCAAATCCTGTATCGCCCATCCTGCTTTTCCCAAAACGCTGACGACCCCCTCCTTGTTGTAAGGAGGGCAGGGGGGGATAAGTTCACTTAAAAAATTCGGAAGCATCCCGGGCGTCGTTTCCCTTGACGCATCCCGGGAAGATTGATGTTATAATGATTTCATCTGCTATGGGATTCAGAAGGAGGACCAAATGAAAAAACGCATCGTTCCTCTCTTGCTCGCTTTGGTTCTGTTCGGTCTCCAATCGTTCGCGGCTTCGGTTTCCGCCGATCAGCGGCGCAAGCCGCCCCGGCGGACGGTGGTCGTCGTTCATAAGGGGTTCCCGATCGTTCGACCTCTGCGGGCCGTGTTCACCCATGCTATCCGCCGCCCGTTTCGGGTCGTTCCGCGCCTCTTCTTGCCGGTGATCATGTGGGCCCCTGTTCTGAGCACGGTTCCCCCGCCTGTAAACCTGATTCTTTGGGAAGACGCCGAAAATCTCCTTGGCGAAGAGGATTGGACCGAATTCACCCTCAACTGCGAGAATACGGGATCCAAGCTCTGGATGCAGGTCGTCTCTGGAAAGGTCCGGTTTGACTGGGCCGAGGTCGTTTTCGGAAACGGCGAGGCCCAGGTCGTGGATATGAATGAGAATGTCCGCGACCCCGGCTACTACCTGCTTCTCGACTTTGCCAACGGCCGCATGGTGGACCATGTCCGGGTCGTGGCCAAGGCCGAATCACCCGAGGCCCGGGTCGCCCTCAAGATGCAGAAGTAGAACCGCAAGGCAGGCGCAGGCCAAACGAAATAAGCTCTTTGTCGCTCTCCGACTCATCGAGTCCGGCGAATTCGGGAGAATTCGGCCGTATTCGTTGACAATGTCAAAATCTTCTGACTACAATGGTGACCTGCCGCGGCGACGCGATATCCGGAACTCCCGCGAAGACCCGTCATGAAGATCGTCCTGTCGGAAACGCTAAGCTATTGCATCGGCGTGCGGAAAACCCTCGAGCTCACGAACCGGCTTCTAGCCGAGAGGCCGGACCGGACCTATTTTATGCTCGGCGAGATCGTCCACAACGAACACGTCATCGAAGGCCTGAAAAACAAAGGCTTGCGCATTGTCGATGCGTTGGACGACGTCCCTCCGGGGGGCATCGTCATCCTCCAGAGCCATGGCTCGTCCCTCCGCCGCTATCGGGAACTCAAAGAAAGGGGCCTCGAATACGTCGACGCCACTTGCCCCATGGTCAGGATCATCCATGACGTGATCCGGGAGGTCGAGGCGAAAGGGCATACCCCCGTCGTCGTCGGACAGGCCGGCCATGAAGAAGTCCGGGGCATCGTCGGCCAAGTCGGGCGGGCCATCGTCGTGAATACGCCGGACGAGGTCAAGCCGGGGCTCTTCCGGGACGTAAGGCGGGCCGGCGTCGTCGTGCAATCGACGTTCATCGAAGAGGAGGCGCATCGCGTCCTGGACCGCATCCGCGAGATCGTCCCGGACGTCGAATATCACGACACGATCTGCAAGCCGACGAAGATCCGGCAGCGTGAGGTCGAAGTCCATACCGGGACAGCCGACTTCGTCATCATCATCGGCTCCCGGCGGAGCGCCAATACGATGCACCTGTTCGACATCGCCCGTAAAATCAATCCGCGCACCCACCTCATCGACCGGCCGGAGACCGTGGAGGATATCGAGATCCCGAGGACGGCGACGGTCTTCATCGCTTCGGGAGCTTCGACGCCGGAAGAGTTGATCCTGGAAGTCGTTCGCCGGCTGGAATCTCGCGCCGCGAGGCCCGATTCGACGCCGTTCGAAGGCGGCGGGCTATGACGTCCGACCGGTATTTCCGCAACACAAAAAAACGCCTCCTCGAGGATTTGGACCGGTTCCTTTCAGCCAAGCGTGGCGAGATGTCCCGCCTGAAACCGTGGGGAAACGACGTTATCCGGCGGCTTAAGAGGTTCACCGGCAAAGGAAAAATGATCCGGGGAGGGCTGGTCTGCCTGGGTTACGAGATGGCGGGCCGGCGGCTCGCCGGGTCCGCCGTGAGGGCCGGGACGGCCCTGGAACTCATCCAATCGGCCCTTCTCATCCACGACGACATCATGGACAAGGACGTCCGGCGCCGGGGAGAGCCGGCCGTCCATGAGCAATACGCGCGCTTGGCCGAAGGGAGCGATCTTGAGGGAGCGTCGCACTTTGGGCTGAGCATGGGCATCTGCGCCGGAGAGATCGCGATTTTTCTTGCCTTCGAGGCGCTGGCCGGCCTGTCTGGTCTCCCTGAACGGACAGGCGAAGTCCAGAAACTTTTTGCGGCCGAATTCGGCCTAGTCGGCCTCGGCCAAATGCGCGACATCGAGACCGGGACGTCCGCACTGGCTTTATCCGAGCGCGATGTTCTGGACCTTTATCGCTATAAAACAGCGAGGTATTCGTTCTCGCTCCCTCTCGTCGCGGGCTGGATCCTGGCCGGGGGAAAGCCGTCCGTCCGCAAACGTCTCGAGCGCCTGGGGGAGGACCTGGGACTCGTTTTCCAAGTCAAGGACGACGAGCTCGGCCTCTTCGGAGATGCGAAAGTCCTCGGAAAGCCCGTGGGATCGGATATCCGGCAAGGGAAAAAAACCCTTATTTATCTTCGCCTTCTCGATAAAGCCTCGGCCGAGGAACGGGAGAAACTGGATTCTGTCTTCGGTAGGACGGATGCTTCCGAGCGGGATATTCTCTATGTCCGGAGCCTGGCCGAGAGCCACGGGATCGCCGCCGATATCCGACGGAGCATGAAGGGCTATGCCCAGCGCGCCCGGCGGCTTATCGAAAGGTTGCCCGTCAAAGCGGCTCACCGGGAGGTCTTGGAGAGCTTCTTGGATTTCAATATAAGGCGAAAAAGCTGAAGCGGGGACGTTCACCTTGAAGCGCAACGTGCAACTTAATAAAGCGACGGCCATCGCCGCATCGGCCGAGGTCGTCAAGACGTGAGAGCTTGAAGAAGTCAGCGATGTCTATTTCGGGGCCCGCCGCCATAAAAAAGAAACTGGCGGATTGGGCTGCTCAAAAAGAGGCCCGGCTCGCCTTCATGAGCTCAAGCGCTTTGGAACAGGCGGACTCGACTGTCCGGAACTTGATCCAGGTCGGCGAGATCGACCGGGAATTCTATCGTCGACAACTCCGCGGGATCGTCCCGGGGCGCGGCCGGAATTCGTTAAAAGACGGGACGTTAATGCTGGTCGCCCTGCGGAGGCCGGCCCATATCCTGAGGTTTGAGACGTCCGCTGGGAATTTAGCTACGATTCTCCCTCCGACCTATGTGAATTTCCGGAGACTGAAAAAGTCCGTTCTGGCCGACCTCGTCAATTCAATGGGGCGGGGTTTCCCGGAAGCGCGACTCTTGAGCGCGCCCCTGAAAACCTTGGCGATCCTGGCTGGGATGGCATCCTATGGGAAGAACAACATCACCTATATCGAGGGATTCGGAAGCTATCATCAGCTCTTCGGCTATGTTTTGGACGCTGACCCTGATTCTTGGGCGAGCGAACTCGGACATGCGGATCGACGTCTGAAAACCTGTGAAAACTGCCGGGCTTGTTTCGAGAACTGTCCGACCGGGTCTATCCGTCCTAATAGATTTTTGCTCCACGCCGAGACCTGTCTGACGCTTTTTTCCGAAACGCCGGGCGATCTTCCTCAGGTCCAGGATAAATTAGCCCGTCATGATCGCTGTCTG
>Ga0315289_10013373_pt1 | contig 11501 bp, 9 predicted proteins | sample YL17G11_40_MG_FD_203452 | JGI IMG/M metagenome (GOLD analysis project Ga0315289, IMG submission 203452) | Sediment microbial communities from Yellowstone Lake, YNP, Wyoming, USA - YL17G11_40 | ecosystem: Environmental > Aquatic > Freshwater > Lake > Sediment | place: USA: Wyoming | collected... | reverse complement strand
TGTCACCCTGCTGGGGTTAAGGGCTAAAAGTCAAGAGTCACAGAGGATCAGGATTTTCCTTACTCGCCCGGGCCGGCTCGCCGCACCTCTATCGGGTTTTCTTTACAGGGGATCAGATGGCAGGTGTCCCGGGCGATCACCAACTCTTCATTTGTGGGGACCCTCATCGCACAAACCCTGGAATCCGCAGACGAAAAGACGATCTGCCCCTCCTGGTTCTTCATTTCATCAATCCTGAGCCCCAAATATCCGAATGGACGCAGGACCTCCCTGCGGATGCTCTCGCCATAGTGCATTTCCTTTCCATCCGTTCGGAGTACCGGCGTTAGCCGGAAAGACCGCCTAAAGGCGGGACTCCCAACGAACCTTACGGCCTGAACCTCCGCTTCTCACATTTTGCCTGCAGAGGGACCGGACGAGGGATGCCGATGGACGCCTGTGGTGACAACAGGGTAAAATGCCTCACTACGTGCGTGAATGCTGTGAAGAATCGGCGATGTGTGGGCGTGAGACCTTATTCACGTGAGTTGAGAGGAGACCGCCATGATGAAGTCAACGATCCTGACACTGGGGCTTCTGCTGTCCTTTTCGGTTGCGGTCGCGCAGGGTGGGTCGGCCGGTTCGCCGGAAGATGCCACGAGGCGCCGCGAGGCGCGAATCGCATGGTGGCGCGAGGCGCGGTTTGGAATGTTCATTCATTGGGGACCGGTGAGCTTGACCGGGCTGGAGATCAGTTGGTCGCGGGCCAATTCGAACCCGAAGTGTCCCAATAAAGGCCCGACACCGGTCGACGTCTATGATCATCTGTATCAAGAGTTCAACCCGGTCCGGTTTGACGCACGCCAGTGGGTGGCCACGGCGCGGGCCGCCGGCATGAAGTACATGGTGCTCACCGCGAAGCACTGCGATGGCTTTCTGCTCTGGCATTCCCAGGCCGATAGCTACAACATCGCGAGCACGCCGTTCCGGCGGGATGTCTGCGGGGAATTGACGCAGGCGGCACATGACGAGGGGATGAGACTGGGCTGGTACTTCTCGCCGATGGACTGGCGCGATCCGGATTTCCGCACCGAGCGCAACGCGGCGTTTCTGGGCCGGATGCAGAACGAAGTAAAAGAGCTGCTGGGCAACTACGGACGCATCGATTTGCTCTGGTTCGACTGGGACGGCCGGGAGCCGCCGTACGACCAGCTCAACACGTACGCGCTCGTGCGGAAGATGCAGCCGGACATCGTCATCGACAATCGCCTCGACCTCGGCATCGGCAACGACAACACCGAGATCCGCAGTCCGAACGCCGACTATTACACGCCGGAACAGCGCATCGGCCGGTACGATGACCAGCGCCCGTGGGAAACCTGCATGACGCTCGGCACGCAGTGGTCCTGGAAACCGAACGACACCATCAAATCTACGAAGGAAGTCATCCACATTCTCGCCCGCGTCGTCGGCGGCGATGGGAACCTGCTGCTCAATGTGGGTCCGATGCCGGATGGACGCATCGAGCCGCGACAGGCTGAAGTGCTCCGGCAGGTCGGAGCCTGGCTGGAGGCCAATGGCGAGAGCATCTACGGCACGCGCGGCGGACCATTCAAACCCTCCTCCGCCCTGGTCAGCACCCGCAAAGGAAACGACATCTATGTCCATATCCTCAAACGGAGCGACGAGAAGGTCACATTACCGCCTTTGCCGAAGAAGATCGTCAAAAGTCAGTTGCTCACAGGCGGCACGGTGCCCGTGGTGCAGACCGATTCCGGCATCACCTTGACTGTTCCCCAGCCGGATGCGCAGAGCGCCGATACGATCATCAAGCTGACCCTGGACGGCTCGGCCCAGGAGATCCCGCCGTTGGACGTGACGCGTCCCGGCGTGATCAAGCCGGACATGAAAGCCACCGCCTCAAATACCTATCGGCGTGATCCGGCGTACAGCCCCGGCAAGGCCATCGACGAGGATGACGAGACCCGCTGGGCGACGGATGGTGGCACCAAACAGGCGTGGCTGGAGGTGGACCTCGGACAGCCGATGACATTCGAATCGGCCGAGATCGACGAGGCCTACGCCGGACGTGTGCGGTCCTTCGAGTTGCAGTATCGGGAGGGCCAGCAGTGGAAGACATTCTACCAGGGCACCACGCTCGGGGAACAATTCTCCGCTACGTTCAACCCCGTTACGGCGCGGCACGTTCGATTGAGCGTTCTTGACGCCAGCGATGGCCCGACCATCACCGAATTCCAGCTCTTCCGGTCCGACAAGTGAGTGAGGGCTCCGTCCCGATCAATTCGTCGTGCCGGCGGACAGCGGATGGCCGACGCCGATATCATCGATGTAGAGCGCGCCGGTGCCACCCTGGGCCGGATTGGCCCGATTGCCCACTCCGAGGTACAGCTTCTTGACCTTGCTCAGGTTCACGCCGGCGAAGCTGCTCAACGGGATCTTCCATTGAGTCCAGGCAGCGGTCGTCACCACCGTCGGATTGGTCGCCGTGGCCGTCTTGCCGGTACTGTCCTGAATCACGACGTACAGATCGGCCGGGGTATTGGCGGCCTGGGGATCGTCCCCAATCGCGGCCACCTGCCACGCGCCGGTGACGGTGCCCGTGGTCGCCGCCCCGGACATGACCGCCGTCGTGATGGCCGCCGCATTGTGGCTGGTGACGCATAGGCCGGTGTACGCCGGGCCGGTCATGGCCACAGTTGTCGTGGCGATCGTGCCGGTGGAGGTCTTGATATCCAGCCACGTCTTGCCGTCAGCGGAGTATTGGGCCGTGAAGACATCGCCCGTGCGCGTGAGCTTGACCCACTGCGGGGCGGCGGCGCCCGTCTGGGTGACGCTGGCGCAGGTGCCGGCCGTCTGTTGCCGCCAGCCGAAGGACACGCCTGAACTGTAGGACACGATCGCGTAGACGAACTTGGAATCGGCGTCGAGGCTCTGGCGGACCATTACGCCGGCCTTGGCCCAGGCATTCGTATTGGCGAGGCTCTCGACCTTGACCAGAATCAAGCCGTTGCCGGTCAGGGACTTATGGGCGAAACGGAAATCGTCGGCATTGTCCCAAATGTCATGGCCGCCGCCGGTCATCGTGACCACACCAGCATTCTCCGCATAGGCCGGCATATTGCCACGGACCCACAGGCTCAGGCTATCGGCGCCGTTGACGGTCCAGTCCTGCACAGGCGCGAATTCCCGCTCCGCTTCGCTGTAGAACGGCGAGTTGATGTTGTTGTACTCGAAGGGCATCGCCTGTTTTCCGCCGTGGATGATCGTCCGCTCGGCAAAGGGGGCCTGGAGGTGCCCGACGACGGAACCGGTGTTGTTGGCCCAGCCGTCAATCCACACTTCAAAGATCTGACTGCCTTCCAGATCGGTGTAGCTCTCGAAATCGTCCACGATGAAGTACTCTCTCGTGGAGAAGCTCCAGAGGTCGCCCTCCCAGACCTTCGGGCTGGCGACGTCGTTGACTTCCGCCACCCTCCAATAGTAGGTCCGTCCGAAGGCCAGGGGACCGGGATCGAAGCTGTGATCGACGACGATCTGGACCGGGGCCGTGCCGTCTGCCACGGCCTGGTTGTCTGTGCCAAACCAGACTTTGTGGGATGCGGCTTCGCGCCCCGAGCGCCAGTTCAGCACAGCCTCCACGTCCACTCCCGTCGCGCCGGCGGCCGGGTCCGGCTGCCGGGGTTGGGTCGGAACGTAGAAGAACCGAACCTCGCTCAAACCATATTGCGGCACGACGCCGCCCCAGTTGGTCTTGATGGTCAGCTTTACGTACTGGGCGGCCGCACCGGCAAAATTGATCGTCGTGTCATGCGTATAACCGGCCACAGCGGGCGCTTGGGCAAACTCAAAATCGCCCAGCGCGGTCCAGTTGCTGCCGTCGGTGGAGCACTCGATCGTAACGTTCCTGGCCCCGAAACCCAGCACGCTTTCCAGCAACTGGTTGGAGTTCCAGACCCACATCCGGTCCAGCCGGTAGACCTTGTCGAAAGCGTACTGAATCCAGGTCGGCTGCGGCCCGGCCTTATTGGTCAGCCACATGTGCGTCGGATCCGTCGAATGCTCGTCCTGGTTGTTAAGCCCGGAGCCATTGATGGTCTTCTCCGGCCCCATGTCCGCACTGTTGGAACTGGAAGCGGTCGCCGTAACGCTCTTCACAGGCATGGGATAGGAAACCGGCTCGACCGTAAAGCTCCACACCGGGCCCTTGTGGATCGTCGAAGCCGGCGGCGCATTGACTTCGTCGATCCGCCAGTAGTACGTCTGCCCCAATGCCAGCGTGCCGGCCGGGTCGTAGGTGGTCGCATCCTGCCCCAAACTGACAAGCACATTCAGCGGATTGGTCCGGCCGGCCGCATTGACATCGGCGAACCCCGTCCCCAGGTATACATCATGCGTTGCGGCATATTCGCCGGGAACCCAGCTCAAAACAGCGTCCGTGGGCACGTCGGCCGCCTTGTCGACCGGGCTGGGGTTGCGGGCGGACGCGAGGTCAAGGCACGGCGCCATGTCGCTCGGGCTGCGGGCGATGTCGCTGATGCGGGCTTCGTCAATCCAGCCCTCCCAGTTTTCCGTCCTGCCGTTGTTGTTGCGTCCCTCGTTGCCGATCACGAAGTTGGGCGCAACCGTCGGAGTCAGATCGGCGGCCATGCGGAAAGATCCCAGCAACACCGGCTGGGAGACGCCTGAATCCGTTGCCGTCCAGTAGAGCTTCAAGTTGCCCTCCGTGTCCGCCTCGCCGTTGTAGGTGACGGCGGCATGGAACCACTTGTTCGCAACATAGGCGTGAGGTCCGGTCTTCGGCAGCGGCGTGGCGATCGTCTGGATGGTTCCCGTCAGCTTGATGAACGCCAGTTCGCCCGCCGTGGTCACGCGGAACTGCCAGCCGCGCGCGCTATCATGCTCGCCGGAGATGATCTGCATGTTGTTCGGGATCGCCCCCAGGCCAAACGCCGGACAGACCAGGGCCTCGAACGTGAAAGACCCGTCAGGGCCGACGAAGTTGCTGATCGCCTTCTCCGGAGTTGCCATGGCGGAGGGCAGGTTCGCATTGGTCCGGTTGGTCCCTTCGTAGGTGTGGAGGGCCTGCCCCAGGCCGGGGACCTTGGCGTCCGTGGCGGTCGCCCCGGAGTCCAGGATCAGATCAATCGGATTTACGGCCGCGCTGTCACGAGCATCACCATCGAAGTGATACAGATGCAGCGTATGGGAATCGAGGTCGTACGGGACGCAAAGCGCTGTCCCCGTTGCCATCAGGACCAGACACGTCGCGGTAAGTGCGCTTGCCTTTTTCATCACGCTATCCTCCAACTGAGAAACGGAAACTCGTGAGCTCCACCGTCGGCCGCTGCACGGATGCCGACATCTCCTATGATACAATGCTGGGCCGGCACGGTCAACCTGATATGGGACGGAGTCGGGGGAGCGACGCGGTGTCGTGCAAGTCGAAGACCGGCTCGCCTTGAGCCGTGCCAATCGGGAGATTGGCATTCCCGGGATTGACCGCCTTCGATTCCAGGCGTAGTATGTTTGAGATTCCGGCTGTTTGGAGTACCGGCTTTAGCCGGAAAGACCGCCTGAAGGCGGGACTCCGAACGACCGAAAGGAGGATTATCCTGTGAGAGCCTTGATCTGTCTCGTTACCCTTGCGACCGCGCTGATGCCAGCCGGGACGATATTGGCGGCCCCTGCCAAGCTCAATGTCCTGTTCATCTCCGTGGACGACATGAACAACGACCTTGGGTGCTTTGGCCACCCGTTGGTCAAGTCCCCGAGCATCGACCGCCTCGCGGCCCGCGGCGTGCGGTTTGACCGGGCCTATTGCCAGTTTCCGCTGTGCAGTCCCAGCCGGTCTTCGCTGTTGACCGGCCTGCGCCCGGACAGCACGCGCGTGTTCGACTTGCAATATCATTTTCGCCAGGGCTGGCCCGACGTGCTGACGCTGCCGCAGATGTTCATTCGCAACGGCTACTACGTGGCCCGGGTCGGCAAGATGTACCACTACGGCAACCCGGGGGACATCGGCACCAACGGCCTGGATGACCGGGTGTCGTGGATGGAACGGTTCAACCCGGCGGGACGCGACAAGACCACCCTCGAACTCGACATCATCAACTACACGCCCAAGCGCGGCCTGGGCTCCGCCATGGCATTTCTGGCGGACCCGACCGGAACGGACCCGCAACACACGGATGGCAAGGTAACCGATCAGGCGATCCAATTGCTGGAGGCCCACAAGGATAAGCCCTTCTTCATCGCGGCGGGATTCTACAAGCCACATACCCCGTGGGTGACGCCGAAGAAGTACTTTGACCTTTATCCGATGGACCCGATCTCGCTGCCCAAGATTACGCCGCAGACTCCGGACGATTACCCCGCGCCGGCCCTCGCGTCGACCCGGCCGTGGCCCTATTTCGGCATTACGCCGGAGCAGGCCCGCGAGTGCAAGCGGGCCTACTACGCCGCCATTTCCTTTGTCGACGCCCAGATCGGACGCCTGCTCGACGCCGTGGACCGGCTGGGACTGCGCGACAGCACCATCATCGTGTTCTGGAGCGATCACGGCTATCACCTCGGCGAGCACGGGCTATGGTTCAAGCAGAGTTGCTTCGAAGAGTCGGCCCGCGTGCCGCTGATCATCTCGGCGCCGGGACAGAAGACGGCAGGCCAGGCCAGCGCACGTCCGGTGGAACTCGTCGATCTGTATCCCACCTTGGCCGAGATGGCGGGTCTGACGCCGCCGAAGCACTTGGAGGGCTTCAGCGTGCGTCCGCTGATTGACGATCCGCAGGCCCCCTGGGACCACCCGGCCTATACCCAGGTCCAGCGTGCTGCCGATCCGGGCCACAGCGTGCGGACCGAGCGCTGGCGGTACACCGAGTGGGCCTTCGGGAAAAAGGGCCAGGAGCTTTACGACCACGAGAACGACTCCCAAGAGCTGCACAATCTGGCCAATGAGGCCAAATATGCCGACGTCGTGGCACAGATGAAGACCTTGCTCAAGCGCCTGCATCCGACGCTTGTCCAGGGCGGCAAAGCCGAACCGGGTACGAAGCAGAAATTCAGCAACTGATCTTCGGCAATATTGAGGTTCGTGGAGCGACTAAGAGCATGTAGGGGGGCTGCCCCCGCTTTACGGGCTTGAGGGCTATAGGAGATTGGACATGAGAACCGGTGTGCTGGTCAAAATGGGCGTTATAGGGGGTCTTGCCGCGCTGCTGCTGGGCGGCTGCGTGATTCACACCGACAGGTTCAAGGCCGAGTTCAGCCGGAGCGAGGACTTGACGGTTCCGGCGACGGACATCACCGCCTTGGACGTGACCACGAACGTCGGCAAAATTCAACTGGAGACGGCGGACGCGGCCGCGGTGCGCATCGCGGCGGAGATTAAAGTCAAGGCCCGTACCGAGGAAGAGGCGCGGAAGCTTGCCGAGCAAGTCCGCATTGTGGCCGAGCCATGGAGCCGGACCCTCACGATCAAGGCGGTCAAGCCGGCGGGTTTCGGCCGTAATCAATTAAGCGTCGATTTCACCATCACGGCCCCTGCCGCTCTCACTCTCAATTGCACCACGAACGTCGGCGACATCCGCATCGCCGGTTTCACCAAGCGGGTGCGGGCCTCCGCCGATGTCGGGACCATCATCTGCACCGGTCTGCGCGAGGATATCGACCTGCGCGCCAACGTGGGCGATCTCCGGGCCACCTACGCTTCCGATGCTCCGGCGGCTCTGAACGCGACGATGGCGACCGACGTCGGCTCCATCGAATTCACCGGCCCGCAGGAGATCTCGGCCGACCTGACCGCTGCGGTCAACGTCGGCGATATCAATACGAATCGCCCGCTCACCGTCCGAGGGTCGCTCACCAAGCACTCGGTGCGGGCCACCCTTGGCAAGGGCGAAGGCCGGGTGAATCTGAAGGCTGATGTCGGTTCGATCCGCATCCGGTGAGCTGCTACCGCGTCAGTAGGGCGACCGCGAATCCCGCCCCGGCCACGCAGAGCGCCGGCGGGAGCACCTTTAACACGATTCGCAGCAAGGGTGTGTCGAAGTAGCTTGCGGACAATGCCAGACACAAGTGAATCGGGCTGACCGCCAATCCGAAGACCACGCCGGCAAAGGCCAGAGTCTCCACCCCCAGCGACAGGCCGTCCTGGGTCCGAATGAAGGGCATCAGGAATGGATAGGTGATGGCCACCGTCGGTGTCGTCACCCCCGTGCTGAAGCTCACGAGAAAAGGCAGCACGAACAGCACCAGTAGCGGCGGCATGTGCATCTGATGGAAGAACGTCACGACGTCGCCGACCGCCCCGCTCGCCTCCAGGTTCAGCTTGAACCACAGCGCCCCGAACAACAGCAGCACCATGTCCGGCTCCCGGGCGGCTTTGAAGATGCCGCCCCACCGCCGCACGTTCACGCGATGCAGCAGGAGCAAGCCGATGATCGCGACAAGCACCCCCAGCGCCGGCGGTACGTGCCACTTCACGTACAGCACTCCCGTGAACAGAATCGGCCACAGGGCGTGCAGAAAGTCCTTGGCGTGGGAGCTGAGGCTCCCTCTGACCTCCATGTGCTCCGCGAGCCGGGGCGGGATGCCGACCAACAGCAGGGCCACCACGCCACCCACCATGCCCGCGACACTCAGCGCCGCGTGATACCCGATCACCCGGCCCGCGGGCACACCCAGCATATCCACGATCAGCGGCACCGCCGGAAATAGCGGCCAGACCGGCTCCCACTGGTGCCGAAAGAAGAAGTTGATCGCGGCCAGGCGGCTCCGCTCGACGCCGATCTTGTCGCCCGCCTCCCGCACCATCGGGGCCGACAGCATGATCCCGCCCGGCGTCGGCAGCATGCCCATCAGCAGCGGGATCGCCGCCAGCGCCACGCGCCGGCTGCGGAAGAGCCCGTGCATCGCCGGCACCAGCCGGGCCGAAAGGCCGATCTGGCCCATCGCCTCGCCCACCACGTTGACCAACAGAAGCAATGCCGTCAGCGACACGAACAGATACGGCGTCGTCTCGGTCAGAGGCATGGCTTTCCACTCGGCGGCCAGCCGGCCCCCCATGGCGCCGGGGGTCACCCCGAGCAGGACGGCCAGCAGAAACGCCGATATCATCATCGCCAGCCCGATGCGGACCCCAAGCCGCAACAGAACGACCAGCACGGCCAGCGCCACAAAAATCATTGCCAAGGCATACATGGATGCGATGCCATCTCCAACGCAGGTGCGCAGAACCTATTCTTCTTTCCGACTGAGCGATCCGGGGAATTCCAGTGTGCCAGAGGGACAAGGTAGGATAATGATACCCCCCAACCGGCCGACGGATCAAGGGCTGGGTCTGAGCTTTTCTCCGGCGGCTTTCCGCGTGCCCTCCCGCGCGAGGTGGTACTACTGAAGGTAGCCGAATTTGCCCCAGATGCCAATTTGTACCCATTGGACATCCGCAATGCCATCTTCCGTGACCGGGCCCCAAATCCCCGGATGGGAGCGGACACTGGCTTGCCCCTTCTTCACCGTCTCGCTGCCGACCCATTTGTGGTAGTCCGAATGCCCGTCCGCGTAGGAGAAGGTCGTCCCGTCGCCGTGGCGGGTCGTGGGCTGATCCCACCATTGTTTGGTCGTGTACCGCACGGAGTAGGCGTCAGGACTCGCTAGACCCTCATCGATGTACAGCAGCCGCTGGGCCGGCTGCGACACCAGGATTCTCTTCTTCCAGACCGGGCTCCCATCGACGGAGCGGCCGTTGCTGGCGATCATCATCCCATACGTCAGCCGCTCACCCCGGTACCCCGTCGGGCACTCGTACAGACCCAGTTCCCTCACATAGGGCCACAATGCTCCGGTCTGGATGCCCCGGATCTGATCGGCCTCGGGCAATTGCCCGCCTGTGGCCCACGTGCTGGACCAGGTGACGCCGACCCACGGCTCGCCGTACTGGCTCCGCCACGACCCTCCGGCCTCGCTGCTGACGACCCGGTCATCGTTTTCATCGGCGTACAAGATCCACGCCAGTGCCAGTTGCTTGAGATTGCTCAGACACGCCGCCCGTTGGCCCTGCTCCCGCGCCCGCTTCAACGCCGGCATCAGGATCGCCATGAGAATGGCGATGATCGCGATCACGACCAGCAGTTCGATGAGCGTAAACGCCTTTCGCCTGTCCATACTACCCTCCAGTCTGGACTCAGACATCACGACGACCACCCTGATCATAAGCCGAAAAGCGTTAATAGTAAATGATCAGCCTGCGGGACCTGCAAGCCTGGTTCCCAGGCGGTACGCCTCCTCCAGTCTTTCCTGTTTTGCGAGGATCTCCCCTTTCCTGCCGACGCCGGGCACGATGATCGTTCCGGCCGGCTTCATCTCCAGGTACGCCAGGCTCCTCTCGAAGAACTCGACGACCGGCCGCCACGTCTGCTCGTGCGTCTCCTCCAGCACAATGGCCACCACCGCCTGCTTGCCCCGGATCACCGGCCGGTTCGCCTCGCAATTGAAATACACGAAGCGGTCGATGAATCCCTTCATCAAAGCCGTCGGCCCGTACCAGTAGACCGGCGTCCCGAAGACAATGATCTCACTGGCGGCGATCTTCGGATAGAGAGCGAGCATATCATCCTTCTTGCTGCACGGCCGACCTTTCCAGCACGCATGGCAGCCATCGCACTCGCGAATCTGCAATTCGCCCAGCCGGACCACTTCCACCTGGGCGTCCGCCGCGCCGGCGCCTTCGGCAATTCGGGAAACCAGCAGGTCCGTATTCCCGCCCTTACGCGGACTGCCAACTACCGCAAGGATCTTCGCCATCTCGATCTCCGACATTCCCCCGCAAGATGCTTGCCGGCGGCCGTCCCGCCGATATACAATCCTCCTGCCTTGAAAGGGGGAACACCATGCCAACCGTCGTTTATGCCATCGGCCACTCTACCAGAACCATCGATGATTTCATAGAGATCCTCCAGGCGCACTCGATCTCGATGCTCGTGGATATCCGAACGATCCCCAAGTCCAGGCATAATCCGCAGTTCACCGAAGACGAGTTGAAGAGAAGCGTCCAAGGCAGGTGCATGACGTATATGCATTTCCGGGAGCTGGGCGGCTTACGGAAGGCAAAGAAAGATTCGGTCAACACCGGCTGGCAGAACGCGAGCTTTCGGGGGTTTGCGGACCATATGCAGACGAGAGAATTTGCCTCCGCCATCCGCAAGCTCATGCAGCTTGCGAAACAGGGGCAGGTGGCGATCATGTGCGCCGAGGGCAACCCGTTCCGATGCCATCGCTCGCTCGTGGCGGACGCCTTGACCGTGCGGAAAGTGCGCGTCCTGCACATCTCCAGCAGAACCTCGGTCCGGGAGCATACCCTGACGAAGTTTGCCAAGGTCAGCGGCACGAAAATCACTTATCCGTGAGCATCTCCGGGCTACAGAGACAGTCAGATGGTTGACAGCGACCACATTCGCCGGTAGCCTGTGGCATCCTTTGGAGATGTACGCATGGAATTGACCTCG
>Ga0315289_10013372_pt1 | contig 11502 bp, 21 predicted proteins | sample YL17G11_40_MG_FD_203452 | JGI IMG/M metagenome (GOLD analysis project Ga0315289, IMG submission 203452) | Sediment microbial communities from Yellowstone Lake, YNP, Wyoming, USA - YL17G11_40 | ecosystem: Environmental > Aquatic > Freshwater > Lake > Sediment | place: USA: Wyoming | collected... | reverse complement strand
TTCTTTGCGATTCCTTAAAAAAAGAAAGGAAAAAAATTATGGAAACAGTTATTATAGTATCAGTTTTATCGACACTATGTGCAGTTGCATTGGTAGGATCCATTGTAGTTTTGTATAGAAAGTCGAAAAATAAGGTTGATGTTGGTGAACTAAACGAATATCGAAGAGAGATTGATGAAAGGCTAAACAGCATTTCAAACAGAATCGACGAAGATGTTCGAAATATCTACAATCATGTAGATGAAAGAGAAAGAGAGCTTCGAAGTGAAAACGACGGAATAAGAAGTTTAATTGATTCGAGGTGTGATAAGCTACATTCGCTTATTACAAGCACTTCGTCTAGTGATCAATTGTCTTTTAAGCAAAAGCATAAACAAATTTTAAAATCGTAAATTAACAAATCAGAATTGCAAAGAACCAGAACCTGTCAGAAATGGCAGGTTTTTTTATTTTATAACTTTTTTGATTTAATTTCGTATAATATGATATATGCTTACAAATACACTTATATTAGCCCACAAGGATAAGCAAGTTTTAGAAAATATTATCAAAAAACTTTCTGGGTTCTGTGTTTCTATGGAATATATGTCAGATAGAATGTTGTTGGTTGACACTTATTTAGATAAGGATGAAATTGAGACTTTCTATAAAACAAAGGATTTAAGCGTTTTTAACGTCGATAAAGAAGTTATGGAGTTAGACACTGTATTAGACAAAATAAGCGCCACAGGGGTTGATTCTTTGCTTAATAGCGAGACTTTCTTCTTAAAGACGATATTTACATCAAGTGAGACATAATCTCATCTTTTGTTGCTTCGTCAGTTGTAACTCCTTCTATCTTATCATCAAGAACATCCCATACACTAATAGTTTCTGAAGGTTTATTTTTCTTAAAAAATATTTCTTTTTCAGGATCTAAAACCCATTTTGTTCCTAACATATTTACGACAACGCCTTTTGATGCTTCTGGTTTCGCCTCAGGTGTTTGTATTCTTCTAATGTCTTTTGCAGTGATTGTCATATCACCGCCTTTTTTATTAAAAACATAATTTCTTACCTGGTCGACTGTTAAATGTATTTGAGTGTTTTTTGGAGTGTATGATGCATCACCAAAAACAATTGTTTCCAGCTCATCAAATCTAGCAACGGCCCACATAAATTTACCTTCTGAATGTTCTATTGTACCATCTGGAAGAACTCTGTGATAAACATATTTATTAGGACTTTTTAGTACTAAAAAACCTACATTTGCATTTGAATCGAGATTTAATTTTCTTAAGAATTCTATGTTTTCAAAAGCTATATCTTTAATAGATTGTTTTTCATCTTTGAAAGTTGTGTCATCACTTTCGAGTCTATCATAAACTCTATCTCCAAAATGGGGTATTTCATCCATTTCAGTAAACAATCTTTCTATTGCCTCTCTAATTATTTTCCTAAGATTTTTCATTTTCTATATATAAATATGCGAAAAAGCTAATTTATCAATATTTATATAAAAAGTTTAATGGACAATAATCTAAGAAAAATAATTAGGGAAATGATCATAGCGGAAGCTTATGAGCATACTGATGATGAAATTGTTACATTTGAGAATATTGACCTAGAATATGAGTTTAACAAAATGAATAAACTTGTGTTTAACAATGAACTAACAATGGTTCCTCTTGACTGGAGTACAAGCAAAGTTAGACATGGTCATGTAAGTTATCGTAGGAAGTTTGATGGCACTGTTGAAAGAATACAAGGATTATTTTTGTCTAAATTCTTTAAAATACCATACAATAAATTTAAGGATACACTAGCTCATGAAATGATTCATGTAAAAAACTTACAAGATGACATGAAATTAAATAGGAGGTCTGCTAAGGGTGGTCATGGATATGATTTTATTAGGGAAATGAATAGGATAAATGCTATGAACCTCGGATTTAGAGTTGATGTTACAGAGTCTAATAAATTTGAGGTATCAGATGATGTTAAAGGTAAGAATGTATATTTTGTTATTTTAAAATTAAATGGTTCTAAAAGTGGCGATTTTGTTGCTGTTATGACTCCTGGCGCTTTCGCAGAAAGAAAAGAAACATTAGAGAGAATTTTTAATAATCTAATAAAATCAGGAAAATACAGAAGTGTAACACTTGAATATTATCAATCAGATAGTCCTAAGTTGTTGGCTCATAAAGTTCAAAGAAGTTTCAATCGTTCAATATCTTATACCCCTATTAAGCCAGAAGAAGTTTCAGGATTTAGGAGTCTTGGTAATTTTATTGAGAAGGTTGAGTTGGGCGAACAAACAGCTAGTGATCAAACTAATAAAGAAAAAGAAAAAAGAGAATTAAGTGGTTTTTATTCACAACCAACAAATAGTTTAACTCAAGTTGATCCTCCTAAAAAAACTGAGGTTCCAAAAGGATTAGAGCCTACTTCAGAAAAAACAAAAGAGCTAAACAAGAAGATTTTGGCTATGTTCAAATCTTCGAATGACAAATGGCAGAAAGAAGCTTTATTCAACATACTTAAGTCTTATAATGAAAAGACAAGAGAAAGTTTGATTGATGCTTACAATCAAAGATTTGGCAGATTAGGATTTATTTAAACTATTTATTATAAATACACAATATGAAACAGAAAAAAGAATTTTTATCAGAAGGTCTAAAAAAAATGCAAAGATTAGCTGGTATTATAGTTGAGAATACTGAGGTAGAAAAAGAATCTATTGCAGAAGGAAAAACTCCTGCTCAAGACGGTGAATATCATCCTGAAACTAAATTTGAAAAGAGAAGCAATAAATTATTTGAAAGCGTTGAGAGAATGAAAAAACTTGCAGGTCTTTCAAAAAACGAAGAATAATTAAAGTATCTTTATTTCGTTTAAAGTGTTTCTAATAAATTTCCTTATTTCATTTAACTGACTTGCTATTTTCCTTAATTCAGGAAGAGTATCAACTTTTTCAATAGCATCAAACCCTTCAGATTCTTCTGGCGGTTCATAAGAAGATATTATTTTAGCAAAAACCTCAGGGGTTATTGTTTTTTTTAAACCTTTCTTTAAATCTTCAATTCTTCTTCTTTCTGCTACCTTTTTCAATATATCCAATGTATCAGGATCTTGGAAGTTAAATACAACAGCTACCACTTTCATATTTTCATTTTGTGATTTAGCTCTGTCTATAAAATCTTTTCTTCCTTCTTTTTTTACATTTGTCATGTCTATGGCAAGATTTTTTCCTGATGATATGGCTGAATTAAATTGATTATATAATTTTTCTTCTGCAATTTTATTTATGTTTAAAATATTTGAATAACTTACTGGGTAAGAAGATTTAAATCTGCCTTCAGTTTCGACTGTCTTTCCAAATTTTTCATACCCTGGAACAACCACTCCAACAGTAGTATCTGTTGGTGGAAACGTAAATAAATCATCATAAGTTAAGCCATGCGATAAAGCAACATCTTGTACAATATCATCTCTAGATATGATGACTGTAGTAGATGGGTCAAATGCACTTTTAATATAAGTGGATTTACCAATTGATGGTGGTCCTATTAATAAATATATTGTTTGCTCTGACATTATGCCATTTGGTAATATGTAAGCTCATAAACATCATCAACCATTGTTCCTGTTTGGCCAACAAAAGCACAAGTAACTTTAAATGGGATTGTTATGACGATTCCTTTTTTACTTCTAACTGTTACGTTGAAAATATAAAATTTGTTGGTTGGCATAGATTCATAATCTTTTATTGTCCCATGCCCTTCATATCCGCTTTTTTCTAAATCAACTTCAGCACCAATTTCTTTTAAGACATTTGTAAATTTGCTTACACCTGCCCAATTATCATCATGATATCTCCCTTCAACTTTTTCAACCTGAAGTATTTTATATAGAGCGTTTTTTATACCCTCTTTTGTTGATAGTTTTGTGTTTATTGATTTTTTGTTTTGAGGTAACTCAAAAGACTGATCATGTGGTGGCTCATCTATATAATGTTCTTCTTTAATTAGACCTGCCAATTTTTTCATTCTGTCCAATTCTTCGCTAAGAGGCTTTTTACTTTCCATTATAATTTGTTTATAGATAAATAGTTGTCTTTTTTTGGATATTTATATACATGAATTCTAGGTTACGTACAAAGATAAGGAAAATACTTGAGGAGAATTATGACTATTATCCTGACTTTTTTGACCCATTATCCAATCCTGCCATTCATGGATTTAAAGGCTTTACAGACAGATTGGGTAAGCAACAATTGGGTGAAGAAATTATAGAAGAGAAAGCTGCGACCTTTATAGATGTACCACCAAGTGTTGGTCTTGTAAAATATAAAACAACGCTTGGGGTATCGCTTCATTTGTTTGATTTTAAAGCCAACAAATGTTTTGGGCATATATCTTTACAAGAATTGTCAAATCGTTCTTATATGGTCACTACAATCGCTGCAGAGAAAGGTTTTGGGCCTCTTATGCTAGAAATTGGAATGATGGGTGTTCACCCTGCTGGTATTTGTGTAGATCGAGTTGGTCCAACGAAAGCATCTGTATGGAATATGTTTAAAATATTTTTCAACGAAAGGTCTGAAATTAAAAAGATATCCATAAAAAAAGGTGAAGAGGAATATGACAATAGATATGAAGAAGATGAGTCTCGTAATTATTTATACAACACCATATTTTCAAGACCTCCTTCTACTTGGTATAACAAAGTATTAGAAAGAGGAGCTAGACTATCTCAAGATAGCGGAATTGAGCAAAAGGAAATAGTAGATATCTGTAGGGGTTATTTTACAGATAAATACGGAAGTTAAAAGACTTTTTATTTAGATCCAAATGCGCTATTGAAATTGTCTTTCAGAGAATTTCCTGTTTTACCAACTACGTCTGAGGCCTTGTTTAAAAGCGAATCAAGCTTGCCTGGAATTGCATCTGCTACTTTTTGCGTATGAGCTGCCATTTCTTTTCGGATCTGACCATCAAGCCATTCTTGCAAATTAATTTTTTCTTCATAAGACAATACATTTACATGTACCTTTGCTGTCTCAAAATTTTGAGAGGGTGTTTTATTTTCCATATTATTCTTGTTTTTGTTGTTCTTCTAAATTAATTAATTCATCATGCATCTCTGCAAATTTATGTCTTTCCTGATCTATTCTTTCTAGATCGTTTTTGAACATTTCATAAGTCGCCTTTGCTTGTTCATACTCTTTCTTTTTATCTTCTACACGACCAAATAATTTCCAATACTCATCTTCAAAATAATCAAATTGAGACTTAATATATTCTTTTGTATTTTTCATTTAGGGGTTATTATACGTTTTAAAATGTTTAAAGTTACATTGTCAACTTAAAGTCATTTAGATACACGTAAGTATATTTGCCACAACCTTTTATAACAACGCACGGATATGACAATGGCTTATTCGTGTTTTCCCAATTTTGTTTAGCTTTTTTCTCATCACTAAATTGTGTATAGAATAGTTTTTCATATTCTTCTTCTGTTTTTGCAAAAATTTTATTTTCCATTTTGTTTTATTTATTAAATCTTTTATATGAGTTCTCAGAAATTAAATTCATATCAACTTCACCCCTAAATTCATCTAATGTCTTACAGTTTGTGTAGCTCATAGCAGAACGAAGGTAGGCTTCAAAATTTTCAGACCATTGAGATAATGTATATTCAACTGGGCGTATTCTTACAACGCCCTCAGAAGTCTTTATTGTGTCACTTCCCCAATTCTTTTGAACTTCCTTTGTTGACATTCCTCTGAAGCGCTTTGTAATCTTAAAACCCTTCTTATGAATCCACAGAGCAAATTTAGAGTTTGGATTTATTTTAATATGTTTAAAAACCCTTGTCTCTCCGCAGGACTCAAGACACTTATTCAATATAGATCCAACCATAACATAATCTGCACCCAATGCAATTGCTTTAATAATGTCAGAATAATTTTTCATACCACCATCAGCAACAATTAAAGCCTTGTGATTAAACATGGACATAGATTGATAATAACACTCTCTAATTAAAGATGCTGTTGGATATCCTATGCCAGTTTGTTGTGATGTTAAACATCCATTACCATTTCCTATTCCAATCCTAACTGCGTCTGCACCAGCTTCCGATAAAAGTCTATACGTTTCTGGATTAGCAACATTACCAGCCATAATGAAAATATTGTCTCCATGCTTTTCTTTAGCAGATTTAATCGCAGACATCATTTTTTCCATATGACCATTTGCAATATCAATAAGGATGTATTGAACAGATTTGCTATGACCATCATTAACTTCAACACCCCAGAAGATGTCTTTGTTAGCATATTTGTCAATAAACTCATCAAGAGATAAAGAGTAAAAAAACGTAAAAGAATAAGAGGGTCTATAATCTTTTTGTCTCGGAAAGCAAATATTTATTTTGTTTTTCCAAAACGATTTATGATTAGCCTCATCAACAACAGTATCCATTGGGGCTGTGAATATTGGAAGATATCCGTTTTTGTCAAATGGATTTACTTGAGACCTAGAAGTAATTTGTGTTTTTTTAGAGGGTTGAATTAATATGTCATTAAAATCAAATCTCACATTTGTTGCTTTGTCGAAGTTCATTTTTATTTTTTTAAAGGTCCGTGCTTTTTTTCGTGTTCTTTCCAATGTTCAATAAAAACATCTATTTGCTTATTTAAATCCAATTCCTTATTATTTAAAAGTCTGTGGAATGATCTTAATATAAATGTGGACATATCATCTGGATGCCACAAACCTAACTTGTTTAGGTATGTATATAATTTATCTTTTTTAGTCCACAATCCCCAATTAGACCTAATGTATTCTCCAAGTCCATGATGAGTAGCAATTATTACTTCATCTTCATTAGATTTTTTAAACCACTCTTCATCATCAGAATTGCTCATTATTAACCTAAGCTCTTTAAAGCATTCAGTTAAATCGGTGGGTATATTATTACTTGTAAAATCCATTTGTCTAATAAAATGACAAACAAATTTAATAATATTATTTTACTTTAACAAGAAAAAGTATTATATTCGTAAAAATTTTAAAATGGAAACACAAGAAGCAAATAACTTATCAACAGATGATTTAAAAAACAAACTTGTTGAGATGCAGGGAATAATAGATGCTCAAAAAATTCAAATTGAAGAGGCTAGAAAAGCATTGCAAGAAGGAAGTGAATATAATAATAAACTAGCATATTGTGCTAGGTTATTTGCTGAGATCCATTTAACAGCAGAAGAAAAAATAGCAATAGCTCAAGAGTTTGAAAGAGCTTTGTCCATAGAGCAGGTTGAAAGAATTTATAAAAAATATTATGCACAAGTAAGACCAGACGGAGTCGATCTACCTGATGATTTTATTTGGTCTCCTGGGTTCATTAGAGATCTAGAGAAATACTATTTCCACTACAGAGGGTATAACCCATTCACAATAATCGACGAAAGCATACAAAACATCAGAAATCAATTTATGATTGAGGATGATATCAGCATTGCTGATAGCGACGAGAAGATTGCTGAGCTTAGGGTTAGATGGGAAAACAATAGAATGTTGGCTTTAAAAGGGGTTGACGATATTGTTAGTACAACCAACGATTTCATGAGGAAATAATACTTACCTGAGCTTTCTTTTTTTTAGATATTTATAATAAAGAAGCTTGTGGAATTCCTAAAGAAAATAGTCCAAGAAGAGATACAAAAAGCTCTTACGATCATATCTGAAAATGAATATCGTAATAGCCCTAATTTTGACGTTTTTGAGAAGTCTCAAAGTGAAAATGATGCTATCATATATAACTATGAGTTAGGCAGAGAGTTCGCAAACAATACTTTACAAGTAGATATAGACAATCTTAATAGATATAATATATCTGAATATTTACCAAAAAGCATAAATCAGGAAAAGTGGAGTTTTGAATTTAATACAACCACAGCTTCAACATTGATTGTTGATATTTCAAAATCAATAAGAGGCGGCAAAACCTATTGGACATTAATGTTTGGAATTCTCTATAAAGGAGAGTCTGTACCTGACATGAAAGATATGGTAGAAGATGTTTTAGGTTATGATAACTTTGTGAAAGCTGTAAATTCAAATATAGCAAAGAAGTTTGATCCTTCTAAGCTTTAAGCCATACTTTTTTCTATATCAACGTATACTTCTTCTGAATTTTTTTCTCCATTAACTTCAACAATACTTCTTCTGTTTTGGAAATAATCTAAAATAAGAGCTGTCTTATTTTTATAATTATGAAGTCTAGTTGGAATAAGTTCAAGTTTATCATCGGCCCTATTTTCTATTACAGCTCTTTTTAAGATTCTATCTGTAATAACAGGATCAGAAACAACAATATTTATAACAGTGTTAACAGGAGCTTTTCTATTGAAAAGGAATTCATCTAAAGACTTAGCTTGGTTAACTGTTCTTGGGAATCCGTCAAATATAAACCCATTATCATTTTTTGAATCTATTATTTTTTGCTTAACAAGTGATGTAACAATATCATCTGGCAAGAAGTTGCCGTTGTCAATAAGTTTAGTTGCAAGTTTGCCAATGGCAGTACCATTTTTTTGTTCTTCTCTAATTAAATCTCCTGTTGATATATGTTCAAGACCTAGTCTTTGAGATAATAATTTTGATTGTGTTCCTTTGCCACAACCAGGAGGCCCAATTAAGATAATGTTTTTCATGTTTATTTATTTAAGCTTTCTTTACTCTTCTAGCACTTCTTCTTTTTATAATTTTTTCTATACTCAAAATAACAGGCTTAATTTCTTTATTTTGAAGTCCCCCTTTTGATTTTAAAATTCTCACAGAATCTTCTAATGCTTTTTTAATTTCTTCTTTCATTATACTAGTCTTTTTACTTTATAATTAGTTGAAAAATTTTGTTTTAAGATAATCTTCAATTTACCATCCAACATTTTTCTTTGGAGGTTGCCTATCTGCTTAATGAACGTTATTCCTTCAGTATGGTCATGTTCGTGCATTACACATCTAGCTGCAATACCTTCAAACCATTCTTCTTTTTCTTCGAAATTTTCATTCATATATTTTAACTTAACTCTTTCAGGTCTTGTTATGTCTATATGAAATCCAGGAAAACTCAAACAACCTTCTTCAAACTTTTTTTCTTCTTCACTTAATTCTATAATCTCTGAATTAATAAAAACTTTTTTAAAATCCTTAAGTGCTTCATCTACTTTACCATACTCAGTAAGATCTATAACAAATAATTTTATAGGCAAACCGATTTGTTGAGCTGCTAATCCAATACCAAAAGCTTGTTTCATTGTTTGAAACATATCTTCTATTAAAACATTAAGATTGGGATAATCTTTTGTTATCTGTTCGCCTTTTGTGTTTAATACATTTTGGCCATATGTGTATATAGGTAAAATCACACCACAAATATAGTGAAAACAAATTAATAAAGCAAAAAATTATTGAAGGGATACTTTTACTATAAAACAAGCATCTCTTTCCTTATATGAACATGAAAGTTTTTTTATAGGGAATATTGTTGGCCATTCGTATAAAGCAGATAGTTCGGTGTTTGATCCGAATATAGAATCTCCCATATGGTCCTCGATAGTTATTTCAGTATCTGTCTTTGATACTATATATTTTTTTATTTGTGGGTGCTGTGTTTCAACAATCCACATAAAACTTTCTAAACTACTTATTTTGTTTTCCATTTTCGTTTTTTTTATAAGGACAGTGTTTGCAATTATTCCCACAACAATAACCACGTTTTGCAAGATAGATTTCGGTAAAAACCTTAAATCTCAAACCGCTTATTTCTTCATAATAGAAGTCAATTCCTTCTATTAATTCACGGTTTCTCACTAGCTGTTAAATAAATTATTATGGGTGCTTACTCATAAATATATCAAAAAAAGAAATATAAAAAATTGAAAACTAATTATTAATAAAGGAGGTTACTATGGACAAAGATGGGATAGAAAAGGCGGGGGCAATAATCCACAAATTCAGAAGAGAATCTAAACAATTTGATTTTAAGAAAAAATTAATGCTAATCAGGATTTGGGTTGATATTCTTATAAAAGCAGAGGAATATGAAATGGCCTGGGCTTTAGATAATGAAAGAGTTTACTTAGTAAAAATGAGAGTAAAAGAAAAAAGAGAGTCTAGGACTTTAAAGCAAAAAACAAGGTTTTACTGGATTAAATTAAAGAGAAAGTTTATGAAATAAAAAAGGCCCTAAATTAGGGCCTTTTTGTTATCTTATATTTGACAAGTCGCATATTGGCGGCATTATCATTTTATGAGCATTTGCTGTGTGACGTTTCCAATAAACTCGGATTACATTTTTTTGACGATCAGAAAGTGGTGCAAAAAAACTTGGCTCATGTCCTGCCATAAACTCTTCTATAGAGGGTGCAGTGTCACAGAAATTCATAGCCCATTCTAATTCATCATACGTGGCTCCAATTTGATCTTCGTCAGTTCTTCCGTCATCCCAAAGACCATCTGTAGGACGAGCATTTAATATTTCTTCAATAACTCCTAATTCCTTACCAAGAGCATAGGTTTCTGATTTAAGAAGTTCGCCGATTGGAGAAACGTCTATTCCGCCATCACCATATTTTGTAAAAAATCCAATTCCAAAATCTTCGACTTTATTTCCTGTCCCACAAACAAGAAGCTTGTGAGCACCTGCAATGCCATAAAGAGTCACCATGCGAAGACGTGATCGTGTATTTGCTGATGTTAAGAAGATATCATCTGCACTAACACCATCAAAAGCGCCTGCTTTTGTAAGTAGTTCAATTTCTTTATCGTAAGTATCTGTAAGGTCAATGTCCAAAGATTTTACATTTGGGTAATTTGCTTTTAACCACTCAATGTGTTTTGTTCCACGATCAGCTTGGTCAGCAGCTTGGTGAATTGACATCTTTACAACAGTAAGCGGAAATCCTGTCATAGCACAAAGAGTTGAGCACACAGCAGAATCAATTCCTCCAGATACACCAATGATGTATCCTTTTAAGTTTGATTTTGTTGCATAATTTTTAAGCCAATCTGCAATGTAATGTTTTACAATGGCATAGTTTAATGTTTTGTTTTGAGTTGTTGTTTCCATAATTATTTTATCTTTAATTGTTCTTCTTTAAGTTTTTGGTAAGCATCATAATGGGCTTCTTCATAAAAATTACAAAGGTCTATTTGAATCATTGGAACAATTACCCAATCAAAAGTAGTTTTATAAATATGTTGTTTACTTCTACCTTTAGCATCTTTTTCAACTCTTTTAATTAAATCCTTGCATGCAGTTTTTGTTGTAGGTGTCATAGCGTATTTGCCATAATCAGACATAAACATTTTAAATTTCTTTCCAGTTCCGCTGTGGCCAGAATAAACCTGATTTCCTCTAGCGAAGCTTTTATCTACTACAAAATAAAGCTTTGTGTTTTTTCGAATTTTTCTATCTTTCATGTTATTTGTATAGGTTATTTTCTTTTAT
>Ga0315289_10013371_pt1 | contig 11502 bp, 11 predicted proteins | sample YL17G11_40_MG_FD_203452 | JGI IMG/M metagenome (GOLD analysis project Ga0315289, IMG submission 203452) | Sediment microbial communities from Yellowstone Lake, YNP, Wyoming, USA - YL17G11_40 | ecosystem: Environmental > Aquatic > Freshwater > Lake > Sediment | place: USA: Wyoming | collected... | reverse complement strand
GAAGCCGAAAAAAGGCTAACCTTTTTTCGGATTTTTTGGTATAATTTTTGCCCTTGCGTCGGGACGTGGCGCAGCCTGGTAGCGCACATGCTTGGGGTGCATGGGGTCGGCGGTTCGAATCCGCCCGTCCCGACCATGTTCCTTCCGTATGTCCCATGGAGGAATGACCCATGCGAATCGGTGTCTAAGGAATGAGCGCTATGGCTACGATCAAAAAAAGCAAAACCGATAAGCCCCTCATGGCTCAAGCATTAAATCTCGCTGACCTTGTCCGGTACCAGCCCGGCGCGATCGTCAGCCGGGAGGTCTTGCGGAAAACCGCCGGAACCGTCACCGTCTTCGCGTTCGACGACGGCCAGGAGCTGAGCGAGCACACCGCGCCGTTCGACGCCCTTGTCGTCGGCATTGACGGAGCGGCCGACATCGCCATCTCCGGACAGGCGCATCGCCTGAACGCCGGCGAAATGATCATCATGCCGGCCGACAAGCCGCACGCCCTCAAAGCCATCGGGCGATTCAAGATGGCCCTGGTCATGATCCGTTCCTGAGGAGCACCGTCGCATGCCGTCCTTGCCGCTCGTTCTCCTGACGAATGACGACGGGTTTTTCGCCGAGGGGATCCAGGCGCTTTACCGCGGCTTGAAGGGACTCGGCCGTCTGTTCATCGTCGCTCCCGACCGGGAAAAAAGCGCGAGCTCTTTGGCCCTATCCCTGCGCCAGCCTCTCCGCGTCCAGCGGATCAGGCCCGATGTTTTCGCCGTCGACGGAACGCCGGCCGACTGCATCTACCTGGCGATGAAAAGGTTCCTGCCGCGCGTTCCCGACCTGATCGTGTCCGGGATGAACCCCGGGCCGAACCTCGGCCAGCAGGACGTCTCTTATTCGGGCACGGTCTCCGCGGCCATCCAGGGAACGTTCTTTCTCGTCCCGGCGATGGCCGTCTCGCTCATCGCCGACCCGGACGGTGTTTTCCACTTCAAGGAATCGTCTCGGGTCGTCCGCAACCTGGCGGCCGTCCTGCTCAAACACGGATTGCCGGAAGGCGTAACGCTCAACGTCAATATCCCTCCCCCGCCCGTTCGTGGCCTCCGCGTGACGAAGGTCGGCATCAAACGTTACGACCCCGAGGTCATCGAAAAGAAAGACCCGCGGGAGAATTCCTATTATTGGATCGGCCGGGGAAATCCCCGGACTCTGGGCGGCCCCGACAGCGACGTGGGCGCCGCCCACGACGGCTATATTTCGGTGACGCCGCTGCGGCTCGACCTGACGGACTATAAAACGATGGCCCTGCCGCTGATGACGAAATTGGGAACGGCCCTTAAAGGGACGTCGGCCGTCCGCCCTTCTTTTTCCGGTGTTTCAAGACCTCGACGACGGCGGGCACGAGCGAAATCAAAATGATGGCGATGATGACTAGAGAGAAATTCTTCTGGACGAAGGGGATATTGCCGAAGAAATATCCGCCGAAGACAAAGATCGCCACCCACCCGACGCCGCCGATGACGTTGTAGCTCAGGAACTTTCCATAACTCATCTTCCCGATGCCGGCCACAAACGGGGCGAACGTCCGGATGATCGGCACGAACCGGGCGATGATGATCGTCTCGGCCCCGTATTTTTCGTAAAAATTGTGGGTTCGGTCGAGGTATTCCTTCTTGAAAAAGCGCGTTTTTTCCTTGTGAAATACCTTCGGCCCGACGATCTTGCCGACCCAGTAGTTGACCGTATCGCCCAGAACGGCGGCCGCGGCCAAGATGAGGAAGAGGGCGACTACGTTCAGTTTGCCCTTAGCCGCGAACGTCCCGGCGGCGAAGATCAGGGAATCCCCGGGCAGAAACGGCGTCACGACCAGTCCCGTCTCGCAGAAGATCACGATGAACAGGATGAGATACGTCCAGACCTGGTAGGTCGCGATCAGCTTGTCCAAGTGAACGTCGAGATGGAGGACGAAATCGACGACGCTTTTCAGAAATTCCATGGCCGCTCCTTCGGTGGCGCGAACATGGCTTATATCGTAATCTCGAGGCGCATGTCAACCCAACCGGTTTCTGGTAAAATGAACGCGCCATGGACGCCGCGAAGAAGATCCGGCGCATCGAGCGCGCCCTCGAGGCGCTTGAGCCTCAGGAAGCCGACTGCGCGCTCTGCCCCCGCGCCTGCCATGTCGACCGTCACCGCGAAAAGCGCGGTGTCTGCCGGAGCGGTGACCGCGCCGGCGTGTCCCAAGCGCTGCTTCATTTCGGGGAAGAGCCCGTCCTGAGCGGCGTTTCGGACTGCGCCGCCGTCCGGCCCGGACAAAATCGGCCGAAACAGGGTTCGGGAACGATCTTTTTCACGGGGTGCAACCTCAAATGCCTCTTTTGCCAGAATTATCAGATCAGCTGGCTCGGCCAAGGCCACGAATTGAGTGACGAGGAGCTCGCCGGCGCGATGCTGTCCCTGGAAAAACAAGGCGCCTGGAACATCAATCTCGTGTCCCCGACCCACGTGATCGTTCCGGTCCTCCGAGCTCTAAAGATCGCTTGTGTTGCGGGGCTCGACATTCCCATCGTCTGGAACTCCAACGGCTATGAGAAAGCGGAAATCATCGAGAGGTTACGCGGCGTCGTCGACATCTATCTTCCGGACCTGAAATACATCTCCCCGGCCGTCTCAAAGCGCTATTCGGACGCCCCCGACTACTTCGACCATGCCGGACCCGCTCTTCAAGAGATGTATATCCAAAAACCCGACCTCGTTCTCGACGATTCGGGCATGGCCGTGCAGGGTCTCCTGGTCCGGCATCTCATCCTGCCGGGCCACGGCGATGACTCGGCGGCCGTGTTGGAATGGGTCGCGCGGGCCCTCACGCCCGCCGTGAGCATGAGCCTCATGAGTCAATACCGGCCATGCTTCCGGGCTCCGGACGAGCTCCGGCGAACGTTGTCCGTCGAGGAATACCGGATGGTCGCGAACCGGGCGCGGGAACTCCGCTTCGAGAACCTTTTTCTCCAGCCGGGGATTCCCGGAACGGAAGACCACCTCCTCCCCGATTTCGGCCGGGACGACCCCTTTCGCTGGAAATAGGCGACGCCTACTTTTTAAAGTCCTTCGGCTTGGAAAGCTGGCCGTCCGTGAATCCGAGGGCCAGCGCGATCTCGCGCAGCTTGGCCTGGATGAGCTGCAGGTTTTCCGGCCCCATCCGGAGCAAATGCTTTTGAACCGGGCTGAGTTCTTCGAGCTTCGGGTCGAGCATCGCGTACGTCGTGACCGTCTTCTCGAGACCGATCGGGTCGTCGACGACCGGCGTCCGAAGGATCTCGTTGACCGCCCTCAGCAGGGTCTGGTGGAAATCCTGGCTGGGATAGCCCAGTTCGCGGTAAGCCTGCGCCAGCAGGGGCCGGGCTCCCGAATACAGCCGGACGCATCCGGCCGTGCTGACCGAATCGAAAACGTCGGCGATCACGTTGTACCGGTCGTAGGTCGCCGGGTCGACGAAGGTCTGCCCGTTCTTGACGGCGACTTTGAACGGGCCGGCCGGGGAAAAGAAATCGACCTGGGCCCGGGGGCTTTGACCGTTCGCGATGTTGTCCACGGCCGCGACGAATTTCCGGACCAGGTCTTTGCTCTTGAGCCAGAGACCGAACGCGGCATTTGAGGACAGGTCGGACGCGATCCCCCGGACCGCATCGTCGCTTTTCTCCAGGTCGACGGCGATCGGCGCCATCGTGGCGGCCGCTTTTCCGGCCGCTTCCTCCGCGGCCGCATTCTTGGCTTGGAGGGCGGACTCCGCGGCTCCGGCGGACTTACTTTTCCCGGCGATGAAAAAATAATAAACGGCGACCGCGACGGCCAACACGAAAAGAACGATGACGGCCGTGCGAACGATCTTTTTGTTCTCGTCCATAGCGCCTCCTCGGTCGGACGTTATTTTGTTTTTTTCAAACGGACGTTGCCGTTGAGAACGGTGATGGACAGCGTCGCCCCGTCCCCGGTTCCGACCCGGGCGGATATTCTCTTGGCGGACAGCGGTTGGCCGAGGTTGAACTCGGATGTGATGTCGCCGTGATCGGCCGAGATCTCGAACCGGACCTTGGCCTCGGGCTGGAGATAAAGCGTGACGTCCCCGTCGCGAACCGTGATCAGGGCTTCGTCCTCGGTCCGCAGGTCCAGGATTTCGGCCTCGACCGACCCCCGGTTGACGGAGACGTCGAGCGAGCCGGAATAATTCTCGACCGCTACGTTCCCTTCGTCGACATCGACCCGGACCCGGCCGAAGATGTCGCCGACCCGGACGTTTCCCTGTCCCGTGCGGATGTCTTTGAGGTTCACCGAGCGGGGAACGTTGAGCGTGTAGTGAACGGGACGGACGACGTCCTCGCGGCCCGAGGAACGGGTTTTGATTTTAATGAAATTCTCGATCTGGTCGATAACGACGTCCGGAAGCCCCTGACGGCTCTCACCCCAGATCCAACCGCCGCGGCCGGAGGCACGGCCCCACTCATCCTCGGCCGAGATCTCCGCTTCCTTCCGTTCCCAGCCGCGGATGTCGATATCTCCGGCGCCCGTCTCGACCGAGATCGTGCCGGCCGGTTCGAGAGGGATGGTCCGATGGACGATCTCGCGTGTCGCGCGGCCGGAATCATCGACAAAGATCAGGGGAATAACGCACGCCGGAAAAAAGAAGACGAGGATGAACACGGGGATAAAGATCGCGGATGTCTTTCTCATGTCATCTTCCTCCGTTCACCGTTCTTCGCCACGGACCAATCCCCGCCTTCGCGGTCAGCGGGCCGTTCCCAACGCGCCCGAGCCGGCCGAGAAGAGCTGAATACGCTGATTGCCGCGTTCGGCGACGTAAACGACGCCGTCGCGGCCTACGGCTACGGAGCAGGGCGTATCCATCAAGCCCGCGTCCGAACCGCGGCCGCCCCAGCTGCAGATAAACCGGCCTTGCCCGTCGAACTTCTGGATCCGGTGGTTCCCCGTGTCGGCGACATAGAGACAACCGTCGTCGTCGAGGCCCAGACCCAGCGGATTATCGAATTCGCCGTCCCCCGAGCCCGCTCGGCCGAACGCGGCGAGAGCCGCTCCTTGGGGAGAAAATTTCACAATCCGGCCGTTGTCGAGAACGATCACTTCGCCTCTGCCGCTGATCACGACCGCGCGCGGGGACGCCAAGTGCTCGTTCGGAGATCCTGGGGCTCCGAACGCCTTCAGGAATTCTCCCCGGCCTGAAATTTTTTTTATGCAAGCATTGCCCAAGTCGGCAACATAAAGGTTGTTCTGAGCATCCAGGGCGAGTCCCATGGGCGTATTGAATTCCATAGTGGCGGTCCCCATCCCTCCCCATTTCGAGACGAAACGTCCGTCCGGGCCCAAGAGATAAATGAAATGGGTCTCCGCGTCCGAAATATAGATCTTTCCCGCCGTGTCGATAGCCATTCCGGACGGCCGGACCATCTCGTCGAATTCCGGGCCGCCCGCCGAGGTCAAGGACTGGGACTCCCCGCTCGAGTTGAATATCGTGACCTTGACCTCTCCCCCGTCCAGGACGAAGATGCGGTCTTGCCGGTCGATGGCGAGGGCGCCGAGCGACGAACAACGCTTGCTTTCGGGCCCGCCCCAGATTCCCGCCGACGCATAGCTGACCGCCGTCAGCGAAGCCTCCACGGAGGGAAGGGCGCCGCCGGCCGGGATCTGGACCTTGGTCTCCCAGTCCGCGTAGAAATCTTTCACGAGCTTGAGGCTGTGAGCGCCGGGAGACAGCCCGGTCACTTGGCCGTCGGTGACGAGACCGATGTCCGTTCCGTCCACGATGATCCTGGCCCCGGACGGCCTCGAGCGGACCGCCATCGCGGCGGGCGGTTTCTCCACGACGGAAACCGGGGTTTCTCGTGGTTTAGCCGGTTCGTCCTGCGGCCGGCCTTCGGCTTTGCGCAAGAGGGCGATGATGTTCGGGTCATAGATGTTTTTAATCGCCGCTTTCGCCAGGGCCGGGCTCAAGGCGAACATGCTCTGAAATTCGCGGACCGCACCGGCGTCATCGCCCGACCCGGCCAAGGCGATCCCGCGAAGAAGGAAGAGGTCCGTGGCCAGTTCCATCTGCTTGGACTTGTCCTCGACCCCAAAGATCTTCGCGGTCAAGGGCGAGAGTAGGGACAAGGCCTCGGCGTACTTCTGGCCTTCGCGAAGGAGCTCGCGGCATTTGTCGAGCCGGGCTTCGATTTCAGCGACGACCGCGGACTGAATTCCCGCGGCGCCGCCGGCGGAAACAAACAGGGGCAGGACGAGCAGGACACAGCAGAACACAGCTCGCGCCGCATTTCTGCGCCCTGCCCGGGACTCGCGATCAGTCCCGGTACATCGCATCGATCACATCCTTATATTTTTCCTCGACCTTGTTCCTCTTGACCTTCAAGGTCGGGGTGAGCTCTTCGCGCTCGATCTCGAAATCGCGGTCGAGGAGCGCGATCCGCTTGACCCGCTCGTAAGGAGCGAGGTGCGGCGTGCTCCGGTCCACCTCCTCGAGCAGAAACGCCCGGATGTCGTCCCGGACGATCAAATCCTTCGCCGAGCTGAACGGGATCGACTTTTGGAGGGCGTATTCGCCGAGCTTGTCCATGGCGGGGACGATCAGCGCCGAGACGAACTTCCGGCCCGCGCCGACGACGACGGCGTTGGCGATGAACGGATTCCGCTTCAGGAGGTTCTCGATCGGCTGCGGCGCGACGTTTTTCCCGCCGGCGGTGATGATCAGGTCCTTTTTCCGGTCGGTAATGACCAGATATCCGTCTTCGTCCAGGTGGCCGACGTCGCCCGTGTGAAACCACCCGTCCGCGTCGAAAACCTCGCGCGTTTCGGCCTCTTTTTTGTAGTATCCGCGCATGACGTTGGGCCCTTTGGCCAAGATCTCGCCGTCCGCGGCGATTTTGACCTGGATGCCCGGGATCGGCCGACCCACCGTCCCGAACTTGAGATAGTCGAACGTGTTAACCGCGATCACAGGAGCGGTTTCGGTCAGCCCGTAGCCTTCGAGGACGACAAGCCCGATAGCGTAAAAAAATTCGGCGATATCGCGCGACAGTGGAGCGCCGCCCGAGACGAAGAACCGCACCCGGCCGCCTGTCTTCGCCAGGATCTTGGAGAAGACGAGCTTGTGGGCCAGCCCCCGCTTGAAACGGAGAACTCCGCCGACCTCCTCTTTGCGCAGGGTCCGATGTCCCGCCTCGGTCCCGACCCGGACCGCCCACCGGAAAATCTTCCTTTTCAGCGGAGACCCAAGGAGAACAGCGTCCATTATTTTACCGTACAGCTTTTCGAACAAACGGGGCACGGAGACCATGATATTCGGCCGGATCTCGAGAAGGTTCTCGGCGACGGTGTCCACGCTTTCGGCGTATCCGATCGAGCATCCCGTGGAGAGAAAGGCGAACGTCACCATGCGTTCCAGGACGTGGGACAGCGGCAGGAACGATAAAATATAATCGGGGTCGCGGAACGGGACGATCGAGGCCAGCGTCTGAACGTTGCTGATGAAATTGCCGTGAGTGAGCATGACGCCTTTGGGGACGCCGGTCGTTCCCGACGTGTAGATGATCGACGCTAGGTCGGCGGGCCGGACGGAGCGGGCCGTTCGTTCAAAAAGTCCGTGGTCTTGGGTGCCGAGGGCGCGGCCGCGCGCTTGGACGTCTCGGAGGGCTAGCGCGCCGGAGGGCGGGTCGGGGAGGAATGAGATAAAGTGTTTGACCTTGGGCAGACTTTCTCGAATGGCCACGATTTTTTCCCATAGCGCGGCCGAAGAACAAAAGACAACCTCCGCGTCGCTATCGTCGATGATATACCTGATTTGCTCCGGGACGAGTGTCGGGTAGATGGGCACGGTCACCGCGCCGAGACACTGGGTGGCGAAGTCCGCCATGATCCACTGGGGGCTGTTGTCGGCCAAAATGATGACTTTGCTTCCGTGCTTGCAGCCCAGGCTCATCAGGCCGAGGGCCGTATTGCCGACGTTGCCGTCGAACTCCTCCGTGGAGATCGGAACATAGGCGCCGCCGAATTTGTGAAGCAAAAGGTCCGGCTTGGGAAATGACTTGACCGTGTTCAAGAAAAGCTGGCTGATGGTCTCAACCATGGCACCCTCCTTCCTTCGGGCGATGGTCTTTTTAGATAAAAAATCTTTACAAAACTGTGGTCCCTGTTTACACGTCATATATAGCACAACCCTGGAAGCATGGCAAATTCCAATTTGGCACGCTTATTGCTGTTTTTACTGGCGGGGAACGAGGGGCCCGCGACCTCTATCCTCAAGGAGGCCACGATGTTCGAGGATTCCTTCATCAGACCCGAAAAAGGCGGGGCTCGAAAAGCGTTCGCCTTGCCGGTGGCCCTGCTCGTCCACGCGGTCATCGTCGGCACCCTCATCGTCATTCCGCTCCTGTCCACGACCAACCTGCCCAAGATCGAGATCACCTCGGCGTTCCTGGCGCCGCCGCCGCCGCCCCCGCCTCCTCCGCCGCCTCCGGCGAAGAAAGCGGCCAGCACCACGGCCAAGCGGATCAAGCCGGTCCAGACGCAGTCGGCGTTTGAAGCGGGGAAGCTGGTGGCGCCGGTCGAGATTCCGGACCAGATCCAGGAAGAGCAGATCTCGGACGTGGGGATTGAAGGGGGGGTGGAAGGCGGGGTCGAGGGGGGCGTCATCGGCGGCGTGCTGGGGGGCGTTGTCGGCGGCGTGCTCGGCGGCGTCGTCGGCGAGGTCGAGGCGCCGTTGCGGGCTATCGGCGAGATCAAGCAGCCGAAGCGCGTCCACTTTGTCGACCCGGTCTATCCCGAGATTGCCGTCCAGGCGCGGGTCGAGGGCATCGTCATCGTCGAGGCCACGACCGACATCTACGGACGCGTCCAAACCATGAAAATCCTGAAGTCGATCTCCCTGCTCGACCAGGCCGCGCTCGACGCAGTCCGGCAGTGGGTCTACGAGCCGATGGTCATCAACGGCCGGCCCCGCGCCGTCATTTTCTCCGTCGTCGTGACCTTCAAGCTGAAAAGCTGACCGACCTTTCTTCCTTCGGACGGGGCCGGGCCCGAGCCGGCCCCGTTTTCATTTGCGCCCCGGTCCCGCTCTTGACAGAGGCCGGCCGGCCTCTCATAATCAACCCATTCGACTCCCCGGGCTGAAGCCCGGGGTATACTCAGGGTTGATACTGAGCGGCGCTTTTTACCCCGATTTGAAAATCGGGGTTTGGCGCCGCGAACGTATCAAGCGCTGATTCAATAAGGAGGACGATCGATGCCGCTCATCGAAGTTCATCTGCTCGAAGGACGAACGGACGAGCAAAAAAAGGCGCTCCTCACGGCCATCACCAAAGCGGTCCAGGATTCCATCGGCTCGCCGCTTGAAACCATCCGCGTCTGGATCGAGGAGTTCTCGCCGAAGGAGTACATGGCCGCCGGGGTGTGGTACGGCGACAAGAAAAAATAATCGTCCTTCGTGAAGACGGGCCCGGGCACAAGCCGGGAGCAATAGTCTAAGGGCCGGGAGAGGGGCCGGCCGCGTTTTTGCGCAAAACGAGAATCGTCTTGGGCCCGAAGGGAAACCATCGTTTCAGGGGATACGTTTTAACGGCCTGATAGCCCGGGACCGGTCCGAAAACTACGGCGTATTCATCCCCGTCGACCCACCACCAGCTTTTTCCGGGGCTCGATTGATAGGCCCGGTCGTACAGATACCATCCGTTGAACTCGAAGCCGCCGTCGATCTGACGCGGCGTAACGCCGATGTCCCTCATCAGCGTTCGCGTCGCATCCCAGCGGACACGGTTCCAGAGCAGATAATCGTGCGTCGCTCCGACGGCAAACCCGCCGTAGATCGCAAGGAGAAGAACGATGACCGCGGTAACCGTTCGCGGGGCCCTTTTCGGAGCGCCGGCATCCGTCGCGGCGACCGCTCCGAGGATCAAGAAAAGCGGCCAGAAAGGAAGAAGATAGCGGTCGAAAAAAGTCCGGGCCAGGATCGAGAAAAAATAGATGAGGACGGCCGAGAGAACGAGGGCGACGGGCCATGTCTCCTGGGGGGACGCCGCCCGGCGCTTTAGAAGGATCCTCTGGCCGCCGAGAAAGAAAAAGCCGAAAAGCAGGCCCGCGCCGAGAACGCCGACGACCGTCAGCGCAATCCAAAGGGCTCTCATCGCGGGCGGGGTCGCGAAACTCGTCGGCCCGAACGACGCGTCGCGGAGCGTCAACGGGCCCAGCCCGAGGTCGGACATCACGTTGTTCGTGAACGGCATGCGAATGTCATGGAGAACGAATTCCACGAGCGTGACCGCCGAAAAAACGACCAGGAAACCGACCAGCCACCGTCTCCGGGCCGTCGGCCAGAAACGGTAATGACAGACGAACAGGAGGAGGAGAAATGGAAACAAAAACATCCCGGAGTATATAGCATAGACCAGGACGCGCTTGAGGGATTCCAGAACAACGACCCCCAAACCGGCGGCGAGGATTTTATAAGCGTCCCGGACCGGATTTCCAAAGAACGCCGACGCCCGCCCCGTCGCCCTCAGCCAAACCTGATACGATATCTGAAAGCCCACGCCCAACCCCGCGATGAGAATGCCGGCGAAGATATTTTTCAGCGCCGCTCCCTTTTTAAAGATATAAGCGCACCCGAAGGCCACGAACAAGACCAAGCCGAATTGGCGGATCATAAGAGCGAAACCGGCCGCGACAATCCCGGCAAAAAGAAACCCGGTCGCGTTCCGTCGCAAGCCGCGGGAATAAAGCCAGAGCGCTAAAGCAAAAAAAGCGAAAAACGGCACATCGGTCATGAACGTGTTCGACAGACCGAGATAGATCGGGTTCAATGCGACCAGCAAGGCTCCGAGGACCGCGACCGGCGGCCGAGGATGGAATTCCCGGAGAAGCGCATAGACGGCGAGGACGCCGGCCAGCCCGAGCGTTAAAGTCGAAAATCGGAGTGCCGTGAACGAGAAGCCGAACGGCAAGCAGAAGAGGGCTCCCCAGTAGATCTGGGCGATATGGTTCGAGGACGTCCAATCGGGAAGGTCAAAGCGCCCGGTCGTGAGCAGGCGCTGGACGGATTTCCCATATGACCAGTCATCGTTGAGAGGAAAAGAACCGGCCGGATTGACCGCGATCGCCATCGCCGCCCACAGGGCGATGAGGAGAATAATAAAAATTAAATCGGCGCGCGGCGCCGAGCCGCCGGCCGTTAGAGTCGGGGCCGTATCCGTCATGGAAAAACCGGGACGTATTATAGGTCCATCGGGCTGATCGAAGTCAAGCGGCGCTCGGGGCGGGGACTCACCTGGAGGGACTCACTCCTTCAAAAGTTCTTGACGCTTGCGGATCCTCCGTTTTCATCGGCGACGCTGAACTCGCGACCGCGATTCGAGCCTTTAACAACGATCGCGTCTACATTTCGGGGTTATCATACCATCGAGCAACGCTCAAACATCATCGCCGCAAAGGTCTCCCTCGAAAATGGAGCCGCCGCAGGCT
>Ga0315289_10013370_pt1 | contig 11502 bp, 10 predicted proteins | sample YL17G11_40_MG_FD_203452 | JGI IMG/M metagenome (GOLD analysis project Ga0315289, IMG submission 203452) | Sediment microbial communities from Yellowstone Lake, YNP, Wyoming, USA - YL17G11_40 | ecosystem: Environmental > Aquatic > Freshwater > Lake > Sediment | place: USA: Wyoming | collected... | reverse complement strand
AGCACATCGGCCCAGCCAGACTTGCAGCCTCCCGTTGTCGGTCGGTGGCAGGCGCCGAACATATTGTTGAATTCATCCAGGTATTCCACTTCACCGCACATGAAAACCCGTTCCCAGGGGACGAAAACGTTGTTGAAAATGACGACGCATTCATGAACGCCGTACTTGATGTTACCGAGATCGATCTCTGCGCCCTGGATCCGTCGGTCATCCTGGGGTTGTCGCACGGAGATGTTGATGATGCCGGGGGCGTTGCCGGGAACGGCACAGACAACGACGTAATCCTCGTCGCCCTTCCGGTGTGTCGTACAGGGCAACACCAGCTTTTCGTGGGCCAGAATGGCGCCGGTCTGGCAAAGCTTCGCGCCTTTCAGGACGATCCCGTCCTTGTTCTTCTCCACCACCTTGAGGTACATTTCCGGGTCGGGCTGATTGCACGCCTGAATGCGCCGATCTCCCTTCGGGTCGGTGATGGCCGGACAACCGAGGAGGTCTTCCTTCTGCATCATCTTGATCCAGTTCAAAGCATTGTCGTGGTACCGGGTTCCCTTGTCGCAATCGATTTTCTGCGTGATGTAGAGCAGAGGCGCAAAGATGTTTTGGGCGCAACGGAAGGAACAGCAGCCCAGGTAACGATTGGCATACCGAGTGATGCTGACCTTCCGGATGAGATCATCCGTACTCTGGGGGACGTGCTGAAAGCGCGATATGGTCTCACCCGTCAGGTGCGATTTCGTGACGAACTGCTCCTGAAACTCCGTTTTGAAAGCGAATTCATACGACTCCGCCACGGCGTCAATCGCCGGACGGATCCTGGGATGATCATAGATATTGGAGATCTTGCCGCCGTCGATGTACAATTCAAAATTCATCGCTTTGATACTGTCGATGTATTCCTTGCCTGTTTTCATTCTAATCCCCTTCTATATATGGTCATGTATTCCACATATGCCTCCTCCAGCGCCGTGATTTTACTATGAATCGCGCCCCCCAAGCACGGTTAACTGGATTCTGCGGAATGCTCGCCGACTGACCTCTCCATGTCACCTCTGAACCTCGTGTTTTCCCGTCGTCCGGGGAAAGTTGCCCCTTGTTTTCGGCCATCGAATTCATAAACAGCGTTCACAAACTCAAGGCAGGTGCCCTCGCGCATGCCCTCCCCAGACGGTGAATTCTCGATAGCATCGACCGGAACAGCTTTTCGGGTACCGCGACCTCAGCCATCTGGAAGACGGTCATCCTGGAGTGAGAGAGCATCAAACTGGGCAAGAGAATACGACATGTACTTCGAAATTCGAACAGGTGTTTCGACATCACAGTAGAACTACTTGCTTGGAACCCCTGTATCTTACCGAGCCATCCTCCTCGCCATGCAATCTATAATCAATCTTATCGAGCGCGCCCCTCAGCTTGGGAAGTTAATTCGGCACTATTTCACCAAGTTTCATCAAGTGTTACGAACCTTCAACAAACGGCATCATTATGCGATATTCTGGACGTTCTAACTTGCTGGCAACTTCATACAATTTCATCAAACGTGCAAAATTCACTGACTTAGAGCTTGCAATGCTTCAGATGTGTTGCCCGGTCTTCCTCGTGGTAGATGTTGCGCGCCATTATGGGTGGTTATAGAATCTTACCCGCGAGTGACAAGGCAGCGGGGGTAAGCTGGAAAATGACGTCGGATGATGAATCATCGAAAACAGATTATTACGACATCCTTCTTGACGCCCGAAATAATGCCATAAGGAGCCTCGAGAAGGCTCTGGTTACACTATCCTCAGGTGCAATAATATTATCTATTACCTTTCTTCACGAGATAGCACCGCACCCGGAACAACTGTATTGGATGATTATTTCATGGTCGTTGCTCTTCTCGTCGCTGCTACTGATGCTGCTTGTTTTTATACTAGGTGTTTACGCCTGCGAGAAAGGCATGAAGGGGAAGGACACCAAGTGCTTTACGTACTTGCTGCAATTTCTCGAATGGGCTTCGATGTTTCTATTTATCCTTGGCAGCGTTTTCTTTGCCATCTTTGCGGCGGTTAACTTACCTAAATAGGAGGTCGGGATGAGTGCCAGTGGAAAGAAGCCAGCCAAGAAGAAGGCTGCGAGGAAGAGGGCTCCGGCCAAGAAGAAGGCTGCGAGGAAGCCCGCAAAGAGGAGAGATTGGCCACCACCTCCTCGCCCCAAACGGTAAAAGCCACCGAGCGGCTGTTTAATCGCTCTTATTGCTCTGCAATATTCACTGACGCAGAGCTTGCAATGCTTAGTTAGGCAAGGAGCCGCGAAAGCACCACCGGGTAGTTTCGCTGCTCGCAAAGTTCCACTCATTCCTCCACCGTTCAACGCATCAAGATAGCTCTCAAGGCTCCACATGGGGCTTTTAGTGTAGTAAATAACTGTCGTCGCATCGGCTATAATCTATGTGAAGGATATTGGATGAATGCAGCGGAGGGGAAGTTAACCCCGGTTAGAAGGAATCTGAGAATTGCTTAGCTTGCTCATTATCGTCGGATTTCTAGTTGTGGTCCTAGCCTTACTTATTTACCGCAGATTTGTGAAGCACAAAACAATTGATTGGCAAAACGTACTCGTTTCTTTGTTAATGATTGGCCTCGCCGTGCTCGTGACGAGCATTGTCACATGGATTAACGCCCGCCAAGAGCCAGAGCGCTGGTATAACGACGCAGTGCTCCGGAAAACGGTCATAGAAAATATACATACTGAAGGCGACCGATTTGAAATACGGAAAATGTGCAAAGTCGACCTTCACGGCCTAGACCATGTATCACTGGTTGTGGCTGGTGATGAAGTAAGTGGAGTAAAGGAGGAATTCCAAAACTACAAAGGAAAACTCGCAATATTTGATAAACCTCAACTCGATTACAATGCCATGTTTGCGCTCAGTGGTTCTTTTCCCATGAAAAAACAACTTAGCAACCCCCGTTGGGTTACGTTCGAGGCTGCTGACCTAAATGCCGATGGAAAAACCGAGCTGTTGACAACATGGTTTGACGGTAGCACCACGGGCTTCGAGAAGTATGTTGCGGTATTGGGGTGGGACGGTGGATATAAGTTCCTTTGCACTCTACCGAAATTCTCTCCACCTGTACCAGAGCATTCGATGATTCCACCAACGGGCCTGAGCATAAAACTCCTCTATAATTCCCCCGGGTCGCCGGTCAGGTCATTCGAAATGAGGAACTGCACCTATATTAGTGTTCGGGATATAGATAATGACAATAAGCCGGAGGTACTTTGTGCGCACATGATATGGATAATGCCACCTGACCCCAACGACCCGTCTTTCGAATCGCATTGGAGCCCACACAGGTACATAATCAGAGTGCTGGAGCTTTATGATAATCAACTTCAGCCAGACATGTACTGGAACAAGGGCGAACCACTTTTCTTGGATGAGAAGATACCAACGCAGGATATAAATAACTTTGACTTTAGCGATGGAATCATAAATATGGGCAGATAGATGATTAGATGCGCTTAACCTTCTGTTCGCTGGGACCCAAGAAACCTCTTGATTGTCTTAGCGAGCGCTTCTAAGTCCCGGGTCTCGCATTCCCATCCCATTCCTTTGTGGCGCCGCGCGGGAGGGTCTTCGGAATCTGAACCAGACCGTCGCATCCCGCTACGTTACAGGGAAGGGGCTTGCTGTGTTCGCGTAGCGAGTGGACGTATCCGTCTGGCCAGACTTCAGCAGGCAAGTCTACAACCTTGTTGGCGTGAGCCTCGGCAGCGTTGCAGGGTAGTTCGCCTGTCCATTTCTTGAGGTGTTGATTCTCTTTTCGTGCCTTCTCGGGGTCCAGGGAAAAGACCTGTCCACACCTCTTGCAGGTTTTGTTCTTGTTCCACTCCGATTCGTTGAACCCGTTAGGCCAGCCACACCAAGAACATTCGACAGTATGGTTTTTCCCTCGTCCGTAGGTGATTCTATCTTCCAGTTCCACAAATCCTCCCAGTGATAGCGGACCCCTCTAGAACATTATAACTGGGGCTGACCACAACTTCCGCGGAAAAAGGGGAGAGGCAACCCGGCAGAACCTTTCTTAATTCGGCAACTCTTGGGGATTTGGAATGGTCCCTTCGCGCCGGGCTAACGTGGATGAGAGAGTATCAAAGGGAGGAAGCGGGGGTCAATGCATGAGGGTGGTTCTTTTTCGTACATCGAATATCTTACGGTGGGATTTCTTAGCGAGTGCCGTTAAGAACGTTGTTCAGGAAGTCTGCTCGAAGAGAAAATCCTGTGCAGGCTGTTGTGGCACTTGATATCCAACGAGCTCGCCACAGACCAGCTTTTCGAAAAGAGCTGCAACTTCGCTTACATTTGCTTTCTCGGAAAGAAACCGAAAAGCGGAAGCTGCGAGATACTCTCTCTCCGTATCGAAAACCAACCACTTTCGGCCAAGTTGTTCGGCGACTGCGCCGGTCGTATTTGACCCCGCAAAAATGTCCACGACAACGTCACCCGGTTCAGTAAGGAATTCTATGAAAAACTCAGGCAGTCTCGCAGGGAATCTTGCAGGATGAGCTTTGACGCCAACTGTTTTGCAGAAACGAAGGTACTGGGAATTGCTTTCGCTGTTCGGCGTCTGAATCAGGTTCGGGGGAATGGCACCCCCTTTATCTTCTCTGAAACGGGCACTGATGTCGTGCCCTGAAGGTCTCTTCTTCGGCGAATAGTATTTGTCCCCGTTTTTCAACAAAAGTTTCATCCGCTCGGAATACGGTGTAAGAACTCTAGAAACGCTGGCTTTCGGGAAGTCAGATTTCGAAAACCACCAGACGGTATTAACTGCATCTTTCGCGCGAATCTTTCTCTTATTAACCCATTCAATCGGAGAAGGCAGTTTCGAAGGATTGAACCAGAAGAATTCCTCCGCGAGGTTCCAGCACTTTTCGTCACACATCCTTATCAAGAAGCGGTAGTTGTACAGTGAGCGAACCGGCCGGCCCTTCTTATAGGCGCCTCCGAGGTCAATAACGAAACTGCCGCTGTCCTTTAAAACTCTCTTGACTTCATCAGTGAAAGACAGAAGCCAGTCGACGTACTTGTCCTGCGGTTCATTTCCGTACTCTTTTTGCCTCTGAAGGGCAAACGGTGGAGATGTAATAACCAAATCAATAGACATATTATCCAGAGTCTCCAACAGATTCAGGGCGTCTCCGATATACGCCGCGCCGTTGTTTGTCTTGTAAAGCGGGACAGGCAACTGCATTAGCCGTATTCCTCCAGACCAAATACCCAGCTGGCCATTATCTTCCAGAGAACAGTGACAGCGAAATACAGCTCAGGGTCATTCGTTTTCAAGCCTTCAATCTCGGCAATGAACTTGTCCTGGTCCTGATTTCCAATAATATAGACCGCCCACTGCCTTGCATCTTCATCTGAGACCGAATTCAAGAGACCCTTTATATCGACCTTGCCCGATTTGCTTATAGCCCATGCAACTCCTGGTCTCTTGTGAGGGTTTGCCGAAGAAAACAGCCCGAGCACCTCTGAGGAATACTGACCTGTCATCTTTGTAAGAGCCCTTGCTGCCTCAACTCTGATTTCCTCATTAACTTCCGCGAAACAATCCACCAATGCTGGAAGCGACGATTCGGGCGAGAGTTCCCCAATAGCCCAAGCCGCACCCGCCCGGATTTCAGGATGCTCGTCTCCGTTACTCAACACTTTGAGCAACAGGCGCTCTGACTCGTCTTTAGGGATTTCAGCAAGAATGATTATGGCTTCAAGTCTGTTCTGAAGGTATTCATTCGAAAGGCAATCCTCGATGAATCGCCAGCCCTCGGGAATCCCAAGCCTAGCAAGACTCGCAGAGGCTTCGAGTCGCACATATAGATGTTCTTGTGCATCATCCACCTTTGCAATCAAAGCACCGGAAACAGTCTCAGCGGGAAAAGAGGACAGAGCCTTGGCTGCAGAATACCTTTCACTCAGTGAAGGACTGCCCAACATCTTGATATAGTCATCACTCGTCATTGTCGCGTCGCAATCGAAACTCCGCTTCACAGGAACCGTCGCTGCCAGCACTTCGTTTGGTGCTATTACATCACCCACGCTAACAAGAGTGTCCAACTGAAGGTCTTTTTTAACAAGGCTGAGCCTGATTGACCTTCTGTCAGTCGACCTTCTGTACTTCACGCAGTCCGGTAAAAGAGAATCAACAACACCGTTGTACTTGGCAATAGCGGCAGGCCAAAGGTAGCGTGCTTCAAAGCCCTCTTCCGCCCCTTTAGGACTCAACAGGATTGAGTGGCCATTCTGTTGGGCCTCCCGCATGTCGCAGACGGCAACGTATTGGACCAAATCCTGAGCAACCCAATCAACCGGTGAATCACCAGCCCTGCTGCAGACAACGTAAGCAACGAAGTCTTTGTCGCACAGACCAAAGTCCCAGCCGCGTTCGGGGTCGGAGACTGAATGTGACATGGAGATTTCGAGGTTCGTCTTTGCCCGCGATTCAATCTGACTGCCGCATTTAACGCAGAGAATATCCGGAACACGGATACGTTTAATCTTGATAGTCTTCCAAATCTTGAAACTCATCGAACCCCGCTCAAGCTCAATCGGATTGTGGTTTTGATTCTGGAGGTCCTGGAAGACCTTCTTTGTTCCTGTTGCGCCAATGGCAAGCTTGGTCAAGAAACTCTCATCTGATTTGAACGAGCGGCGTACTGCCATCTGACGAGTCTCCTTTGTCAGGGTCCTCCACCCGTTAGTATTGTATCAGTTACCGAGGACAGGATATAAGGCAGTGCTTGATATGCTTAAGTCAAACAAGTCCTAGTTGCACCGCTGGAACAGCTCGAGACCACTTCAGGTTTTCAACGGCAAAGTGCCTACGAAGGTCCCTGAACACATGGTCGGCAGGGAGAAGGTCATAGAATCGTTTCCCATACGCCCCTTCAAACGGTGAGGCCAGTTGTGTAAAAGCGGTCCCCCCGTGTCAACTTCTGTTCTACACTATGAGTCCGGTGGATGCTGTCTTCTCTCATTCCTCGTACGGCCAATTCGAGTGCAAGCCGAGGATTCCCCAGGGTCTCATGCCGGGAATTTCCTTGACCGTGATAGGCTCTGTTCGTGAATTCTGAGGCTCTATTCTCATAGTAGCTGCCCGCCAAAATGCCGGGTCGAGCTTTTTCTCGGCCCAAGGATTCAGCCAGAGCAGAGGACTCTTCTTGGCTATTCCATCCGGGAAGAGTCCTACTACCGAGAGAACCGCGCTGACCTGAGTCTTGCGCGGTTTCTTTGCGTCATGCCAGAAACTCCTCAAACGGACTTCGGTCAACTTGTACTCACCAGACGAATCCAGGTCATGGATGCCTTCGGTCCCCACCAACACACTGGAAACGTCTCGTGAATCGGCGTACATATCCGTAACATTGACGGCGATTATGTAGGGAAGGTCCAAAGCGCCGTACTTCTTGGCCTTCTCTGTTAACCTTTTACGCAAGGTGTCCGCTGTTCGGACCCATTTGAATCCTTGGTCCTCCATTCCAATGGGCCTTGACCCAGGCTCTCCCCGAGCTTTATTCTTTTTCGGAATGGCAACAAAAGACAAATGCCATCCCCCATCGTCCACCACGTCCTTCCTGTAGGGTGCCGGGGTTGCCGTCAGCCATTTTCCGGGTTTTGCCGCCTTGGCTGCTTCATCTGGGTCCAATCCCGCAAGCCATTTTTCAAGGGCTGGGATTATGTTCGACACAGCTGGCATGCGCGAACCTTCCTTCTCAACACTCACGGCGATGAAGAAGTTCGGTGAACCAAGCCGCTCGTCCAATTCGTCGTAGATGAAATCGATTGTCTTCCGGATGTTGTACTCCTCGTTGGACATCCCGGAGACGGTCACGCACTCCATGCAGAAGACCGGCGTCCCGTTCTGGAAAACACGGAACTCGTAATTGGGGTCTTTCGTATGGTGGCGGGCTTCACAAGTGAAACCTTGGTGATGGAGCAGGGCGTGGCAGTAGAGCTCGAAGAACGCTGAAAGCACGCCGCGGTCGTCTTTGGTGTTCCGGAAGGTGCTCGACAAGTCAATTTTATTACGGCCATCAGAGGATTCCGGGAAGATAGCGAACCATTCCTCTAGCAGCTCTCTCGTCCTTTGCACTTCGGGTATGGAGGACCGGTCCAGCAGGGTAAACCACGTCTCGGAACGCTTACGTGCAGTTCTGTCATTCCTTTTCTTCTCTTCGAACAATTTCATTTCAGCGCGAAATAAACCTCGTTTGCCTTTATTGCCCAACCCCGTCTTCAAAGGTACCTAGTCCGGGCAGGAATTCCGGCCCCTGTCGGAGCCGTTTTTACCACTTGTGTGCTATTGAGTTCTGCCTGTCCCCTTTCCGTGGGAGTTGGAGATTCGACTTAGGACTTGTTTAAGGACTCAGTCGTCTCCCTATATATGCAAATGGGATTCAGTGAAACAACAGGGTAGGCTACTCCCGAGAGACTGAAAAACTCGCCTTGGGTCTGTGTAAAGAACTGTTCAAATATGTCATCAAGTTTGTTGCCACTTGTCGCGAACCCTGCAGAATCCAAAACTGGGACATTGACCTGGCCGAATACCACCCAAGGTCCTTCTATATCTACTCCGTATTGGTTCTTAAGAAAATCAAGCGAACTCGTAAAAAGGGACGGGTCGCAATTGCAGACGAAGTATTTGTCGTTGAACGCCTTGTTCGGCAACACTTTAAGGCGGATTCCAAGGAACTCAGCAACAAGGTCAAGTCCTTCTTCGGTCATGTCAGAAGTTATAGAGTCGAGTTGTTCCAGTTCCTTCTTAATCTCTTGCTGGCGAGTGATATTCGCGTGCCTCTTCTTCAGTTCTCGTAGTTCATCTACCAGTTCCTGGCGCGTAGTTTCATTTGCATTTTTTTGCATACCCGTAATGAGTGGCAGGCTATTCTGAAACAAGGCAAGCATTTCTTTGTAGTTCGTGAACCTAATCAGTTCTGGTCGGACAAGCAGGAAATCACTGTCTTTGAAATCAGCCCATTTGGAGAAGTCGAAATCCGACGATACGTACTTTGAATGACCGAACTCTAGGAGGTTCTCTTCCAGATGATTGTAGAGGTCGTGATGGCGAAGAACCTTTTCAGTTTCGGTGTCAGTTGTCGAGAGTTCGGCATGACCACCGCCTTTGAGAAAGGGAAGTCCACCTTTTGCTTCAACCCCAGCCTCTCGGCCTTTGCTTCTTTCAGCCATGGTGTATTCAGAAACACCCTCGTATAACTGGGAGTATAGTGAAAGAATCACGTTCCAGTCCGCATAGACGAAGTTCTTCAACCTGATTTCTTTGTTGTCCTTTTTGGACAAATCTTCCACCCGCCTCTTGTCAATATGAGCCTAATAAAAAGACCAATCAGGAACCCACCTTACGACCGCGCTGCGACATATAGAACCAGATGGAGTAGTCCAAGTAGCCCTCGTCTACGTCCAGTTCCGCCGCCGCCTCCTCTACCGCTTTTCTTACTGCCTTCTTGTCAAGCCCGGCTTCGGCACAGAACCTCTCGATATGCCGGTCCACTGCAACCGAGGGAAGCCCTGCTAGTATCGATATGTAGTCGGCGGTCTTGGGACCTACGCCTTTGATTCCGAGGAGTTCCTTTCGGCTTACCGGTCGCGTCAGCCACACCTTGAGTTCGGCTACCGTCTCAACACCTTGGCCTTGCAGGAACGTAGCAAGCCGCTTCAATCTGTCAGGTTTTACCTCGTCCTTCCACTGAAGAACCTCTTGGTAGCCTAATACTTCAAGCACTTTCAGGAAGCCCGAGGTTGTGGAAGCTACAGGATAGACATCCTCCACCCGTAAGGCTTTGGGGTGGACAACCTTCTCGTAGTTCAACCCGGCCTGAAGTACAGCATCGGTCAACAGGGCTCCCATATGTTCGTATTCTGGCTCACCTGGAGGCCGCCTGTCTTTGAATAGTCTGAAGTCAGGCAATCCGTTGATGTAATCGGCTAAGTCTATTTCGGGTTTCCTTTTCTATCGACGACCGCTTCCACTGCTCATTGATTTTACCATTGGTAGTTTGCGGTTCGTTAGTGACCTAGCCTTCGACGGTGAGTTGCCTGTAACGTCGGATGACGATGGTCGCGACCGTAGCCACCGCGTTTATCGCCAGTTCAGCAAGAGCCTCTGACACCTCAACTGGAACAAGTCCCTTGCCATGTGAATCGCCGAGAACGTTTCTCATTCCCCCAAGGTGGCTAACAGCGCCAGACAGGCTGCCGACAAGGGCAGTTACCGTCTCTTGCGCGTCGGTCGTGATTTCATTGAATCGGAGTAGGTCCTTGGTCGACTTCCATAACTCGGTTACCTTCAGGCCCGGAGGTTGGACGCCAAGTTTTTCATGGACGCAGCGCATCGTACTCTCAAGGCAATTGATAGCCTTTCCAATGGCGTCGTCACAATCGCCGTCTCTTAGTTCGTTTCTGGCTTCAAGCAGGTGGTTGTAAGCGGAATCGAATCCCTGCGCTTGAATGAAGCCGAGGGTAGAGTTAACGAGTTCTTTGGTCGTCTCCGCTGGTACCAGTGTACAAGCCCGGCACTCCTCCAGAGTAGTCTGTCGTTTGCGTAGGTTGCAGTTGAGTTGGATTATCCGGTTTATTGCTTCGTAGCCTCGACTGTCGTGTGTTGGGGTGGGAAGAATCATAAGGTACGGGGTTACTTGGTCGCATCCAATTTCACGATAGATTTTCCCGGCAGCGCAAGTGTAGCAAATGAGAGGATTTACCCTGTCCGACTTGCTTTTATCGCTTTCTTGTGCGGCGCGGCATTTGAGGGTTCCCATGCCTTCAATTTGAAGGTGACAAGAAATATCCGCATCTTCGGGTACGTCCAAGTTGAATCACCCCGATGGATTACTTGGCGAAACGTGTGGCCACGACCTTCTCGTCGAAGTGAATGCCGAGTCCTGCTTGCCTGCCACGTACTTCTGTCGGCGGCCTCCACGATATTGCCGATGCGGTGACGGACAAATTCGGACTAGGCTTGCTCCACCTTTTCAGCCTCTTGACGTTTACCTTTGCGTTGAGCCAGCGGTATTGTGTCGCAGGTTGAGATTACATTTACTAAAAGATGCCAAAGCGTAAACAAGGAGGATTTGAGGAGAAACAAATGTCGTATTCACCGATTGAGTTTGAAGCCATTTTACTGCACTTGAGGCGCCTTCTAATATTTCCCATGTTTAAGGCATTTGCCAGAGATGCTTCTTGAGGCGGCTTGATTAGGATTGAGCCATTTTAGATACGGTTACTTCAAAGATAGCTCAAAAAACGATACGCTGATAATAAGTATCTTCAGATCCAACAGGTTTCACAAGCCGGGGCGCCAGACTTTGAGCCGGCCGCCTAGCATCTAGAAGGAGGTTCGAGATGAAAAAGGCGCTTGTAACCGGGGCCGCGGGATTCATTGGCTCTAATGTTGTCAGAGTCCTGCTGGATGAAGGCGTGGAGGTCAGGGCCATGGTCCTCCC
>Ga0315289_10013369_pt1 | contig 11502 bp, 4 predicted proteins | sample YL17G11_40_MG_FD_203452 | JGI IMG/M metagenome (GOLD analysis project Ga0315289, IMG submission 203452) | Sediment microbial communities from Yellowstone Lake, YNP, Wyoming, USA - YL17G11_40 | ecosystem: Environmental > Aquatic > Freshwater > Lake > Sediment | place: USA: Wyoming | collected... | reverse complement strand
ACGTCCCTGTTAGCTCAGACTCTGTCTTATGACGTTAACGATGCGAATCTTGACAACCCTAATACTTATGTAGTATATAGGAGTCCGCCGCAAACTAACATCTGCGACGTTAAGAGGGGGCTTACAAATGGCAAGAACAAAGCGCAAGACTGAGCTGGCAAAGGTTCTAACAGGAATAAAAGGCCTTGACGAAATTACCGGCGGTGGTTTGCCCAAAGGCCGGCCCACGCTGCTATGGGGAGGCTCGGGCACAGGCAAGACCTTTCTTGCCATGGAGTTCTTGGTCCGCGGTGCGCTTAATTACGGCGAGCCAGGCCTGTTTGTGGCCTTTGAGGAAAACGCCGAAGAACTAATAACCAATTTCTATTCGATTGGGTTCGATTTGAAGGGTCTTGTCGGCCACAAGAAGCTTGTCATAGACCAGATTTCTATTGGACCAGGGGACTTCACCGAGACCGGTGTCTACGACCTCGAAGGGCTGTTCATCAGGCTCCAGGGCGCCATCGATGCTATCGGCGCCAGGCGCATTGCACTGGATGCGGTGGGAAGGTTATTCTCCGAATTGTCCAGCAGCTCCATTGTGCGGACAGAGCTGCGCCGGCTGCTGCGCTGGTTGAAAGAAAAGGGCATTACAGCGGTAATAACCGCCGAAACCGAAAACGGCCTGGAGCACAGCGGGCTGGTGGAATATGTGTCTGACTGCGTCGTCAGCCTGGAGAACAGGGTCCGAGACAGGGCGGCCACCAGGTATCTGCGCATAGTAAAGTACCGCGGGTCATCCCACGTCTCCGACGATGTCCCCTTCCTTATCGGGGACAGCGGCATTTCTGTCCTGCCCATTACCTCGGTCGCGGCGGACTACAAAGTCTCTGCGGAAAGGATTCCCACGGGCATCGCCCGCCTGGACACCATGCTGGGCGGGAAGGGATACTTCCGCGGCAGCAGCATCCTTGTATCCGGCGACGCGGGGACGGGCAAGACCAGCATCGCTGCCCATTTTGCCCAAGCAACGTGCAAGCGCGGCGAGCGTTGTCTCTTCTTCGCTTTCGAGGAGTTCAAGGATGCCATAATTAGAAATATGAAGTCCATTGGCATCGATCTTAAACGCTGGGCGGATAACGGACTGCTGCAATTCGAAAACATGCGTCCCACGTTGTTCGGTCTGGAAACACATCTGACCCTTATGGAGAAGTCTATAGGGGAATTTAAACCCCAGGTTGTAATTTTGGACCCTTTCTCAAACCTGATGGATGTAGGGTCCACGAAAGAAGTTAAATCAATGGTGTCACGCCTGATGGACTACCTCAAAATGAATGGCATAACGGCACTGTTCACTGACCTTTCCAAGGGCGGTAAAGCTATACCTCAGACCGAGATCGGCATCTCGTCGTTGATGGATACATGGGTATTGATTCGAAGCATAGAGGTCAATGGCGAGCACAATCGCCTGCTATATGTGATAAAGAGCCGCGGCATGGCACATTCCAACCAGGTGCGCGAGTTCCTATTGACGGATAAAGGCGTTGACCTGCTGGACGTGTACCTTGGTGAGGCAGGAGTGCTCACAGGCTCGGCGCGGGCTGCTCAAGAGATGAAGGATAGAGAGGCCGCGCTGCTGCACAAATACGAGAGCGAGGTCAAGCGACGCGAATTCACGCGCAGGAAAGCTGCTGCGGAGGCCCAGATTGCCGTCCTGCGGGCGGAGATAGAAGCGGCAGAGGAAGAGCTGCGTCGAGGCACTGCGGAGGGACACAGGGCAGAGACCGGCGCAGGCGACAGCTTGAAGAGAATGGGTAAGCTGCGTGGAGCCGATGCTGCCTAGCTGTTGTGTCCAGTATGAGGAGGGCCGGCGTGGATAATTGGTCCAAGGGGGCTCAGGGAAAACCTGCGCACAGTCAGCCAGAAGATGCCTGGAAATTTCAATTATATAGCGCAGGTGAGACGGCAAAGAGCCGCAGGGCTGTTGCCAATCTTAGAAGCATCTGCGCCCAATATCTCCCGAGCGGATACTCTATCGAGGTTGTAGACCTGCTGGCCGACCCGGAGCGTGCCAAAACAGAGGCAATCATCGCCACTCCCACCGTGATCCGGAAATCTCCGCCTCCTGAGCAAAGGGTTATCGGCGACCTCTCACGCACAGAGGAAGCGCTGAAAGGCCTTGATATTCCTCACGAAGGCCTTCCGAAAAACCCCAGATAGCTACCAGACCTCAAAGTTGCCCTTCAGCCCCGGGTAGCCAGCGGCAAGGTAAAGTAGAAGCTGGAACCCTGGCCAAGCTCTGACTCCACCCAGATATGGCCGCCGTGGGCTTCTACCAGTCTCCGGCATGCCAGAAGACCCAGGCCAGTCCCTTTCATATTATCAGGTCTATCCTTGGCAAACCTTTGGTAAGGTTGAAACAGCATCGCTTGATCGCCATCAGAAATTCCGCTGCCATGATCTCTAACGCAGACCGTGAGATACTGTTCACCCTGCACCGCGAAGACTTCTACGTTGCTCCCATCTGGCGAGTATTTAACAGCATTATGCAGGAGATTGTACAGGATGCGTTCCGCCCTCACTGGATCGGCCCTCACCGGTGAGAGCTTCTTGGGAAGATGCACGTGAATGCTGTGTTCCGGCACTGCCACCTTTATCTTTTTAACAGTGTTGCGCACCAGCTTATTCATATCCAGAAGCTCAGGGTAGAGCGATAATTTGCCCGCCTGAGCACGAGATAGATCGAGAAGGTTATCCAGGATACGGGATAATGAGTCGGCTTCCACTGCGGCATCCTCGAGAAGCTGGCGCTTCTCTCGTTCAGATAACATTTGCCATTCACTTAGCACTGTGTTTATCCCGCCGGTGATCACTGTCAGGGGGCTGCGCAGCTCATGGGAAACCAGCCCAATGAATTCATCTTTCAACTTCTCCAGGTCTTTGCGCTCGGTGATATCGCGAAATATCTCCAGCTTTGACATGCTGCCGTCGGGGTTATGCGTTACTGTGCTGACAAGGTCATAGGTCTTCTTGGTCTTGTAGGAGGTCCACTCATAACGAACCGTCTTTCCTGCAAAAACCTCCTCATTCCTGCACCAGGGGCAGGGGTCTTTCCGCTCGTGAAAGTACTGGTAGCACTTCTCCTGCTTGGAGGGCCCAAGCTCTTCCGCCAGAGCTGGATTCATATACTCGATATCGTATTGCCGGCTAACGATCAACACGCCGTCTTTCATCGCTTCCAGAACAGTCATCAGCATATCCCTCTCGCGACGGAGAGCCTCCTCCGCCTGCTTGCGTTCGGCGATATCGCGAATGTAAGCCATAGCCTGATTTAAGTGGCCATTTGCGTCATAATGCCCCACTATCTTAGCCCACACGGGAATCGACGTACCGTGGCGATGCATAAGTTCAAACTCGCTCTCAACAAGCCCGCTACGGTTAAGCTGGTCGTAGTAGAACGAAAGCTTATTCGGCAATTTCTCAGCAAGCAATTCCCGGAAACCTTTCCCCTTAATCTCTTCTTTAGAATATCCAAGCAACTGACATGCCTCATTATTGCAGCCGATTATACGTTCGCTGGCATCTAAACAGATAATCCCGTCCGGAGAGGACTCCACCAGTGAGCGATAGTTGGCTTCAGATTCTCTTAATGCTTTCTCTATTTGTTTCAGGTCAGTGATTTCCTGCACACCAGCAAGCGCTCCAACGTAATTACCAGCGGAATCCGTAATCGGCGATGTTTCCAGGCTTGTATAAACTCGAGTCCCATCTTTTTTGAGGAACTCAAACTCGTGTCGTTCTCTGACACCCTGCTTTCGGCGCTCCACATTGCGTTTGGCGATCTCCGCACCCTGCTCATCCATGAACGAGAATAGATATTCCCCTAGCATTTCATCTACGGTGTACCCCAGCATCTCTGCCATGCGTGCATTGACGAATGTAGTAGAGCCATCTTTGTCAATAACCCAAATACCTTCTCGGAGATTTTCCACAAGGTCACGATATTTCCTTTCACTCTCCCGCAGTTCCTCCTCAGCCCGCTTGCGCTCGGTAACATCTCGGGCAACTGCGACCAGCTCAATAGATTGTCTACCCGGTATCCGCGCAATAGAATATTCAATATGTACTATTTCACGGTCTTTCCTTACCACCTTGGTTGTACCACTGAAAAACCCTTTTGTTTTTATCCCTTCAGCGACCATTCCGGTAAACTCGGAGAGGTTGATACCAGTCGGGTAAAAGAAACTCACATCCTTGCCTATCAGTTCATTCTTCGTATAACCGTATATCGCCTCGGCTCTCTCGTTACACCAGGTAATAACGCCTCCCCTGACCTCAAAGACGGCATCAGCCAGATTTTTAACCAGCGCCGAGTGGTGTTGCTCCAAAGCCCATAGCGATTTCTCGCGTGCTACCAGTGCTTCCTTGGCCTGTTTATAAATAGCACTTTCTATAAGCTCCCACCTCCCCTCTTTCTTAAGAAGGGCGAATTGATGGTTATTCACTACATCTATAATGTCGGAGGCACTACATTTGTCCAGCCAGTAAGTGCATAAGGCCATCATTTTATATTTGCCAATAACATTGTTTATCTCGGCTTCATACTCCGTGAAATCCTTCCAGCCACTTCTTTCCAGCCACGCGGTATTGCCGGTTACCCTCATGCCAGCATAGCCCTTGGCCAGGGCCTGGTTCAGCTTATCAACCCAGCCATCGAGCACCCTCTGCAGGTCGAAAACGCCATCTTTGAGATACCACTTGTCGTGCGGTAATATCTCTATCTGTTTCTTGGCTAGATATTTAGAAAAATCGGGTATCGCCTTTGCCATTGCCGCTCTGGCTTCCTCTTCATTTAGAGGCTCGGCTGTAATCCACATGCAGAACTCATTATTTTCAAGACCTGCCTTGAAATGAGGGACCAGAAGATCAAGCAAATCCTGCTTGGTCTGGTAGAACTGGCAGAAGTGAGTGCCCCAGGGGACATCGCCTATCACATGTATTCCCGTTTTCACAAGTTCTGTTTTCATAGCTTCCACCCCTTGCCTTCCCTATCCCAGCTTCCCTGAGAACGCACTTCGCGCCGGATGAGAGCATAATCATATAGCAGAAAGCGGACAATCGCAACAGGCGATAAGACAAAGCCAGCCCTTCACTTTGTGAAGGGCTGGCTCTATACGATGTCTCTGCAATTAGACATCCCCACCACCGCTCAACTAGGTTATCGACGGTTTGCTTGAACTACTACCCCAGGCCATTACTTCGGGGTATCAGCCTTCGAGTCGACAGACTCGTCCTTGGTTTTCGCTTCGGCCTCCGTACCAGATTCCTTTTGGGCCTCAGATTCCGCAACGGGCAATGCAGGACGTTTCTTGGCAGCCAGGGAGAACTCGCTGCGGGCTGGTATGAGCTTGCCAATGATGACATTCTCCTTAAGCCCAGTCAGCCTGTCAGTGCTTCCCATAATGGCAGCCTCGGTGAGCACTCTGGTTGTCTCCTGGAAGGAGGCCTTCGCCAGGAAGCTGTCGGTGCTCAGCGCTGTTCTGGTGATGCCCAGGAGTACAGGCTTGGCAGTTGCCGGCTCGCCCCCTTCAGCCAGCACCTTGGCATTGATATCCTCATACTTCAGGCTGTCCACCAGGTCGCCGGGCAGGAACTCCGTGTCACCAGGGGAATCGACCCTGACCTTGCGCAACATCTGGTGGACTATGATCTCGATGTGCTTGTCGTTAATGTTCACGCCCTGGGAACGATAGACTTTCTGCACCTCATCGACCAGGTACTGCTGCACAGCCTCGCGTCCCCGTATATGCAAGATATCCTGGGGGTGAATCAGGCCTTCGGTAAGCTTGTCTCCTGCCTTCACCCTCGCCCCTTTCTCCACCAAAATCGGGGTCATGGGGGACACCAGATATTCACGGCTCTCCTTTTCCTCGTACAGCAGAGAGATATGGTTCTTATGCACTTCCACCTTACCACCTACTCTGGCGATAAGCGGAGGCTTAGCTTCCTTTCCTCCCTTCGCTGCCTTTCCTCCCTTTCTTTCTTCAGCAGGGACTGGCCTTGCCAGCACAGTGGCAGCGTCAACCCACTGCTCTTTTTCTACCATAACCTCATAGCCTTTAGGCACATTGTAATCGTCGCGGTAGACCTCGGAACTGGTGACCTTGATCTTCCTGCCCTCTTCGGTGCGGCTTATCTCAGCCACGCCCTCGATCTCAGAGATAATGGCCTGGCTCTTGGGCGACCTGGCTTCGAACAGCTCCTCAACGCGGGGCAAGCCGCTAGTGATGTCCAGTCCGGCCACACCGCCGGTATGGAAGGTACGCATGGTTAGCTGAGTTCCCGGCTCTCCGATGCTCTGGGCAGCGATAATCCCCACTGCCTCTCCCATGGAAACGAGACGGCCTCGAGCCAGGCTTCTCCCATAGCACATCTGGCAGATACCACGCCTTGACTGGCAGCTCAGCGGAGATCTGACCTGAACTCTTTTAATCCCAGCCTTAGCGATCTCTTTCGCTTTGTCTTCGTTGATCTCCTCGTTGCGGTTGACCATAACCTCGCCAGTCTTGGGATGAGCTATTGGGGCAGCAGCCATGCGGCCCACAATGCGCTCAGCAATCGGCACCAGAAGCCCCTTGTCAGTCGGCTCGGAGACCCAGATGCCAGCTATCGCTCCGCAGTCCTCCTCGCTGACAATCACCTCCTGAGACACATCGATCAGCCTCCTGGTAAGGTAGCCGCTATCAGATGTCCTCAGCGCTGTGTCAGCCAGACCTTTACGGGCACCATGAGTGGATATGAAGTACTCCAATACGGCAAGCCCCTCGCGGAAGCTCGACTTAATGGGCAGGTCAATAATCCTGCCTGATGGGTCGGTCATCAAACCTCGCATCCCTGCCATCTGCCTGATCTGGGAGATATTACCCTTGGCACCCGAAGAGGCCATCATAAAGATTGCCCCATATTTATCCATAGAGCGTTCAAGGGCGGTTTGAATTTCCTCGGTCGCCTGCGTCCATATAGTCACTGCGCTATTGTAGCGTTCATCATCAGTTATCAGGCCCCTCTGATATTGCTTATCTATCTCACCAATCCTGCCCTCAGCCTGCTCCAAAATCTTCACTTTATCCTTGGGCACCTTGATATCGTTAATGGCGATGGTGATGCCCGACTTGGTAGCATAGTGGAAGCCGAGGCCCTTGATGTTATCGACCATGGTAGCAGTGGCCTCGTTGCCCAGGAAACGGTGACACTCAGCAACGATCGCTTTCAGCACCTTCTTGTCCATAAGCTGATTACGAAAGCCGAGCTCCTTGGGTAAAACCTCATTGAAAATGATGCGACCAACGCTGGTCTTGATTCTCTTCGTGGCGTCGTTGGGGTCCCTGACCTCAATCTCAGCGCTGCCATCAACGATGTCCATTTCATAGGCGAGCTTGGCTTCATCAAAGCTGCTGAATACCATCCCCTCGCCCTTCATCCCTGGCTTCAACATAGTCAGATAGTAGCAACCTAGGACGATATCCAGGGTTGGCGCCACCACAGGCTCTCCGGAACTAGGCAACAGCATATTGTAAACGCTGAGCATCACCTTGTTTGCCTCTTCAACCGCTGCTTTTGATAGAGGTATATGGACTGCCATCTGATCGCCATCGAAGTCGGCGTTGAAAGCCACGCAGACTAACGGATGTACCTGGATGGCGCTGCCGCCGATGAGCACAGGATGGAATGCTTGAATGCCTAACCTGTGAAGCGTCGGCGCACGATTGAGCAGGACCGGGCGGTCTTTTACAACTTCTTCCAGGATGTCCCAGACCTCGGGCTTGCCACGCTCCACGATCCGTTTGGCGCTCCTGATATTAAGGGCCAGTCCCCTGCCGACCAGACGCCGCATAATAAACGGCTTGAACAGCTCGAGGGCCATTCTTCTGGGCAGGCCGCATTGATGCAGTTTCAGCTCGGGGCCAGCTACAATAACAGACCTGCCGCTGTAGTCTACGCGTTTACCCAGAAGGTTCTGCCTGAACCTGCCCTGCTTGCCCCGAAGCATGTCCGAAAGGGACTTCAGTTTATGATTGTTCCCGGTGACTACCGCCCTCCCCCGTCTTCCATTGTCGATCAGGGAGTCGACCGCTTCTTGAAGCATGCGCTTCTCATTACGAGTGATTATCTCGGGAGCACCGATCTCCAGCAGCCGACGCAGGCGGTTATTGCGGTTGATAACCCTGCGGTAGAGGTCATTCAAATCGCTGGTAGCAAATCTGCCACCATCGAGCTGAACCATAGGACGCAGCTCCGGTGGCAAAACCGGAAGCACAGTTACGATCATCCATTCCGGCTTGTTGCCACTCTTGCGGAAGGCCTCAACAACCCTCAGCCTTTTGATCGCTTTCTTGCTTCGTTGCCCTGACGTAGAGGCTGCCTCTCGATAAAGATCCTGGCGCATCTGTTCCAGATCGAGATTGCCCAGTATCTCGAGTACCGCCTCCGCCCCCATACCTGCGCTGAAAACATCGCCCCATCTTTGCCTTAGCTCGCGATTTTTGCTTGCGCTGAGCAGGGTTAACGGCACAAGGCTCTCAAGCTCACCAATCTTTTCCCTGAGTTCGCTATCGAGTTTCCTTTTCTCCTCGGCATTCTGTTGCTGCAGTTGTTTTATTTCCTGCTGCGCTTTTTCATCAGCGGGCTCTGCTTCGCCCTTCGACTTCAAGCCCCCAATCTTATCCGTTAGTGCTTTCTCTTTCTCCGAGTACTGCTGGGCCATATCATCGCGAAGCTGCTTCAGGGCTTGGCTTCTCTTCTCCTCGTCTACGCTAGTGATGACGAATTTGGCAAAGTAAATTACCTGCTCCAGGTTGCGAGGCGAGATATCAAGGAGGAGGCCCATATGGCTGGGCGTACCTTTTACAAACCAGATATGGCTAACTGGGGCAGCCAGATTGATGTGTCCCATGCGCTCTCTTCTCACCTTGGAGCGGGCTACCTCGACGCCGCATTTATCGCAGACAATACCTTTGTAACGTATCTTCTTGTACTTGCCGCAATAGCACTCGAAGTCCTTGGTCGGGCCGAATATCTTCTCGCAGAAAAGGCCATCCTTCTCGGGCTTCAAGGTACGATAGTTGAGAGTCTCGGGCTTGGTCACCTCTCCATAGGACCAACCCCTGATTTGCTCCGGTGACGCCAGGGAGATTCGAACAGTAGTGAAGTCATTGACCTCGAGCATTACTCACGCTCCTCAAAACCGGCCAGATTTATCCCCAGCCTTGGTGCTTCTGCCGCAGATTCCATCAAATACGTCACCCTTTCCTCGTCCTCATTTAGCACCTCTATAGCCAAGCCCAGGCTTTGCAGCTCTTTGACCAGAACCTTGAATGATTCCGGTACCCCTGCTTCCAGTATATCCTCACCATTGACGATAGCCTCATAGGTCTTGACCCTCCCCACTACATCGTCAGACTTGACGGTGAGCATTTCCTGAAGATTGTGGGCTGCGCCATAGGCTTCCAGAGCCCATACCTCCATCTCCCCGAAGCGCTGCCCGCCGAACTGTGCCTTGCCTCCCAGAGGCTGCTGTGTAATCAATGAATAAGGCCCTGTAGACCTGGCGTGTATCTTGTCCTCGACCAGGTGTATCAACTTCATCATATATATATTCCCTACCGTCACCGGCTGATCCAATGGCTCGCCGGTGCGCCCGTCATAGATAATCGTCTTGCCAAAGATAGGAGGTGACAGACCCTTCTCCTGGCCGAGCTTCTCCACCATCTTATCGATTTTGTCAGAGCTCAGCGATGAGGCATCCACCCCGACTTCCTCAAGCCATAGCTTCAGGCAGGCCTGCCTGGCCTCCCCCTTAAATTTTTCACTGAATATCTTTTCGCCATCATAACCATGCTCGTTAAGCCAGGATTTGACCTCCTCTATTTTGATGCTGCCTCCATCGCTCTCCCAGTCGACTGCTCCCGTCTTGCGCGCAATCCATGCTCGTGCCAACGCATCCTCAAGAGAATCATCGTCAGCGCCATCGAAAACGGGGGACAGAGCCTTAAAGCCGAGCGTGCTTGCTGCCCATCCCAGGTGCGTCTCCATGAGCTGACCGATATTCATTCGGGAAGGGACGCCCAGCGGACTGAGTATAATCTCAACCGGACGGCCATCAGGCAAGAAGGGCATGTCCTCTTCCGGCAGGATGCGGGCCACCACCCCTTTATTGCCGTGACGACCAGCCATTTTGTCCCCTTCGCAGATCTTTCGCATTTGAGCGACGAAAACTCGCACCATCTGATTGACCCCGGGGGGCAGGTCATGGTTATCGTCGCGGGTGAGAACCCGAACATCTATAACCTTGCCATATTCGCCGTGAGGCACCCTGAGAGAGGTGTCCTTAACCTCCCGGGCTTTTTCTCCAAATATGGCTCGCAGGAGCTTCTCTTCAGCGGTGAGCCCTCTTTCTCCTTTGGGGGTTATCTTCCCTACCAGAATATCGCCCGAACCAACCTCAGCGCCGATGCGGATAATGCCATGCTCATCAAGGTTGCGCAGGCTTTCCTCGCCGATATTGGGTATATCTCTGGTTATCTCCTCGGGACCTAATTTGGTATCCCTGGCCTCCACCTCATATCTTTCGATGTGAATTGAGCTGAATCTATCCGCCTTAAGTAAGCTCTCAGAAATCACAATGGCATCCTCAAAGTTATATCCTTCCCAGCTTAAGAAGGCACAGCGGACGTTCTGCCCCAGCGCCAGCTCCCCACGCTCCGTAGATGAGCCATCTGCCAGAACCTGACCCCGCTTAACCCGATCCCCCTTACTCACCAACGGCCTCTGGTTTATGCAAGTTCCCTGATTGGAGCGGGCGAACTTGCTAAGTGAGAAAGATTGTTCCTTTCCTTTGTCATCCTTGATCATAATCCCATCAGCCGAGACCGATATCACCTCGCCATCGCCGGGGGCGAAAAGCACCTGGCCGCTGTCGCGGGCTGCCTCTCTCTCCATCCCCGTGGCGATCAATGGAGCCTGGGGCTGAATCAGAGGCACAGCCTGGCGCTGCATATTTGAACCCATGAGAGCCCGGTTGGCGTCATCATGCTCCAGGAAGGGTATCAGCGAGGTGGTTACACTAACGATTTGCCTCGGAGATACGTCCATGAAGTCGACATTGTCCGGCGTCTCCATCAGGAACTTTTCGCCATGCCTGACCTCGATTTTATCGGCGGCGAACTGGTTTTTCTTATCCAGGCGTGTGTTAGCCTGAGCTATTATGAATTTCTCCTCCTCATCGGCGGAGAGATATTTGACCTCCTCCGAGACAAAAGGTTTGATCTTAACATGACGTGAAGATAGACTGGCCAGCCTGCGGGCTATCTCCTGGGTAATCACCGCACCTGACTTAGTCACAACTTCCTTCTTGGAAGTGATCACGTCCTCGGCGACGGTTTTGCCCTGGAGTTCAGGCGATTTGTTGCTCAACTCTTTGATTACTTTTCGATAAGGGGTCTCTATGAAACCATATTCATTGAC
>Ga0315289_10013366_pt1 | contig 11504 bp, 10 predicted proteins | sample YL17G11_40_MG_FD_203452 | JGI IMG/M metagenome (GOLD analysis project Ga0315289, IMG submission 203452) | Sediment microbial communities from Yellowstone Lake, YNP, Wyoming, USA - YL17G11_40 | ecosystem: Environmental > Aquatic > Freshwater > Lake > Sediment | place: USA: Wyoming | collected... | reverse complement strand
CATCTAACGGCCTCGAGCTGAGCAGCCCGGCCAAACCATCATCGATTTGAATCCGCGCGCCGGCCGGGTCCGCTCCTGCGAGTTGTTATACGACGCTCTGTCCCGAATCTAGCAGTCCACTTCGCAACTGTGTACAACTTCTGATGATTACTCAAATGCCTGGCAGGATCCGAGATTTCACTCCTTGAAACGAAACGGTTGATGTCATGTCCTAGACAGGAGCGTGCTTAGTCACACCACTTTCCCAAGACGTGGGAGGTCTGGGGTGGCAACAGACTCATGTGTAATCACTGGTTAGAACTTTTCCTTGGCAAATCGTGCTTGCCGATAGGGATGCTTCGGGTTGTCTAGCCAGCTAGTCCGTGCTTGTCCATAGCTTGATACCAGCCCCGACAAAGCCAGCTCCTTGGATCACTCCGCCAACCACAACGAGGATTTCTTGAATCACAAATCCCGGAACTATAAGCGCACCGCCGATGACCCATAGCACGGCTGTCCAGCGTGGAAGCTTGTTAGCCTTCCATGAGCCGATTCCCAGTGAGATGAAGCCGAGGAGCATGGTAATCCCGACCAGCGGACCGAGCACAACCGCTACGCCTGTCGGCTCCCCATTTTGCAGCCAGCACTCCCCCAGAGCAATGCAATTGCTGATGGTTATCAGGAGAAAGCCAAGAAAACCTAGAACTCCGGTCTCTTCATTCTGGAAACAATAAACACCCATGAATCCAAACACGAGTAGAATGGTAGCAACGAACTCCACCGTCCCACTGAATGGGCGCTGGACACCGACGACAAAGCGCAGTATCCAACTCGTAGGTAACAGCACGCCACCCAAGATAGTAGCCAGCCCACTCCAACGAAACAGGTTTGATGACGACATGTGCAATATCCTCCTCTCGCTCTTAGACATATGTTAGTAAGATGTGATGTTGGTTTGAAAGGCGTGTTCACATTTCACATAGAATACCTACCTTCCTTGGTGTGCGCCGAAGATTAATTGGGGAGAGAACACTCATTTCGCTAAACTCCTTATTGACGCGATAAATTGCGTAATTGATGATGTTTTTCCACGACTGACACAACCTTAGAACAACGAAGTACTCGAGACCTAGCCGCATAACGATATTTTCAACTGCCGTTTGGCAGGTGAAAAGGCTTATGGGCGGCGCAAGATTAAAAACTCTGAAATCATTATAGCACGCCTGTCAACTCTCTCGCAGCCTTCGCCGCGCCTGCACCAGCAGTCAAGCCTCCACTTCAGAGATAGGCTTTGTTCACGCGCCTTCCACAACGACCATGTTCGTCCTGGCATACTTGTGCCGCAGCGCTCGCGCAGGGGCGTACTCAGGCGAGTTTAGCCAGGTTTTTGCTTGCGCCACGGAGGGAAATTCCAGGATTACCAGCCGGTTGGCGTGCCAGTCACCTTCGAGGGTTTCATTCGGGCCGCCGCGGGCGAGATATTTACCGCCGAAGAGCTTCACGGCTGCGGGGGCAAGCTCCTTGTATTCCTCGTATCCAGCGGGATCTGTGACCTCGATATCTACGATAACATAGGCGGTCATCATACACTCCTCTTATCAGGGGATTGTCCATTGATATTTCTTGCGTTGCCTGGTTATTCCTTCTACAATGTGAAGGAGATCAGACAGGGGTGTCGGATGGGATACCAGTGTGGGCGTTCGTGTTTTCTTTCCGAGACATTTTCGATCTCCGCTGAATGTCGCTTCTGTGGGGTGTGGGCTTTGATGTAAGCAGCCATTTGGTCAATGGCTTTCTGCGCCTCGGGGACAAAAGGTGCAAAGACTTGAAAAACGTGCCACATACCTTTCCAGACTTCGAGGGAGACATCCACACCTGCCAGGCGAGCTTTCTCGGCTAGACTAGTCGAGTCGCTGAGCAGGATTTCGTCGCTGCCGACCTGGATGAATAACGGCGGCAGTCCGCGCAAGTCAGCGAAGAGGGGCGAAATGTGCGGCTCGGCAGGATTGTGCTGCCCGGCGTAATAGTCCGCTAGGGGATTTCCGTCCACCTTAAGCACCGGATCAATATCCGCCAACGTCCGGATGGTATCGCCGGAAAAGGTCAAGTCACTCCACGGCGAGATGAGCGCCAGCGCAGCTGGGAGCGGATAACCCCCTTCGCGCAGGCTGACTGCGGTCGCGAGAGTAAGCCCGCCGCCGGCTGAATCGCCGGCAATCGCCATCCTGGCAGGCGAGATGCCCTCGGCCAGCAGCCAGCGGTAAGCTGTCAGGGCGTCTTCGAGTGCAGCCGGGAAGGGGTGTTCAGGTGCCAGGCGGTAGTCAAGCAAGAGCAGGCGCGAGCCTCCAGCCAGGGCAAGACGGGCAGCCAGCCCGCGGTGGGTATCCAGTGAACAGAGGCAGTACCCGCCGCCGTGCAGGTACAATACAACTCTCTGTGGGTCGGCTCCAATCGGTTCAACCCACTCGGCATGGACGCCGCCCACCTGGATGGTTCGCACCGTTACCCCTTTAGGGAGGCGGATTCCCCGGCGAGCTATCTCATCCAGGCGGGTTCGCTGTTCTTGTACCGAAAGGTGCACATCCAGGGCACTGGTGACGCGTTGCAGAGTTCGATGCAGGATGCGGCTGCGCAGACTCGACATAACATATCATTTCTTCTGCGCTGCGGCGATGGCAGACTTGATCTGCTCGACATGCGAAGCGGTGTGTCCCTGCGCCTCGAGCATTTGCCAGGCAGCCTGGTAGTAGCTGCATTTTCGGGCGACGAATTCCGGCGGCAGGGCAGCCAGGAAGGCGACCGCTTCATCGGCCAGGCGCTTCAATTCAGCCAGCATACCTCGCACGTTCTTGTATGCCTTTACGGTAGCATTGATATGTGCTGGGAGGTTGCCGCCCCAGTCGTCAGAGAGGCGTTCGTAGCCGCCGACCACATCGTCAAGGTTGGCGATCCAGTTGCGTTCGGTCTGGATGAGATGGGCCAAAGTCTGCTTGACACTCCATTCACCGGCAGTAGGCTCACGATCCGCTTCGTCTTCGGTCACACTTCGAAAACACTGCTTCAGCGCAGCCAGCGACTCGTCGTATTTGGTGCGCACCCTGCGTGCCAGTTCTGCCGGTTCCCAAGGAACATCCGGGACTGGGCGCTTGGACAGCTCCATGATGACCGTGTTCTTCTCCGGGCCGCGATAGAAGACCACTTCTACTTTATCGCCGCCCTTCGTGCCTCGCAAGGCCGAGACCAGGCTGCCGAAATCATTGGCGATGGATTTGCCGTTGAACTGCACCAGCACGTCGTCCTTGCGCAGACCGGCCTTATACGCACCCATTTCTTTAAGTGGGCTGTCAATGCGCACCCCCTGCGTCACCGGCACACCCAGGGACTTGGCGACCTCAGGGCTGAAATCGCTGATGTTGATGCCCAGCATCGGGCGGTCGAAGATGCGCTGATCGAGGCCGGTTTCGAGAACGGAGGCCAGGTTGGGGAGCGTGGAATCCCATTCCGCCTTGAAGCCTTTGGCGCGCTCTATCCATTCCTCGCCATCCGGGACAGTGTGCGCAAGCGTGACCAGCGTGCCGCTGTCTTTTTCCTTGAGGCTGATGGCGACATCGGTCGGAACCAGGTCGCCGCGCCCGAACCATTTGAAGACGAGCGACTTATTTTCTTCTTGCGAGACATACTCACCGGCAGAGTAGAATTCGCCGTGCCACCACAGGTACATGCGCCCGCCGGGACGCGGGGCGACTGTGGCGAAGTCGCACAGCCACTCATGCAAGGCGATGGCATGCGTGAAGGCGTAATAAACTTGCGTCGGTGAAGCTTTGATGAATTGTTCGCTCGATACAGTTGTAGACATGGTTTTCTCTCCTCGAAAATGACTGGTTTGACACTGGACTTTATTTTCCACCCTGGTTTTTCTTTACCAGGAAGTAACCTTCTTGGGAGTCAATTTGATAAGCAGGTTTTCAGGTGAATTCAGCCACTCCTGCGGTTCTTTCTTCAGAATCCCCTTTGGGCCAAGATATTTAAGATAGAGACGTTCGATGCGGGCGCGGACCTCGGGCCCGCTTCCCATGAGAAGCTCCACTTGGCCCTCCAACAGCACAGCGCTGATGCCATCCCTGGCTTTGGGGAGATCCACGACGAGAGCGCACCTGGGATTGCATTCCAGGTCCTTGACCTTGCGCGTGGACCGGTAGGAGCTGATCCAGACCGCGCCCTCCTCCCACAAGAACCAGACCGGCACCACGTGCGGTTGGCCGGAGGGGGAGGCGGTTGCCAGGCGCGCCAAGACAGGTTGTGCGAGCAAGGTCACGATTTTCTTTTGTTTCTCAGCATCCATATTTCCTACGCGCTTCATTGATGATTGGTCATGTAACTTCTCCATAATATTTTCGGGGGAAGATTGGGGTTCGCAAACGGGCTTCCCCCTAAAGCGAACCCCCATACCCAACTTCTTTGAGAAGTTACGTAATTGCACAATTTATTTCCAGGTAAATTCCAGCGGTTCCTCCTGAGGGAGTGTAATGAAGATCCCGGCGGGTTCTGGCTGAGTGGCAGCCCCACTCTTCCAGTTACAGTTTGCATCCATCAAATTGCTGGTGCAGGCGATGGTAACGTAGCTGACATACCATTCGCCGGAGGCGGTGAGGGGCATGAAAGCGTAGAAATCACCGTTAGCGTCGGTCATGGCGTCGTTGCGTGGCGCGTCCGTCCCCTGGCCCTGGGTGATGGCAAATTGGACGCCGGTGACGGCGTGGTTATTTGCATCCACCACGTGGCCTTTGACCAGTTGAACATCCTCCGGTTGGATGAAGGGGATGAGGTCCAGGGGGTGGTCGGAAACCAACAGCTTCGCAAAGACCCAACCGCTCTCATTGGAGGGCATCTGGACGATGATCCACTCGCTGCCGGGGGCCTGTCCGAGCACGAGCAGGGAGGTGTTCTGTTGAAGCATGCGTAGGGCAGGGAAGAGGTAACCTGGATTGGGGCGCAGCCTCAGGTTATCCACCATGGCGGTGGCATAGAAAGGAGTGTAGGGAGTCGGGCTGGGGGAGGGGGTATTGATGGGTGTGAGGATGACTGTTGCCGTGGTCGACAGGGCAGGCGGTGCCATGGTTGTGAGTGTGGGCGAGCTTAGGGGGGTTTCCGGCGCAGGCCGGGAACAGGTGCTGACGCCCAGCAATGTCACTATAATGGCGACGGATAAAAGAGTTAGAGAGCGAGGGTGTGAGAGTGTGGACATAGGTATATTTTATCGCAGATGCAGGTGACAGTCACTTCCGAAGGTGATTGTCTCCTGCGGGGAGTTTCGTTATAAAATCATGGAGACTGCCCCCCTGTGGTCCCCCCATTTCAAAGAACAGAAATGGGGGGACGTGGTGGCGGGTTGTAACCTGATACTATGGAATTTCCATCCGATCTTGTCCGCTTGCTGCGTACTTCCAAGCACATTGCGGCGTTGACAGGCGCGGGCATCTCGCAGGAATCGGGCCTACGCACCTTCCGGGATGCGCAGACTGGTCTCTGGGCGGAATACAAGCCCGAAGATCTAGCCACGCCGGAAGCTTTCTGTAATAATCCCAAGCTGGTTTGGGACTGGTATGCCTTGCGCCGGGCACGCGTGGCTGAAGTCCAGCCTAACCCGGCGCACTACGCATTGGCCGAGATGGCGCGCTGCGCCCCTTATTTTACGTTGATCACCCAAAATGTGGATGGGCTGCATCAAAAGGCAGCTCAGACCCTAGAGGTTTCTGAAACCTCTAGGGTCTCGCCGAAGATTGTCGAATTGCATGGCAATCTTGGGCGCGTCAAATGCGTAGAGGGCTGTGGGGTGGTGGAAACCTGGGAAGAGAGCGGTGAGGCTGTTCCGCGTTGTCCGCAATGCGGTGGATATTTACGCCCGGATGTGGTCTGGTTTGGAGAACCGTTGCCGAGAAATGAGTTGGAAGCCGCTATGTATGCGTCGCGGATGTGCGATGTTTTCTTCTCGATTGGGACTTCAGGGCTGGTGCAACCGGCTGCGGCGCTAGCCTACGCCGCAAGAAATCGCGGCGCCGTAGTGGTGGAGATCAATATGGAGCCGACGCCGCTAACCGAGGAGGCAGATTTTGCCTTTCACGGCAGGGCAGGGGAGATTCTGCCCGCGCTGGTAAAGGCGGTGTGGAGCCAGTTCAGCCGATCCATGCTCCGCTCCACGGAGGCAGGGAGAGGGTGAGCTTCCTGCCGGAGATTGTGTGCCTGGTATTATCCATCAGGTTGTAGACGACCCGCCCGTTTGCCCACTTGAGAGGGGTTATCGGGATTTCCACCTTTTGTTGATGCGGCGCGGCATTCATCGCCACCACGATCTTCTCTTCCCCAAGCGTGCGGGCAAAAACGTAATGCCCGTTGGTATCGTCGGCGAGCAGGCGCTGGAAGTCGCCCCGACGCAGGCTCGGATAACGTTTGCGCAGGGCGATCAGCGTCTTGACCCACTGGTACAACCCCACATTCCAGCTACTTTGATCCCATGTGAAGGCACGCCGTGAGTCGGGGTCTTTCTCGCCTTCCAGGCCGATCTCGTCGCCGTAATAGATGGCCGGGGCGCCCGGGTAGGCGAACTGGAACAGGAAAGCCAGTTTGGCCTTTTCGGTGCTGCGCTCCATTTTGGTGAACAGGCGCTCGGTATCGTGCGAGCCGAGCGGAATGTACATGGCGTAGACGTTCTCGCGCGGATAGCTTTTCAGCAGCCCCTCGGCCTTCTCGACGAAATGCTGCATGTCCAATGTGCCAGCGTAAAGCAGGCGCAAGAGGGCATCGCGTAGCGGGTAGTTCATCAGGCCGTCGAAGTGGGTATCGTTTGCCCAGCGTGGATCGGGCGTCCAGATTTCGCCGACCAGGTAGGCGTCGCGGTTGGTGGATTTGACGGTGCGGCGGAACTCTTCCCAGAAGGCGTCGTCATCTATTTCGTTGGGCACATCCAGCCGCCACCCGTCCGCGCCCTGCTCGATCCAGTAGCGCGCCACGTCGAGTATGTACTGGCGCACCTGGGGGTTCTTCGTATTGAACTTGGGCAGGCTCTTGAACTTCCACCAGGCCAGGTAATTCTCCGCCTCGCCCGGTGTATAGGCATCCAGCGGGAAGCGTTTGATGTGGAACCAGTCTTTGTAGGGTGAATTTTCGCCATTTTCGAGCAGGTCTGAAAAAGCGAAGAAGCCACGCCCGCAGTGATTGAAGACGCCATCCAGGATGACACGCACGTTGTTACGGTGGGCGGTATCCAGCAGGGCGCGGAAATCGTCCAGGTTGCCCAGTTTCGGGTCAATCTTGAAGTAATCAGTCGTATTGTAACGGTGTGCGGACGAGGCCTGGAAAATCGGCGTCAGGTAGAGGGCAGTGATTCCCAGTTCGAGCAGGTAGTCGAAGCGCCGCAGGATGCCGCGCAGGTCTCCGCCCTGGAAGCCTTGGATTGTAGGCGGACTTCCCCATGGCTGCACGTTGGGCGGATCGTTGTCCGGGTCACCGTTGGCAAAGCGGTCGGGGAAGATCTCGTAGAAGATTGCGTCTTGAACCCAGTAGGGGGTGGTCATGTTCTGGACTTTTACCCTGCTACCGAAATCCCGATCAGTTTACCCACGCCGTAGACCAGCCCGGCAGCAACCAGACCGATGGTGACCTGCCGGAAACCGGAATACCACACATTATTGCCGGTCATAAGTGTGATGGCCGCGCCGACCAGGAAGAGGCCGATTGCACTGACGCCCAGGCTGACGAAGACGGCCGTGATCCCGCTCAGGAAAACATATGGCAGAATGGGGAAAATTGCGCCCAGGGCGAACAGGAAAAACGAGGTAAAGGCGGCCTCGTAAGCTGAACCGCCCAATTCTTCGGGGTCAATGCCCAATTCCTCACGCGAGAGGGTATCCAGGATGCTGTCGCGGTCGGCCATCATGTGGGCGGCTATTTCACGGGCGCGCTCTTCGGGGAGACCCTTCGACTGGTAGATGAGCGCCAGTTCTTCCTGCTCTTCCTGTGGAGCATGTTCGATCTCTTCGGCCTCGATCTTGATCTGGTGTTCATAAAGCTCGCGTGAACTCTGCACCGAGAGCCACTCGCCCAAAGCCATCGAACCAGCCCCTGCGAGCAGACCGGCGATGCCGGCAATGAGCACGTCATGCCTGGTGAGATTGGCCCCGGCCACGCCCATCACCAGGCTTAGGATGGATACCAGTCCATCGTTCGCGCCCAGGACGGCGGCGCGCAAGGCGTTGCCTCCACTGGCGCGGTGACGACCTTCCATCTGGGCGACGACCCCACCGGAGACTCCGCCCTTCCCGCCGGTGACCAGCGACAACATGCGGGTGTGGGATTTTTCGTCGCCGGAGAGCGCGCTAGTCTCGACCTCCGGTTGGCCGTCGTAAGCTCGGCTGTCAGCTTTTTCGTGGTTGGCGACGGTGGGGAGCACAAAGGATGGGCCGAAGCGCCTTGCCAGGAAACGCATGGTGCGGGCGCGCCAGGAGGGTCTGAGCGGCGGGATCCTCGCGCCAGCGTCCTCGAGCCTTTTTTCCCAGACGCGTGCGTGTTTCTCTTCGCTGGCTGCCAGGCGGCGGTAGACTTCGGCCAGTTGTGCCTGTGATTCAGCCTCAGCGAGCGCATTGTAAAGCGCCGCGCCGTCAATTTCCTTTTGCCAGTTGGAGAGATAACGGGAAATGTCTTTTTTGTCCATGAGGCAATTATACAGGATTCCCGACCCCCAATCCCAGATAAGAGGAAAAAAAGCGAAAAAAGGGGTACGGTGGGCTCGGAGCGCCCCCGCATCCCTTTTTTCGCACATCTCTCCTCTACCTGAAACGGGGAGGGGACAGGGGTGGGGTTGATGGGACGTGCTTTGAGAAGCCCTAGCTAATGGGCAGAAACGGATTTCAGTTCTAGGATGAGGGTGCCATAAGGAGGAAGTTCAGTGGGCATGTAGTCCGCAAAGCCGCCGTTGGTGTTCACTTCCATGGCTGCGGCAGAGGCTCCTCCCATGAGCGGCGAGGCAAGGTAATGACCGGCGGCTAACGAGCTATTCTTCAATTTCAGGCTGTAATCCGCCAGCGGTGTCGCTCCCAGGTTGATGACGATCAGGATGGCCTCACCCTGGCTGATGCGCAGGCTGGCGAAAACTGCTGGTTCATCCGCGTTAACCAGGTTGAGGTTCCCGACGCGCAGGGCGGGGTGCTCATTGCGCAACTGGATTAGAATGCGATAATGTGTCAATAACGAGGCCGTGTCATTCGTCTCGGCAGCAACGTTGAAGGTCCGGTAATTCGAATCGGGTGCTCGCCAGGGCGTCCCACTGGTGAAACCCGCGTTCTGGGTTGCATCCCACTGCATTGGACGGCGGATATCCTCATCTGGCTTGGTGCCTTCCATGCCGATCTCTTCGCCATAGTAGATGAATGGCACACCTGGCGAAGTCAGCAGGAGCGAGGCAGCGACTTTGGCATGATTGACATTCCCAATTAATTGGGAGAGGACCCGGTTTTGGTCGTGATTGGTCAGGAACGTGGCATATTGCAGCGACGGCAGGAGCTTATCGCTGTACTTGAGCGGATTGGCCGTGGGAGCCACTTCTTCGTAGATCGCCGAGTTGAGGAAGCCATATGCCAGCTCGAAGTTGAAGGCCAGGTCGAGTTGGTCGCCCTGTGTGTACGAGGCGAGTGTGGGCAGATCGTCGCCGAATAGTTCGCCGATCGTCATTGCTTGCGGGTTGATCGCCTTGTACGTTGGGCGAAAGTTCTTGTACCACTCGTGCGTGGCGTCGCTGTTCTCCTGTCGGGTGCCGTCTTCGATCAGGTGCTTAGCTGCGTCCAGACGGAAGCCATCCACGCCCACGTCTTGCAGCCAAAAACGAACCACTTCGTCCATCTGCTGGGTGACTTCTGGATTGGTGTAATTCAGGTCAGGCATGAAGCTTTCGAAGATGCCGTAATAGTAGCCGGTGGGGGAGGAGTGCCAGACGCGTTCGCCCCAAGGCCCGCTGTATCCCGGATCGGTTTCGGACCAGATATACCAGTCGCGGTATGGAGAATTGGGGCCGAGTTTGGCCTGCTGGAACCAGGGATGCTGGTCGGAGGTGTGATTCAGCACCAGGTCAATGAGGACGCGGATGCCGCGTGCGTGTGCCTCGTCCAGCAGCCGCTTGAAATCCTCCATCGTGCCGTAATGCGGGTTGACCGCAAAGTAATCGGTCACGTCATAGCCGTGATACGAGGTCGAGGGGAAGATGGGCATCAGCCAGAGGCCGGTGACACCCAGGTCGGTGGTCGTGTTCGGATCGCCGTCGTTCAGGTAATCCAGTTTCGCGGTCAGGCCGTTGAAATCCCCCATCCCATCGCCGTTGCTGTCGTAAAAAGAGCGGACGAAGATCTCATAGAAGACCGTATCGTTCCACCACGGGTAGCCATCCGTGCCGGTATACAAAGTGGTCTCAGGCGTGGGAGATGGTATGGGTGATGAGGATGGCGTGGACGTTTGGGTAGGGGCAGCGGTGCAACAAACCACGACAAAAGCCAGGATCAAGGCGACGAATAGCCCGAAAGCGTGCCGGGGGATAAATCTGGTAATTTTCATTTTTCCTTCCCTTTCAACACCACCGCGCTGCGCGGCGACAGCTTGAGGCCAACGAGCTTGCCTCCTTGAACTTTCGCCCTCGCCTCGCCAAAGATTGCCTCCAACGGCCCGTTCGTGAGGACGATCGTGTCCACGGCAATATCCAGGCTCTTTTCCTGCTCGGCGGCGTTGAGGGCAATGATGAGCGTCTCGTCATTCATTTTACGCCCAAAAACATAGACCCCATCGGTAGCATACAAGCGGTGATACGAGCCGCGCCGCAGGGCGGGATGTTCCTGGCGCAGGGAAATGCACTGTTTCGTATAGATTAACATATCGCCATTCCACCTCGACTTGTCCCAGGGGAAGCTCTTGCGGCACTCCGGATCGTGTCGTCCGTCCAGGCCGATCTCGTCGCCGTAGTAGATGCAGGGCGCTCCGGGGTAAGTGAACATAAAGAGCATTGCCAGCTTGAGCGAGGCTACGTCGCCACTGGCGCTGGTCAAGAAGCGCGGCGTATCATGGCTGTCGAGCAGGTTGAGTTGGGCTTGCGTGATGGCTGGGTCATACAAACCGAGGTTGTGGTCAATACGATTAGCGAATTCAGTCACATTCAAAGGGTGGACTTCATTGCGATAACCGCCAGCGCGGTTCGTCTCTTGCTGATCCAGGTGTTTACCGGTGAAGAAGCCGAGGGAGGCGATGGTGACCAGGTAGTTCATCACCGCGTCGAACTGGTCGCCGCACAGCCAGCGTTGGGCTTCCTCCCAAATTTCGCCGACGATGTAAGCTTCCGGGTTGATTGCCTTGACGCGGCGGCAAAATTCCTGCCAGAAGCCATCGTCATTGATCTCGGCGGGCACGTCCAGCCGCCAGCCGTCAATCCCAAACTTGATCCAATATTCGGCAACTTCGAAGATGAATTCGCGCACGGCGGGAGCGTTGGTGTT
>Ga0315289_10013365_pt1 | contig 11504 bp, 12 predicted proteins | sample YL17G11_40_MG_FD_203452 | JGI IMG/M metagenome (GOLD analysis project Ga0315289, IMG submission 203452) | Sediment microbial communities from Yellowstone Lake, YNP, Wyoming, USA - YL17G11_40 | ecosystem: Environmental > Aquatic > Freshwater > Lake > Sediment | place: USA: Wyoming | collected... | reverse complement strand
GGGCGTGATGCGCCAGGTGAAGTCCAGGCCCCCAGCGCCCTGCCAGGTGCGCGGGCCGCGGCCGAAGAGGTCCTTCATGCGGCCCGTCGCGTAAGGCGTGAACTCCAGCCCGCGCCCTTGGGTGAGTGCCTCGGTGCCGGGCAACTCGCCGGCCCGGCTCATGTCGTAGAGAAACGCATCCAGCATGGGCGCGGCCCAGCGCAGAGTGATGCGCTCCCGGGCCACGATGCGCTCCAGGTTCAGGCCCCAGGCTTTGAGCCCCGGCGTGAAGTTGAGGGTCCGCACCGGGATCTCGATCTCCGCCGTCCAGCCGCTCTCGGTGCGCGCAGTGCGGGCGTCCCAGATGCCGTCCCAATCGGGCGCGGGGTGCTCCGGGTCGAAAATCAGCCCGTCCCGGCGCGCGCCGGCGGCGTTGATCTGGAAGAAGTAGCCCGTGCGCCTGTCGCCGTGAGTGTCCAGCACCACGCTGACCGTGTCGTCCCCTTCCAGCGAGGCGTCGCGCTGCATGGTATGGACGGCGATCTTGCCCGGCTCCGGGTCCTGGCATTGGAACCCGAAATACAGCGCCTCCTTGCCCACCAGGACCCGCACTTCGGTCCGGAAGGGCGTCGGCTGCCCGGGACGCGGCGACTGCTGCGCCAGCTCGACCACCAGGCGGGCTTGCTTCCAGGCCGGCTCGTTCAGGCGTCCGTCCAAACGGATGGAGCCGCCGCCGGCGGCGCCCGGCGCGGCCAGCAAGCGCCCTGCCACCGCCGCGCACAGCAGCCACTGTTGAGCCGGCTTCATCCGCGAGGCGACCCCGTCATTACACCACGGGCGGTTATGCCCCCACGACCTCCAAGAACCGGGCCACGGCCTCGATGCCCCGGTAGAAGTTGGGCAGGTGGAATTTCTCGTTGGGGGCGTGCAGGTTGTCGTCCGGCAGGCCGAAGCCCATCAGGACGCTGGGAATGCCCAGGTGCTCCTGGAAGACGCCCACGATGGGGATCGAGCCGCCCGAGCGGGTGTAGACGGTCTCCTTGCCGAAGGCCTCGGTGAGGGCCTGGGCGGCGGCGCGGATGAAGCGGTCTTCCGGGTCCACCAGAGAGGGTCCCGCGGCGTGCAGGATCTTCGTGCGGACGGTCACGCCCTTGGGGCAGGCCTGGGCTACGGCCTGCTCGAGCTGCCGGATGGCTTCCTCGGGCTCCTGGTCAGCCACCAGCCGCAGGCTGACTTTGGCCACCGCGCGCGCCGGGATGACGGTCTTGGCGCCCTCGCCGGTGAAGCCGCCGCGGATGCCGTGCACCTCGAGGGTCGGCCGCGCCCAGGTGCGCTCGAAGACCGAGTAGCCGGGCTCGCCCACCAGCGCGCGCGCCCCCATCTCCTTCAGATACTCCTCCTCGTTGTAGGGCAGGCCTGCCCAAGCGGCCTTCTCCTTGTCGCTGGGCGGGCGGACGCGGTCCGTGAAGCCGGGAATCTGGATGCGCCCCGCGCGGTCCTTGAGCGCGGTGAGGATCTCCGCGATGGCCTGGATGGGGTTGGGCGCGGCGCCGCCGTAAACGCCCGAGTGGAGGTCGTGGCCGGCGCCCTCGACGTGCAGCTCGCCGTAAACGATGCCGCGCAGGCCCACGCAGATGGTGGGCAGCTCGGGCGCGAACATCTCGGTGTCGCAGATAACCGCGGCGTCGGCGGCCAGCCGGGGCGGCTTCTGCTTCACGTAGTGGGTGATGTGCTCCCCGCCGCACTCCTCTTCGCCCTCGATCAGGAACTTCACGTTGACCGGCAGCGCGCCCCGGGTCTTGAGGAACCCTTCGACGGCCTTGACCAGGATCAGGGTCTGGCCTTTGTCGTCGCAGGCGCCGCGTGCGTAAATGTTGTCGCCGCGGATGTCCGGCTCGAAGGGCGGCGACTTCCACTCCTCGAGCGGGTCGGCCGGCTGCACGTCGTAGTGGCCATACAGCAGCAGGGTGGGTTTGCCGGGAGCGCCCAGCCACTCCGCATAGACCAGCGGGTTGCCTGGACCCTCGATCAGCTCGACGCTCGCCAGCCCGGCGCTGCGGAGTTCAGCCAGCAGGAACTCGGCGGCCCGGCGAATGTCCGGCTTGTGCTCGGGCAGGGTGCTGATGCTGGGGATGCGCAGGAACGTCTTCAGCCCTTCCAGGAACGCGGTGCGGTTCTGCTCGTAGTAGGTCATACCCATATTGTGCCACTGGGCGATGGGACCGTTGGGCTAGAATATGCTCATGCGGGGAGCACTCCAAGGAATCGTGCCGGCGGTCATTACGCCGTTTCGCGACGACGAGCTGATCGACTACCAGGCCTGGCAGGATCTGATCGACATGCTGATCGCCAGCGGCGTCCACGGGCTGTTCATCATCGGCGGGCAGGGCGAGTTCTTCGCGCTGAGCGAGGAAGAGCGGGTAGTGGCGACCCGTTTCTGCGTGCAGACCGTCGCCCGGCGCGTGCCGGTCTACGCCAACGTGGGGGCGGTTACGACCCGCGAGACGGTCCGGCTGGCCGAGCTGGCCGAAGCCGAGGGCGTCGACTACATCGTGGTGGTGACGCCTTACTATTTGCGGCCTTCCCCTGACGAGCTGGTCGAGCACTACGCGGCGATCTGCCGGAGCGTGGATCTGCCCGTGCTGGCCTACAACATCCCGGAGCGCACCGGGGTGGAGCTGACTCCGGAGGTGCTGCGCCGCATCCGCGCGGCCGCGGACAACTTCGTGGGCCTGAAAGACTCGAGCGGCAAGCTCGAGCTGATCCCGGAGCTGGTCGCCGCGGGCCTGACAGTGTTCATCGGGCGCGACCACCTGATCCTCGAGGGGCTCCAGCGCGGCTGCGCGGGAGCGGTGACGGCCTGCGCCAATGTGACCCCGCGCGCCTTCGTGGACCTGTACAGCGCCTACCAGGCCGGGGAGATGGAGAAGGCGGCGCGGCTTCAGGCGCTGGTCGAGCCGCTGCGCCAGGCTTTTTCGCTGGCTACCTTCCCCTCGGTGGTCAAGGAAGCCATGAACATGGCGGGGTTGCGAGCCGGGCGCTGCCGCCGTCCGGTCGGGCCCGTGCCCGAGGCGGCCCGCGTCCAACTGGCTGCCGTCCTTGAGAGACTGAGAGGGGAAGGTTACCTGCCGGTGTAGGGGTCGGGCATGCCCGGTCGCCACGCCCGCAGGGGTCGGGCATGCCCGACCCCCACCGAGAGGAGGCACATATGGAACGAGCTGGAGCAGCGACGCTAAAGGGCAAGCCCTTGACGCTGGTAGGCCCGGAACTGAAGGCCGGCGATCGTGCGCCGGATTTCACGTGCGTGGATAACGACCTGAAACCCGTGAGCCTGGAGGGCACCGGCCGCACGGTGCGCATTTTCAGCGTGGTGCCATCGCTGGACACCGCGGTCTGCGACGCCCAGACCCGGCGCTTCAACGAGGAGGCCGCCAAGCTGGCGCCGGTGGAGATCTACACCATCAGCATGGACCTGCCGTTTGCGCAGCGCCGCTGGTGTGGGGCCTTTGGCATCGACAAGGTGAAGATGTTGTCGGATCACAGGGAGGCTTCGTTCGGAAGCGGTTACGGCACGCTGATCCAGGAGCTGCGGCTGGAGAGCCGCGCCATCTTCGTGCTGGACAAGGACGGCGTGATCCGGCACGCGCAGTACGTCAAGGAAGTGACGGACTTTGCGGACTACGAGGCGGCCCTGGCGGTGGCGCGGTCGCTGGCGGGCGCCTGAGGCCGGCAGGGGCAGCTTGACAGGGCCTTAAGCCTAATCCTATCATGGGCTTTGCCGTCGCCGCCGCACCCCGATGCGGGAGGCCAAGGAGGGTGGCTTGATCAAACTGGATATCATCAACGAGGTTGTGAACCGAACCGGCATCACCAAGACCAAGGCCGAGATGGCGGTGGAGACCGTCTTCGAGAGCATGAAGAAGGCCCTGGGGCAGGGGGAGCGGATCGAGCTGAGGGGCTTCGGGATCTTCAACGTGAGGCCGCGCAAGACCGGGATCGGCCGCAATCCCCGTACCGGCGCCGAAGTGGCGATTCCACCGGGCAAGGCGGTGCGCTTCAAGCCCGGCAAGGAATTGCAGACCTTGCAGTAGTTGCTTCGTGGCATTCGAGGGCATTTCTGAGGTTCCTGGCCCGCCCGAGCCGACCAACGGGAGAGGCTGGCGGGCCCGCGCCCAGGTGTTGCGCGGCAGAGGCCTACGCCTGTGGTTCCACGGGCTGCTGCTGGCGGCCACGCTGGTGACCACCACGGCCATGGGCGCCCGCCTGGCGGAGAACTTCCGTCACAACCGGCCCGCCTTCGAGATCAATCGGGACTTGGCGGCGCTGGCGGCGCTGTGGTCCGAGCCGTCCCGGATGCTGGCGGGGCTGCCCTTCTCGCTGTGTCTGCTGGGGATCCTGCTGGCGCACGAGCTGGGTCACTACCTGGCCTGCCGGTTCTACCGGCTGGACGCGAGCCTCCCGTATTTCATCCCGGCGCCCACCTTCATCGGGACCTTCGGGGCGTTCATCCGCATCCGCTCGCCGATTTTCTCGAAGCGCGTGCTCTTCGACGTCGGGCTGGCCGGGCCGCTGGCGGGCTTCGGGCTCCTTTTGCCGGTGCTGGGCATCGGCCTGGCGTACTCGAAGGTGATTCCCGGCATCGCCGCACGCGGGGATCTGGTGTTCGGGACTCCGGCCGCCTTGTGGCTGTTCGAGCAGGCGATCTTTCCGGGCGTTGCGACCTCCGACATCTACCTGCACCCGGTGGCGCGGGCGGCCTGGGTGGGATTGTTCGCCACGGCGCTGAACCTGCTGCCCATCGGGCAGTTGGACGGCGGGCACATCCTGTACTCTTTCGTCGGAGAGCGGCATCGGCTGCTTTCCCGGCTGTTCGCGGCGGTCCTGATTCCGATCGGCTTCTTCTTCTGGTACGGCTGGCTGTTCTGGGCCGGCCTGCTGTTCTTCCTGGGCATGCGCCATCCGGCCATCTATGACTCGGGCGCCTTGGACCAGGAGCGGCGCACGCTGGGCTGGCTGGCGCTGGCGGTCTTCCTGCTATCCTTCACGGTGGCGCCGATCCAGCCCAGCAACGACCTCTAAGCGGCAGCCCATGAAGATCTCGGCCACCATCATCGCCTGCAACGAGGAGCGGCGCATCGCGCGCGCCATCGAGAGCCTGCGCTGCGCCGACGAGGTAATCGTGGTGGACAGCGGCTCGGTGGACCGCACCGTGGAGATCGCCGCCAACCTGGGGGCCCGGGTCATCGAGAGCTCCTGGCAAGGGTACACGCCGCAGAAGAACCTGGTCGCCGAGAAGGCGGCCCACGACTGGATCCTGGCGATCGACGCCGACGAGGCGCTGAGCGAGGCCCTGGAGGGCGAGATCTGGCAGCTCAAGAAAAGCGGCCCGGGCTACGACGCCTACACGGTGCCGCGCATGGCGCAGTACCTGGGCCGCTGGATCCTGCACTCGGGCTGGTATCCGGACCGCAAGGTGCGCTTGTACGACCGGCGGAAGGCGCACTGGGTGGGCGAGTTCGTCCACGAGAGCGTCAAGGTCGAGGGGCGGATCGGGGAGCTGAAGTCCAACCTGCTGCATTTCACCTGCGACTCGCTGGCCGAGCACCTGAAGACCATGGACCGCTACACCACGCTGGCGGCGGAGGAACTGGTGGCGCGCCAGCACAAGGTCGGCTGGGCAAGCATGCTACTGGATCCGCCCTGGACGTTCTTCCGCACCTTTGTGCTCCAGCGCGGCTTCCAGGATGGCTTCGAGGGGATGACCATAGCCTACATGGCGGCGCTGTACACTTTTCTGAAGTACGCCAAGGCGCGGAACATGAGCTGAAAGGGGGGTGCTGGAATGCTGGAGGCGATCCTGGCATTAGTGGCGGGGCTGCTGGTGGGCAGTTTCCTGAACGTGTGCATCTATCGGTGGCCGCGGGATCTCTCGGTGGTGCGGCCGCGGTCGTACTGCCCGGCTTGCCAGCATCCGCTGGCCTGGTACGACAACGTGCCGCTGGTCAGCTTCGTGTTGCTCCGGGGGCGCTGCCGGCACTGCCAGGGCCTGATCTCGTGGCGCTATGCGCTGGTCGAGCTGCTCACCGGCGGCCTGTTTTTCTCCCTGGCGCTCACCCACGGCCCGACCCTGGTGGCCCTGAAATGGGGCGTGTTCACGGCCTTGCTGATCGGCCTGATCTTCGCGGATCTCGAGCAGCAGATCCTGCCGGACGAGCTGACCCTGACGGGCATCGTGGCGGGCCTGTTGCTGGTGGCGCTGGCGCCTTCTCAGGAGGGCGTCGTCAGCCTGCTGCTGCCGGGCGAATGGAACCCGGCGCGCCGGGCGCTGTTCGAGGCCCTCATCAGCGGGGCCTTCGCCGCCGGGTTGCTGTGGTGGATCGGCTTGCTTTACAAGGTGGTGCGCCGCCGGGAAGGCATGGGCTTCGGCGACGTGAAGATGGTCGCCATGATCGGGGTGTTCGTGGGGTTCCAGGGCGCGCTGTTCACCGTGGTGGTGGGTTCCCTGCTGGGCGCCGTGGTCGGCCTCAGCTACACCCTGGCCAAGCGCAAACCGGTCCTGACGCAGGAACTCCCCTTCGGCACTTTCCTGGGCCTGGCGGCCCTGGCGCTGGTATTCATCTGGCCGCGAATGGCATGAAGACCGGTGTACCATAGGGATTTACTCGAATAATGCAGGCCTTCCTGGAAAAACTTACGCCGGCGGATGCGGAATTCGAACTGGCGCGGGCCATTGACCCGGAGCGGCTGCCGGCGCACATCGCCATCATCATGGACGGCAACGGCCGGTGGGCCCGGCGGCGCCACCTGCCGCGCGTGGCCGGGCACGAGGCGGGCATGCAGGCGACGCGCGTGACCGTCGAGACCTGCGCGCGCCTGGGGATCAAGATCCTGACCTTGTACGCCTTCTCGACCGAGAACTGGAAGCGCCCGCGCGGCGAGGTCGAGACGCTGTGGCGGCTGCTGCGCAAGTACCTCCGCCGGGAGCTGCCGGAGATGCTGCGCCACGGCGTCCGGCTGCGGGTGATCGGCCGGCTCGAGGCGCTGCCCGAGGGCGTGCGCCGCGACGTGTTCGAGGCGGTCGAGACCAGCGCCTCGAACCGCGGCATGCTGCTCAACGTCGCTCTCAACTACAGCGGGCGGGCCGAGCTGGTGGACGCCGTGACAGCGCTCCTCGAGGAGGCCCGCGCCGCCAACCGGCTCGCCGGGCTGAAAGTCACCGAGGAGGCCATCGCCGCGCACCTCTACACCGCCGGCCTGCCGGACCCCGACCTGCTGATCCGCACTTCGGGCGAGATGCGCATCAGCAACTTCCTGCTGTGGCAGATCGCCTACACGGAGCTCTACCTGACCGAGACCCTCTGGCCGGACTTCAGGCGCGCCGAGCTGCTGCGGGCGGTCCTGGACTTCCAGCGGCGCGACCGCCGCTTCGGGGGCCTTAGCGGCGGGTCTGGTGTGCGTCCCTCCGAAGAGTGCCTGGCCACCGCGCTCAGCGCGCGCACTCCATGAAGCGGCTCCTCACCGGGCTGATCCTGGGCCCACTCATCGGCTACGTGGTGCTGTGGGGACCCGACTACCTTTTTCTGGGAGTGCTGGTGGCGGTGGCCGTGCTGTGTTTCTGGGAGTACTCGGGGCTGGTGGCTGCCTGCGGGGTGGCGCGGCCCGGACCGCTGGGTTACGTGGCGGGCCTGTTAGTGCTGCTGTTCCCGCACGACCCGTTCCTGCTGCTGGTGGTGGCGGCGCTGCTGGCCCTGACGCTGGTCCTCGGCAGCGAGAACTTGGCCTGCGGCCTGCCGCGCGCCGGCGCACTCTTACTGGGCGTCGTGTATATCTTCGGCTCGCTGCGGTTCACCACGGCCTTGCGCATGAAAAGCCCCTACTGGCTGTTCTTCGCGCTGGCCTTGAGCTGGCTGGGCGACACCGCGGCCTATTGCGCCGGCAAGGCCATCGGACGGCACAAGCTGGCGCCGCGGATCAGCCCGGCCAAGTCCTGGGAGGGCGCGGTGGCGTCGGTGGTCGCCTCCCTGATCTTCGGGTGGATCTACCTGGCCAAGCTGATGCCGCAGGTGCCGCTGGCCGAGAGCCTGGCGCTCACGGTGGCGGGCAACGTGGCGGGGCAGTTGGGGGATTTGGCCGAGTCGGCGCTCAAGCGCGGCGCCGGGGTCAAGGACAGCGGCAACCTGGTGCCGGGTCACGGCGGCTGGCTGGACCGCCTGGATGCCAACCTCTTCGGCGTCCCCGCCGTCTACGCCCTGCTGAGCCTGCTGGGGCGCTAGAGTGGCGTCCATGGGCGCCCCCCCCCTGGTTCCCGTCGAGGAGCACCTGCGGACCAGCTTCGCGGACGGGGACCGCCGAGGGCAGCCGCGAAGCCAGAGACGGCGTCCTCCGCACGACGAACCCGGAGATCGCCCTCCCCCTGGCTGACCTGTTCAACCCCGCTAGCGCTTGAGCCGCAGCAGGCCGGCTTTGACGGCGCGCTCCAGGGTGTCCTCGACCTGCTGCGCGGTGACCGTTCCGTAGTACCACTCGCCCACGGCCTGGGCTTCGGCGCGCAGGGCGCGGTAGACGTCGAGGCAGGTGCGCTTGCCGTCCACGAAGTTGGCCAGCTCGTAAGCCATCACGCCGTGCAGGGCGCCGCCGCGCAGGGTGAAGCGCTTCTCGATGTAGTCGGCCACGCCGGCGGCCACCTCCGGCACCTTGCCGGCCATGCGTTTCTCGATATCGGAGAGCTGCTGCGGGGGCAACTCGGCCTGGCCGGTGAGCAGCCGGTAGTGGTCGCCCAGCGCCTTCTGGCGCGCCTCGCCGGCGGCCGCGACGGCCTTCTTCCACTCCGCGAGCTGCGCCTGGACGCGCGGTTCGGGCTGGAAGGCGCCGAGCGAATCCAGAGTGGCCGCCGCGCGGCGGGTGGCCTGGTTGATCAGGTTCAGACCGTCGTGGAAAGTGGCGGGCCGCATGCTGGGCGGGGCGAGCGCCAGCATCTCGGTGGCGCGCGCCAGGGCGTTGCTCAGAGAGCGGCCCACGCCGGTGTGGACCTGCGTCGCCAGCACGGGCAACCCGGCGGGCTCCAGCGCGGCCAGGTAGTAGGCCGTGGCGGCCACCACGAAGGCGTTGCGCTGAAGCTGCGTGGGGTCCACCTGCCAGAGGTCGTCGTCGCTGGAGTGGATGTAGGGGTCGGGCCAGTTGGTCAGCGTCACGCCGGGCACGCCGATGATGCCGTCGTTGAACACCATGTGGTCGGTGTTGGTGAAGAAGGGCACGATCTCGACGCCGTAGCGCTCGCGGGTGCCGAAGTGCGACAGGATGGGCTTGCTATAGGGCGTCCGGCTGCCGGCCTGCCCGGCCGACAGGTACGCCGAGTTGCCCCGTGCGGCCAGCGTGGCGATGCTCTCGACCACATCGTTGAGGTAACTGGGCCGCGAATCCGGCGTGCGCGTGATGTGCTGGATGCGCGAGGCCAGCGACTGCCTGGCGCCCACCATGTCCTGGTTCACGTTGGCCAGGACCTTGGCGCGCTCCTCCGGATGCGCGGCGAAGTAGGCGTACTCGCCGCTGATCTCGTTGGCCCACCAGAAGCGGAGGTCGCGGGCCGGGCGGGCGAGGGTGCCCTCGCGGATCAGCTTCATGAGGGCGCGGCCGATCTCGAGCAGGTTGGCGCAGCCGCTGTTGTCGTCGTTGGCCGAGAACTGTTCTTCCTGGATGTGCGCCGTGAGCACCAGGGCCTGGTCGTGGATCTTGGATCCCTTGATCCAGCCCTCGACCATCCACTGCATGGGGTTCTCCTCGAACTCGGCCGAGACGGTCGCGCGCAGAACGATCTTCTCGCCGGACCGCAGGCCCGCGGCGAACATGCCTGGAATGGCGCCCCCGCCGGGGCCGGAGGCCAGGCGGCGCTTCAGCTCCATTCCGGCGCGGTAGGAGATCGAGAAGGCAAAGGTGTTCTGCTTGCCCTTGGGCGCCTGCGAGCTGAGGTGGATCCAGGCGACCTGGTCGGGGTGGTCCACCCCCCGCGCCGCGTTGTAGTACACGATGCCCAGCGCGCCACGCTCCCAGACGGCCGGCGACATCACGGCGCCGGGCGAGCCGGAAGCCAGCACCATCTTGCCTTTGACGTCCTTGCCCTTGTAGTCGGCTTCCCGGGCGCCTTCACCCACGTCCACCAGTTCGCCTTCCCACGTGCCGCTCCGGCTGTAGGTGGCGATGGCGACGGCGGCCTCGTCGTAGCTCGCCAGCCGGCGGTACTCGGGGTTGACCACGAACAGCTCGGCCGCCAGCGGCGTCCAGGCGGTGCCGCGCGACTTGAGGTCTTCGATCAGGCGCACCTCCTCCAGGCCCAACTGCTTGGCTTTTTCGAAGATCCAGCGGGTCTTGTCCTTATAGCCGCGGGAGCCGGCCATGGGGCTGTGGTACAGGGTCAGGCGGCGGATGTGGTCGTAGCTGAGGTCGCCGGAGATCTCCCCGCTCAAGAGGCGGGCGGCTTCCGGCGGAAGCAGGGAACTGTCTTGCGGCACGGCCACGGCGGCCAGCCCCGCGGCCAGCAGCAGAAAACGAAGCCAAGCGGGCATGATGGGTCTCCTTACTTGGGGGAAGGTCTGGGTGAGCGGTCATGATAACAGAGCGCGGCCGCTACGGGGTCCGTTCGGGCTGGCGGGCCTCGCCGCGGGTGCGGATCTCGCGGATGGCGTAGATGCGGCGGCCCTGGCTCTCGAAGTAGATGCGCATGAGCACTTCGCCCAGCAGGCCGGTGGTGAACATCATGATGCCGGCCAGCAGCAGCAGGCTTCCCGCCAGCAGCAGGGGCCCATGCTCGACCAGGATCTCGTGCCCGGTGAACTTGCGGAACGCCAGGTAGCCGAGGATCAGGAAACCGGAGACACTCCGGCTGTTTCCATGCGATTCGCCCAGTTCTGGGTGTTGTGTGCGCGGAGAGGGGAACATCCGGACCGTGCCCCAATTCCTCCGGCCGCTCGCCCCGACCGTGCCAGGCCCGAGTGAGAGAAGCGGGCAGTGCTCTGTCGGTGTGCTATGGCCGACCTTGGGGTACCGCCGGACGACGAACTACCCTGAAACGCCCAGCAGGCGACTGCGAGCCCGCCGGCACCCGCCGTGGCCAATCGACGGCAGCGCAACGCCCGCTCAGCGGCCGGCTTTGAAAAGCTTGGTGCCGGCCTCCTCCTCGAAGGCTCTGCAAATCAGGCGCTGGCGCTCGTTGAGGAACTTTGGGAACGCTCTTCGGACGCCGCGCATCCAGAGGGATGCCGCGCCCTCGTAGGGGATGAGATGGCTCTTCATCGTGCGGGCAAAGTGCTGCTTCCGGGAGAGTTCTCTGAGGAATCGGGCGGGACTCTGCGATCCCCAGGCTTCGTTATCCTGCGCGGCAAGGAAGCAGATGTTGCAGATGCTGTTATACTTCTGGTGCCGGAATCCGCTAGTGTAGTGCGTCATGCAGATTGCCGATTATTCAAGGTGGCCCGGGCGCGCTTCACCTTTTCCAAGATATCGGCGGCCTTCGCCGTCCAGATGAAGGGCTT
>Ga0315289_10013364_pt1 | contig 11504 bp, 14 predicted proteins | sample YL17G11_40_MG_FD_203452 | JGI IMG/M metagenome (GOLD analysis project Ga0315289, IMG submission 203452) | Sediment microbial communities from Yellowstone Lake, YNP, Wyoming, USA - YL17G11_40 | ecosystem: Environmental > Aquatic > Freshwater > Lake > Sediment | place: USA: Wyoming | collected... | reverse complement strand
GCCGCGGCCTACCTGGCCGGTGCAGGTTTGGCACGGCGCTGGGTAACGCCGTCCCTGGCGCTTCCCAGCGCAACACAAGTGCCGACGCAGGTTCCGGCCCCAGTCGCTGTCTGGCTCGTGCCTGACAACCCTGTGGAGGGGACGCTGGGTGCGGAGGCCGGGGACGAATGGCAGTTTCGGGGCCGCGCTGGCCAGTCAGCCACTGTCGAAATGTGGTTCCATCCTGGCTCCGGCTCCAGCGTGGAGGCTGAACTGGCCGTACACTTGGTCGCTCCTGATGGGACGATACTGGCCCAAGAGGACGGTTCTATCTTCCTGCCTCCTTACCTGGTCGAGCCGAACCTGCCAACTACGGGTCTCTATCGTGTGCGGGTGGTGCCCGTCTCAGGTGCACCGGGCCGGTATTCCTTCGTGCTGGCCCTCTCAGACGCAGCCGGGCCGGCTACGCCTGGCGCCACTCCTCCAGCGGGGACGACCGAAGCAGTTTCTGGCGGCGACCTCGCCAGCGTGTCTGGAACATTCCAATGGCCCACTTCGCGGCGCGAGATCTCGGGCTGGATCTTCCACGATTCCGGCAATCCCGGTCACATCGGCCTCGACATCGCCGCCGATATGTGGGACCCCATCGTCGCCGTAGCCGATGGGGTGGTGACCTTCGCCGAGTGGGGAGGTGGCTACGGCAACCTGGTCATCGTGGAACACGCCGACGGCTGGCGCTCCTACTATGCACACTTTTCGGAGATCGTGGTTAAAGTCGGGCAAAAGGTACGGCAGGGCGAACTCCTGGGCGGGGCGGGGAGCACCGGCTATTCCACCGGACCGCACCTGCACTTCGAGTTGCGCTACCAGGGCCGCCCGGTGGACCCCCACCTCCACCTGCCGTAAACGGAGGTTCTCATGCTGACGTACGCCCGCCAGTTGTTGCTGTTCCTGATTGGGCGCTCCCCCGGCGAGATCGTGGCGGGTGCGGCTCTGCTCGGTGTGACTGGCGTCATCACCGGCGTGGGCACGTCAGCCTGGGCCGGACGGCAGCGGGAGGCGCACGCGCTCACAATCAAGAGCCTGCCACTGACACTGGCTTTCCTGCTGTTCTGCCTGGCTGACTGGACCTTGTTATGGGCGCTACCTCGCCTGCGTCTCTCTTTCTCTCCCGAAATTATGCCCCCGCTGATCTTTAGCACCTTTGTGCGTTTGCTCGTCTTCTGGGGCTGGCTGGGAGCCGTGCTGTGGGTTCGCTGGCGTGGGGCAGGCTTTCCAGCCTGCCATGGCGGGCGCCGCTGGGGTACGAAGGTGCGGACCCGCCCAGTTGCGATCCTGTTCCTGGTCACCAATCTGGCCTTCACTGCTGTGCAGGTAGACGCCTACGTCGTGGAGCCCCTGCTGGTGGAAACGACAGAACTCTCGCTGGCCTTCGACGACCTGGACCCGGCTGCGCCGCCGGTCCGCGTGGTGCACCTCACCGATATCCACATCGAACGCTCCGGTTTCCGGGAGGCGCTGGTCATCCAGAAAGTTAATGCGCTCCAGCCGGACGTGATCGTCCTCACCGGTGACTATCTGAACCTCTCGAACCTCTCCGATCCTACATCGGCCGATCACTTCCGCCAGTTCGCGGCGCAACTCCAGGCCCCCTATGGCATATACGCCGTGCGTGGATCGGTGGAACCCTCGCCGGAATTCATGGCCCGGCTGGTGGAGGGGACAGACGTCGTGTGGCTGGAACAGGAGGCGCTGACGGTGAATGTGCGTGGGCAATCGGTAACGCTGGTGGGGCTCCCCTTAAGTCCCTGGCAGAAACTGGACGCGGCGCGGCTGGCCCAGGCCACAGACGACTTGCCGGCCGACGCATTCACGCTGCTGCTCTACCACACGCCCGACCTGGTACTTGAAGCGGCCGAGCGCGGGGTGGATCTATACCTGGGCGGGCATACCCATGGAGGGCAACTCCGTCTGCCTTTCTACGGCCCTATCGTCACGAGCTCGAGATTCGGCCGTCGGTATGCCGCCGGCCTGTTCGAGGAAGGCGGTACCACGATGGTTGTCAGTCGTGGGTTGGGGTTCGAGGGCGGCGGGATGCCCCGCGCGCGCTTCCTGTGCCGCCCGGAGATCGTGAGCATTGAACTCAAAGGTGTCGAATAATCAGGTATGCCGTAGCTTCGATCACCTGCACGATCCCCAGCGCATGCCGCTCCACCCGCTGCACCTTGAATCCCGCCTTCATCACATTGCGCGTCGTCTCCCGGTTCAAGCGGCATTCATGGCTCCAGATGCGCCACAGCCGTTGCAACGCGTCCGTCAGCCAGGCTCCCAGGCCATGACCGCGGGTGTGCTCCAGTAGCACCAGCCTTCCGCCCGGCCGCAACACGCGCCGCGTCTCGGTCAGCCCCTGCGCCGGATCGGCGACGGAGCAGAAAACGAGTGAGCCCGCCGCCGTGCTGAAACTGGCATCGGCGAAGGGGAGGCGTTGCACGTCGGCGCACACCAACGCCACGGTCGCCCGCGTGCGACGGCGACTCGCCCATTCCAGCATCTCCCTGCTGGCATCGCAGCCCGTCACGCGAGCACCTGGCCTGTAGAGTGACAGGTTGACCCCCGTGCCAACCCCCAACTCCAGCACGTCGCCGCGAAGTTGAGGAAACGTCCGCCGTCGCAACTGTCCGAAAATTAACCGCTCCAACGGCCGCATGCCCCGGTCATACACGGAGGAGGAATCATCAAGGGTGCTCATCGTACGTAACACATGATGCGTAATCCGTAATCCGTAATGCGTAATCAGCTTATCATGCAAATCTCTTACGCATTACGAGTTACGCATTACGCTTCGCAGTACTTCCAGATTCTCCCGATCCTCGTGCAGGTCGTCGCTCTTGTCCGTCTCCAGCAGGCCCGGCAGTCCCGCCAGGCGGGGGTCGTTCAGCACGTGGCGGAACCCCTCCAGGCCGATGTGCCCTTTGCCGATGTGCGCGTGCCGGTCTTTGTGGCTTCCCAGGTCCCCCTGGCTGTCGTTCAGGTGGAGCGCCTTGAGCCGTTCCAGGCCGATGCTCCGGTCGAAGGCCCCCAGCGTGGCGGCGTACCCCTCCGGCGTGCGCAGTTCGTAACCGGCGGCGAAGACGTGGCAGGTGTCCAGGCAGACCCCCAGCCGTTCCCCCTCCGGCGTCTGCTCGATCAGCCAGGCCAGGTGCTCGAAGCGGCAACCCAGGCTGTCCCCCTGCCCGGAGGTCGTCTCCAAAAGAATCTGGGTGCGGAAGCCCGGCGTGGCGGCGTGAACTTCCCCCAGTGCCTGTGTCACCCGTGCCAGCCCTATCGCTTCCCCCGCGCCCACGTGCGAGCCCGGATGGAGCACCAGGTAAGGCACGTCCAACGCCTCGCAGCGCTCCAGTTCGACGATGAGCGTGTCGCGCGACCTGGCCCACAGCGCTTCGTCGAGCGTGCCCAGGTTGAGCAGGTAAGAGGTATGGCCCACCACCGGCTGGATGCCCGTCTCCTCCGCTTTCGCCTTGAAGCGCGCGACGTCCTCCTCAGCCAGTGGCTTCACGGCCCAGGAGCGATTCGACTTGACGAAGACCTGCACAGTCTCGCAACCCACCGACTGGGCGCGGTCGAACGCCTTATACAGTCCGTCGGCGATGGACTCATGCGCACCCAATCGCATCGTGCCTGCTCCGTTGACCTATACTCTGACTGCTGTGGGGGATGACGAGATAGGCTGAGGTTCTGTATAGGGAATCACCGAGATCTCGGTATGCAGGGACCGAACCTGGTTCAGTAGATAGACGATTCGGTCCGTTACCCGGCCCGCCGTATAAGGCTCATTACAACTGGAACAGATCTCGGCAGGGACATCTTTGATTAGAACAACAGTGCCAGGCAAAATGAAGGGGATGGTGGCCAGTCCGGGTTCCAGGCGTCCGCCACATAGAGGACAACGATTATTTCTTCCGAGTTCGCCAGTCATCTTCCCACTCTTCCGTAGATGGTTCGTACACGGTGACAACGAACAGGCGATCATGAGCCTCGTCTATTGCTATCACTGCATGGAGCGGTTCTCCGCTCGGCAGCCAACTCAAGACCAGACAATCGGGGAGCGGGCGATGCACAGTCAGGTAATCCTCGATCACTTCACTGTACTGCAACGCCTCTTCCACCAGGGCGCGCGTCCAACCTTCATTTGCAAGTTCTAAGATGCCGTGGCGAGACCAGAGTATCTTTACTCCCTCGGGGTCAGTCTTGTTCTGTCGGGCTTTCCATCGGATGAAGTCTTGTTTCGCCGCTGCGTCCATAAGCCTGCTATTCCCGTCATCTTTCACTATAGCAGAAAAGGCGGGGGAGTCAAGTCACAGAGCCGACATTCGGTCATAATCTAGATGCAGTTGAGACCAGTCGGATGCCCCGCTTCAGCGGGGTTTTCCCGGCTCAAGCCGGGCGTCCGGCTCATGGATAGGCTATTTCTCCTGGCAGGCCAACCCAATTTACGTATTACTTATTACGCATTACGCCTCTGGGTGTGGGATGACACAAATGAACCGCAGCACTCCTTCCCCGACGTTCCGGTAGCCGTGCGGCTCGTCGGGGGGGATGTAGAAGGCGACGCCGGGCCGCATGCGCACCTCGCCCTCTGGCCCTTGCGCAATCCCCTCTCCCTCCAGGACAAAGATCTCGTGTTCGAAGGGATGGTGGTGCGTCTCGAACACGGCCCCCCGTTGGAATTCGATCACCCGCATGGCAAAGTTGGGTGCCCCCTCGGGCCGCCCGATCACCCAGCGGATGGTTTTCCCCTCACCGGCGGACTCTTCGGGAACCTCCCGGTAGTCTCGACTCAGCATACTTCACCTCCTGATAGGTATTACTATCCTTCGACGTCCGAAAGCGACGTGCCGCACCAGGCACATTTCGCCGCCCCCTTGGAAATCACCGCCTCACAGCGCGGGCAGGTGCGGCGCTCTTCAGGTGGCAGCGGCCCGCCCGCCAGTTGGATCACGTCGTCCGGGCTGAGCGGCTCCTGTTTCGGCGACGTTCTGCCGCGGCTGGTAGACGTCTGCTGGCCTGTGCCCTGTATCCCCAACAGGTGCCACAGCCCCGCCAGGCGGCCCGGTTTCTCGACGGGAGTTGGCGATTCGATGCCAGGCAGCTCCGGGGCCTCGCCGGTCCGTGCGCGCAACTGCGCAGCCGCCTGGCGGTTGCCTGGGTCGAGGCGCAGGATTTGATGGTAGCAGTCGGCTTGCCTGGCCGGGTCTTCGAGCAGATCAGCCAGTAAGGCCCAGGCGGCCACATTTTGGGGCTCTGCGCGCACAAGGCTGGCCAGTGCGCGCCTGGCCCCCTCCCGGTCACCCGCCTCGATCCGTCGCCTCACCGCGTCTAGTGGGTCCATCCGATCATCTATCACCGCGACCAATCCGGCCGCAACTGCTCCCGGCCATGCAGGTAGCGATCCGCTGCCGTCGCCGCCCGTGCTCCCTCCGCCGCAGCGATGACCGTTTGCTTCAGGTGCTTACACAGCACGTCTCCGGCCGCAAAGACGCCGGGGATGGCGGTCTGAAGGTTCTCGTCCACGAGCAGGCATCCATCCGGGTTGGTCGGCAACTGACCCTCCAGGAAGTCTGTGATAGGAACGTTGCCCTGGAGGTAGATGAAGACGCCGCCGACCGGGATGGTTCGCTCCCCTCCTTGCTGGGGGATCACCCGTACTGCCTCCACCCTCTCTTCTCCGACAATCTCGCGTATGCGCGTGGCCGGGTAGAGGGTCACGTGGGCATGGTCGGCCAGTTCGCCGGCCAACTTCGCAGTCGCTCGAAGATCAGGAGTGGGATTGAGGAAATGAATCCTGGAGGCGAAACGGGCCAGCGTCAGCGCCTCTTCCACAGCCTCGTCGTTGTTGCCGGCCACGGCCACTTCCCGCCCCCGGAAGAAGGCCCCGTCACAGGTGGCGCAGTAACTCACGCCCCGCCCCAACAGGCGCTCTTCGCCGGGAACGCGTTGCGTGCGTCCCAGCGCGCCAGTGGCGATGATTACGGCTTGTCCCTGGTACACGCCCTGTCCGCCCCAGACTTGCTTGGGCTTGCCCTGCAGCTCCACGCGCAACACCTTGTCGGTGACGAATTCCGCGCCGAACGAGGCCGCCTGGTCGCGCATGCGTCCTACCAACTCGTCGCCGCGGATTGGGCCAGGCACGCCGGGATAATTGGCGATTTGGGCCGTCAGCCCCAGCGCGCCGGCCGTCAGCCCCTTGTCCAGCACCAGCGTCCGGAGCCTGGCCCGTGCTGTGTACAGCGCGGCTGTGGCCCCCGCCGGCCCCCCACCGATGATGATCACGTCGTAGTGTTCTGCACCTGTGGAGAGAAAACTCAGTTCCATCTGGTATATACTCCATCAGCCAGAAACCGGTCCGCCTCGAGTGCTGCCATCGCGCCGGATGCGGCCGCCACGACCACCTGGCGAAAGTCGGGGCTCTGTACGTCTCCCGCCGCGAAGACCCCAGGTCGGCTCGTGCGCTGGCGCCGGTCCGTGACGACGTAGCCCTGTTCGTCCAGTTCGACCTGGCCGGCAAACAATTGGGTTCCCGGTCTCATCCCGACGTAGACAAATACGCCGTCGGCCTCGATGACGGAAGTCTCTCCGCTCTTCACGTTGCGCACCCGCACGCCGCTCACCGTCTGCTCGCCCAGGATTTCCTCGACGACAGAGTCCCACACGAAGCGCATCACCGGGTTGGCGAAGGCCCGCTCCTGGTATACTTTGGCCGCCCGCAGTTGGTCGCGGCGGTGGACGACGACGACCTCACGGGCAAACCTGGTCAGAAACAGCCCCTCATCGAGCGCACTGTCGCCCCCGCCGACGACGACGACCCGCCTGCCTTTGTAGAAGAAGCCGTCGCAGGTGGCGCAGGTGGAAACGCCGCGCCCAAAGAACCTGGCCTCGCCGGGCACCCCCAGGCGGCGGGGGAAAGCACCCGTGGCGATGATCACCGTGCGACCCCGGTAGGTCTCGGTGTGTGTCTGGATGGTGAACGGGGGAGTGGAAAAGTCCACCCCGGTCACGGGTTCTATCACTATCCGCGCCCCAAAGCGCCCGGCCTGGGCCTGCATGCGCTGGGCCAGTTCCATCCCGCTGATTCCCTCAGGAAAGCCGGGAAAGTTCTCCACCATCTGGGTGGTAGCAACCTGTCCGCCGGGCAGAGGCCCGCTCAGCACCACCGCCGAACGTGCGGCGCGGCCAGCGTAGACGGCGGCCGTGAGGCCGGCCGGCCCCCCGCCGAGGATGATCAGGTCGTAGATCTGACCTGTCTGCCCTGTATCCATACGAAGTTGCGCTTCCTATCCAGCGCTGCCCTTTGCATGGGCCGCACCGGCCTGAAGAGCCGGTGCTGGAAAGCATCCCAGCGCTGCCTGTTCTACTCTACGGCGGCGCGACCTGTCACTTCTCCGCGCCTTTCAGCGCCTCCTGCAGTCTCTCCAGCACCAGGGATTCCGGCGCGGCCCCTTCGACGTAGGCTGTCTCGTTGATCACCGTGCGCGGCACGCCCGTCACCTGGTGTTTTATCGCCAACTGAGGGAACTCCATCGCCTCCACCATGTCCGCCCGCACCAGCGGGCTGGCAATCGCCATCTGGTGGGCCAGCACCACCGACGTTGGACAATACGGGCAGGTAGGCGTGACGAAGACCTGGATGTGCACTGATTGGGTCACCTCCGCCAACGCATTGAGCGTCTCTTCGCTCAGTTCTGGCTTCCCGGCCGCCACCGCACGGATGGCGTGCAACAGGGAGGCGAACTCGTAGCCGGAGGGAATGCCGTAGAAGCGCACCCCATAATCCTCTTGGCCGATGAGCGCAATGGCCGGGATTTTGTCTACGCCCAATTCCTCGGCCTTCGCCTTGTCGGCGAAAGTCGTACACCTCGGCCGTCAGTTGGTCGGAAAGTTGGGCGATTTCCTCGACCAGTTGCCGGGTCTCGGTACAGAATTCGCACTCGAATTCCTGCGTAAACACGACCATACGCACCGGGCCGGCCAGATCCACCAACTCCTGCTTCACGTGCTCCGCAATCTCCTTACTCAACAGCGCCATCTCCCCCTCCTTGCGATTTGCTAATTTGCCGATTTGCCGATTTGCCGATTTGCCGATTTCCTCCTACGCCGACCTCGCCAACGCCACAGACAGCGCATCGGCAATCTCCTCCGGCGAGCCGTCCGGCACCACGCATTCGGCCGCATACGTCCGCACCAGCGCGACGGTCGCCTGGTGGGCCGCGGAGCGGACGGCGGCCAGTTGCTGCAGGATTTCGCTGCAGTCACGCTCCTCCTCGATCAGCCGCACCCGTCTCAGCAGGTCAGCCCTGGCAGATGGATCGGTTAACTTCACCTTGTCCCCCTACTGGAGGCTCACGGCCCCCTAATGGCTCAGCGCTCAGGTGGGGCCGCAACTGCAAGCGGCTGCGCTCGTCTTGTTGCTCTCGCCCGTACCACCGATGCCAAACAGCGAGATGGCCTTGCGCACCTTCTGACTCCCACACTTGGGGCAGGTGGCTGCGGCCTGCTGAGACGCCGAACGCACGAACAACTCGAATTTCTCGCCACATTCGCCACACCGGTACTCATAGATCGGCATGTGTCCACCTCCGTTATACTCTACCAGGGTAGAGTATACCACAAGAATATCGCTTATCAAGTGCACCTTCTAATCAGGGGCCGGATGCCCGGCTTGAGCCGGCAAGACCCCGCTGAAGCGGGGCGTCCGACCGGTTTCAAGTGTACCACCTGCTAACCAGGGGCCGGATGCCCGGCTTGAGCCGGCAAGACCCCGCTGAAGCGGGGCGTCCGACCGGTTTCAAGTGTACCACCTGCTAACCAGGGGCCGGATGCCCGGCTTGAGCCGGCAAGACCCCGCTGAAGCGGGGCGTCCGACCGGATCTCGAAATTGCCTCTTGACACCACACGATATTTGTGGTATGATTGCGCCTGTGTTAGCACTCTCGTGCCCTGAGTGCTAAACCAACCGATAACCAATATCAAACAGCATGATTCTATCAGGAGGTGGCAAAATGGCGTTAAACATCAAACCATTGGGCGATCGGGTAGTCGTCGAACCGCTGGAGAAGGAAGTGGAGACCTTCGCGGGTGGCCAGTTGGTGCTCCCCGATACCGCCAAAGAGAAGCCCCAGCAGGGCAAGGTGCTGGCTGTAGGCGCAGGCCGTCTCGACGAGGACGGGGAGCGCATCCCCATGGAGGTCAAGGTCGGGGACACGGTCGTGTACGCCAAGTACGCCGGCACGTCGTTCAAGACGGAGGATGGTGAAGAGATCCTATTCCTGAAAGAGAGCGACATCCTGGCGATCCTGCAATAGCAGTAATATAAAAGAACCCGATTTGGATGAGGAGGCATAGATATGGCAAAGCAATTAGTGTTTGGTGAGGAAGCCCGCCGCTCTCTGAAGCGCGGGATTGACGTGATGGCGACCGCCGTCGTCACGACACTCGGCCCCAAGGGGCGCAACGTGGCGCTCGACAAGAAGTGGGGCGCTCCCACCATCACGCACGACGGCGTGACGGTGGCCAAGGAGATTGAGTTGGAAGACCCCTACGAGAACATGGGGGCGCAACTGTTGGAGGAGGCAGCGACCAAGACCAACGACATCGCGGGGGACGGGACGACGACCGCTACGCTGTTGGCCCATTCGATCATCACCGAGGGCATGAAGAACGTCGCCGCTGGTGCCAACCCCATGCTGATCAAGCGCGGCATTCTGGCCGGCACCGAGGCCATCGTGAAGGCCGTCGCCGACCAGGCCATCGAACTGACGACCAAAGAGGACATCGCCAACGTGGCGGCTATCTCCGCGCAGGACCGCGAGATCGGTGAACTGATCGCTGAGGTGATGGACAAGGTCGGCAAGGATGGCGTCATCACCGTCGAGGAGAGCAAGGGACTCGAGTTCGAGACCGAGTACGTGGAGGGTATGCAGTTCGACCGGGGCTACATTTCCCCATACTTCATCACCAACCCCGAGGCGATGGAAGCAATCATTGAGGAGCCCTACATCCTGATCCACGACAAAAAGGTCTCGGCTGCGCAGGACATGGTGCCCATTCTGGAGAAACTGGTGCAGCGGGGCGCGCGCAACCTGATCGTCATCGCCGAGGACGTGGACGGCGAGGCGCTGGCGACGCTGGTGCTCAACAGGCTGCGAGGCCTGCTCAACTGCCTGGCGGTAAAGGCACCCGGCTTCGGCGACCGCCGTAAGGCCATGCTGCAGGACATCGCCGCCCTCACCGGCGGCCACGTCATCACTGAAGAGGAAGGCCGCAAGCTGGACAGCGCCATGCTTGATGACCTGGGCCAGGCGGACAAGGTCATCTCCACCAAGGACGATACGACCATCGTTGGCGGCCGCGGCAAGGAAGCGGAGATCAAGGGCCGCATGGAGCAGATCAAGGTCGAGATCGACAAGTCCACGTCCGACTACGACAAGGAAAAGCTGCAGGAGCGGCTGGCGAAACTGACCGGCGGCGTCGCCATCATCCGCGTCGGTGCGGCGACGGAGACCGAACTGAAAGAGAAGAAGCATCGCGTCGAGGATGCGCTCTCGGCCGCCCGCGCGGGCGTCGAGGAGGGCATGGTGCCCGGTGGCGGCGTGGCACTGATCAACGCCATCTCCGCGCTTGATGCGGTCAAGATGGACTATCCGGACGAGCAGACCGGCGTCAGCATCCTGCGCACGGCGCTGGAGATGCCCATGCGCAAGATCGCCGAGAACGCCGGCCAGGACGGCGCGGTGATCCTCGACAACGTGCGGCGGACCCAGAAAGAGCAGGACAACGTGCACATTGGGTACGACGTGCTGCAGGGCGCGTTTGTGGATATGGTGAAGGCGGGCATCATTGACCCGGCCAAGGTGACCAAGGGCGCGCTCTCGAACGCGGCCTCGATCGCGGCCATGGTTCTCTCCACCGAGGCGCTGATCACCGACATTCCAGAGAAGGAGAAGGGTCCAGCGACACCGCCCATGCCGGAGTACTAGGCCGGCGCGGTCGGTCCGCAAGCAATCGCCGCAGGTAATCTGCCGGCAAAGAGGCCCCTCGACAACGAGGGGCCTTTATTTGTCGTCTGTCAAAACCCTAGATTGTGTATGATAGAGATTGTGCTATAATCTCCCCGTAAATATCATGCAGGCAGAGGAGGTTAAAAATGGAGGTCACCACCAAGCAGTTCAAGCGCTGCGACCTGGTCAAAGCCACCGGCCGCATTGACAGCAACACCGCACCACAACTGGGAGAAGCGTTTAACGCAATCCATAAAGCGGACCGCTTCAAGATCGTGTTCGACATGAGCGAGGTAGATTTCATCTCCAGTGCCGGTCTACGGGTGCTCATCAGCACGCAGAAGACGTGCAAACGCTGGAACCGGGGAGAAATAGTCCTGGCCCGCGTGCCCCAGCGCATCCACGAGACACTGGACCTGGCAGGGTTTGTGCCACTGTTCAAGTTCTTCGACGACCCCGTTGAGGCGGTCG
>Ga0315289_10013363_pt1 | contig 11505 bp, 8 predicted proteins | sample YL17G11_40_MG_FD_203452 | JGI IMG/M metagenome (GOLD analysis project Ga0315289, IMG submission 203452) | Sediment microbial communities from Yellowstone Lake, YNP, Wyoming, USA - YL17G11_40 | ecosystem: Environmental > Aquatic > Freshwater > Lake > Sediment | place: USA: Wyoming | collected... | reverse complement strand
CTGGCCCCTCGGCGACGCCATCCCGCCCACGGCCATCATCGGACGCCTGACGACGACGACGGTGGGCATGAAAGAGCCCTACACGAAATTCCTGAAATATTGCCTCGTGCCGGCGGCCCTCATCGCCATCGTCGGGACGCTGATGGTCGTTTTCAGCAAGAAGCTGGCCTTCTTGACGGTGTTTTAACATGAACACGGTCGTGACTATTCTCTATTATCTCCTGACGGCCTACGTCGCCGTCCTTCTCGTCGGAAATTTCCTGAAAAACAAGAAATGGCAGGACGAGGTCCTCACCATCATCGTCCTCATCCCGTTCGTCCTGAGACTGCTGAGGCTGAAATGACGAGGAAAATCGCCATCGCGGTCATCGGTGCGGCCCTGGCCTTCTTCGCCGGGCTGAGCTTCTACCGGAGCCGACATCTCCGGGAGCCGGTCGTGCCGGGGCCGGGCGTGTCCCGGGTGGCTCATCTCGGCGATTACTTCGGCCCCATCAAGGGCACGGTGAACGACCTCAACGTCTACGTCCTCGAAGGGAAAGAGCCCGGTGGGACGATCCTCCTCCTCGGCGGCACCCACCCGGAGGAACCGGCGGGGCGGCTGGCGGCCTGGATCTTCGCCGAGAACGCCGAAGTGGCCAAGGGCCGGATCTTCGTCATCCTCACGGCCAACCGGAGCGCTTCGACCGTGACCCGCCTCGGCGGGGCCTATCCGCCCGACTTCACTATCCCCACGGCCTGGGGCGGCCAGAAATTCCGCATGGGCGACCGCTGGTCGAACCCGCTCGACCAGTGGCCCGACCCCGAGGTCTACCTCCACTACCCGACGCGCCAGGAACTGGCCTACATCGACATCCGCAACCTCAACCGGGCCTTCCCCGGGCGGCCGAACGGGACCCTGACCGAAAAAACGTGCTATGCCATCATCGAGCTCATCCGGCGAGAGAAGGTCGACATCGCCATCGACTTTCACGAGGCCGAGCTCCAATACCCCGTCATCAGCACCATCGTCGCCCACCAAAAAGGCGCGGACTTAGCCGCCGCGGCGTCCATGTTTATCAGCAGCATCGAGGGCTTCGCCATCGGCGTCGAGAACTCGCCCAAGGCCCTCCACGGCCTGTCCCACCGGGAGATCGGGGACGCAACCGGCGCGATCGCCCTCCTCCTCGAGGCCCCGGAGCCTTTCCTCGACGCCACGCGCGGCCGGACCGACCGCGAGCTTCTCCTCGCCGGAAAGGACGACTTCGTCGTCCGGGCCGGAAAGCGTGGGCTCCTCTTCGAGAAGATCGACGAGAAGGGCTGGCCGATCGACATCCGGGTCGGCCGCCACACCTCGACCGTCCTCCAGATCCTCGAGATCTGGTCGGGCGACAACCCGGCCAAAGCCGTGGTCCTCTCCGGGGTCCCCCGCTACACCGACGTCGTCCGGGACGGTGTCGGCGCCTACCTCAAGGACCCGAAGACGGTCGATCCCGCAAAGCTCGTTTTCGAATAAGAAAACTGCAATCCGACTCTGACGCAGCCGGTTTCTATCGGCCAGCGTCTTCGTCGGATAATCAAGGGGGCATGACGGGGAGCTGCCCGTTATTGGCTGTAGCGGGGACATGTCCTAAAGGGCCCGGTAAAGGCCCTTTAGGGCGTGTCCCCATTCTTTCTCGCGGCGGGGGATTTCATGGCAGCCTTCATCCCGCATCAGATAATCTCCATAAGAAAACAGAACCGTTCCTCTTTAATTTAGGTCAAACGGCGACGAGTCATAATCATTATGATGATCATCGCCAGGATGTAAATGACGGTGAGCGCAGCGGACGGCCATGAGCCGGCAGCGGCACGACGAAAGAGCGGTCCTTCGCCCGGGCGGGGAAGCGGCTGGGGGTCCCAGGGAAGGCCATAGCGCTCGCAAAGTCCCTTGATATTGAGCAAGTGGATGACCGGGATCTTTTCCGCGGCCATGGCCTGGAGAACGCCGCGCTCGGCCGGAGGGGGGACGAAAACGCCGGAGGTGAGGCCCGGCCGCAGTTTCAGCACTTCGGAGTTCGTGCCGATATTGGCCCAACTGCCGCCTATGTTGACGAAGGCTTTGATGGGCTTGCTTCCGGAGCTTTTTCGATAAAGCTCCATCCGGGAGGCGACGTTCCGCTCGAGGTCGGATTCCTCGAGGAACGGGACGCCGCTTTCACGGATCCTCGACTCCAGGAGCGCGCGGCCTTCCGGGCTCATGTCGCGTCCGACGTCCTCGTCCCCGCCGACGGCACGGGCGAGGGGTGAGATCGCGAGAACGCCCGCGGCCCGAAGGCAATCTTCCATGTCGGCCCAATTGAACCCGGGGATGTTCGCCCCCCACTCCGATGCGCCCAGGGAGGAGATGACGAGCGGTTCGAGTCCCAGGACCTCGGCCGCGGCGAGCGTCGCGATGATGAGGGCCGGAAACGAGCTCGAGGCGCCGACGGCGACGGCGTCTCCCCGCCTCACTCCGGCTTCATGGAGGAGGGAGACGACCAAGCCCGCGAAATTCGGGTTCGTCGTCGTCCTTTTCGCCTCGAGCCTTCCGGCCGACGTCGTGATGGGCGATGTTTCCAGCCCGATGAGCCCGGTCCCGTTCGGGTCGGTTTCGCGGTCGACCTTGACGCCCCGGCTCTCGCGGCAGTCCTTGATCGCCGCTCCCGCCGCGGCCATCAGCCGCGAAGCCTCGGCCATCTCCGTGCGAAGGGCCGGTTCGGGGAATGGAAGGAACCGGACGAGGAGAAGATAGGCGAGGCTCAGGGCCGCGGCCGCGTAGACGGGCCCGAACAGGCCTCTCCCGAAAGGCCGTTTCATAGGAGCGACACCAGCCGGACGACGGCGAAGGTCAAGGTGGCCACGGCGGCGAGGGAGGCCAGGGTCGGCAGGACTTTCTGGCGGGCGAGGCTCGAGGCCAGGATGCCGGGGATGATCCAGCCGATGACCCGGAGCTCGACGGGCGCCGCGGAAACGCGCGGCAGGACGAGGAGCCAGGCCTGCGAAAGGACGGCCCCGACGAGGACCATCAGGACGAAGCGACGACGGCCGAAGAGGATGAGGTGGCGGGCGAGGAACCTGTAGATCGCCAGGGTCAGCAGAGCGACGGCCAGGGTGGCCGCGGCGCGGAGCGGCCGGTCGAGATTGAGGGCGAAGTAGCCGGGCACGATGATGCCGCCGGGAGAGATGTCCGTGATCTCGGCCCAAAGGAGGGCCAGGACGAGGCCGATGAGGAGCGTTTCAACGATCATCCGGTTCTCCCCTTTCCTCCCAGTAACGGACGAGCCGCTCGCCCGGCCCGACGATGTTGCCGAGGCCGACGACGACCGGCTCGCCCGGAGCGGCCGACACGACACGGTTCATGAGCACTTCGGGAGACGACCCATCGTAAACAGAAAAAACCGTGCCGCCCGGGAGCGGCGACTTCCGGATCTTCCGCTGGGCGGCCCGGGCGGGAGGGCCGAGAAGGACGACGCGGGCGAAGTCCCGGAAAAAGCCTTCATGAGCCGCCCGGACCCACTGGAGCGTCCGGTCGCCGCGGTCCTCGCGCAGGCTGAGGAGTCCAACCGACCGTCGCGATGTGTGCGGGGAATTTCCGCCCACATCGCGACGATGGGTCGGGAATTCCCCGCCGATCTTCAAGAGCGCCGCGGCCGAGGATTCCGGGTCGTTGGCGGCGAAAGCGCTGACGCAGACCGCCGGCCGGGGCGGATCGCCGAACCGGCCGCGCCAGACCCGGAGACTGCCGAAATCGGGCGTTGCCTTGGCCATTCCTCGCATCGCCGTCTCTTCACCGACGCCCAGGGACGCGAGGACGGCCAGCGCCAGCCGGACATTCGGCTCGAATGCGTCGAAAGGCAGGGGCGCGCCCTCGCCGCGCCTCTCGACCGAGGCCGAAGGGGCAACCGGATGGAGCCTCGACGCGGTCCGCGCGGCCGCTTCTTCAAAGACGGGATAGACCTCTTCCTTCGGGATGAAGATGTCCGCGCGTTCGGGGAACGCCGACGCGAGGGAGCGGGCGATATCGTCCTTGCTCCGACCAAGCTCGTCCAGGTGGTCGAGCCGGACGTTGGTCAGGGCCAGGACCCCGGGCCTGAGGATCTCACGGGATTCCGCGGCCAGGCACTCCGGGCCGATGCTCATCAACTCGGAAACGAGGGTATCGGCGCCCGTCCGCGCGGCCAGCCGGATGAGCCGGACCTGCTCGCGGATGGAGGCCGGACCGGTCCTGGGGATCTCCCGTTCCGAACCGTCCGGGAAAATCAAAACGGGCTTAGAACCGGTGGTTTTGGCCAGGACACGGGCCCCTGACTCCCTCAGGCCGGCCGCGACGAGCCGGGTGACGCCGGACTTGCCCCGCGTCCCGCCGACGGCCACCCGCCGCGGGACGCGCTCGAGCGCCCGCTCGAGGCGGACGCGCTCGACGGAAAGATAGATAAGGAGGGCGCCCAGACAGGCGGCGAATACGAGAAGCTCGCGCGTGGTCGGTCTCTCCGGGCTCTCGCAGTACGGCTACTTCTTTTTATCGAGGCCGGCCAGGTCCTGCTTGTATTTCTCGACGTCGGTGATGCCGAAGACAATGTTCTTGTTGTAGTCCTCGAGCTGGCCCAAGTATCTGTTCCCGGTCGGGGATATTTTCCACGAATTGGGCTGGGAGAAAACGAAGATATAACTGATGCGGTTCTGGCCAAAAGAGTAGATCCAAAGTTCCGCCTTGTTCCCCCCCAGGTCTTCGTTGCTGCGGCTCGTCGCCTGGGCGACTTGGCCGCCCATCATGGTCCAGTCGACGTTCTGGTCCACCTCAATGGACGCGGGGCTTCCGTTAAGGAGGTAAACCCTCGACCGGTCGGTGTTCCAGGGCTGGCGGGCGTTCTCCTTCCAGAAGTTCTTCATGACATAATCCATTCTGATTTGATAGTTAGCCCGCGCCTGGGTGGTCCGGGCCGCCCAAAAGAGCTCCTGGAAGGCCTTCCTGCCGTCGGCTGAAAGTGTCCGGAAGGCCTTTCGCTCGAAATCCTGCATAATGATGTAGTGCTGGGTGTACCAGGCATCCTTTTTCGGGATCGCGCTGACGCCGCGGGCGGTCAGGGGCAACAGGGAAACGAGGGCCGTCCCCAGGGAAAGAAGAATAAAATATCTTTTTCCGTTCTTCATGATGGACCTCCCTGTCGAAAAGGAATTCTGGACTCAGTATAATCCCGGGCGGGAGCGGAGTCAATCCGGCCAAGGATCTGACGAGCTAGGCCGCGCGGTCGCGGCTCTCCGGGCGATTCCAGGCTCTGATGTCGCGGTTGCGGCCGCGCCGCTGCGAGAGTAGTATGTCTAACGAGAGGGATCGTGAAAAATCGGCGCCTATTCACACGAGCGGTTGTCCGCCGCGCCGCGCGGCTCGTTTTTTCGGCCGGCGTCCTATGTTTTTCGACTTTCGCAGTCCCGGCGGCGTCCTCCGTCGCCGCCTCCCCTGGGCGGCAGGAACTGACCAAGCCCCTACAGCACGAAGTCTCCGTCGTTCTCAAGCTCATCCACGTCTATGTCACCGATAAAAAAGGGAAGCCCGTCGAGAACCTGACCCTCGACGATTTTATCGTCACCGACAACGGCAAGCCGGCGGTCCTGACGGACTTCGAGAGGCATGTCCTTCAGGCGTCTCCGGAAGCGGCCGATCAAGCCGGGCCCGCGGCCGAAAAAAACGCGGCCGCGGCCGTGGCCGCCCCCTCCACGAACAGGAAATTCTTCCTCTTCTTCGACTTCGCCTTCAACAACGGCCGGGGGATCACGAAGGCTCGGAAGGCCGCCCTCCACTTCCTCGAGGTCCAGGTCCGGCCGGAGGATGAGGTCGGCATTTTCGCCTACTCGATGGTCAAGGGCGTCGTCGTCCACGAATATCTGACGAAGGACCACGGCAAGATCCGCGATGTCGTGGGGGACATCGGCCAGGAGGACATCGCCGGGCGGGCCCACGAAATCGAGGAGCAGTATTGGCTCCAGGCCCAGGAACCCCTGGCCGGGACGACCCCGGCCGCCGCCGCTGCCGCCGCCAGGAACATCGAGGCCCAGCGCGAAGAATCGAAGAGAATCGCCCAGACGTTCATCCTCAAACTGACGGCCCTGGCCAAGGCCCTTCGCTACGTCCCCGGCCAGAAGCAGTTCATCCTCTTCTCGACGGGCGTCCCGAGCTCCATCATTTACGGGAACCAGGCCGGGAATCCCTCGGGGCAAAGGGATCGGACGCGTTTCGACCCCGGCGACCGCCTCTTGATCGGCCAGAATGAGCAGATGTACAAAGAGTTCAGCGCCTCGGGCTGCACCTTCTACGCCTTCGACACCCGCGAATCGGCCAAGGAGGCGAACCTTTTCGCCTACGACGACTACACCTTCCAGACGGGCAGCCGGGGACTGTTCGGAAATCAGGGCGTCTTCCAAGACAGCACGAGCATTTTCCGGGACGATAAAACGACCGGCCGAAACTCCCTCGAGAGGCTCACCGACATCACCGGCGGCAAGTACTACTCGAACATCAACATGTACGAGAAGAACCTCGACCAGGTCCAGGCCCTCACCGGGACCTACTATGTCCTGGGCTATTCTGTCGGGGAGACGTGGGACGGCCGGTTTCACGAGGTCAAGGTCGATGTCAAAAGGAAGGGTTGCGAGGTCCGGGCCCAGGCCGGCTATTTCAGCCCCAGGCCTTTCCGGGAATACTCGGACCTTGAAAAACGGCTCCATCTCTATGACCTGGCCCTGAACGAGCGGTCGTTCTCCCGGCTGCCGGTGAATTTCCCCATGACAGCGCTCACCTTCGCGCCCGGCGCGGATTCCCGGGTCGAAATCGTAGCCAGGATCCCCGGCGAGGTCACGGATAAGTTCTCCGGAGAGAGGGTGGAGTACGTCGCCCTCGTCTTCGACGGAAAGAATGATATCCGGGACGTGCGCCGTCTGGAGGACGCCCCGGGGCCGCGCCGCGGTCAGGCCGTCGTTTTCACCTCGGGCGCGACCCTCGAGCCGGGCGACTACACCTGCCGGCTGGTCATCAGAGACATGGAGTCCGGGTTGAGCGCCGCGAGCTCGGTCAGGACGTCCGTCAGGGCGGCGCCGCGAGAAGGCCTGAGGCTCGGAACGCCTCTTCTGCTCACGGACGAAACCGGCTGCGCCTATCTCGACGCGGGCGCGGCGAAGGCCCGGGCGGCCGTGACCTGGGCGGAAATTTATCCGTTCGACCGGACCGTTCTTTCGCCCGTCTCCGGACAAGTCACAAAACTCGCGCCGCGACTCGTGGCCGTCGTCCCGTACTCGGTCGCCGGAGCGACCGAGTACGGGACCGCCGAAACCGACGTCGTCTTCTCGGCGCGCCTGATCAAAGCGGCCACCGGCGAGGCCATGCCCGTCGCCTTTACCCTGGCGGAAAGAAACTGGCGCAGGGAGGGGGAAGCCGTCGGCTTGGAGTTCTCTCTGGTTGATCTTGTTCCCGGGAAGTATCTCCTCTATGTCAACGCCGAGGACCGCGTTTCCAAAACGCTGGCCAACGTCCAGACCTCCCTGGTTATCGTGGAGGACTAACGGCCGACGCGCCGCTCTGGCGGCAAATTGACCGCACAGCGGGAACTCTGTTCTAATAAAATCACATGGCCGTTCTAGGGCCGTTCCCGGGAGGGGAAAAATCCAATATTTCAGATAAAATCCAATTATTTGGATAAGTCCAAAAAAACGTAGGGTTAACCGCCTCGACATCTTCTTAAGTAATTAATAATAATATAAATATTCACACTGTCGTATTGGCATGATACTTGCTAATTAGAATGTTTGGATCAATGAGTAAAATACTATTTCTTTTAAGCGAGGAGGTGATAACAAGAGGACGAGCACGCATGAGGGTAAGGGGAGGAGCAAAGGAATGGGCCTTTGTTCCGGGACGGTCGGTTTTTCCGCCGGGCACCGGCCCGCGGCAACCGGCTGTTAGTAGGGAATTGTTTTTCAACATCCAGGAGGGAATTATTTAATGAGTAAGAAACTCACAGTTCTAGCGATCTTGGCGCTCTTCCTGTCCGCGTCTGCCTTCGCCCAGCAGGTCCCGACTGCCAAAATGATGGGAAAGGTCGTGGACACCTCGGGCGCTCCGCTTCCCGGCGTCGCGATCGCAGCGACGAGCCCGAAGATGGTGGGCAAGGCGACGGCGATCACCGACGGAGAGGGCTTTTTCCGTCTGTTTTCGCTGCCTTCCGGCCTCTATGAAGTGACGTTCTCGCTTCAGGGCTTCAAGACCCTGATCCGGAAGGACATCATCGTCCAGCTGTCCCAGACGATCACCCTGAACGCCACCCTGGACCAGGCCGCTCTCGAAGAGCAGGTGACGGTCATCGGGCAGAGCCCGCTCATCGACGTCAAGAGCACGGTCAAAAGCATGACCATGACCAAGGAAGTGTTCATGAGCCTGCCCCGCAACCGGAGCTTCGACGGCCTGATCAGCACCGTCCCCGGCGTCCAGTATGATTACAGGACCGGCGGCCTTTCGGTCGACGGCGCCACCGGCACCGAGAACATGTGGTACATGGACGGGGCCGACATCAGCAACGTCCACACCGGCGTGAACGCCCAGGGCGCGGTCATGGAAATGGTCGAGGAGGTCAAGGTCACGGCCTCCGGCTATAACTCCGAATTCGGCGGCTCGATGGGCGGCGTCGTCAACGTCATCACCCGCTCGGGCGGGAACAGCTTCCACGGCGACGTCCTCACGTTCTTCGACGGCAACTCCATGCTGATGCTCGGCAAGACGAACACGTATTTCCGCTGGAGCCCGCTCGACAGCAACGTTCCCCAGTACGTCAACGACGACACCCTCTATTTCAACAACGGCCGGACACGGGACAACTACAAGCGCTTCGAAGGCGTCTTCAGCCTCGGCGGCTACATCCTAAAAGACAAGCTGTGGTTCTTCGCCGCCTTCAACCCGGTCTACTCCAGAACGTTAGCCAATCGGTTCTTCAACAGCGATCGCATAGTTTCGACCGATCCCTTGCCGCTCTATCCGTTCTTCAGAAAAGACATCGTCATGAACGGCTCGCTCAAGTTCACGGCCGCGCCGATGAAGGGCCTGAGGCTGTCGGCCTCCGCGGTCGAGAACTGGTCCAATTACAGGGGCTCCATCCCCAGCATCCTCGGCTCGAGCTCCAAAACCTATACTTGGGGGCTGGCGGGCAGGGACTACCCGAACTGGAGCTCCGCCTTCACGGCCGACTACAGCGCCAGCAACAACTTCCTCGTCAGCATGCGCGCCGGCTACCACCAACACGGCCAGAATAACGAGCAGATCGGGCCCACGGCCACGACCACCAATTTCGCCAGCGATAACCTCATGTACGGGGCTGGCGGGTTGTTACAAGATCCGTTCTTCGTCGCCAACCCGAGCCTGGTCCGCATCGCCGGCGCGGCTAATTACGCCGGCTCCCGGACGAAGTTCGACCACCAGAAGTTCGAAAAATACTCCGGCAACCTCGACCTCAGCTACTATGCCTCACTCGCCGGAGAACACGCCTTGAAGGCCGGCGTCCAGTTCATCCGCGACCAAGAGGACCAGAACGACGGCGGCGCCTTCCCGATGGTCAACATCACCTGGAACCAGTCCTGCTCGTCTCTCGAAGACTACGGGACTCCGGCGTTCCGCGGCACGTACGGATTCTATACGGTTGAGGCCGGCTGGAACTCGCCCTACGGCTATACCTGGAATGCCCACCGCGACGCCTGGGCCATCTACCTCCAGGATTCCTGGACGATCAACGGCAAGCTGACCATCAACGTCGGCCTCCGGACGGAAACCGAGTATATCCCGTCCTTCTCGGAGAACGTCGACCCCGAGAACCTGATTCCGATCAAGTTCACCTTCGCCCAGAAGCTCGCCCCTCGTTTGAGCGCCGTCTATGATGTCTTCGGCGACTCGAGCTTGAAGGTTTTCGGCACCTTCGGCATCTATTACGACGTCATGAAGATGTACATCGCCGAAGGTGCGTTCGGCGGCTTTAAGTGGAGCACCGACTACTACAAGCTGGATAATCCGGACTGGCGGCTGATCGCGGCCTCCAACCTTATCAACGACCGGCCCAGCCAGGAAGCCGGAGGTGCGTACATGGGCCATCTCGACTGGCGCATCCCCTCGTTCGATACGCTCCAGCCGGATATGAAACCCGTCGCTCAGAGAGAGATCTCCTTCGGTGCCGAGAAGAAGCTGTCGGAAGACATTTCGGCTTCGGTCCGGCTTATCCAGAAGCACCTCATCCGGACGATCGAGGACATCGGCATCGGCACGGCCGGGGGCGAGCAGTATTACGAGGGCAACCCCGGCAGCAAGTGGGTCGTGGATTTATTCAACGCAATTCTGGGGCCCACGTACTGGGCACAGCCCAAGGCCAAGAGAGAATACTATGCCATGAACGTCGACCTGGTGAAGCGGTTCAGCCACAACTGGCAGGGCGGCATCAACTACACCATGAGCCTGACAAAGGGCAACTACGGCGGCCTGTCCAGCACGGATGAATTCGGCCGGAACTCCCCGAACGTCGAGCGCTCCTTCGACCTCTGGTTCATGATGTACCAAATCGACGGCACTCCGCTCGACGGCCCGCTGCCCCAGGACAGAACACATTACCTTAAGGCCTACGGCTCCTATTCCTTCCCGATCGGCCTGACCGTCGGCGTCACGAGCTACGCCCGCAGCGGCAACCCGATGAGCACCCGGCTGGCCTTCACCAACGCCTACCTCTACCCCTTAGGCTACGGCGACCTGGGCCGCCTGCCCTGGACCATCTGGGGCGATGTCTTCGCCGAATGGGCCATCAAGATCGGCGGCAAGTACACCATCGCCCTGAACGCGCAGATCAACAACGTCCTCGACTGCCGGACCTGGCAGCACTACAGGTATGGCCCCACCCGGCAATCCGGAGGCATGAGCATGACCGATGCGCTCCTTCTCTCCGGAGAAGCCAACAATCCGGACACGACGCTCGTCGACTCCTTGGGAAGGACGATTTATTGGGTGAACCGTGTTCAGTATTACCGGCCCGACATCACCTACGCCGGCCTCGAGACCAGCACGTTCAAGTATGACGCCCAGTTCGGCAGGCGGAGCCTCCGCCTCGGCGCCCGGTTCACGTTCTAGGTTGAAAGCAGAAGCAGCTTAAGCTCACGCAGCAGCACAAGGGCCCGCCCCCCCCGGGGGGCGGGCCCTTTTTTTGGAGAGGGGGTCAAACCGACTTCCCGCCCGCTCCAAGGGGGGCAGACCCGCAAGATAGCCGGAGTACTAACGAGATGGGGGTGAAGCTAAGAAGGGGTCAAAATGTTAACGATGGACGTCCGAAAAGTGAAAAAGGTAGGTTTGACCCCCTCTTATTTCAATAAAGCTTCGAGGCTTCTCAGTTCGGCTTCCGCTGCCTTGACGCTGGCCGGGCTTTCGCCTTTAGGATCAGCCAGATACAGACGCAGGGACTCGACCGCCGCCGGAACGTCGCCGGCCTTTTTTAGGGC
>Ga0315289_10013359_pt1 | contig 11508 bp, 8 predicted proteins | sample YL17G11_40_MG_FD_203452 | JGI IMG/M metagenome (GOLD analysis project Ga0315289, IMG submission 203452) | Sediment microbial communities from Yellowstone Lake, YNP, Wyoming, USA - YL17G11_40 | ecosystem: Environmental > Aquatic > Freshwater > Lake > Sediment | place: USA: Wyoming | collected... | reverse complement strand
GACTGTGAACCGCCCTGCGCTTCCAGTGCCGAAGGCGTAGCCCAACACCGCAGGCCCGGTGCCGTTAGTATTTGCGTAGACCGCAGCGGCGCTGTTGCTGGCGTTGTTGACTGTGAACTGCCCTGGGCTTCCAGTGCCGGAGGTGACGCCGTACACCGCAGGTCCGGTGCCGTCAGTATTCGCGTAGACCGCAGCGGCGCTGTTGCCGGCGTTGTAGATTGTGAACTGCCCTGCTCTTCCAGTGCCGGAGGTGGAGGCCCACAACACCGGCCCGGTGCCGATAGTACTTGCGTAGACCGCAGGGGCGCTGTTGCTGGCGTTGTTGACCATGAACAGCCCTGCTCTTCCAGTGCCGGAGGTGTAGCCCGACACCGCAGACCCGGTGCCGCTAGTACTTGCGTAGACCGCAGCGGCGCTGCTGCTGGCATTCTCTATATTGAACGCCCCAACTGCCCCAGTGCCTGTGCTGATAGCCCTTAGCACTGGCCCGGAACCGCTGTGCGTAACCCTGAGCGCCTCTGCGTTGTTGCTGGTATTGTAGACCTGAAAGTACCCGGCGTTGCCGCCTGTGCCGAACTGGTCGCCCTCGACTGCAGCAGACCCCCCGTAAGAGACTCCTTGCAGGGCGCTGCCCGTGCCGTTGTTGATCGCCACCAACCCCGGGCCGGACCCGCTCATTCTCTGGAAATAGCCGGCCCCGCCGTTGGTGCTCACACTGTAGACACCCGTGCCGGTGTTCGTCTGACTCCAGACACCAACGCCGCTGCCGTCAGTGGTCGCGCAGAGTGCAGTGGCGCTGCTGCTGGGGTTGGCGACCGTGAACAGCCCTGCTCGTCCCGTACCGGAGTTGGTCGCCACCACCGCGGGCCCGCTGCCGTTAGTGGTTGCGTTGAGCGCAGTGGCGCTGTTGCTCGCGTTGGCGATCTCGAACCGGCCGGCGTTGCCGGTGCTGCTTGTGCCATAGACGCCGGTGCCGCTGGCACTCGATCCGTAAATGCCCTTGGACGAAGTCCCCGTATCAGCAATTCCCCAGATGCCGACTCCGTTGGTCTTGTTGCACTTCCCCTTCACACCGGCTTCGCCATTGTAGCTTACACCAACAACTCCTCTCCCGTTCTGGCTAACTCCGTACACTCCTGTAGCCGCCGCCCCGGTGTTTGAAACTCCCCAGACGCCGGACCCGCCTGACTTCCGGCTCTCCCCGAATACTCCGTAGTCTCCCAACAGCGTCAGCCCGTACAAACCGCGACCCGTGCCGCTCGTTATCCCGACCAACGCAGTGGCCGCATTCGAGGCGTTCGTGATCTCGAACCAGCCTACGTTGCCCCAGCCGCTGTCCGTGATCTTGAACGCCATGCTGGTGCCCGAATAGCTGCCAGAATACGGCAGCGTGAGCTGAGCGCTTGCACCCGTGGCCAAACACATGCCCAACACGAGTGCCAGAACGATTACTGACGGATGGAACTTTGTGCCTTTCATTGTCTTACTCCTTTGCCCTACACAAGATGCCGACCCTGCTCTGCACTGGCGGGAGACGGCTCTAGCGGCAGACCCAGACGTTCCTTGTAGTCCCCTTTGTCCGTCATGGGTCTGCGCAATAGAAACGGGGCTAACTGCAATATAGCCCACGATTGTCAGATTGTCAAGGCCGCGCGAGAGTCCAGGATCGGCGAGTACGATTTGAGGCGCAGCGGCCGTCCTCGATCCTTCGACGAGCTCAGGATGCGTCGGGCGGCGCTGGGGCGCTCATCATTCCCGAACTCTTTCTCAACAACGGCTCCTGGAGGGAAGCAATGAGGTGCAGGTGGTGGGAACATTACGGCTGCTGCCATCGTCCTAATTACGACAGAGGTGTCTCCTCTTAACGTTACCACAACGCGCCTCACGTAGCCTTTTCGGGGTGGGGAGAGTTGAAACACGTTCACGAGAACGCCAACAAAGGCGTCGCACCCTCAGCAAGGGGAATAGAAATTGCGTGCCGCTTCTTTTGGCAGTCAGGGCTGCCGGCGATAGAGTCTGAGTTCCCGTCCTACGTTGACCGGCTGGCGGCGGGGCTCGTAGCGGCCGGCTCGGAGTGCGCAGGCAACGATGACGAGATCTCTCGGGATCGCGACTGGGGGCCGAGATTCCACGCATATCTGACAGAGCCGGACTTCGCCAAGATCGGGGCCGACCTTCAGGCCGTCCTCGATGGGCTGCCAGCCTCTTTTGAGGGCGCCTGTTGCTATCCCTCGGATCAGCACGCTTGCCGCGTTTTTTCCATAGACGGGTTCTTCGTTGAGAAGACATCCAACGGGCGCGGCCCCGGCTTCGCCGCCGCCCCCGAATCCCCCCTGGACTGGCTCAAGATTCCGGAGAGTCGCCTCTTCGACATAACCCACGGTCAAGTGTTCTACGACCCGCTCGGGGAGTTCTCCGAGCGCCGCCACGGATTTGCCACCTACTATCCCGATGATGCCTGGCGCAACCGGCTTGCTGCGGCCTCATATGAGTGCGGCCACTTCGGGCAGCGGCTCCTGCCCAGGGCGCTGCTGCGTGATGACTACTACACCGCGGAAATCGCCTGGTGGCGGTTCGTCGAGGCCGCAATGAGGCTCGGCTTCCTGCTCAATCGTCGGTATGCCCCGTGCCAGACATGGCTCTACCGCGAGTTCTGCAAACTTCCGGCGCTTTCGGTCGAAGTTACCAACCTGCTCTGGGACGGCCAGTGCGACACTACCCGCCGCCCCACCCTCGTCGGGCGTATTGCCTCCATCTACGACGCAAAGATTGCCGAGTCCGGCTTTGCCCGCCTTCCGGACGGCCGATCTTCAGACTCGTTCATCCTGCGCGCTGAAGAGATTTCTGCCTCAATTGCCGACCCTGAGGTCGCCCGACTGGCACAGTGGGTGGACGTGGTACTCGGTTGAGCCAAACCGTGAGCCGCAAGTTCTGCGCCGAGCCGGCAGGCACGGTTGCCGAGCGCGGCGGCCCTCTCATCCGCTGGCACCGGTCGAGTTTCGATGGTTCGTCCCAACCTTACGCCCTCTACGTCCCGGCAGCCTACGACCCCTCCCGCTCCTGGCCGCTCGTACTCAGCCTGCACGGCTTCTCATCCGACCACATCCTGAACCTCCGGAGGGTCCTGGGCCGGGGCAACGCTCCTGACGAGCCGGATTGCCACGCCAAGTCCTGCTTCCCAGAGCTGCCCGACGTTGATTTCCTCATCGCCAGTCCCTACGGCTTCGGCAGCCTGTGGTACGAAGGGCCAGCCGAGACCGATGTCCTCGACGTGCTATCGGATGTCCGCGCCAACTACACCGTGGACCCCGACAGGATCTACCTGACCGGCCTCTCGATGGGCGGCGCCGGGGCGTGGCATCTCGCCGTGAGGCACCCGCACCTCTTCGCGGCCGTCGCGCCAGTATGCGGCCCATCCGATTACCGGCTGTTCGCGTCGCACGAGTCCCTGGCTACCTCGTTTGCCGAAGAGCTGCTCGCCGCTCACTCGCCGATCAATCTCGCCGGCAATCTCGCGCACGTTCCCGCCAAGATCTTCCACGGCACCCTTGACGACCTGGTCCGCGTTGAGCACTCCCGCACTATGGCCCAGCGCCTCCGCGAGCTTGGCTGCCACGTGGAGTATGTCGAGTTTCCGGAGGTCGGTCACGATGCCTGGAACCTTGCTTACGGGGACGGGGCGATACTGCACTGGTTCCGCATGTTCGAACGGGTGAGCCTGCCTCGCTCAGTTGATTTCTCGACGCCGTCGCTGCGCTGGCCGGGGGCCTATTGGGTGAGGGTTCGGCAGATCGAGACGCGTCCGCGGCTGGCGACTATCCGGGCGGAAATCCGGGATGGAAACGTCATCCAGGTGGCGACGGCGAACGTTGCGGCGTTTGACCTGAGGCTTGACTTGGCCCCGGTTGATCCGAAGAGCGATCTGACGGTGAGCTGGAACGGCGAGGAGGCCTTCCGGGGGAGGCCGCACGGCGCGGAACTGAGCTTCGGCGAGGTCGGCGCCGGCCTGCGCAAGCGGGCAGGACTGGAGGGTCCGGTCGGCGATGCTTTCAGGGACCCGTACGTCCTGGTTTACGGCACGCAGGGGGACGATTCGGAGGCAATCCGAGCCGGGCGGGAGGCTGCAGAGCGCGCCGCCGACCCCGGAGAGTGGGGAGACATCGAGATTCCGATCAAGCCCGATTCCGACGTGACCGGCGACGATATCGGTAAGTTCAACCTCATCCTTTTTGGCAACCCACGCACGAACGCTCTGATTGCCCGCGTGAACGAGCATCTGCCGGTTCGCTTCGATTCGGACTGGGTGCAGTCCGGCCGGCGGCTGCTGACAGGCCACGACATGGGGCTGATCGTGGTCTATCCCAACCCCCTCAATCCCGATCGGTGCGTGGCCCTGATCGGCGGCGACACCGCAGCCACGATCCGGATGGCAGCCGAAAACCGCGAGAACGCGCCCGACTACATCGTCTTCGACGGGTCGTCCGACTTTACCGACGAAACCACCCTGCGCGACTGGGGCTACTTCAGCAACCGCTGGGCGATGGGGGACGGATAAGGGGTCATGGGTAATAGGTCATGGGGCATGGGGCATGGGGCATGGGCAGACTCAGAGGCTGATCGCTGACCCCTGTCCCCCCGACACCCGACCCCCGGCCCCCGCCATGGACATTTTGGCCGTTCGGTGGTAACCTTGACGATGATCCCGGAGGCGGATGGAGGACACATTGTACGAGCCAGAAAAGCTATTGGACCTCGCGCACAAGGCATGCGAGGCGGCGGTTAGAGAAGGCGCCGAACAGGCGGAAACCTGGGCAGGCGCTGGGAAGAGCACGAGCGTCGTGCTTGAGAAATCGGCTATCAAGTCGAGCGACGTCCGGACGAGCGGCAGCATAGCCGTCCGCGCCTACTACGGTGGCGGGGTCGGGCATGCGAGCACGGACAAGCTCGACGAGGACGCCATTCTTGGGACGGCGAGATCGGCGGCGCAGCTTGCGAAGCTGGCGGAGCCGGACCCGGATTTCATTTCCCTGCCCGGCCCCGGCAGCTATCCCAGCGTGGCGGGCCTCTTCGATCCCAAGATAGCGGAGATGGACGTCCGCGACATCATCAACTCTTGCATCGCCCAACTAGATGCGGCAAAAGACGTGACCGCAGAGGCCAATGTCAGCGGCGGAGCATCAGTCGCCTGGAGCAATTGGGCCGTCGCGAATTCCCTGGGCGTCGGCGCGTCTGGGAAGAACTCCTTTCTCGGCATGTTCACGATGGTGATTGTCAGGCGTGGCGACGACGTGGGCACATTCTACGATTTCGATCAGGCCCGGCTTCTATCCGACTTCGACCCGAGCGGCTTGGGCAGATCGGCTGCAGAGATGGCGCTCCGGTTCCTTGGGGCGAGGAAGATCGAGACCAAGGTCATGCCTGTCGTGCTCGGGCCGCTCGCGGGGCTGTCCGTGTTCTACGAGGTCGCTCGCTCAGCAAACGCCGAGGACGTCCAGCGCAACCGGTCGTTCCTTATTGGCATGCGCGGCGAGAAGATCGGCTCGGACGTGCTGACGCTGGTGGACGATCCGCTGATCCCCGGCGGTCTGAGCTCGCGAGAGTGCGACGCGGAGGGCTTCCCGTCCCGCCGGACGCCGATCATGGAGGGCGGCGTCCTTCTGACCTACCTCCACAACTCCTACACGGCAAACAAGGCGAAGGAGCCGAATACCGGCCACGCCGGCCGCGGCGGGATCGGCCCGACCAACATCGTCCCCAAGCTCGGCGCGAAGACCGGTGATCAGATCATATCGGAGATTGACGAAGGACTCTACGTCAACGAAGGCGGCATCCACGCGAATCCGGTCACCGGCGAGGTGTCCGCGTCTGTGGACTTCGGGTTCAAGATCGAGAAGGGCGAGCTGGCTTATCCGGTGCAGAACACGATGATCGGCGGGAATTTCCTCGAGATGCTCGCCAACATAGACGCGATCTCCAGCGACTACCGATCCGAACCCGGCCTGATCATGCCGACGATCCGCATCCACAGCGTGAGCGTGGCGGGAGGGAAGTAGGCGGCCCGGCCGGGACTGTAAGGTGCCCCCTTTTCAGCGCTCGAAGTGCCACTTGGTCCCCCTGTCCGGGGTCACTCCGCTCTGAGGAATCGCCGTAAGTCCGCTCACGCTCCAGCCGGTCTTGACCGCCAGGCTGGCGATCGTCATCTCCTCGCTTCGCCCCGGCATTTCGAGTCTGAACTGAACGTAGCCGATGAACGGGAACTCTTCAGCAAAGAATGACGGGTACCGGCGGGCGATCCAAAGGCAGAGCGCGTGCTCGTCCGAGCCCCAATCCGGCTTCGTCTTCCACCACTCACGCATAAGCTCACCGTATCGCGCAGACGATGCCAGGGGGAGGACAAGGTCATGCTTGTATGTGCGGGCGAACCCCTCGGCGGGCTTTTCCTGCGGAATCATCCTGTACCACGTGGACCAGTGCCTGCCGTCACATCCGTATCGCAGATACGCGCTCGCGAGGGCCCCCTCTCCCATCTCTCCCTTGACCGACAAGGTAAAGCCGGCAGCGGTCGGCGGACGCCAGGCGAGACCAACTGGAACCCTGTCCGTCTGGACCCAAAGGTCTGCCGACGCACTCCTCCCTGGCGAGGAGAAGTGTAGTCCCGCGTCTGTGAGCCTCAACGAGTCAGACCAGGCAGTCTTGGCCGGTATCTTGCCTTTCACAAAGACGATTTCCAACTCGTCGCCTCCAAAGTATTGTGCCCTCGCCGGCAGTGCCATGCAGACGAGGACGGCCACCATACACAGGCCGTAGCTTCTCATCCCTTGCATCCCTCCTGTTGTTTGTGATCTCCCGTGCCCACTTGAGAGAACGCCACGCTGGCCCGCACCCATCACTTATTTCACCGCCGAGGCGCCTCAGTCCTTCAAGATACGGTTGACGCCGCCGCGCGGCCAGGTGTACACTTATTCGGAACTACGGGGGTCGCGCTCTCATCTCCCCAGCGGAGTTTCCGAGCTCCGGGCTCCTCGTCTCGATGACGGGCCGCTCCTCGAGGAGCTGTTCGAGCCGGGCCAGCCGCTGATCTCGAAGCTGAGCTCTGCCAACGTCTATTTGTGGCAGGCGACTTACGAGCCTAAGATCACGAAGACCGGCGAGGTTGCAGGAATCCTATCGTGCTAAAAGCGCCGCTGGAAAAGCCAAAACCGGATATTGAGTCGTTCGTGAAAGTCATACGCGGGCAGACAGCGCCTGCCCGGCCGCCGCTGGTCGAGCTATTCCTCGACCACGAGGTGGTAAGGGAGATCTCTCGCGCCTACCTCGGACGTCAATGGGTAGAGCCCGGCGACGGTCGGGACTCGCAGGCCGCTTATCTCAAGAACTGGATTGAAGTCTATTACCGGCTGGGCTACGATTACGTCAGGATAACTGGCGGCCTGGATTTCCCCGGCAAGTCCCGATTTGCCCAGGATACAGCCGATCTCTCCCGTGGCAGCCGGGGTTGGGCCGAGGAAGGCTCAGGCCCGATCTCCTCCTGGTCGGATTTGGAGCAATACCCCTGGCCTCACCCGGACAGTGCCGATCTGTGGGCATATGAATTCGTCGCCCGCAACCTTCCTGAAGGGATGGGCGTCTTTGTCTGCCCGGCCAGCGGGTTTCTCGAAATCCCCCTCCACGGCCTCTTCGGCTATGCGAATCTCTGCTATCTGCTCCATGACGATCCAAAGCTGGTGGAAGCCGTGTTCCAGCGAGTCGGCGGGATAATATACGGCTTCTATGAGAGACTGCTTGGACTGCCCAATCTTCACGGGTTCTTCCAGGGCGATGATATGGGCTTCAAGACCGGAACTCTGGTCTCTCCCAGCTTCCTCCGAGAGCACGTGCTGCCCTGGCACAAGAAACTCGCCCACGTAGCCCACGAGCACGGGCTGCTTTACCTGCTGCACGCCTGCGGCAACCTGGAGCAGATAACCGAGGATCTGATTGGCGATGTTGGAATAGACGCCCGGCACTCCTTCGAAGACGAAGGCAATTCGGTCATTGATTTCAAGCGCAAGTATGGAGACAGAGTGGCGGTGCTGGGCGGAATTGACGTTGACAGGTTGTGCCGGATGCCCGAGGACGATCTCCGCAGGTATGTCCGCAGCGTAATCGAGATCTGTTTGCCCGGCGGACGCTACGCGCTGGGATCAGGCAATACAGTGTGCAACTACGTGCCCATCCCCAACTATCTGGCGATGGTTGAAGAAGGGCTGAATTTCTCTTGACAGCGCCACTGCCGGACTTTCCTGATTCGCGGCCTCTTGAACTGGAGGACGGAACGGTCCTGGAGAGCCTTCTGGAGCGCGAGCAGCCAGTTGTATCGGAGCTCAGCTTCGCGAACCTCTACGTGTGGCGGAGGACCTACGATTTCAGGCTTTCCAGCATCGGAGAGGGACTGGCGATCCGCCCGAAGGACAGGGACGGCGCCCGGCCACTACGGGCCGTTGGCCAACGGTGTGCGCTAGACGCCGAGGTCCAAGACCCCGCCCAAGCCGTCTATTCTGGTCACCTTCCAGTCGCGGGCGGGGAGTATGAGGTAGCGGCGCACTCGTTCTTTCTTGAGGTGGATCACGATGCTGCCGGAGAACACCTGATCTGAGGCTCCCTCCGTCGCGGTGGTCAGGCTGGCGTGCGTCCTGGCCGTCGCCTGATCCCCATTGACCTGCACCTCGGGCGAGTCCACAGTCACCTGATAACTCGCCTCGCCGCGGAATGCGTCGGCGGTAAACATGCGCACTCGGTCGTAGTTCAGGCCTGATGCATCCTGGTAGCTCTTGGATACGCAGGACATCGCAGCATCGAGCGACTTGCGTTCGATGGCCTGGCGCCCACGCTCGATCAGCGCGCGGATCTGGTCCTCATCCGGCCCGCGGCTGCGGTTGGCTGCAAAGTAGCCGATGAGGAGCGCCGCCGCGATTAGAGCAAGGATGGCAAACTTGGCGTTTCTCATAGCCTTGTGCTGACCTCCGTCGCGATCATTTGCTTCGACCCCCGATCATAAACACTGCGTAATCGGCCAGGAGGTTGGGGCAGCACCGGACGACTGTGCAGGCGCGGTCGTCGTGGGTTTTCAGCGCGATCTCCCGCAGTATTTTGATGCCGTTCTTCTTGCAGTAGTGCCGGAAGTCCTTGATTGTCGTATGGTGGATATTTGGGCTGTCGTGCCACTCGTAAGGCAGCCGGCTGGTCTTTGGCATTATCCCCTTGAAGAAGAGCTGGCTGCGGACGCGCCAGTAGCCGAAGTTGGGCACGCTGATGATGCAGCGTTTGCCGACGCGGGCCATCTCCTGGATCAGAAACGCCGGCCTGTGCAAGACCTGTAGGGTGTTGGTTGCGATTACGTAGTCCACTGACTGGTCGTTGAAATCTGCCAGCCCCTCGTCCAGGTCGCCGTGGTAGACGAAGAGGCCCTTGGCGATGCAGGCCTGAATGGCGTCCTCGGAGAGGTCTATTCCCTGGGGCCGGACGCCCTTTTCGACCTGAAGCGCCTTCAGGAGCACACCCGTCCCGCAGCCGAGGTCCAGGACGTAGCTTCGCGGCTCGACCAGGTCCAATATGAACCTGAACTCCGCTGGAAGGTGCTCCTCCGGCGCGGCTTCTGGCTTGGGCGTTTCTTCATACGGCTGCATCGTGGTATCCAGCCTCGGACCGGGCGTAGTGCAGGAAGTTGACTATGAGCTTGCTCAGGGCTTCGACCTCAAGCAGGAATGCGTCGTGGCCGTAGTCGGATCGGATCTCGGCGTAGCTGACGTCCTTGTTGTTCCTGCGGAGCGCCGTCACGATCTCCTTGGACTGATACGATGGGAAGAGCCAGTCGGAGGTGAACGAGACGACCAGGAATCTGGCCTTGACGCCTGCAAGCGCCTTCTGCAGGCTGCCTCCTCCCTCCTGGGCCAGGTCGAAGTAGTCCATCGCCTTCGTGATGTAAAGGTAACTGTTGGCATCGAATCGCTTCACGAAGGTGTCGCCCTGATGGCCCAGGTAACTCTCGACCTGAAAGTCAATGTTGAAGTCGTAGCTTGGTTCGCCGACCAGGTCGCGGCCAAACTTCTGGTGCATAGACTTATCCGAGAGATACGTAATATGGCCGACCATGCGGGCGACGGCAAGTCCCGCAACCGGGGCGCGTCCCCCGTAGTAGTCGCCATCCTTCCAATTAGGGTCCGCCATTATGGCCTGGCGGCCCACTGCGTCGAAGGCAATGGCCTGAGGGCTCAACCGCGCCGTACTAGCGATTGGGATCGCGAGCTTGACGGCGTCGGGATACGACACGGCCCACTGCAGCACCTGCATCCCACCCATTGATCCGCCGACCACGCATAGCAACTGTTCGATGCCAAGGTGGTCAATCAGGCGCTTCTGTGCCCGAACCATATCCTTGACCGTGATGATTGGAAGCGACAGGCCGTAGGGCTTGCCGGTCGCCGGGTTGATGGAGGATGGCCCGGTCGTGCCCTTGCACCCGCCGATGATGTTCGAGCAGATCACATGGTACTGCCGGGTGTCGAACGCCTTCCCTGGCCCCACCATGTTGTCCCACCAGCCTGGCTTCTTGTCGCTGGGCGCGTTGTAGCCGGCGACGTGTGCATCGCCCGATAGCGCGTGGACGATGAGGATTGCGTTCGACCTGCCGGCGTCGAGTGTGCCGTAGGTTTCGTAGGCGAGCGTGACCGGACCGAGCTTATGCCCGCACTCCAGCTCCATGTCGTCCGGCGGCTCGGCGAAAGTAAAGTACTTCGTCTTGACTACCCCAACAGATCCTTCGTGCATAGCCCCTAGAGAGTCGTAAGAGTCGAGGGATTGCTGATTGCTGATCGCTGAATACGGGGCACGACCCTCAACCCTCAACCCTCAACCCTCAACCCTCAACTCTCAACTCCCCTGCGATTCCTTGAGCGCCCGATCAATGTCAGCGATTATGTCTTGGACGTCCTCCAGGCCGATCACCAGCCGGACGAAATCCGGCGTGACTCCGGTGGCGATCTGTTCCTCTTCCGACAACTGCTGATGTGTCGTGCTCGCCGGATGTACCACGAGCGACTTCGCATCGCCGATGTTCGCCAGGTGTGAAAGAAGCTCGGCCGATTCAATGAACTTGATGCCGGCCTGCATTCCTCCCCTGATCCCAAAGCCGATGATCGCCCCGAAGCCGCCGGCCAGGTATTTCTTGGCAAGCTCGTGGGTCGGATGGCTCGGCAGCCCCGGATAGTTGACCCAGGTCACAGCCGGGTGATCTTCCAGGAACCGCGCGACTTTCAAGGCGTTCTCGCTGTGCCGCTGCATCCGCAAGCTGAGCGTTTCGACCCCCTGAAGCACCAGGAACGCGTTGAACGGGCTCAGTGCCGGGCCAATATCGCGCAGCAACTGCACCCTTGCTTTTAGTATGTACGCAATGTTGCCAAACGTCTCGGAGAACCTGAGGCCATGGTAGCTCGGATCGGGCTCGGTGAATTCCGGAAACTTCCCGTTTGT
>Ga0315289_10013358_pt1 | contig 11508 bp, 10 predicted proteins | sample YL17G11_40_MG_FD_203452 | JGI IMG/M metagenome (GOLD analysis project Ga0315289, IMG submission 203452) | Sediment microbial communities from Yellowstone Lake, YNP, Wyoming, USA - YL17G11_40 | ecosystem: Environmental > Aquatic > Freshwater > Lake > Sediment | place: USA: Wyoming | collected... | reverse complement strand
CATACCACGACGGTCAATAAGGCCATCGTGAGGTAACCGATAAACATCTTCTTGGCGATCGTTAATTTCATGGGATGAGACAGAAAAAAGGTTTACGCTTTTGTGAGGAAACTAACACGGGCAGACACGTTTTTCAAGGGAATATTTTTAACTTGAAATATTTTTAACTATATCGAATGACAAAAGAAAGTGGTCATTGCGAAGAGCGTAAGCGACGTGGCAATCTCAGCAGATTGCTTTGTCAAAGCACCCGATTTCCCCTGCCAAACACAAACGCCCAGTTGATATTGATTCCTCGTCGCAGTTCTTGGCGCAGCCGTTTGAAAGTGGCGTTACTCTTGGTCATCTTGGAAACTGGCACTATTTCTGCGTGAGGAAGCAGCTTGGTGATGCTGTCTGCTCCCTGTTTATTCATTGAGTGAACAATTACCTTAGTTCTTGCATTGCGAGACTGAGGTATGAATGACGCCACTGCATCACCGTTCTTTTCTCCTGCCAAATTGTAATCCAGCGAAATTAAATCAAAATCATAGGCTTTTAACAAGCGAATTGCACGAGTCGCAGTATGAGCGAGGACCCATGCATGATCTTTGTACAAATTTTTGAGAATCTCCTGTCGAGCAGGAGTATCCTCAACAATGAGAACTTTCAAAACCTCTGATTCCATACGTGTTCTGCTTGCTACATGAATAACGCTACAGCTCTTGAGGTTCACTTTGGCGGCTTTCCGGTTCGCCAAAAATACCGCGCATCCTCTATTTTCTTTTCTCTGGTATCGGGTTTCAAATTTGTAGAACCACAGCCATAACAATACCACAGCCAAAGAAAATGGGGGTCGTTATCCGCAGGTAGTTCACATGAGATACCAATTTTACTTGACACCGTAATCACTTTTCCACTCGATATGAGGTCCTCCATCCAATAGGGATACGTACCCTTCGAAAGATATCCACTGCCCGGATTAATCTTGGCATTGCAAAGATAACAATAACGAGGATCTGATATTTTATAACCCACGTATGCTTTTTCTGCGGTCGGGTGGGTTTTATCAGAGCGCCCATCATTAACCCGCCGTGTTGTCTCATGATGTCTTATACCGAACAATCTACCTAAGAAACCAATCTTTTCTCTTTTTTTATTACATAACACACAGAATTTCTTATCCATATCAAAAGCGAATTGTTTACATTCTGGACACTGTTTGTATTTTGGCATTATAATTCCTCCGCACAATCTTCTTTTGGGTTCTCTTTAGTTACCTTCTGCTCATGCGGGTAACCTATGCGGTTCTCAGTGTCACACTCAAAGGCACCGTGCACCTTGACTTTTGACTTTAACGATTCGATGTAACCGCGGACACACATAAGGACTTCAACATTCCTGTCAAATGTCAAGCCAGCTGGACATCCCCTGCACATGGTGAAGCGTTCTCAAAGCATCTAATCGGGCTTGACGAGGCACATTGGGTTTCTACCACGAAAGATAGCGCCTAAAGTAAAGGACTTCGACAACGTTACATCGCATCTCTGAATGGCACCAAGATTTAATCTTTAATCCGTTATTTCGAAATCCCAATTGATCTCACCAACCAGAAGGTGGTGGGTGTACAAATATTCCCTGGTCCGTAGGAGAGACCTTTCGGGAAAAAGGGTCTGGAGGAAAAGGAGATCTTGTCATATCTTCGCAAGGCTTGCATAAAGCCGGAAGTCCACCGTCTTCTGAGGTTGTTTCGTTCTCAACCCATTCACCATTTATATATAGATAATAATGGATAGATTTATTGCTGATTATCTCGCCTTTCCACTCTATATCTTTCTCGCATTCTTCTTTTTCAGCATTTTCTCTTGTGAATAAGTATTGCGTCCCGATACGCATAAACGCGGTATGGTCTGATATTCTATCTGGAGATGGCTTAGGAATGAGAGATGCCAAAACTATCGTGCTTTTACCAATTTTTATCCAATAACCATCATAGCATTTTTCTGTGAGCGTGGGTCCACCCCTAAGCCCAAGATTTGGTATTATTTGATAGACATTCCGATATTGCTCAGGACAAAACAATAATTCTGTTTCAGTCCCTCCTTCATTCATTTTCTGTACAAATTCCTCAAATTCCTTCGAAACTTTTTCGTAATTTGCGATAAGAGAATTATGAGCCGCGATTCTTTTTCTAACCTTTTCTGTATACATACTCTCTGGATAATCATGGATAAAATTTTCATATGCTTGAATTGAATTATTGTGTTCCAACTGTTTAAACTCGATTTCTTCAATTCTTGATTTTGCAATCTGACTAAACTCAGTTTGAGGATGCTGTGCAAGAAATTCTTTGTAAGAAATAACAGTATTTATTTTCGTGGCTTTTGCCCAATCTTTTTGTATTGAGGCACAAGCGACAAATGATAGAAGTAGGCACAGCAATATAAGCAAAATATGATTCGTTACCTTATGAACCTCATTAAAAACTTTATCCTCTTTGAAATGAAGGTATGTCTTTCGCTGATTTGTCCTCATCAAAGGTCCTCCCATATAAACTTGTCTTCACAGAAATAAAACAAAATGATAATCAGACATGATAACCGATAGCACTCTCTCGTTAATCAACAAGCTTTTCACATTCCTCGAAAATCTGATGCAGCACCCATTTCTCACATAAGATTAGTACATATTAGCGCCCTTGTTCAATCTTCTTAAGATTTTCTTGGCCATTATTCCTATGGCTCCGGCTGGATCTAATTTGATAGCCTTGATTAGCGCACTCTTTGCCTCGTTCAACTCGCCAAAATGATAATGCATGACCCCGATTTCATGCCACGTCATTGCGCTTTTATCGTTTATTTCAATCGCCTTCTTGTACATTTTAAATGCCCTTCTATAATATTTTTGCCAACGGCCTAGAATTCGGAGAAAATCCGTACCGGCATTTCCAGTGAAAGATGAGATTTTCCCCATGTAAGGTTTATGCAATTCTTCTCCGAAAAGCCGGTAGACCGCACCCAAATTGTGGTAGGCTGCCCAGGAATTGGGATTCATATCAAGCGCACGCCATGCACAGGCTAATGCTTCTGCATAGAGCCCTCTCCGATATGCCTCATCGGATTTGAACAGGAGTTCTTGCTCGATTAGCTCACATTCGACTCTATCATTCGGTGGGTCTTTGGTAGAACGCATCTTTTCAAGAAGCTGTTCAGACACACTCTCCGCTTCTTCTGGTGATGAAATCATTCTATAAAGCTCCTATTTTTTCAGCTATCCACCCACTGTCTTCGTCCCAGCAGTTTCTCCAACCATGTTCTTGGTTTTAATACCACTTCGACTCTTACACCGTCTATCTCGTGTAGCGTCTGTCTAATACGCTCTCGGACTAGTTTGTCTTTCTCCTTCATAAGTAGCTCGACGAGCAGCTCAGAGGCTTTGATATTGTCAGAATCCCCCAACGCCTCAATGCAGCGCAGCACCACGCCTAATTCCTTGGTCATATGCCGGATCTGAGCGACATCTCCCCCCTTTAGAGACCTATGCAGGCCCGATAGCTTCACATCAACAATGCCCCCTAATTGGGCGTGTAGGTCTCCCCCCAGCTTGGACAAGCTGATCTTCACCTTGTCCATCATGTTCTCAGCATCACTACGAACTTGCGCTTCCTCCAGACGGGACTTTGAAATACCTGTGTCGGAGGCCACGATTGTAATCTTCTTCTCTCGCCCTGTGGCCTTGTCCTTTGCCTCGACATTTAAAATACCATTTGCATCTATATCGAAAGTCACTTCAATTTGCGGCACACCTTTTGGGGCAGGTGGAATGCCTTCCAGACGGAATTTACTGAGTGTACGATTGTCACGAGCCATGTCCCGCTCGCCCTGGAGGACATTGATTTCCACACTGGTCTGGTTGTCGTCAGCCGTAGTACAAATCTCGCTTTTACGTGTTGGAATGGAGGTATTCCGCTCAATCAGTCTGGTGGTTACCCCTCCCAAGGTCTCGATCCCTAAGGAGAACGGAGTCACGTCCATAAGGAGGAGTGTATCTCTCAGTTCCCCACTGAGTACACCGGCTTGAACAGCCGCACCCAGAGCAACAACTTCAGCAGGGTTTACTCCCCGGCATGGTTCCTTCCCGAAAAATTTTCTGACTGCTTCCTGAACAACTGGCATACGTGTCTGTTGACCAACCAAGACAACCTCGTCGACGCTTGAGGGCCTCAGCCTTGCATCTTCCAGTGCCTGTTTACACGGCTTTAAGGTACTTTCAACCAAGTCATTTACCAACTCCTCAAGCTTCGCTCTGGACAAGGTGATCAACAAATCTCTGTGGACACTACCATCGGGGATGACATAGGGTAGATTAATCTCCACATGATTCACTACAGAGAGTTCACACTTGGCTTGCTCAGCAGCCCATTTCAAACGCTGCCGTACCTGGCTATCTTCACGAAGGTCCATTCCTGATTCCTTTTGAAACTCATTGCAGACCCAATGTATGATTCGCTGGTCAAAGTCATCACCGCCCAGGTGATTGTCGCCGTTTGTTGATTTCACCTCAAAAACACAGTCACCGATTTCTAAGATTGAGATGTCAAAAGTGCCCCCACCCAGATGATAAACTGCTATTGTTCTGTCGCCGCTTTTATGCAACCCATAGGCTAGAGAAGCAGCCGTAGGCTCGTTAATGATGCGCAAGACGTTTAATCCAGCAACGAGAGCGGCATCCTTGATAGTTTGGCGCTGTGAGTCGTAGAAGTAGGCAGGTACTGTAATGACGGCTTCGGTCACCGACTCCCCAATGTACGCTTCTGTGTCTCTCTTGAGTTTGCTCAAAAGCACTGCCAATATTTCGGCTGGAGAGTACCCTTTCTCACCCATCCAGATCGAGATGTCACCATCATTAGTAGTGCGAACTTTGTAAGGCGCAAGTTTCACATCATTTTGGATAGCGGGATCTCCGAACTTTCGTCCAACAAAGCGCTTGACGGAGAAAACGGTGTTCTGGGGATTGGTCACGGCTTGTCTCTTCGCGGGTGTGCCCGCTATTAGCTGTCGAGTGTTAGGGTCGTATCCAACTACTGAAGGGGTCACCCTCTCTCCTTCGGCATTTGGAATGATTATAGGCGTTCTCCCATCCATCATTGCCACCACGGAATTTGTTGTACCCAAGTCTATTCCGATGATCTTCCCCATAATTTCCGGCCTTTCTTTCTATCGCATATTCAGTCCAAAGCCGACATTCTCATCACGTACAACCCCGTCGAAGAGTAGGTGACTATCGGCCACTCACCCACAAGGTTACTGAAAAAATTTGTGCGATGTATCAATTCCCCCTTGGGTACATTCCAAATAAAACCCTTGTTGAAGAGTTATTCTGTTTGCGAAGAACGAAAGCTTCCAGCCATTCTCTTGATATGGTCAAAGAAAAATCCCATCTTTCGATAGGGGATCCCAAATTTATACATAATCCTTTTGCCAATCTGATTGATAAATTCCAACGAATCATCTGATGCTTTCTGAAGGAAAAGAAAACGTGCCATTTCTCGATGAAAGTATTGGATTACTTGTTCCTTCATTACCCCATCTGCAAGTATGGTCTCAGAATGATCACAATATTCCACTAAGACAGTGTATCTCACACCAGACTTGCCGGTTTCAGAATATGCTTGCCAGAGGTCAGATTTGCATCGGCTTGAGAGGAGGGACTGCTGGGAGGCATCAGGCAAGACCTCTATCTTCTCAAAAGAAATACCTTTTTGTCTCACAAGGTCGACAAGCTCTCCTTCTAACTCCAGTTGACGGTCAGCCTGCGCTATGAATTCGGAGGAATGCGTCCAATAAAGAGGTCCCGGCAGGTCGAAGAGAATGGACTGAGAGGGCGGAATTTCTGCAAATCCAGAGATTTTGCTTATCTTCGGTAAGTTCCACGGATTTGTCATGGCTGCATAATCCTTCTTAAAGAAAAGGGGATAAATTTATTTTCCATACTTCACCCCTCTATTTGATGCACAGGGGTGTTAAAACAAATCCCTTTTGTTACCCACACTCTCGACTCAAACCAATCCGAGACTTTGACTGGATGCTTCGTTGCCATCAGAAGAAATCCTCAATTACTTCGAACTTCAAATCGATAAGGCTACCACTGAGGGCTTATACCGTAAACCCAAGGTTATTAGCCAGAGAACCTATGGATTCAGAGCTGCTGAGACATTCTCTCTTGCCCTCTACAATGGCCTCGGTAATTTATCTATGCCTGAGTTAACCCACAAATTCTTATGAGGAGCTGCATCTTCAATGAGTGCTGGCTCCCTTTTTACTGTTTTGTCCGACAGAAGCACCGACATTCTTTTTTATTAATCAAAAACCATGAGTTATTATGCCAACCAATCTCCTATCTCATGCCAGCATTCTTCGAGTTCACTCCCTAGGCCGGGACCGAGTCTATCCCGGACCCTATACCACACTGCCTGCATTAACTCCTTTCCACCCTTCTCATTCAAGAGCTGTCCAATTCTTCGCGCCCCCATGTGTTGCCGATTTTCGTTGAACTTGTCACAAAGTTGCGCCGAAAGAAATCCGTCGCTTAGGCCAATTTCTATTAGCTCGGTCACCAGAGGATCAATTTCTGGCCCAAGGCTCAGCCCGGCATATGCTTCTCTCTCGATTTGTCGCTCTTTGGCCGGACGGGAATCTGTGACTGTGACCATCCATCCGTATCGTCTCGCAGCTTGCTCCATTATATTTTCCAAAGCGTGATCGCTTTGTGTATGAGCCATAGCCAGTATTTTCTGTTTTAAATCGTCAAGCAGAAAAACGTCCGCACGAATAGCCAAAAATTGAGCAGTCAACTCAAAATCCCGACGGTTTCTTACCGCGCCAACAGCGGAGTAAAGGCAGGCGAGGTACGCGAAGGTGAATTGTGGTTTGGACCTATGGGAAGATTCCAATACTGCCGCAGCAATGTACCAACGCACACAGTCTCCCAAATTTCCGTCCCATAGGTAAGCATGTCCTAAGAAAGCGGCGACCTGACTCTTGCACTTCACCGTCTTGATTCCTATTTTAGCCACAGAAATCGCCTCAGCTTTCTGACCGGTCTCCACAAGAGCATTTGCGTAGAGTACGCACACGTTACCCGACTCTGGGTAGCGGGAATGGAGATCCTTAAGCTGAGTTACTTGTTCCGGTCCAGGCGACATGAGATTTGCTTGCAGTAGTTCGTTGCAGTTGTTGATGTGAATCAAGTCCGGCTCATCCTTAGCCAGAGCATCAAGCACCGCAAAGAAAGGTAAATCCTCCGTAAGTTTCTTGCGGAGTTGATTTATACCTTCTGAACCAATATGCACGGCAAGAAGATTCATATGGTAAGGTATGTCCTGCAAAGTAACGAATGTTCTTAGAGCTTGCTCATGCCAGTGCTCTTTCTCCGGCGACAGATCTATCAATTTGGAAGCAGTCAGCACGGCTTCGTGAAGCCGTCCTATACTCTTTTGCGCCTGAAATAATAGTTCGAGTATTGAAACATTATCCCTGTTCCACCTGAGAGCGTCTTTGAGGTATTGCACTGCTCGGTTAACTGGAACGACCTGCTGATAACCTCTCCAAACTCCGCCGCCCCGAAGCAACAGTTTGGCTGCTTTGAGATATGCCTCTGGCCGCTTATAATCGGCGTTGATAGCTCGTTCATATTCGTTAAGCGCAGCGATATAATTGCCCTCTTCTTCAAGAACAGCCGCAACGACTAATATTGCTTCATACTCAGCAGTGTTCATTATTTCTCTCTTCCCAATGTATGTTGGCACCTGTGTTTTTGAAAAAATAACGCCGAGGTTCGCCACATACCGGTTGTGTCGTTTCTGTCATTTCTTATTACATTTCTGTTGGCTAACGACCCACCCACTCTCGCCGGTGGAGCATCGCGGAAGCTCTTGGTGAATAATTGATTCGCTTGCCTGCTCGTCACTCAGCGGGAACGAAACCCATTCCCGACATAATCTCCGGTTTTAGTGGGTGGTCACTACCCCTCGGATAGAGGTATTTTCCTTCCTTAACTACCGTATCGAAACCTAGATCCACCTCTCTGCACATCGTGTGGAATTCCTCGATCGTTTTTACTATTTCTAGCATTGTGTAGCCGACATATCCGTCAGTGTTGTTTTGAAGGAGAGAGCGATGAATGTGGTCGTGAACAGATCTACGGTCTGACCATATCGCCACGATGTATGGTATGAACCCCAACTTGCTTGTGTTTTCGCCTATGACAAAATCCTGCTCTTCCTTCTTCGATGCAGGATTAAGTTGATGTTGTCCATGACGGGTAAAGGAATCTAGGGCTTCCCAATTGGACGAGTCGATCGGTGAAACGCGCATTTCATAGAAAGCTGTCTGTACATGTCGTGGACAACTCTTTGCCTTGGGGCAGAACGCAGTCAGAACTGACTGACAGAAGTACCGCTGGGGATTGAACTGTGTTTTGAGTGCGTGGTCATAATTGAAAACAAAGACAGCACCAGCTTCATTCTCTTGTTCTTCCATGATCGCATTAGGCTCATGGACCATTTCGTTAGCCTATTTACCCTAATTTGGAAAATTCAAACTTGGCACCCATCTTTTTTCTACGCTTGGGATATCAGCGACAAAGTGCTCGTGCGCGCCACCTTTCTAAGTACGGTTCTGCTTGGGAGAAATCTGAGTATTCATCTGAACCGCGATAACTCCATACGAGCAACCCTTGATAACCTCGTCTGCACGCAGCCTTCAAATACCGTCCAGTGGAATATTGAGTATTGTCTGTGGGAACTTCGCCGATGATGCACGGTTTATCGAGACCGAGTTGAGAATAAAGAGGCCAAGGGAAAGGCTCTTCTTCCTCATATTTATCGTACCAATGGAATTGATAAAAGTCGAGGCCCAATCCTTTCCAATAATCAAGCCACATGAGTCGGGCGCTGCCGAGAGTAACTTTCTGAGAGGCACATTCATGGATAGTTTCAGCACAGAGTTGTACAAAATTCTGCATCTCCTTGAGTTTAACCGGGTCACCGACCAGCACGTTACCCAACTCTTCAATAGCCCACTCCGGTTCATTGATCACATCCCACGCGATGATTTGAGAATTGTCGCAATATCTCTCCACCAGTGGCCTGAGGGCATTATCAATAAAGGTTTGCCGTTTGGCAGGATCACGAATGATGTCCGAATGGCCACCGAGTTGTGCACCATTAACAAACTCCGGCGAATTGAACCACAAATAGTCGAGCAAGACCGGTATGAGCATAATGTCATATTCTTGCGCGGCCTTCACTAAGGCATCAAAGTCTTCAAAGAAATATTCATCAAACCCTTCCACCTCACCATTCTCAGCAAATTCAGGCGAAGCTCTTCCATCAGCAAAGATGAATACCCGTACGACCGCCGTTGAACACTCTGAGAGAACCTCATGCAGCGCAGCAAAATCTCTTTCGACTTCAAGTTGTTCAAAATCAAAGGTAATGGGAGGGTCTGTTTCTAAGATGTAATCATCGAGATAGATTGTCCCTTGCAACTTGGCATCGGATGAGCTGTTAATCGCGACTTTCACACCTACGGCAATAACTTTTGTAGGGTCAAATTGGAGGTCCTTGCGACCTGGCTGGTCTGAGAGGTTAACCGTTATCGTATGGCATACGCCTTCCCAGGCTGGTTGGATGTTTATCCATTCACTATACCAAGACAGCCATCCCTCGCTTTTGAAAAATAGTTGGACACCATTTGGCGCATGGGAATAACCAGCACTCCCTTTTGGCAACCAAAGCTTACAATGAACGGTTACTCCCTCAAGATTTATAGGCGCAGTAATACCTGGTGGTGGATGGTTCCTGAGATCAACGTATACTTCTCCATTGGCTTTATGCTGGTCTTGCCCCTGGAGATCTGCAGTAATGCATAGTGATGCCTCTCCGGAACAGGCTTTTTCGCTGCAAACCCTGGTATCTGTAAATCCCTGGCTGTCTGTATATGTTTGGTAGGTCCAGCCATTGGTAGTGAGGCCGTCGTGACCCCAAGCGTTTCCTCCGAAGTCATGGCCATAGGCGATCCATGGATAGTTGATACCCACCATGAATTCTTCTCCTACTTGTGCACATGCAGGTGAAATGGAACAAAGGAAAGGTAACACACACAGGCTGAGAGTAAGTAAACCCATGCACAAAAACATACGCCTGGTCATAAAAAGACTCCCCCCATTGCGAGACTCAGAGAATTCAATAACGCCAGGGTAATTACTTGCTAAGGAGAATTGTTCTCCTTTTACCCCACTCCAATGGCCATGTCAATAATTTTGTGGCAATGTGTGGCAGTATGGCAGTGAATATTTGGGAACTCAGAGAAATTGAAATCTCGTGACTCAGGTCAGGAGGGAAGAAAAGGGCTTGCTGTCAAAGTGACTGGGGAGGGGGATGTTCATGAGATGAAGGATGGATGGTGCGAGATCAACGATACCATGGCTGTCATCCAGATCCGCGCCTCGCAGGTAGAGAAAGGCATCAGGATAGGTATGCATGCCGGTGAATTTACCTTTCCCGAAGAGAGACTCCTTGCTCATCGAACCTTTTATATCATACCCAGGCAGTCCGTGGAGTACGAGATCAGGTGCCCGGTTGAGATAGGGACCGGAGAAAACCTCTTCCTTACGAAAAATCTGTTCTATGATTGGAGTAGAAGGAGCAGAAGGATAACGTATCCCCATGAGACCTTCTGTCAGCTCTTGCCGTAATGTTTCATATTCTTTTCCTGGCTCCACACAGCCGTTGGGCATTCTTTCTTTCAGGTTGATATAAACCCTTCCTGGATCAAGGATAAACGCCTTTGTCTCAGGATGGATATCAGCAAGAGAGCCGGGAGGATCTTTTCGCAGCTTCAAGTATCCTTTTTCCTTGAGCCAGGTATTGGGGAAGAACTCCTCCTGTAAATTGCAGAACCCATGGTCTGCCATGATCAGCAGATGGCAGTGCTTCGGCAGGGAGTCGACGAGCTCTCCTATGATGGTATCCAGGTGGGTGTAGTAATCAATGAATTTCTGGTGGTATTCCCCTTGAGGATTTTCATATTCACTCCAGAAATAGTGGTGAAGCCGGTCGGTACCCGTGAATACCCCGATGAAGAGATCCCACTGCTCATTGTTCAAAAAGTACCGGAGTGCTTCCCCTCTCTTTTTAAGCGTGTAGAAGAGATCAGTGAAGAACTCCTCCTTTTTTTCCGCTGCCTCTTCGTAATTCACATCAATCCGGTAATCCATCTCCGTTAACTTCGGATAGATTGATGGAGGGTAAACTGCCTTTTGCAGATTTATGGCTACGAAGCCTGAGATCAATACCCCGTTGATTTCTCTGGCAGGGTAGGTCTGGGGAATGTTGATTGCTATGGTTCTCTTTTTATGAGCTGCAATGAGATCCCAGAGAGGAAGGGATTTAAGGTGAGTGAAATTGGGAAAGTAAGGATCATAGGAATTATCTTTCAGATCGATAAACCCGAAGATGCCGTGCTT
>Ga0315289_10013357_pt1 | contig 11508 bp, 10 predicted proteins | sample YL17G11_40_MG_FD_203452 | JGI IMG/M metagenome (GOLD analysis project Ga0315289, IMG submission 203452) | Sediment microbial communities from Yellowstone Lake, YNP, Wyoming, USA - YL17G11_40 | ecosystem: Environmental > Aquatic > Freshwater > Lake > Sediment | place: USA: Wyoming | collected... | reverse complement strand
AGGCCAGATCCAAAGTCCGAGGCCCCATTTTCAGCACAGGTACCCGCTTGCTGGTGGCTTCGACAACTGCCCATACCCACCCTTCCTGGCTTCCCTGGCGCACCTTGGCCCACAGCTCATCCAACCGGATGGGGTGCAGGATCAGGGGGTGGAAGAAGTGACGGTGCACCTTGCCAGCCTGCATCCCTGCCCGGGTCAGCCAGGTGCGTAGCGTCCCTTCTCGGCTCCCAAACACCCGTTCCAGGGCAGATCCATCCACGCCCTCTGCCATCCAAGCCAGGATCAAAGCCACTCTGGCGGAGGAGGTCTTCAGGCGATAGAGGGTGGTTCCCCACCGTACACTGATCTTTCTGCCGCAGGATTGGCAGCGCAAATCCTGGATCACGTCGGTCTTGCCATGCCGACCGTACCCAACCAGAGCATGGATACGTTCATCCACGATACCGAAGTATATGCAGGTCGGGTTAGGGCAGGAGAGACCTTGGGTAGAGAGGGTTTCTTTCGTCCCCGGTGGCTTTTCACTTCCGACCAGGGCTTGAGCGCCTGCTTGGGCTGTGGGTCAATCGTTTTTGCTTGTTCGACCCGGCAGAAGGGACAATCATCGGCCGTCTTGGGTTTGAGTGGGCGAGGCGTTTTCGGTTTGAGTGCTATTTTGGAATGAAATCGATCGATCCTTGCTTGGTGTAGATGCTGATACAGAGGATGGCGAGTAGACAGAGAAGGAGGGCAATAAAGTATAGGTGGGTATTCATCCAGGCGATCCGATAGGTAGGGTGAAAGATACCTGGCAAGTTTATCTCTGCCAGGCGGTATCGTCTACCATTACCTCCTGAATTACCAACTACAGATTAGGGCTGGACCAACACAGTAGTAATCGATTTGAAAAGAATGAAAATCCTCGCAAACTGCCTTTTTAAGTTTTTCCTGGTTGTGATCCACTAAGAAAGTTGAATAACCAGACTTGGCGAATTCTAGGGCAGTTGCTTTTCCAATACCAGCAGCAGCACCTGTTTCCAACCATGCCAACGAGAGCGGAATGCAAGTTATGAAAGCATGAGAGACAAGATCAGGCTTACGCCGGGGAACGCAGCCGCCGCTTGGCTTACCTGGTCTTGGGCCAGGGGTTGCCTTAATTCAGCGCGGAAGTAAAGCCGGATGCAATGATCAGTAGCACTGTAAAAATGATTACAAGTGCGATCACGCGCAGAGTATGAAAGAGAATTCCCCTCATCATCGATAGTATTCGCAATATAATAGTGTTTTATTCGGGCATGTTTGCTCCTGACAGTTTCTGTGTATCTGAAGCTGAAGGATATGTTCGTTGTTTCGATACGAAAATAATTGTCGAAAGGCGGCGATATATTCCACCACTTGACGTTTCGACAGGGAAAGTGGCGGAGCGGATACCTTTTATGGAATAAGTTGTATTAAGTAACTTTGCTTGGTGATTTATGAAGGAGCAATCAACTATGACAGACTATAATCCGTTGAGCAAACGTGAGGAAGAAGTGGTTGAACTTCTTCTGCAAGGTAAGAGCAATAAGCAGATTGCCTTATCGCTCGGCATTTCTGACCATACCGTCGAATTTCACCTAAGAAATGTGTACGCTAAACTCCAGGTGAGTTCCAGAGCAGAAGCAATTATAAAACTAGGGAAATCCACAGCCAGAACGTCTTCAAAACTGGGGGAATCCGCAGTTGAAGAAGATGTTTTAAAGGCCGACAATAGGGGTGATCTATTAATGCAGAGACCGGGAACACGGGCTACGACTGCGGAAGTGAGCGTCCAAGAGGTTGCCATATTTTTTCGAAAGCACAAAATCCTTATATCCAGTGGGATATTGCTCGCAGCCCTATTGGTTTTTGTGTTTTCAAAGCCAAAACCATGGGAAAGATATGAAAGAGAATGTGAATATCCGGATGAGGCTACAGTGGGACAGATGATTTGGCGCTCTACCGCATCAGACTCAAAGGTTCATGGACAGTTTGGCACTACGGCTGGCTCACCTTGGCCAGCGCAATCTGGATATGTGACATACAAGAACATCAGCATCCCTCAGATTGACCAGTTGTACTTGAAATTGCGCTATTCCAAGAACAGCCCATCATCCGTCCCTATTCTGATCTATATGGACGATGAACCAGCCCCGAGAGCCAGCATCTATCCGGTAGACCAGCAAAATTGGGATCGATTCACCTGGACGGAGCCTATCTTCCTAGGAAGCATTGAAGGTGGAGTTCACTCCATCCAGTTTTCCACGGATGGGCAACAATATGGTGTTGCCGATCTAGATAAGCTGATTATTACAGGAAAACCGTAGTTACTCGGTTTAACTATGTGTACGTACTTGTTTGAACCCAGATCGAATAACTACTACAATGAGGAAAACGTCGACGGAGTTGAATCCCACTGGCAGTGGTCTGATATTCTATGGCTTCCAGTCATTATCGTCATCTTAATTTTCATCGGAATCGCTCCGTTTATATTTATGGTTTGTTATTTTTTCTATCAAATTTATCTGGCCATAAAAACAAAGATCAAAAGCACGAAGCCACTGCATCTGTTTCTTGTTTCCATGGGGATATTGCTCACGTTATTAATTTTTTTGGTGTTTTACAACCGACAGCCTAGCACACCTACAACTGCAAATCCACCGATTCCGACCAGCTCAACGACATCGCTCTTCGAAGCAACGCCAACCGCCACAACCCACTCCGTTAACATCCTGGTCGACGATTTCAGCCCCCAACCCTATCAGGGAGAAACTGTGTATTTTTACAATCGCCTCGAAGGGGATCGCGGGGCAATCAACGATAGCATCATGGATTGGGGTAGTGGGCAAGTGACAACCACTATTTCAGCGGGGAATTCGTGGGGAGGGGTATGGATGAGCCTGAACCACCCGATCCGCGAAGGCTTATCCATTAATTTTTCAGCGATTTTGCCGGAACAAATATTGCCAGCTTATCAAAGCCAGATCACAGATCTTACGGTTCTCATCGCGCGTGGGACACCGGACAGGACCATCAAGTTGGAACTCAAAGACGGTAACGAGCTTCGCTGGAGAAACGAAACCACCCTGGATGGCGGAGGACAATCCTTGACCTTTGACCTACCTGCCCTGGGAAACATAAACCAATTCGTTTGGGTTCTAGATCATGCATCCCCCGGAGATTATGTCGTTATCGATCGCGTGTCTTTCACCGCTACAACCTCGATCACGGACACGGCAACGGCTGCTTTTGTGTGGAGCTATGGAATGCTCTTGAACAACTGGAATCCAGCGACAGGGTTGGTACGTGACAAAGCCAAAGACGCCAGTGGTGAATATGATGCGATCCAGTCTACAGGCTGCCTGGCTGCGGCGACTGCCATCGCTGCACAGCTTGGTGTCCTTGAACGCACCGATGCAACCCAGATTGTTGAAAAAATCGGCAATACGCTGTTACTCGACCTTCCTCGTTTTCATGGTTTGTGGCCCCATTGGGTTAAGACTTCCCTCGCAGGGGAAATTTCCATTCTCGAAAACACAGAATGGTCTTCTGTGGACACTGCAATTGCTGCCATCGGATTGCTCGCCGCGCAAAGCAGCCTGGGATTGGAGACATCAGGCACCGAGCAATTCCTTAAGGCAATAGATTGGCAGGATCTGGTTATGCCAGGTGGTATCTCTCATGGGTACACTTACGCAGGTGACCAGATCCCGTATGCCTGGGATGTGTTCGGCGGGGAAAGTTGGCTCGTTGAGCTGGCTTATGCCGGAGTTACCGGTCAAGTTGCGCATCTCGCCTATCCTACACCACCGACGGCCAACGGGTCAGGTTTCATTGACGAACTGGCATGGTTGTTTGTACCACCACCGTCCGGGCAAGATTATTGGGGTACAGATTGGACATCATATCGGTTGGCGGCAGCAGAGTACCAGGTTTCGTACTACCTTACCCAATATCCAACGACTTGTTTTGCCCAAATCGGTTTGTTCGGATTGTCTGCTGGGGAAGTGCCGGACCCATCCAAGGTCCCTCAGGATAGCATCTACCAGGCTTTTGGCGTAGGGGGACATTTTGCCGCATCCGCAAATAATGGATCAGCCTGGCAAGGAGCGCCGATAGTTGCCCCGCATTATTCAGCGATGATTGCTTCTCTCCGCCCACAAGAAGCAGTTAAGATGTGGGACTGGCTTATCCAATATGGGCATTTCAGCCCTTTAAACAATGTCGAAAGCCTGATGTTCCCGGTAAATTCGAGTTGTGATTCCGATGCGGTGGTTTGGAATCAATTGAAAGGCTCATGGAATCTCTCTTTGCAGACCTTAGGATGGGGTCGCTATTTAGCCACACGAGATGAACGAGTCCCCATTTTGTGGCAAGCGACAATAGCGAATCCACTATTACAAAAAGGGTATCACCTTTTGTCGCCAAATGGGCAATCACCAATACCAACTTCTACTTCTGAACCATGGCAATATGAACGAGAATGTGAGTATCCTGATGAGGGCAATGTAGGCCAAATGATCTGGCGATCGAATGCATCAGACTCGAAGGTTCATGGACAGTTTGGTACGACCACTGATTCCCCCTGGCCAGCGAAGTCGGGAGAGGTGATTTACGATAACATCAGCACTCCCCGAATCGAGCAATTGTATATGAAATTACGTTATTCAAAATATAGCTCATCGTCCGTTCCTATTTCGATTTACATTGACAATGAACCAGCCCCAAGAGCTGCTTTCTACCCGATTGACCAGGAAAGTTGGGACCAGTTCGTCTGGACAGAGCCGATCCTTCTAGGAAAAATAGGAAGTGGGATTCACTCGATCAAGTTTTCCACGTATGGACAACAATATGGTGTTGCCGATCTGGATAAATTTGTGCTTACTGCGGGACCTTCGCCTGACAAGCTAATTACCTTGAATACTCCTCAGCCATCTGAGCCGCCTGTAACGATAAAATGGGATAACACACTAATCTCTTGCGCCGGTAAACCCCTTTATATGTGGAGCTCACCCGGGACCTATCTCTATAAGCAAACCACTGATAACAAAGGCTACGATTATCTTACCGTAGAACAGAAATCGAGAAAGGAGGGTCCCATCGATGGCCAATGTCTCGGTATACCATGGCTTAATTTTGGAGACATGCTACCTGAGCCGCCTACCTCTGGTATGTCAATGGTAGGTTATAACTTGTGCAATTTTGGAGGGCCTATACCTCCAGGCAGCGTTTCAATCAATGTCGTAGGGGTTGAGGAAAAAACAACACGTTGGGGTACATTTCAAGCAGTAAGAGTGGATACAGCTCAAGAGTATCAGATCTTTACATCAAACCTTAGCTACCCTCAGGGTTTAGTTAAAACCAGCGAATGGTACGTGTGTGGATTGGGCGTAATTCGCTCCACGATTTCACATACTGGAACTTATCAGGGCAGGCATTTTCAATCGCACTCCGGATTAGAATTACTTTCCTTTGCCCCGATTCCTATAACCGAATCCCCAGTCCGCTAGATCCACAGAGCTTTATTTTCTTTCCACCATTGTTGCACTGGGAATTTATGGCATATCATATCTTACGACTTACGCAGTTCGCCGAGGGAATGCCGAAAATCTACGTTCTTGGCTTACTATCTCTCTTTTGATTGGACAGAAACAGGGGTACAGCCTTTATCCGTAGTGGATAACTGAAATGCACGCTTTTTGAGTGTGCTTTTCAGTTTAAGCGCCCGCAGCACAGCTCAAATTGGTCCGAGAGTCCGATTGCTCATCCGATTTTATTCTACTTCCCCCTTCCACTAATTAAATCACGGCAATGGATAGCTCAGTAACTCTTTGACCGTCCAACGCCTATGCGTCAACCCGGCCACCATCGCTGGCGTTCGTCGCCGGTACCGTTTCGGCTGCTGCTTCACTTTCCGTTGGATTGGCTTTTTCAGTTCCACTTCCTGACTTTCATGGTAGCGAACAAAATGATAATAGCTTCTCCACCACTCGAGGTGTTCCATTAGTTCTGGCGAATACTGTGCCGGTCCCCACGTCCGGCGAGTCAGTTTCGATACGCATTGCCGAATGGTGAGATTCATCCGTTCCACAAACGAAGTGTTGATCCCCCCACTCAATCCGGCTGCTTTCAATCGCTCCCGATAGCTCTTTTCTTCTCCCCATAGCATTCGCCGTTCCACTTCCACAGTTCTCCGTCTTCTTTGGTGCTTAATAACCTGGCCATACATGAACTCACTGAACAAAACCCATCCTGGCTTCTTCCCTTCCAACCGTTCCCACTTACCGAAGTGTGCGGTCAATGCATAAAAGTAGTGTTTCAGCCCATCTGTACTGAGGACAGGTACACACCCAGAGCAGAGTCTTCCTCTTAACTCATGCACTACCCCATAAGCCATTTCTTGTGGACTTTCCCCTACCTGCAGCACAGCCACCAGCTTTGTTTTTACATCGCTTGCCACCCACAACCAAAGATCCTGACCACCATACTTCACGTTGGTCCATAATTCATCCAACTGAACATGGATCAGGTCAAGCTCTACGAGGAACCGCTCGTGCAGCTTTCTCACCTGCATCCCGCTGCGACATAGCCAGGTGCGGATGGTGATCTCCCGCACGCCGAATACTTCCTCCAGTGCCGATGCTTCTACACCCAAGGCTAATAACCACAGGATTTTCTCAACCAATCCCGAGACGGTTTTCAATCGGTACAGCACCGTGTTCTTCCGGATGGTGAACTTCTTCCCGCACGCCTCGCATTTGAGATCCTGTATCGCTTCCCACTTGCCATGCTCCCCATCCCCCACCAGTGCGTGGGTCTCCTCATCCGTAATCCCGTAATATTCACACCCCACATTCGGACAGAAATATCCTTCAGTCGATATTTTCTTCTTCGACACCCCACGATCTTTCCGCCACGCTATGAAACGGGCATTTCTTGTTTCGGTAATAACCGTTTTCCCTGCTCCTTTTGGCAAATCGGGCAATCTCGTTCGCTTTTTGACCGCATTACCGGTGGTTTTCGGGGCCGTTTCTTTTTTTTCTTCTTCTCAAGTATTCGGCGAATCCAATATCCGCGCACGAGACGATAAATTTCAAACAATAAAGCCAGAATCGCAAGGATTATCCATAAATTCTTCATTCAGCAGGCTTTTTATCTCCGTTCTTCGCAGTAAAGTCTGCTATCTTATCACATTCTTCAATTAGAGTTATCCACTACTGAGTGAGGTTGTACCTAATTGTGATATAATCTAAGCAGCTTATAATAACCTACTTAGAAAGTGTCACAAATGAGCAAATTCGTCGGACGAAATCGCGAGCTGGAAGAGCTCAACCGCATCCTTTCCCAACTTGGCGCGCAGTTCATCCTGATCTATGGCCGACGGCGGGTGGGCAAGACTACCCTGCTCTTGCACTGGGCGGAGCAATCCGGCAGGCCGTACATTTACTGGGTTGCTAACCGGGATACACCGGCCCAGGTGCGCCTGGGGTTCACCCGCGCCGTGTGGCGCTGGGCGCATTCCGAGAGCCAGGCCGTACCCCGCTTCAACACCTGGGAGGACGCATTCGAGACGACTGCCCAACTGATCGGCGAGCAGCCCGTGATCTTGATCCTGGACGAGTTCTCCTACGCCACCGAGTCCGACTCTTCCCTGGCTTCTCACCTGCAGTCGGCCTGGGATCACCTGTTCAAGGACAGGAACGTCACGATTGTGCTGGCTGGCTCGCACATAGGCATGATGGTGGATTTGATGGGGTACCAGGCACCCCTTTACGGTCGCTTCACGGCCCAGCTTCCGGTGGATCCGCTCCCATTTTCGGCGCTGAGCGATTTCCTGCCGCGCTATACGGCAGCAGAACGGGTGGCCGTGTACGCCGTGACGGGCGGTGTGCCGGCCTACCTGGAGCGCTTCGCTGATAGCCGTTCTTTCACGGAAAATATCCGGGAGTTGTTCATGCAGCGCACGAGCATCTTCCGCACCGAGCCTTTCTTCCTGATCGGGGACGTGATCCGCCGCGAGACGCAAACCTACGAGGCGGTATTGAAGAGCATCGCCGCCGGGAACCGGACGCCCCAGGAGATCGGCCAGGCGTTGGGTGTCTCTTCGTCTTACCTAAGCCCTTACCTCAAGCAGTTGGAGGAGCTACACCTCGTCAAACGCCGTATCCCAGCAACTACACCCCCAGAGCGGCGGGAGAGCACCAAGACCAGCCAGTACCACCTGATCGACCCTTATCTGCGCTTCTATTTCCGCTTCATAGCTCCTAACGCCGAGCTGGTAGAACAGGAGCTGAGCGCGGTCTTGTGGGAACGAATTTCAGACCAGTTCCGCGCCTTCGTTGGGATGACGGCCTTTGAAGACCTGTGTCGAGAGTGGATGTTGGTCAAGGCTCGGGCCGGCAAGCTGCCGATGGTCCCCGAGGTGGTTGGCAGCCACTGGTCGGCGGATGCCCAGGTGGACGTGGTCGCCGTGAACTGGCACGACAAGGCGATCCTGCTGGGCGAGTGCAAGTGGGGGGTGGATGCAGTCGGGCGTTCAGTGATCCGTGAGCTGATCGACAAAGCACCTAAGGTTATCCCTGAGGAAAGGTGGTCAGTGTACTTCGCTTTCTTCGCCAGGGCGGGATTCACCGACGCGGCGCGTGAAGAAGCACGAACTGTGGATGTGTTACTCGTGGACTTAGAAACTTTGGATAATGATTTGAGGGTTGCGTGATGGTAAAGAAACAAATTGTTCCCCAAAAATGCCATATGTGGATTGAGGCGCGTAAGCGTTATCACCTTTCCGACGCTCAAGTCCAGATGGCGCGAGAACTGGGCTTGAATCTGCACAAATTCGGCAAACTGGCGAATGAGAAACAGGAGCCGTGGAAAAAGCCACTGCCGGAGTTTATCGAAGAGATATATTTCAAGCGTTTCGGGAAGAGGCGACCCGACTTGGTGAGAAGTATTGAGCAATTAGTCCAAGAGCAGAGGGATAAGTAAGCGGAACGTAAGGCGCGGAAGGATAAACAGCCCAATCCGCAAGACATACCACCAACGGGATGATTTTACCCTCGTGTCCAAAAAATTCGGTCGCTATCAGGACCCTGGACTTGTCCTGGATACCTACCTCATCCGATTGGTTTCATAGACATCTCTAAGCGAATCGCGTTCTCCCCTTGAGCCTTTCTAGCAATAGGGTTGCCATTGAACAACGAGTATGGGAGTATTGAACCATTCACATGGGGTTTGTAATGACAGGACCTAGTCAATGCGACGACCTAAGGTAGCTACCCATCCGTGCTGGATAGCTCATCCCGAAGCATTTGAAGAATATTGAAGAGGAGTTAATACAGATAGGTCACACGAGCATAGCTGTGATGTAGACCCCCAAGGATCGCCTGGGACGCGACTCTCCCGGTTGGGTTTGACTTAGGCTGATGATCGAAGTCGGGGATCCGTTGACCAATTCCCTGATGGGGTCGTTCCTGATTGAAGTCAGCGCAACAATCTTTAACCACGCGTGTCAAATGCCGACTATGAAGGATGAGAGTGTGGTCCAGACATTCTCTGCGCAGGCTGCCCAAGAACCGTTCACAAATGCGATTAGCCCGAGGAGCTCGATAGGGTGTCTCCAGTTCTTTTATTCCTGAGCCTGCGGCCACACAAGAAAAGTGCGAGCCCTATTGGCGGTCACGATCGTGAAGGAGATATTGGGGACCTTGACCCCAGGGTGTTGCTTCGCGTAACTGGTGTGCCGTCCATTCATCGGTTGGGGAATGGGTAACGGCGGCATGCACCATCCGGCGCGTTTTGAGCTCCATTACCCCAAAGATATACCCCGGCCTGAATAGCTAATCCTACGCAACGCTAAAGTCGCAAGCCCCAATATCCCTGGCATGATCCTTCACGAAGGTAGCCCAAGTCTGACTCGCAGAGGGCGATGCCCTTATTTTAGACAGATATTTCTGGATCGTCCGTTTACACACCTTAATACCCAGCTTCAGCAGTTCACCGCGCATCCGCTCCGCCCCTCACAAGTGATTCTCCTTGGCCATCTTTCGCATGAGTGCGATCGTTTCAGGTGAAATCTTTGGCTTGTTCTGCTTTCTCTTCGACTTCCACCGCCAATAGAAGCGAAACAACTCCCGATTCCAGCGTAGGAGTGTGTCGGGCTGAACAATGTGAAGGGCTTGTTTCTAGAACCGGGTACAGCGAGCGAGCAGAACGAGGCGAAAACGGTCACGCTTGGTTATCTGAGGTCGCTTAACCTGACGATTGAGGACGATCAGCTGTTGGCGAAGGAGTGCATTTTCTACAACCAGATCAGAACGACTGCGGGTCAGGTCTGATCAGGTGGCGGTGATCAGCGATAGAGGGTTTGGTTTTGCCCCATGTTTGATGCGTTGTTGAAGCCAGATAATAAAAGGTTTCCAGAGAAAGAAGTGATAAATCATGCTGATCCTAATGCTAAATAGGTTAAGGATAAAACAGCATGATACCCTATTAATGTGACACCTTCAACTTGTTTGTCCTTCAATAATCCGGGCGGATGACCTAAGTAGCTAGCAGCACAGGTAGAGGAAGAGATGATAGAGCGCATGACACGTCGCGGGTTGGCTACTCCTGACCAAAGGGGAATAACTCCACGCCAAGCCGCGCAGAAACCTGAAGGGCGAGAAGAACTCCGAGAAACGATGAAGGTAATGGAATTTCTTGAAGAACAGGCCTTGAAATCTGGGAAAAGGCAACCCATGCACTTGGATATTGTCCGCCAAGAACTGGGGTTGTAAAATGAAATAGGAGTACAATTCGACAAAGAAATCCAAATCATTCGTTTTCATCCCTTCATCGAGGTATTGCCCGATGCTTAACGATCTATCCTATACAAATAGATATCTTCTCGTCGTAAAGAAGCAGAATGCGCTGGGTTTTGTTCAAGAAGAGCTCGAGAGGTTAGACAAATGAAAGTCATATTTCTTACTCTGGCAATCACCGTTGGAACCATTGCACTACTCGGTATAGGCGGCGGGTTATTGGTAGTATTATCTTCTGGAATCGGATGGGTCCTCACACGCTTTTTACCGTTATCTACTTTTGAAGCTACCTTACTCAGTTTGGTGGGAGTTGGTCTTGTGGGTTTAGGCGTCCTATATGTTGTTACTACTGTGATTACGTCGTTATCGACCAGGATGGAGAATGATGATGAGGATAACGAGGAAGATGAGTGGGGCGAAGATTGGGAAGATGAGGAAGAAGAGGATGCAGTCCCCGAATCAAAACAGGTCTATCCTGGTATTCCCCGATGGAGACAGCCAACCAAGAAACTAGACTTCACGAACGTTAAGCCTGATGAGCGCTGTCCATGTGGAAGTGGTCGCAAATTCAAGAATTGCCATGGTGCAAATGCCAAATCCTGACCGAAAAATAACGCCAGGCCTTAATTCAATGGTTTCTACTGAGAAATTATTATTAGCTGGAAGGAGCGATGCGTAGGGAATCACATGCCGGATTGGGTAATGGCTCTTTTTT
>Ga0315289_10013356_pt1 | contig 11509 bp, 8 predicted proteins | sample YL17G11_40_MG_FD_203452 | JGI IMG/M metagenome (GOLD analysis project Ga0315289, IMG submission 203452) | Sediment microbial communities from Yellowstone Lake, YNP, Wyoming, USA - YL17G11_40 | ecosystem: Environmental > Aquatic > Freshwater > Lake > Sediment | place: USA: Wyoming | collected... | reverse complement strand
TTTCATGCTCCAGGGCCTTGTTGAAAAGCAGGTAAGGCATGTAATAAAGCTCGCCCGGTACGCACTTTGGCTGCACCCCCAGGAACCTGTTGCCGATCCGCAGGCCCATTCGGAATCCCATCCCTTTTAATTTCTTTATTTTTTCTTCGCGGGTTTCTTTGTAAACCGGTACGAAGTAATTGATCTTGTATTTTTCATAGAACATCGCGATCAAGGAAACGCTTAAGGCCATCTGTTCGACCATCTCGTCGGAATCCGCCGAAGACCCGTCAGCCATGGAGCTGATGTTGTTCTGAAGGTTGTAGACTATGCTCCTTGCGTGCATGCACATTTTACAGCCCAAGCACCATATAAATCCGGATTTGTATTCTTTATAGTCCTGCGCTAGCTTATCGAGCACCATATCTTTAAAAAGTTCTTCGATGGATATGATGCTGTGCGTAAATTTTCCGCTAAACCTATCTGATAGTTCCTTTGCCCGCTTAGCGCTGTTGTTGATATAGAAATGGCCGTGTCCGTTATAGTATGTCAGAAGATGGACTTTATCGTATTCTCGGGCAAGGTTAATAGCGGCGGTGGTTGAGTCAAGGCCTCCGGAGAACATGAGAGACACTTGTTTGCTTTGCATAGGATATATTGTATTTGTTATTCCCGATTTTGCAATAGATTTGCGTACTGAAGCGTAGTGACTACGTTAAAATCTTCGCTTATAGCGCTTAAAACGCGATTGCAAATAATATATTTCTCTTTTAATGGCAGGCTAAGGCCATATTGCCGTTCGATCCGTTTGTCCAAGATCGGGTCGGAGAGCTCGTTAGTATGAAATACAAAGTTTAAGGGTAGCGAAGCGGCTTTCGTCAAATTGTATCCAAAATCAAATAAAGAGCACCCGAGTCCTAACTGGTAGGCGGCAAAAGTGAAGCTGGTATGATATGGGATGCGCAGCCATGGCATTGTGCTGATGGGGACCTCAAGTAGCCGCATATTACCTCTTTTCCAAAGTTTATTACGGTCAGGGTGGTAAGGTGATAAAGAGGAAAAACCGTAAATAAATCGCCCTAAGTAATGGTTCCTTCGGGTTATTTTCAAAGAGGCGAATTTAAGTCGTTTGAGCAGGGGTCCGTAATATGTAGGCATGAGGGAGGAGTCGTAAATATACCCCCTGTCTTCCAATATTTTCAGCACATCGCTATCGACGTCATTGGAGGGAGTGCGGAATCCTCTGGTGAGTACGCCCAGCTCATCCTGTATGATCCGTTCGGCATTCTCGATCTCCCGCAGCTTCTCTTTGTAAGATAAAAAAGAGAATCCCTCCGCATGGTTCATGCTATGGTTTGCGATTTCATGCCCCCGCCTGACTACTTCCCGCAGAAGCTTTAGTCTTTCGGGGTAAAGAAGGTCTCTTCCTACCACAAAGAAAGTAGCTTTTATCTTATGTGAGTCAAATAGGCCCAGGAAGCGAGGGACAGCGGTCTCAAACAGGAGGTCTTCTTTTGCCTCGTAAGGCAGGCAGAAGTGCTGGAAAATAACCCATAGCCCGTCAGTATCAACTTGGACGGTGCCTAGTTTAGAAGATTTTTTCATTAAAAACATTATACTACAAAATCATTATTCTACCAGAGTGGTGATTGAAAAGAATTTTTTACTTCTTTACCTCATTTTTTGAAGAAAAAAGATTATTTTCATAAAAGAACAGGAAGCCAAAGACCGTTTTAAAGGAGTAATTTTAGCTTGAAAGTTATCAATTGAAGGTGTTATAATTAAGCTGTTGCTAAGCCAGGAGGTAACGATGAATCTAAGAAAATTTTGGGTTGGAACACTTTTTTTAATCGTATTTCTACTTTGTTGCGCGTCTTTTAACGCTTACGGCGGTAACGTAGAGGAGAGCATATCTTTTACCGATTCAGGAAATGAGCACCTCGCAAATAATGACCTGGAAAAAGCCATTGAATCTTATCAAAAGGCCATATCTCTCGATGAAAACAATCTGCTTGCTTGCATTGGCATAAGCAGCGCGTATGAGAAGAAAAACGATCTTAATATGGCCATATCCTATATGGAGAAATATGCCTCCCTGGAAAATAGCGATCCACTTGCCTACGTATTTCTTTTTAAGTTTTACACATTAAAAGAAGAATTTGACAAAGCTGACCGGTTTCTTGAAAAAGCAATTTCGCTTGGCGAGAAAAATGCGAATGTTTGGCTTATGTTAGGCACCGTTTATCTGTCTTTTGATGAAGCTGAAAAAGGTTTTGATTGCTTGCAAAAATCCTTATTGCTGGATGGTCGTAATTCTCCAACCTATGTAGAGCTGGGCAATTATTATCTAAGGAAAAAAGATTTTGATAAGGCTCTAGAGTCTTTTAATAAGGCGCTTGAGCTGGACGGGAGCTCCATTGATACTTATTATGTTAATACCCAGCTTGGCTTAATTTACATCGAGAAGAATGAGCCGGATAAAGCTGAAGCTATTTACCAGGAATTTTTTTCTAAGGATAACACAAATCCAACTGCATATGCGGGCCTTGGTGAAGTGTATGCCTTACGAAAAGATTTTTATAAGGCAGCCGCCTATTTGGAGAAAGCAATCTCGCTTGGAAGCAATGATCCTAGAGTTTATTACAAATTGGGTGTAGTATATGCTTCCTTGGGTATGAAAGAGAAAGCTTTAGAAACTTTAAAAACATTAAAAGAAATAAATGTTAATCTGCCGCTCGTTGGGGATGACTTGGTGTCTCAACTTGAGCAGGCAATTGCATCTTCTGATGCCGGTCAAAATAACCAATAAAAACAACGCCCCTTCCACTAATTGACTAAACTAATATCATAAATCCGCAAACTGATATGAGGCTTTTTGTTATAAGCGTCTGCGCTATTATTGTTTTGATATTGTTTATCCCTGGCAATAGCCTTTTCGCAAGTGAACCTTATGACTCCTCCCCCGCCTTAAAATATACAAAGCTGTCAAAATATAAAGAAGCTGTTCGGTACTTACAGGAAGAGATAAAAATACATCCTCAGTCAGGCGAACTCTATTTTCAGCTTGGCGAGATCTACCGGGCCCAGGGAGATCTTTCACTGGCCGTGCGCATATTAAAAAAGGGCTTAAGTCGAGATCCCCACAACAGCAATTTTTATCTAGGGTTGGGTTGGGCATACAGCGATCTCGGCAATTTCCTTGAGAGTATTCGCATATTTAAAGAGGGCTTAAGGCGGGATCCCCATAACAGTAACTTTTTTCTAGGTTTAGGCTGGGCGTATAGCGATATGGGGGATTTTACCGAAGCCATAGATTGGTTTAAAAAGGGGCTAAAGGAAAGGCCCGGAAATAGTGAGATCTATGAAGGCCTTGCCTGGATCTTCCAGAAGAAAAATGAGATCTATAAGGCGGAAGCGTTTTTTAAAAAAGCGATCCAAAGCGGCCCTTCCTACGCTTGCCCCTATCAGGGATTAGGTAATCTTTATAAAAAGATCGGGAGGGATTCGGATGCAAAAGAGTATTTATTAAAAGCAACGGAAGTAGAACCCAGTAATTCCGAAGCATATTTCAATCTTTCCCTATATTTTTTCGCTATTGGAGATTTAGATAATGCGCACAGGAAAATCGACAAGGCTCTTTTTTTTGTTTTAAATGATAAACTAGAGCGGCTTGAGCTGGGATTGAAAGGTTTTGTATTGGTTGCTAAAGAGGACTTTGGCTCAGCGAATGAAGTTTTTAATTCAATAATAAAGCGATATGGGCCTGATTCTCTTGTTTCTGCCGGGTTAGGACATATCTGTAACTCTAGGAAGGATTTTCCCTCAGCAAGAAAATATTTTGAGGAAGCGCTTCGATTCCATGAAACAGAAGAATTCAACGGTAAGATTTTTGCACTGATCGGTTTAGGTTGGGTAAATGTGAATGAGGGCAAGTTTCAGCAAGCCGCCGCATATTTCAAGCGGGCCCTAAATGAAGATCCTGCTAATATTCTTGCTCTTCTTGGGATAGGGAATGTCTATAACTGGCTCAAAGATTACGATCAGGCAGAGAGATGTTTCCGCAGAGTCTTAAAAATAGATAAAAATAATGAATATGCCCTGGCGGGCTTAGGGACGGTATATTTAAATCGCGGCGATAGCAAAAAATCTGAATCTCTCCTTGCGGAATCTCTTAAAATTAACAATAAATCCTATTCCTGTCCATACGAAGGCTTAGGCATTATTTATTTAAAGCAGGGTAAAATCAAAGAAGCCGAAGATAATTTTAAAAAGGCTATTGAGATCAGCCCGGACATTGAATACAAGAAGTATAACGGGCTGGCTAAAATCTACTTCAGGGAGGGAAAATTTAAAGAAGCCCGGCAGCTCCTAGAAAAATCAATACAAAACTATCCCGAAGACAAAGAAGCAAGGGAGTTGCTTAAGGAAATAGCGGGCGGTGCGTTATGAAAGTAATATTCGTTACCCGAGAAGGTTTCAGATTGCCCGGCGCTAGAATCCGGTCTTATAATTTTGCTCGGGCGCTCAAACAAAACGGCATTGATACCGAGGTCTTTTCTTATGCGGATCATCAGGGCGCAAAAGACGGGGAAGATGAATCGAGTATGGGTCTGGCAGAAAGAATACGATTTAACTGCCTAGCTTTTAAAAAGTTGTCCTCTCATGTAAAAGAGGATATTTTTTGTATTCAGCGGTTTAATTATCATGCGTTCGCTCCATACGTAGCCCACCTGGTCCGTAAGAACAGGATTGTCCTGGACCTTGATGATTGGGAAATGCGGGAAAATCCGAAATATCATTTTGGGTTTTATCCTAGCTCAAAAGCTCATTACCTGACTGCTCAAATTGCCAAGAAGAGCATTTTTTGCATCTCCGCAAGCCGATTTCTCACGGATTTCCTTTCCCAGTTTAACGGGAAAGTGCACTATATCCCGACTGGAGTAGATACTGAATTATTTAAGCCTGTACCTGAGCGCTGCACTGATAGAAAAATTGTTTTTTCATGGATAGGCACATTCCATAAAAAAGAGTACATTGAAAATATCGCATTTGCCTTGGATTGTTTTACCGCGCTCAGAAAGAAGTATCCCGATATTTACTTTGATATTGCGGGAGACGGAATTTATAAACGAGACCTGATTTCTTTATTGCATCAACAACAAAATGTCAGGCTTGTCGATTGGATTGAGCCTGAAAAAGTCCCTGAATATCTTAATTGCATAGATATTGGCCTTTTGCCGGTGGCTAAAGATACGAAGTTTAACAGGGCAAAGAGCCCGACAAAACTTTTTGAATACATGGCAATGAAAAAACCAACGGTCTCAAGCAGGATCGGTGAGGCTGCAAACATAATTCAAGAAGGGAAAAGCGGTTTTTTAGCCGCTACAAAAGACGAATTCGTGGAAAAAATGCGCATATTAGTAGAAGATAGATCTATACGCAATTGCATGGGCAATAACGCGCGGGAAGCAGTAGAAAAAGAGTATTCGCTTAGCGTCCTTGGGGACAGATTAGCTAAAATCTTTAACACATACAATGCCTGAAATATCCACCATAATTGTAACGTATAATAGCGGGCGATTTATTGGCGCCTGCTTGAATTCATTATTTGAAGAAAACTGCAAGGATGTTGAAATCATTGTCGTGGATAACGCTTCTACCGATGACACCGTCAAATTAATAAGGGAGCAGTATCCATGCGTCCGGCTGATTGAAAATTCCGTGAATCGCGGAGCAGCGGCAGCGAGGAACCAGGGAGTAGTATCCAGTAGCGGCCATTGGGTTCTAACTTTGGATTCCGATACGGTTGTAGAGCGCGGTTTTATTCAAAATTTACTTATCCTTATAAAGAATATTTCTGCTAACATCGGGATTATTCAGCCTAAAATTTTATTTTATGATAAAAAACACATATATTCATGCGGGATTTTTCTCTCCTGGTCGCGGCGTTTCTACGACATTGGAAAGGGAAAACAAGATAAGGTTTTTTTTCAGGATAAAAGAGAAGTGTTTGGGGCTTGTTCTGCCGCCGCACTTTATAAAAGAGAGATGCTCGAAGAGACGAGGGAGGATACAGGCTATTTTGATGAACGTTTTTTCTTCCTTGCAGAAGATGTGGATATCTCGTGGCGTGCGCAAAAAAAAGGATGGAAAGCTTTTTTTTATCCCGAGGCCATCTGTTATCATCATGGTAACAGCTCAGGCCATGGTATTTCGGCGAGGAGAAAACTTTGTTTCCGTAACCGACTGCTTTCGATATCTAAGAATGAGCCTTTATCAGGAAAGTTTAAACTGATTCCAGTTTTTTTGGCGTATGATATCCCGCGGTTCTTTCTGATGTTGCTTTCTCGGGATAAACTGGATTCTTCGCATGATTGAGGATTGAATTAATGTCTAGGATTGAGACGGATATTTTGATTCTGGGTGGAGGGCTGAGCGGTTTAGTCGCGGCAGACCTTCTGGTTAAGAAGAATCTTAAGGTTATCATTCTGGAGAAGGAACCGGAGTGCGGTGGCTTGGCGCGCACATTGAGCTTTAAAGGCTTTAAATATGATATCGGAGGCCACCGTCTTTGTTTCGATGATGCCGGAAACATTGCGTATATCCGTGGCTTCTTGAGTTCCATCGGATTGAACGCGCTGAAACAGAAGAGCAGGATCCTTTTTAATGACAGGTATATCGTCTACCCGATCGATTTTTCTTCGGTCTTCGGTATCAGTAAGGTAGATCTGGCCAAAATTTGCGTAGAGTCGCTATTTTTAAATAAGAGCGCTGGGAACGGAAATTTTGAAAGCTGGGTTTTAAGCAATTATGGGCCGACTTTACACAAGGCTTTCTTTAAAGATTATACGGAAAAAGTGTGGGGAAGGCCGTCCAGGGATATATCTTCCGTATGGGCCGCGAAAAGGGTCGGCAATAATAACATCTTCACCTCTTTGAAGAATTTATTTGCTTTTGACGAGTCTGTGAAAGAGCATAAAAAAATATTTTATTACCCTTCCAATGGCATCGGCGCTCTTGCGCAGGGGTTAGAGGATAGCCTTAGAAACAAGTGCCTTTTATTTAAAAAATCGGACATCGGCCGTTTTTTAATCGAAGACGGTACAATCAGCTCTGTTGTTTTTGTTTCAGATGGCAATTCATTCGAAGTGAAGTGCAAGAAGATATTCTCTACCATACCTATTCTCGAACTCTGTAAATGCCTGCGTAAAACTGCCGGTCCGGGCTTTGAGGACGTTGAGGATAAAATTAAGTACAGAAGCCTCATGTTGGTGAATCTTATTGTGGATAAGAAATTCACTACCGATTGGCACTGGTGTTACACCCCACGAAAGGATCTTGTATTCGCCAGGCTCTATGAGCCTAAATATTGGAACGCAGCGCTGGCGCCTGATCAGACGAAGACGTTATTGTGCTGTGAAATATTCTGTAATCATGAAGATCGGCTTTGGTCAAGCTGCGATGCGGATCTGATCAAGCGCGTACAGGAGGACCTGATAATAAACCGCATTTTACATCCGGGAGACCGGATCGTTGACGGAAGCGTTACTAGAATACGCTATGCCTATCCTTTGTTATATGCTGGATTTGAGAATGATTTAAGGGAAATAAGAGGCAGGCTTGCTTCCTTAAATAATATTTGCCTGGCAGGAAGAAGCGGGACGCATTCTTATTTTGACATGGAAGAAAGTATTGATGACGTTAAGGAAAAGGTCGATTCCCTTTTTTCCAACCAATGATAACACTAATACGGAAATTATCGATTTATCTACGCAGGCTATTTCACGTATGTTTTGTTTTTTGCAGGCATTTCAGATTTGCGGTGTTTCTCGCCAATATCATTTCGTGCAAGATCAATAAAAAGTTTTCCGTATCCGCCGGACTCGCATTCCTTCAACTTGAACCGATCAATCTATGTAATCTTTCATGTGTCCTCTGTTCGGCGGGAAATGGAGGCATAACACGCCCGCGCGGGCAGATGGACTTTTCTTTTTTTAAAAAGCTCATCGACGAGAATGAGCGTACTTTAGCATTCCTGGTGCTTTATCATATGGGTGAACCTTTTTTGCATAACGATATTTTCCGCATGATCGATTATGCAGCTAAAAAAAATATTTTCGTCAAAATAAGCTCTAACGGCTTCTTTGGGCATAAGGATATCCCTGAGAAGATAATCCGGTCAGAGTTGGATGAATTGCTGGTCAGCCTGGATTTCCCTGATGCCCAAAGCTATAAGATTATGAAAGGGAAAGATGTTTTTCATGAGGTGGTCGGAAATATAAAAGCCCTTATTGCCGCAAGAGGCTCGCGCTTAAAACCTTTTATCAGCTTGCAATTGTTAATGACCCGCAATAATCAGGATAGAGTTAAAGATTTCTTCAGCCTCTCTAGAGATCTAGGCGTCGATCAGGCCTTAATAAAAAAGATAAGAGTGGATAATCCGGATTCAAGAAATGAATTTTTACCTTTTGATAAAAGATATATTCGAAGGCTTTACCGTGATGGCAGAAACAGCGCGCAAAATAGTTGTCTTCGGCCGCAGGTATCGGCTACGGTCCTTTGGGACGGAAATGTGACTGCGTGCTGCTTTGATATGGACGGGAAGTTTGTTTTTGGCAATCTCCATGATTTTTCGCTTAGAAAAATACATTCGGATTTTTTAAACCACAGGGATGATATATCATCCCTGTGTAAGCGATGCAGCATAAATGATGATTCAGGGATTTTTATCAAAAATAAGGATAGTCTGAAAAAAGTCATATAATGAGCAATAAAATTTTAAGTGTAATTAAGAATAGGTCTTTTCTGCTATTGGTCCTTCTTATTGGTACTTATCTTCGTTTTTATATGCTGGCGGATAAGAGCGTCTGGTTTGATGAGGCCTGCAGTTTAAGCTTTGCTCAAAGCGGGTGGAGCGATATTTTAAACCACCGTTATATGGCAAAGCCGCTATATTTCATTATATTAAAATTATGGGTTTCGCTATTTGGTTACGCCGAATTTCCCGCGCGCGCCCTATCCGCGATATTCGGGGTAGCATCTATACCTTTAGTTTATTTCTTAGGCAAGGAATTGTTTAATAAAAACACAGGAGTCATCAGCGCTTTTATTTTTTCTTTGTCAGCCTATCAGATTTATTATGCGCAGCAGATACGCAACTATAGTTTATTCCTTTTTTTAAGCGCGCTATCCATGTTATTGTTCATGCGGCTATTAAGAAGCAATAAACTGACTTTATTGGTTTTTTATATTCTTACCACTTTTTTGTTGGTATTTACCCATCCTTTCGGATTATTTATCATAATTATTCAAAACCTTTTTTTTGCGGTCTTTCGGGAAAGAAGCCTAAGGACGAAATATTGGTTTACAACGGACATTATTTTCTGTGTCGCTTTATTATTCCTTGCGTTTATTTTCATCAGCCATCGTAATTGTCCTAGCGGAAACGAGATCGGGTTTCTGGTTAAGCCAACCCCGAAGTCTTTGATTGAAACCCTGGAAACCTTCAGCTACGCCGGGCCTAGGCAGGCTCACGGCGGGCTTGGTTTTGGCCCCACAGGGGGCCGTTTAATAATCCCAAGGATATTGACTTTTTTGTTCTGTTTTCTCGCAGTTTTTTGCTTTTTGCCTGCAAAGAAGCAGGATGAAAGTGAGGGGGGGCTTTTCACGCATAGAAGGAGTAAGCAGTTATTGCTTATGTGGTTTTTTTTACCTATTTTCGGCGCTTACATTTTATCCTACATCATTTTACCTATTTACTTATCCAGATTTCTTATTCCCGCTTCCGTAGCATTTTACATCATGATTGCGCATGCAATAGAAAAGATTTCAATGTTAAAGTATAAGTTGGTCGTCATTACCGCCATTGTCATATGTATGCTATTTTCCCTGGATATTTTATATCATCCCGGTTGCGACGGGAACTGGAGAAAATTGTCGCATTACGTAAAGTATAACATCAAGGAAGGCGATATTATAATCTTTGCCCCGACGGATCAAATCTTACCATTTTGGTACTATTATAAGTTTGGCGATACTACGCCGCTTAAAGGCATTGACAAGGAAGGTAAGTATATCGAAGGCAATTGGCGTTCTTCTTTCTATGACGGGGCTAACTTTGTTTACGGGATCAAGTTTAATCCTTCCAAGGACTCGATAGAAAGAGAAGTCATCGGGCTGAGTAAAAACAAAAATGACATCTGGTTTATTAATTCTCCTTTCTGGATAGGGCAGGATATTTCCAAATATATACATGAGATCCTGACTAAGCATTATTCACTCATATCAAAAATGAATTATTATTACGATGGAGTAGAAGTAAGCCGCTATACTTTAAGAGATGACCAAGGTTAAAAAGTTATTTCAAATTTTATTAGTCACAATTATTTTTGTGTTCGGAAGGCTTTGCAAGCTTACAGCTGAAGTATGCACAAATGCCCGTGAAAAATATAATACTATAAATTTTGCGTTAGATAAAAAGGCCGGCGTTTCCGCCCGCAAGGCAGAGCGGCAGATAACCACCACAGAAGTCGCTATTATCAAAGGGTTTAATCTGTATTCTATGACGAAAGTAGCGATTGATCTACTTGGGGGTATGACTTCCATTGTAAAGCCCGGAAATAAGGTATTCATCAAGCCAAACTATGTGACCGGCGGGTTGGATGGCCATGACCCTGTGAGCTCAGGAGAGATCGCGCACCCAGAAGTGGTTGCTTCGGTTGCTGAAGAGTGCGTAAAGGCGGGGGCAAAGGAAGTAATTATTGGGGAATGGGTTGAGCGCCCTTTGAAGATTAATTTTGGCGGCAGGGAAGGGAGAGAGGGTGCTCAAGTCAAGCATCTAGTCGATCTTCTGAATAAAAAATATGGCCACAAAATATTCCTGGTAAATTTAATGGATAACACGAATTACTTTAAGTATATACCTTCCAGGACCAGGCTTAATTTTTTAGCCATACCGGATCCGGTTGCTGAAGCTGACGTGGTCATATCTATCCCTGCTTTAAAGACCCATCATAAGCCTTCTCCTGTGAGCCTGGGGATGAAAAATTTTATGGGGATCATGCCGTCTGTTTTATACGGCGAGCCGCGATATAAACTTCATGAAGCAGGTGTCCATCAAGTTATTGTAGACATTACGAAAGCCTTAAAGCCGGGCCTGGTAGTAGTAAGTGGCGCTTTCGGAATGGAAAGCCGTGGCGCGCACTTAACCCTTAAAGGAAAGCCGGTAGACGTCAGTAAGCGAATAGGGGGATTTTTGGTGATTGCGGGAAAAGATCCCGTTGCCACTGATGCTACCGCAACACGATTAATCAGTAAAGACTGGAAACCTGTTCCAGAAGATCCTATGTTTGGGGTTCCGGGGTATGTTCACCATATCAGGATGGCATTTGAACAGGGGCTTGGAGTTCTGGATGCTTCCAGGATAGCTATTTTAGGCGAAGATTTAGACGCGGTAAGTATGAGCTGGGAAAAATCAGATGATGGCGCTTATCCGGAGATGCCTGGATATGAAAATAAAAAAGACAGTCAT
>Ga0315289_10013354_pt1 | contig 11510 bp, 9 predicted proteins | sample YL17G11_40_MG_FD_203452 | JGI IMG/M metagenome (GOLD analysis project Ga0315289, IMG submission 203452) | Sediment microbial communities from Yellowstone Lake, YNP, Wyoming, USA - YL17G11_40 | ecosystem: Environmental > Aquatic > Freshwater > Lake > Sediment | place: USA: Wyoming | collected... | reverse complement strand
TCTCTCTCTCTCTCTCTCTCACACCTTCTCCCAGCAAGCAAACCCGTTGGTTCTCGACACCACGGGTACTTTCTTCTTCTGATGCTGCGTCCCTCTTCCGGGTCCCTCGGGGAAGAACCTCTCCCCGATCGCCGAAGGGTCCAGGATCTCTTTCACCTTCCACCCGGTGCCTTCGGCGATCTTCCGCTGCGAGGCCAGGTCCGACGGGAACGCGTCCAGAAAGGGCTCTCCCAGGCCGGCGACGAGGTGGCTGAGCGTCGCGAAGACGCCCCTCCCTGGCGGCGAGGGGATCTTCCTGCTCTCGATGTCCTCGTGGGCAGACACGCCCGAGGCGCCGGCGTCGATGAAGTCAAAGGCGAAGAGGGATCCCTTCGCCGCGACCCTTCCCATCTCGCGGAGGAGCGCCACGGTCTCTTCCCGCGGGAGGTACATCAGCAGGCCCTCGGCCGTGAACACCGTTCTGGATTCCCTGTCGAAGCCGGGGGCGGCCAGCAGCGCGTCTCGGGCGCGCGCGGCGTCCGAGAGGTCGGCGGCGACGAGCGCCGGGCGCGGCCACGCCCGCTCGTCGGGGAGCAGCTCGTCGAGGAGGACGCGCTTCCCGCGGACGACCCGCGGGAGGTCGACCTCGAAGGCGCGGAGGCGGGGGGCGCTGGCCGCCCCGAGAGGGGAGGGCCTCTCGGGGGCGGAGGGCGAGGGAGGGGGCTCGGCGCCGTCGGGGGCGGCGAGGAAGCGCGTCGCGCGGCTGTCGTACCCGGCGGCGAGCGCGACGAACTGCTGCGCTCGGCCTCGGCCGCTCGAGCCCGCCGGCGCCCCCCTCAGCGTCGCGTCGGCAAGGAGCTCGTCGTAGAAGCGCACGCGGGCGTCCAGGTACCTGTAGTTCCCGGGGAGCAGCCTGTCGACGATCGCGGCGTATCTCTTCCAGTAGGACTTCTTGAGCCCCACCGCCGACAGCACCTGCAGCGAGGCGTTGCGGCCCGGCGTTGAGCAGCGTGCCTCCCGGAACCGCCGCGCGAGGTAGTCGACGTTGCAGGGCGCTCCGGGGACGCTCACCTCCTGGGTGAGCGTGCGCATGATGAGGACCTTGTCGTTGGTGCCCGCGGCTCTGGTCTTGACGAGCGCCTTGAAGGCGAGCCTCTGCCAGAGAGGCAAAGAGGGCAGCAGGAGCGGCGACGGAAAAGGGGCTGCTGCCTCCGAGGTCGAGGGGGCGCTGCCGTTCGTCGCCGTCGTCGAGGGAGGAGCCAATGGGGGCTTTCCTGCGCCTGCCTTGGACGAGGGTTCCGCCGGGACCTCCGTAGCCCAGGAGGCGACGCGAGCGAAAGGGCGTCGGGCGCGAGGAGGAGGAGGAAGGGCGGCCGCGTCGGCAGTCGCGGCAGTCGTCTTTGCCGCTGCTGCCGCCTCTTCGACCGAGCGGCGCTCGCCGACTTCCGATTTCTCCACCGGATCGGAGAAGGACAGCGTCCTGTTCCTCAGGAACAGCATCTCCCGCTTGTACTGATCTTGCTCTTGCGCCCTCTGGAGGGAGTCGTTGGGAAACAGAAACAGGACCAAGCGGGGAGGCGCGAGGAGAGAGATTTCATTGACGGTGCGAACTCGTCGGCGCCGGCGGAAAAAAGTGAGTTTTTTTTTAAATTCTTGACCTCTCGACTCGAGTGAGTTTTTTCCTTTCTTTTCTTTTTTTCGTTTGCTCATACGTTTTTTTTTTTTTTTAATGACACAAACTCTCTCTTTGGCAGGTAATGGGGATCGCGGAAAAAAAAGGAATCGGGGATGGGGCGTTGCTTGTTGTCTTTGCAACTCTCTTTCTCTCTCTCCATATGCAGAACAACAGCAGAAGGAAGATAAGTAGTTTGCGTGCTTTATTTGTTGCTCTATGTTCTCTCTCTCTCTCTCCACAACTCTCTCTTCTCCCACCACTCTCTCTCACTTCTCCCCGTTCTCTATCAGGCAAAGGTTGCATGCGCGCGCTCTCTCTCTAGTCGCGCGATCGCAGACGTATTGTGCAGGAATTCGGGCCGGAAGGGGGGGGTAAAGAAAGAAAAATATGTTCCTCTCGTGCTTTTCTTCTCTCAACTCGTTTCAAGCTCTTTCCCTTTCTCCTCTCAACGAGCAAGCAACCTCATCATCATCACAGCTTCTCCCACAGCGCCATCGCCATGTAATCGCTCACGGGGCCCGTGCACTTCTTTCCGCTGAAGAACGTCTCGACGATCTTGGGCGCGTCGAGCAGCTCCTGCACCTTGAAGCCCAGGGACGCAGCCAGCGCGGCGTGCCTCTCGGGCGCGTGCTCAAACCCGGAACGAAACGGCTCGCCGTGGTGCGCGACGGAAGACGCGACGAGGCCGTAGGTCGGGAACGCGATCTCGGCCTCCTTGGGGACGTCGACGATCTCGTACGTCGAAGAATCGGTGGCGGGGCAGGTTTTCGCGGTGGCGGAGGGAGCAGGGGGAGGGGAAGAGGTGGTCGCTCCGTCCGCGCCCCGGCTCGCCCCTTCGTAGCCGACGCCGCCGGTCGCAAAGCACTCCTCGACCACAAAGTCGAAGGCGAGCAGGCTTCCAGGCGTCAGCAGCGTCGACACGGTGCGCAGGATCTCCCTCGCGGACCTGGGCGGCAGGTACATCAGGATCCCCTCGAGCGTGGCGAGGCAGGGGCGCGACGCCGACGCGTCGAAGCCGGCGGCCTCGAGGGCCCTCAGCGCCCCGGCGGCGTCGAGGAGGTCGGCGCCGACGAAGGCGGGCCGCGGCCAGCGTTCGGCGTCGGGCAGGACCGAGTCGACGAGCTCCCTCTTGGCGGCGGAGACGTGCGGGAGGTCGACCTCGAAGAAGCGAGGGGCGAACGGAGATGTGGAAGAGGAAGGAGAAGAAGTGACTGCTGCTGCTGCTGCTGTTGCTGCTGCCGAGCCTTTGACAAAGGCCCTGCCAAGGAACTTGGCGCTGTCGCCGCCGCCCGACGCCACCGACGCCCTCGCGCCCCTCCCGCTTCCGTTTCCGCTCCCCCCCTTCTGCTGCCGCCTCATCTTCGCCGCGGTCAGCCTAGCCGCCGCCTCGCTCGTCGCCATCCTCACCGCCCTAGTGTCGTACCCCGCGGCCAGGAACAGGTGCTGGTCGACGCCGGCGTTGAGCGCCCTCTCCACGGCGCCGTCGAAGAAGCGGACGCGGGCGTCGAGGTAGCGGAACATCCCGGGCAGCGCCAGCTCCGACGCGCGGGAGTACATTTTCCACGAGAGCGGGGCGAGGCGCCGGAACCAGGCGGCGCGGTTGGGCATGCGGGCGTCGCGGAAGCGCTTGGCGAGGGTGTCGGCGTTGGCGTCCGGGAAGCCCAGCTCCTGGAGGACGGTGCGTTGGATGAGCTTTTTTTTTTTTTGATTGTTCGAGGAGGTGGAGGAGGATGAGGAGGTCGAAAAGGAGAAAGAGGGAGTGAGATCTCGCCGGTTAAGATGGAGGCGTTGAAGAATGGAGGCGTCCTCTGAGTTGTCCTTCCCGTCCCTGCTTTCGAGCTCGGGCGATTACAGTCGTCACGCGTCTCTCGACAGAACGCGCTGCGGGTTGCGGCGCGAGGAGTGCCGAAACTCGAGAGAAGATAGACCCGGCCGCTGGCCCTCTGTGTTAGTTTCGACCGGCAGCGGCGGCGGGCGAGCGCGTCAGTAGCCATTGACCGCCTCGCCGCCGCCTCTTCCACACGGCATCTGCTCTTTCTTTTTGTGCGAGAGCTCTGGAAGCATCATGCAAGCGGCTTCTGGCTGCAGAGATCAGTCGAACAAGTCGCTTTAAGGCTCCAAACGCGGCGCGCCTCTAATGCAAAGGGGGCCCTGCCTCGCGACTGAATCTAAGCACTCGAGGCCGGAGCGGAGCGCGCAGAGAGAGAGCGACGAACCCCATTTCGAGTTTTCTCTCGGGCACTCGTCCAGTGTAAATCGCGGCGATTCGCGTGCAACGGAGCCCTCCAGCGCCGTCTCAACGTCGTCCAGGCCGGCTCTAGAGGGACAGGAGAGTCGAAACGTTGCGGGAACCCACCGCCCGCGAGACGACTCGCATTTGTTTTTTTCCCTCGGGGAGCGCGAACCGAACGAAGAAAAACCGAAAGACCAAAAATAAAAAGACTCACCACGATGTCATTGGTCGGCGGGATAGGCAGCCTCAGCGCCTTCTCCCCGAAGAAAAGCCAGCTGTTGAGCGGGTTGAGCGCGATCGGCGGGGGCTCGTGGCAGCAAGTCTCCAGGGTCGGGTCCGCCGGGTGCGACGAGGAGGAAGTCGAAGCCGGGCAGGGCTCCTCTCCGCCGTCGGCGGCGCCGTCAAGGTCTGCGGCCGCTCGCAGCGACGCGATCTTCGACGCCCCCCTCTTGTTCTCGGGGACCGCTGCCTTTGCTCCGCCGAGCTCCAGCCCCCCTATCGTCGTCGTCGCCTCGGCGGCGGCTACGGCGTGCATAGTAGAAAAAGAAAGGGAAAGAAAGCGCAGGCTCAAAGGTTCTTCTTCTTTTCGGCAACAAGCCAAGAAGAGAGGGAGAGGGAGAGAGAGAGAGAGAGCCCTGGAGGCGGCGGAGGGGGGAGACCGAAAGCGAAAAGCGCGAAAAGTGAGAGCCAAGAGCGAGTTTTTTTATCTTCTCTCACTCTCTCTTTTTTCAAGAGCATTCAACGTTTCAGTGCGGGGCCGCGTCTTTTCTCTCCCGGCTTCTTCTTTGTTCTCTGTTTCCCTGTGCAGGTGAGAGTGAAAGCGTTCCAACGCGCTGGTGGGATGAGAACGAGAGAGCGAGAGAGCGAGAGAGAGCGTCGAGTCCAGAGCGCGCGCGCGAGAAAGAGAGAGAGAAAGCGTCGGGAGGCGGAATCGGACGACCGTTGATGTCGTCGAGAGCGAGAATGCTCTCCTCGCTCGCTCTTTTCGCCCTTGAACCATCTCTCTTTCTCTCTCTCGACGCCCGGATACGGTTTGCTGTGTCGAGCTGGATCGATCAGTGGAGCAAATGGGCTGAATGCCAATGCGAGATGGCTGCCATTGGCTCTGAAAGTTCGATTTTTTTTCCATCGTCGACTGTCGGCGTCGCGCGATAGAAAAAAACGCCGACTCTGCACCAATCCTCCTCGATTCGGAACGCGTCCCGGCCGCGCTCGCCTTTGATTTCCCCTCGTTTCGTTCGATAGAATTCAGGTGTCGGCTTTAAAATGGTTGCCAAACGCAAAGCTGAGGCGAGAGCATCGCCAAGGGACCTGTCGGAGATGCCAAGACAAAAAAACTGAAAGAAAAAACTCGAGGACGACGACGCTCTCTTCCTCTTCCCACCCTATCAATCTCCCAGTCTCACCCTCTCGACCTCGACCTCTTCTTCTTCTCACCTCCCAAAACCACACTCAGCGGCAATCATGGCCCGCCGCCACGCCGCCCTCGCCGCGGCCGTCGCGCTCTTCGCCGTCGGAGCAGCTTCCTCTGCGACCGCCGCTGCTGCCGCCGCCCCTTCGTGCACGGCAGTGTACTCGACGCAGCTCGTCAAGACCGAGTTTGCTCCCGGCGCAGCCGACGCGCCGACGGCCAGGCCCGTGCCCTCCTCGTTCGTCGCGCGCGGCCACGTGGTGATCCAGTCGGCCGACGGCGCGCCGCTCGACGGCGACGCGCGCGTCACGATCGACTTTGGCCACGGCGTCGAGCTGGCGTCGCAGGAGGACGAGCCCGCCGCGGCCCCTCCGGCGTCGTCCGCGCCGCTCTTCGTGCCCACCGAGTCCTCCTCCCCCTCGCTCAAGTCCTTCGCCGTCGTCCCGCCGCCCTCGGTGGCCCGCGCCGGCAGCCTCGAGGCCTCCAGCGAAGGCCCCCCGGTCGCGGTCGCCCTCTCCTACGAGCTCTCGAGCCCCAACACCGACTTCGCCCCCCGCGGCGTCTCGGTCGACGGGGCGCCCTGCGCCGTCGCCTCCGCGGGCGCCGCCGTACCGCCCTCCCCTCCCTCCGACGCCCGCTCCCTGCGCTCGCCCATCCCCGGCCTCTCCTTCCTCGAGGAGAAGCCCGTCTCCACGCGCGGCGACCTTTTCATCGGCGTCGACGGCCTGCCCTTCACGATCAAAGGGATCAACTGGTTCGGCTTCGAGAACGGGCAGACCAACCCGGACGGCCTATGGGGCAACGTGTCCGACTCGATCGTCGCGGACTTTGTCAACGTGGTCTGGAGGATGCAGCTCCTCGGGTTCAACACCGTCCGGCTTCCGTTCTCGTTCAGGTAAGACTGCTTTTTTTTTTCCCTTCGAGTTTTTGTGTTTCTCTTCTCTTTGTTCGCCCCCCAAAGCAACTCTTCTTCACGACCTCCTCGACCCTCTCGAACAACAACTTCAAAAAAAAAACCATGCCATCTCTCTCTCTCTCTCTGTCTCTCGAATCACAGGGACCTCGAGTCCGCGGTGCCCAAGGACCCCAAGTACGCCACCTGCCACAAGGTGACCCCGGAGCTGATGGCCGCGTCGGTCACGCCGCCGGGCGTCGCTGCCCCGGCCGCTGCGACGATGCCTGTGTCGAAGAACCCGATCCCAGCAACACGCAACTACGAGGTCTGCAACGACTACGGTGAGAGCGATTGTCATTTTTTTTCTTTGGAAGATAGAGAGAGAGAGAGCGGGAGGAGAGAGAGAGAGAGAACGGGGAGACAGAGAAGTCAAAACGAAGGAAAGAAATGGAGCTCACACTCTCCTTTTTCGACCCCTTTGAAAAAAAACCAAACCAAAAATCTTCAGTGCCCATGGACTCCCAGCGCAACCGCTTCTTCTGGGCCATGCGCTACATCGCCTCCAACGGCTTCTACGTCGTCATCGACGACCACCTCGCCTACGACACGCTCGTGCTCGACGACACGGCCAAGTGGGTCGCCTCGTGGCAGCAGCTCGCGGCCGACATCGCCAAGGACCCCGTGCTGCGGCCGCGCGTGATGCTCGACCTGCTGAACGAGCCCGACGCGCGCGGGATCAAGTGGACCAACGGGCCCAAGGGGCCCACCGTGGGGATGGCGACCTACTACGAGCAGGCGATGGACGCGATCTACAAGGTACGAGGAGGAAGGAGGGGGAGAGCTTTGATGGGTTTAGGGGTTTTGAGGAAGAAAGGAGCTTTTTTCGGGGAGCTTACTTTGAAGGGGAAGAAAAAAATCATCTCACTCTCTCTCCGTGCTCCGCCTCTGCCCCCCTTCCAAACTCTCTCAAAGGTCCACCCCACCGCCCTGATGCTCCTCGAGGGCACGGGACAGCTGGGAACCGTCGCGATGAACTGGGGCGACGGATTCGCCACCGACGTCGCCGTCGTCGCCGCAGGCCACGTCGACGACGCGCGTCCCTTCTTCGAGAAGATGATGACGAAGCCCTACGTCAACAACATCGTCATCTCGCCGCACATCTACCCTCCGTCGATCTCGACGCACAACGAGCCCGAGGTCGTGCTCGCGCCGGGGCTGTTCTCGAGGCTCGACGCATCGTTCGGCTACCTGACCAAGAGGGGCTTCTGCCCCGCCGGCGTGGCGCAGCCGACGCCGGCGCAGCTCGCCGCGGCCGTGCCCGGCGTGCCCGCGTCGCCCGGGTGCAAGACGTTCCCGGTGGTCTACGGGGAGACGGGGTCCAAGTTCGACAGGGCGCTGGACGTGCAGATGCTCGACGACTTCGCCAAGTGAGTTTTTTTTTGAAGATTCTTCCTTCCCCTCTTTCAAATGTCGCTCTCTCTTTCTCTCTCTTTCCTCACGCTCTTTGTCTCTCTTTCTCTTTCCTCTCCTCTCCCACCCCCACACTATCCAGGTACATGACCTCGTCGACCCCGGGCCACAACCCGACGCCCAACATGATCTGGTGGTCCTGGAACGCCAACTCGGGCGACACGGGTAAGATATTTTCTTTTCGGGTCTTTTGAGGCCGACGGGGGGGGCTGGGGGGGGGACCAAAAGAACGAAAAAGACTCTCACGCTCGATTCGCCCCTCCCCCTCACCCTTTTTTACGAAATTATCGAAAACCACCAGGCGGCATCGTCGCGGACAACTGGAAGGACGTCCAGTGGCACAAGGTCGCATGGCTGCAGAAGGCCGCAGGCTTGCAGCCCTGGGCGCTGGGCCTGGCCGGGAAGCTCCCGGGCGCCGCGGGCCCGTCGCCGGTGATGGTCAACGGGGTCCCCTCTGCGTACGGCGCCAACTCGATGTTCGACCAGAGCGGCGGCAAGCCCGCCGCGCCCGTCCCCGCCACGCCCGTCCCCGCCGCGCCCGTCCCCGCCGCGCCCGTCCCCGCCGCGCCCGTCCCCGCCGCGCCCTCGTGCGTCGACAAGGCCACCCCGGACGGTTTCAGCTGCGAGCAGCAGCGGTCGTGGGGCAAGTGCTCGGCCGACTGGTTTGCCGCCGCGGGCTTCTGCCAGCGCACGTGCGGCAAGTGCCCTCCCCCTGCGGCCGCGCCCAAGCCCAAGGCCGTCGAGGAGATTGGCGTCCCCGCCGAGGCTGCTGCTGCTGCTGCGGCGGCGGCGGCGGTCCCCGCTGCCGTTCCCGCCGCCGCCCCGCTGCCGCCGCCGGCGCCCGTCGCCGTCCCGGCCTCGGCGGCCGCCGTCGAGGGTGCCCCCGAGCTCCCGCCGCTCGCCGCCGCCGCCGCCCCTGCCCCAGCCTCCTCCGCCGTCGCCGCCGCCGAGGGCAGCCTCGTCGCCCCGATCGCCCCGGCCCCGGCCTCCTCCGCCTTCCCCGCCACTGTCGCCGCCCAGTCCACCGCCGCCAACACCAAGGCGATGCTGAGGGACGCGGGCGCCGCGTCGCTCAAGGCCGGGAAGGCCGACGCGACGCTGGCCGACGCGGCACAGATCGCGGGCATCCTTGAGAGCGCCTCAGGCGCCGCCTCCGACGACGCCACGCTCGCGGCCGCGGCCTCGGTCCTCGAGGGCCGGTCGCAGGCGCACGTCGCCGCCGTCGTGGCGCAGCTGCGGGCCGCGGCTGCGATCGAGGCGGTCATGGAGGCGTCGGTGCAGGCTGCCGGCTCGGTCGACGAGGCCGCGCTGTTCGGCGCCGCCAAGGCCGCCGCGGCAGAGGCTCTTCTCGAGTGATGTTTTTTTTCTTCTGCTTCGAGGATAAACACAAAAAACTTCACGGGGGGAATTCCACTCCAACAAAAAAACAACGATTCTACTACTTACGATCTTGGACGTCATCGTTAACTCTACCTTTCTTCTCTTCGTTTCATTTTTCTCGTGGGAGATAGAGAGAGAAGGAGACTTTTGATTCTTAATTTTGATAAAAAGAAAAAAAAAACCGTCACCACCTCCACTTTTTCCGTCGCCAGGACTTTTTTGGGACGCCTTTTGTTCTTCGAGCTCAGCTTCTACTGCGCTTGAGAAGAAAACGCCGCGAACCAAATCTGCTCCTCCTCCTTCCGGAGTCGTGCGAAATTCCGTAACTTTTCTTAGGTTTCCTTCTCCGTGCAAAAAAAAAGAAACAACAAAAAGAACATAAAAAAGTTAGCTCTGTTCTCTTCTGTTTGGCGCGTGCGAGATCTTTTCATTGCCTTTTTGCACTGCCAGCGTTTACACACACGGCATCACCCTCTCTGTCTCTCTCTTCACTTACTCCAAATAAGGGGGAACAAACCGCAGAGGAAGCACACAAGAGAGAAATAAAAAAACAAGCCTGGAAGAAGATGAGCGAAACGAAATTCTCGAAGGAAAAAAAAAGGCACGGCTCGTGCCGTCTTTGGTTTTCCTTTGTATCCAAAAACCACGCCTCTCCCTCTCTCCCTTCGCTCTCTCAAGTCAACTCTCCCCCCATCCTCATTCTCTCATTCTCTCTCGCTCCCCCCTCCCCCCCTCTTTTCCACTCTAAAACATCGACGCCCCGGCCGCGCGCTCCTTCTCGTACGTCTCGAAGTACTGGTAGATGATCGTCACCGCGAGCAGGATGCCCGTCCCGGACCCGATCGCGCCCATGAAGTCCGCCACGATGGTCAGCGCGCCGATGCACATCCCCCCGAAGGCCGCGGCGGTCGGGATGTAGCGGTTGAGCTCCTTGCGCAGGGACTGGACGGTGTCGCGGTGGCCCTGGAGGAACATGCCCTGCTCGCGCATCGACTTGGCGACGTCGTTGGCCGACGAGCCCGAGACCTCGATCCACGTCTTAGAGAACAGCGCGCAGGCGCCGAGCATGAAGCCCACGTAGAACAGCGTGTGCACGGGGCTGGTCGCGGCCTCGGCGAGCGAGCCGGGCGGGGAGATGTAGTAGACGAAGCCGCCGACGGGGTGCATGTGCGCGCCGCCCGCGCCGCCCTCCGAGTCGGCCCAGCGGCCGAGGAGGCGGACGAGGACGTTTCCTCCGTAGCGCTTGAAGAGGAGCTGGGAGATGAAGTAGAGGTTGGAGACGAGCGCGGACTGTTTGTTTTTTTTGTGTTCGGGGGGGTGGGGAGCAGAGGGTTGGAGCGTTGGTGAGGGAGGAGCGAGGAAGAAGAAGAAGAAGAAGAAGAAGAAGAGGGGAAAAAGGGCGAGTTTTTTGAGGGGGGGGTCGAGAGTGGGGTCCAGGTAAAAAAAACGAAAAAAGACCCCCCCCAGCCAAAAAAAAACTCCAAGATCGAAAAAAAATACTTGCACCCAAAACTCACCTGCAGGATGATCGGCATGTTGCTCGTGTAGAACAGCTTGATCGGGTACACCTGCTTCGCCCCGCGCCGGTTCTTCGACGCCACGGGCAGGTCGACGCGGAACCCCTGGAAGTAGATGACGACCAGGAACACGACGACTGTCGCGAGCAGGTTGGTCACGTTGGGCAGCGGCGAGCGGTAGAAGGCCTCTTTGAGCGCCTTGACCTTGTCACCGCGCGTCAGCAGCAGGTGGAACAGCGCGATCACGGCCCCCTCGAACTCGGACCCGCGCGCGCCGGTGACGGTGTAGGGGCTGAAGGCCTTCCAGATGATGTTCTCGCAGATGTTGGTCGCGATGAACAGCGAGATGCCCGAGCCGAGGCCGTAGCCCTTCTGCAGCAGCTCGTCGAGGCAGATGACGATGATGCCCGCGCAGAAGAGCTGGAACACGATCAGGCACGCGTTGACGGCTCCGAGGTCGCGCACGTCGCCGTACATGCCGCTGACGACGTAGGCGACGGCCTCTCCGATCGTGATGAGCACTCCGAGGAGCTTCTGGGCGCCGTTGAGGAGATCCCGGTCGGCCTTCACGCTGTTGTCGACGTCGATGATCTTGGAGCCGGCCAGGAGCTGCATGACGAGCCCCGAGGTGACGATGGGGGAAATGCCGAGCTCCATGCAGGTGCCGCTGTTGTTGAGTGGTTTTGGGGTTTTTGAATAGAGAGTGAGAGAGGGAGGGAGAGAGAGGGGGGGAGAGAGGGAGAGAGACAGAGGGAGAGAGAGGGAGAGAGAGAGGGAGAGAGGGAGAGAGGGAGAGAGAGGGAGAGAGAGGGAGAGAGGGAGATAGAGGGAGAGAGAGGGAGAGAGAGGGAGAGAGAGGGAGAGAGAGGGAGAACGTGAGAAAGTGGTCGGGGCTGAAAAAAAAAGGAAGAAGTTTTTTTTTGCCGCCCTCTCTGCGCGATCGTCGTTGT
>Ga0315289_10013353_pt1 | contig 11511 bp, 5 predicted proteins | sample YL17G11_40_MG_FD_203452 | JGI IMG/M metagenome (GOLD analysis project Ga0315289, IMG submission 203452) | Sediment microbial communities from Yellowstone Lake, YNP, Wyoming, USA - YL17G11_40 | ecosystem: Environmental > Aquatic > Freshwater > Lake > Sediment | place: USA: Wyoming | collected... | reverse complement strand
AGGGCATTCTGAACCTTAAGGTCACGCCCAAGATCGGTCCCGGCATTGCCGCCCTCGGCGTCGCCGATGAGGACCTCCTCGTCGTCACCGTATCGGGCAAGGTCATCCGCATCCAGACGAATCAGGTCCGGGCGACGGGGCGGGCGACACAGGGCGTCCGGCTCATCAATCTCGACGCTAAAGACCGGGTCTCATCCGTGGCCAAGGCCCGCGAAGAAAGCGAATAAGCGATCCACATGCCGGATTCGTGAAAATGCAACAAATCTTTATTGGGCATTTGCGCTGATTTTTCGGAGCTATAATCACGGTCGTGGGGACTTAACTCCTTGATTTTAAAATAAATCAGAGAATTCGCTTGACAACAGCGGATTCTTGTGAAAATATATTTCTGCCTTCAAATAGGGGTTACGCCTTGAACTAGAACGAAGTGTCTTCTTATTGGGTCAGGAGAGAAGGAATAGGGGCTTTAAGAGTTTTTCATTTCCGGCCTCGAATTCTGTCCGTTTTTCATTATATCGCGATAAAGAGGGGCTAAGATGTCCTATCGCCGTCTTTTTGAATGTGTATTTTTCTCTGTTTTACTAACCGTTTTAGCCTGGAGTCTGTCGGGCTCGATTTCGCAGAACACTGAGAAATCGACTCTCCAGGCGACCGCCCTGGTTGCCGGCCGCAATGTCAATATGGTTTCGGCTCTATGACAAAAACGAGCTTTTCTACTAAGAATAAAGCATCGTTATTCCAAAAGATACTCCTTCTAAAATTTACGAATACAAGGGAGGTCGGGACTATTGGATAGGGGAGAGTTCTTTTTCCTCGTTTCCGAGTTTTGCCGAAGATGCGCCTCAAATTTCCGTTTAAAAATATACTTTATTAGAAAATTATTGCTAGAGCGGTTTTCCGGTCGTTACTGATAATAAAGGAGAAGGTAAATGAAAGGGAAGGGATTTTTTTTCTGGGTTTTGGCGACCGTTTTTCTTCTGATCTTCATTAACATCGCGACAAAATCAGGGATTTCCGTTGAATCTCAAAACCAGGGTGCCGGTCTGGTGGCTGGCCGAAACGTAAACATGGTTTCGGGCAAGAACTCCATCACGGGCGATCCCTATTTGCAGAGGCAGAACGAACCTTCGATCGCCGTGTCGACCGTCAATCGCGCAAATCTTCTTGCCGGAGCAAATGACTACCGCACGGTGGATATGCCCGGTCTGCTCACAGACAAAGTGCCTGGCGACGCCTGGCTGGGAGTCTTCAAATCCCGAGACGGAGGAGAATCCTGGACGAGCGGGCTTCTGCCGGGATACCCCCAAAGCGGGAACACGTCGTCTCCCCTCTTTGGATTCGATGCGGCCGCCGACCCGACCGTCCGGGCCGGTGTCGACGGTCTTTTCTTCTACAGCGGAATCGCATTCCAAAGGATCGATTTGGGGAGCAGCGTTGTTTTCGTCGCCCGGTACAAAGATTTTAACGACGTTGAAACCGGGGACTCCATCCGATATCTGGACACGAAGATTATCGACAGGGGAAATACCGGGCAGTTCACGGACAAGCCGTGGATAGGCGTAGATATTCCCAGAAACGGCCACAGCAACGTCTACCTCCTCTACAGCATCTTTTTAGGCGAATTGGACAAGAACATTCACAGCAAAATTATGTTCGCCAGATCGACCAACTCCGGCGATACGTGGGAAATGCCGATTAAATTGAGCGAAGGCCAGCAGAAAAACCAGGGGACGATCATGGCGATCGATCCCAATGACGGGACGATCTACGTCGCCTGGAGAAGGTTTGCCTCGGTCAATGTGCCCGACGCCATTCTTATCGCCCGGTCCACGGATTTCGGCCAAACGTTCACTAAAGCCGTTGAGGTGGCGACGATTAGCCGGCCTTTCGATCAGCCGACAATGGGCACGATGCTGGGGCCTGCCCAATTCCGGACAGACGCGTTTCCGGCACTGGCTGTTGATAGCGACGGCCGGGTCTATGTGGCCTGGACTCAAAGGGATGTCGACAGCGCAAACATGAACGATGCCAGAATCATCATTACCTCTAAAGGGAAGGGAGAGTGGGGACAGGCCTGGGCTGCCGCTCAGCCCGTGGAAACCCTCACTGGTATTCGCGGTCACCAGTTTATGCCCTCCATGACGTTTGGGGCGGGAAAGCTGTTACTGGCCTGGTATGACACAAGATATTCCGCTCGCTATTATGATGAATATGGCAATCCTCGCAGCAACGGCTGCAGCCCCGGTTTATATATCACCGATGATGCGAGCACCTGTGAATACCGGGAGACAGTCGATGTCCGGGCTACCCAGGCCATGCCGGGAAGCCCTCTTACCTTTGATCCATCCACCCAGGTTTCCCGCTATCTCTGGGTGTTGGAACAAAGGGGGTCTGATTTCAAGCTCAGGCAAGCCCAGTATAATCCCGCCGACTACCAGCTTTACGCGGGTGGTCTCTGGCCGTTTCACGCCGATTATCTCGATATCGCGCCCTCCCCTGCCTTTGTCCGAGAAGGCAGCGCCTGGCGCTTCAATCAAGCCGGAGATCCGTTTCTTTTCTACGTGACCTGGACCGACAACCGGGACGTCCGGCCTCCATCGGACAACATCTGGGTCACCTATACACCCCCTGAATCCGGCACATGCATCGGAGTAAACACCGGGATGCGCAATCAGAACATCTATTGTTCCAAGCTGACCCGGGGAATTGAGGTCGGAACGCCGGTCAATAATAAATCCTGCGGGCCTGCGCTCCGCTCGTTTATCGTCTATGTGAACAACACGACCGAAGAGACGAGAGATTTCAACTTGACGATCGTCAATCCGTCACAAACTGGAAACCCCTCATTCTCGGCCGAGTCATCTGTGTCTTCGCTCTCGGTCTCCAGCCCGCCTCATTCGACGATTTCCCGGACCGTGTTCGTTCAATCCTCCGTGCCCTGGAGCGGGATGGTCCAAGTTTCCGAGGTCGGAGGCGATTTCGTAGGATATGTGCCATTGAATCTCATCAGCGGCGGCGATGCGAGCGCCGAAAACCACTTGCCGATGATCATCAACCAGGAGACCATTGATTGGACACATCTGCCCGCTCCAGACAAGCCCATCCTTAATCCCAACATCATTAACCCCAACATCATTAACCCCAACATTATTAATCCCAATATCATCAATCCCAACATCATCAACCCCAATATCATCAACCCCAATATCATCAATCCCAACATCATTAACCCCAATATCATCAACCCCAACATTATTAATCCTAATATCATTAACCCCAACATCATCAACCCCAATATCATCAATACTCCTGTCACGAACCTGAGTGGTTCCGTGGTCATCGATAAAACGTGGACCATTAAAAACACGGGCAGCACGGTCACGGCCTATACCTTCAAGAACATCGTCGGGGAATCTCTCCCGGGCGACGTCTATATTTTTACCCAACTCCTCATCTTCAAAGTTCACCGCACTCCCGCCGCGGACGGCTGCGTCCTAAAAGACGAAATCCATCATGAGCTTCTCGTCAATATCACACCGCCCAACCTGTTGCCGAAAACCCCCGATATTAAAAAGATTACAGACCCTGATGTGACCAACGACGCGATTTGGAACGCTACGTTTTCGCTCGGGCCGGCTGAAGAAGCCCTTGTCGTTCTGCGGATCATCGCCACCAACGTACAAAGGACCAACACCAAGACACAAAAATTGCAGACGGCAACGGCCTTTGACCCAGCCGCCTACGCCAATAATGTCCGTGCCGTTGTCATTTCTCAGGCGCCGGATCCCAACGGCAACCGCCAGGTGGCGATGAATCTCCAAATCCTGCCCGATCTCTTGCCCGATGGAATTGTCGGAGTCAATTACAGCGCTTTTTTAAGAGCTATCGGCGGAACTCTGCCATACAATTGGGGTCTGGTGACCGGACTTCCTTCCGGACTGACCCTGAACTCGACCACAGGAGAGATCTCTGGAAAGCCAGAGGCAGCCGGAAATTTCACTTTCACGGTCCAGGTCACAGACAATTCTGACCCCCAGCAATCCGATAAGCAGCAATTTCTGATTCACATCGAAGAGCCCTTGACGATCGTGACCCCGTCGCCGCTGACTCCCGAGGGAACCAAATTTCAAAATTATGGCCCGCTCGTTTTCCAAGCCGTGCGAGGGACCCTGCCTTATAGCTGGAGCTGGACAGGAGCTCCGGCCGGTTTGATTCTCGATTCCGACGGAACGCTGCACGGCATTCCATCGCCTGAGCACGCGGGGAAATGCTTTTTCACTGTTACAGTCACCGACGCGCCGGGTCCAAAACAGCAACAGGCATCCAAGCTCTTTGAACTTTGTATAAAGAAACCTCTTAATCCGGATATTGCGACGGTTCCCTCGCCTATCCCCGAGGCCTATCTCGGCTCCCCGTATAGCGGCGCTATTTTCAGCGCCATCTATGCAGAGGGGACTCCTTTCTGGGAAACGTCATGGAGGAAGCCCGACGGGACCCCTGGGGGATTGCAGCCCCCTGGGCTGAGTGCGCCAACTGACATAGAAGCCTTAAACGTCAGGCTTGCCGGCACTCCTCTGTACGATCCAAATGCCCCCAATCCGGACTATCCCAACATTTACAGACTGAACGTTAAGTGGACAGATGATCCAACCGGGTGTGAAGGGCCTCGAACTTTTTCCAAGCAATATGACATCAAGATCAATCCCCGAAAGGAGGAATGGGCCTCCTTTTACGGAGGGACCGAGGACGACCAGGCCAAAGCTCTCGTCGTCGACTCCACGGGATCCGTCTACGTGACAGGGTACGTGACGAACCCGACGACGGGGAAAGATTTCTACACGATCAAATACAACAAGTCAGGCCAGGTGCTCGCCGCCGCCGCTTACAAAGGTCCCCTTGAGGATCAGGCCACGGCCATTGCCGTTCGAGGTTCTTATGTCTATGTCACCGGCTTTAGCACGGGAAGCACGACAGGAGCCGATTATTTCACGATCAAGTACGATACATCCCTGAACAAAATCTGGGAAGCGCGGTACGATGGACCCGCCCATCTTGGCGATTTTCCCTCGGCTCTGGCTGTGGATTCGCTGGGCAATGTCTATGTCACGGGCTTCAGCTATCGCGGCCAACAGCTCAAACACGCCGATTATGAGACGATCAAATATGACAGCGCGGGGAAAATGGTCTGGGAGGCCGCGTATGACGACCGCAGGAACGGCATGGACCAGGCCACGGCGATTGCCCTTCTGGAACAGGGCAACACTGTGTATGTCTACGTCACGGGAAAAAGCCAGGACAGCAAGATCAAAGACGTCTCCCTGTTGAATTATGATTATTACACCGTGAAATACAGCAGCTTGGGAAAAATGCTCTATGAAGCCAGGACCGACGGGCCCGTCAATGGTGATGATGAGGCGACGTCCCTGATCGTAGATTCCTCGGGCAATGCATATGTCACAGGGAGGAGCAAGGGGCTGGCCGGAAACTTAGACATATTCACGGTCAAGTACAATAGCTCTCTGATCATGCAAGGGCAAGGCATCCGCTACGACGGCGGAAACGGAGATGACGAAGGCGCGGCGATCGCCTTTGGCCCGGCCGGTACCGTTTATGTGACCGGATCGAGCCGCGGAAACAGCACGGGCGTTGACATCTACACCGCAAAGTACGACAACGCTATGAACAAGCTTTTCGACGTCCGCTACGATGGAAGATACGGAGATGACAAGGCTTTTGCCCTTGCTGTCGATGAGGCAGGAAACGCTTATGTGGCAGGTTTCACGACAAGAGGGGCAGGGAACACCGGGAACACCGACGCTTTGACTTTAGTGTACGATACGTCTCTAAATCTGAGCTGGCTTGCGCGGTATGACAGCGCGGGCAAAGACGACCAGTTTGCCGCGCTGGCCCTTTATAAGGATTCGACAACATGGAAGATCTACCTCACAGGTTTTAAGACGGGAATCGGAACGCTCAAAGATTTCGTCACAGTGAGGTATTAGCCGGACGCTCTGAAAGCGAGCCTTGACAGAATCCGGTCGCCGGGACGAGCCGCCCGTTGCGGGTGATGTCTTCCGATCCGGCTCCATTCATCGAGAGGATCTCTTTCTCGGGCTCTTCGAATGCCCCTCCGACGAGCTTTATCGCAAGAAGGCTCTATGACGAAAAGTGGGAAGAAGAGAGGACAACAGCTAAGGGGAAGATCGCCAGGAGGACCTTTCTCACGTAGATATGGACATTCCGCAAGCCCAAGCTAATTCGCTTAATCATCTTGATTTTTGCATGAATTCCCTCTGTATAAGCGTTCGTTGTACGATGATCAAAATAATTTAAAATATACGGACCCCAACGCTTCAATGTACGCCCGCATTACGCCATCGCCGCGCCCTCCGAAAGCATCGTTATCGCCACCAGATCGCTGAGCCTTTTCTGCGCTGTTTTTTTACATCTAGGCCTGTAAAAGCTTCTCAGGGCTTCTTTCATCCAATAAAAATCCTTTAACGACGGATACTTCCGGCATGCTCACTCGGATCCCCGCATTTTCCAGAAGTCGTGTGAAATCCACGCTCGTGAACTGCGGTCCTTAGTCCGTGTTGAAAATCTCCGGCTTCGAGATCCGGAGCGCTTTCCGCAGCGCCTCCAGACAGAACCCCGTGTCCAGCGTGATCGAAAGCTCCCAGGAGACCACATACCGGCTGTACCAGTCCATGATAGCTGGGAGATAAACGAATCCATGGGTGAGACGGACATAAGTTATATCGGTCGCTCACGCTTGATCCGGGCGCTCAACCGCAACTCCTTTCAAAAGATAGGGATAGACCTTATGATCAGGGCCATTGGCCGCTTCAAATGCCACTTTGGCCTTGAAAGCCGCGTCGTACATCTTCCTCATACTCGAGATCATACCATACCTCCTTATGAAGATATGGCAGGCTCAAAAATCCACTTTAGGCACCTGTCCAGTTTTTGGGGAGTAGCTCATCCTGCACCGGGAACCGTCGCCGCGGGCGTTGAAGCGGGTGCGCAGCCGGGTTCGGGAGTTGACTGATCGGCGATGGAATCGGGTGAAAGACGTCCGAGTCCTTACCGGGAATCTGAATCCGGTTCTGCGCGGATGGGGTAACTACTATCGCACGGGCAATGCGGCGCACAAGTTTAATCAAGTGGATTCGTACGTCTGGAGGCGGCTGCAACGATTCATGGTTAAGCGCAAAGGTCGACATCTCCGGCCGGGCGAAGCCGCCGCATGGACACAAGACTTTTTCGTCGGTCTGAGGCTCCATCGCCTGCGTGGAACCGTCCGATACACGGAGGCGGCGTAATGCCACAATATAAAAGGCCACCGGGAAGCCGTGTGCGAGAAAATCGCATGCACGGTTTGAACCGGGGTCTCTGCTACGTTCTGTTGCGGCCCGTGCGCCGGAAGGATTAGGATCTACCAATGAGACGTCATGATGCGGCCTTTAAGGCTAAGGTGGCTTTTGTTCGCCATCCCAATCATCTTATCCATGAGTGGAATATATTCAGAAGGTAATAAGCCATTCTCTTCAAGGATTAAAAAGACTTCCCTCAGGAAAAAAGGCACCTAAAATAAATCAGAGGTTTTTGAGGCGCTGTCGGGCTTCTGCGGCGAGGGGGTCGCCTTCGTCTTTCTCCTTGATTTTGAGGAACGTTTGATAGCTTTCCGCGGCGTTCGGGCTTTTCAGTCCTTCCTGGACCCGGCCGAGATAGTAATAGACCTGCGGAAAATATCTGTAGGAAGGGATGTCGTTTGAAAACACTGAAGCTGCTTCGCCTCGCCGCTTCATGCAAATATCCAGTTCTGAATGGGCTTCGGTGAAATACTTGGACTCGAGATAAGCTTCCGCTAAAAACAGTCGGCCGAGCCACGTATCGACGAATTTCTGTGCTTCCGTATAGGCACTGATCGCTTCGTTCGCCCGGCCTTTTTTCCTGGCGATCCGGCCCTCGATGATTTTAGCGTAAGCCCGCGGCTCCGGCTCCAGGCGTGCTCCAAGTTCCTTGACCAGCCCGCGCACTTTGTCTTCTATCCCCGCTTGAATATAAATCTCGGCGGCGGGAAACGCGATATTGACTTCCCGTATCAAGGCTATCGCCCGGTCGGCCGCTTCCACAGCTTTTGATTTTTGCCCCTGGCCGAGTCTGGCCTGGCCGAGCATGATCCATTTTTCCGCGGCCATGTCGGGTTTGTTATTCTTCAGGTCGGCCTCGAGGCCGTTTTCGAGGACCTTGACCGCAGCGGAAAACTGGCCTTCGTAAAGGGCGATATCGGCCAGGCCGATGGCCGCGAACGAAGCTCCCAAAGAGCTGAGGGTCTCGAGCTTTTGATACCAAGCCTCTGCTTCGTCGCTCCGTCCCTGGCCGATCTCCGAGAGAGCGGCGCAGACGTAGGCTTTCTCGAATTTCGGATTCAATTCGAGGGTCTTTTTGACCTGTTCAAGAGCCATGGCAAAGTCGCCCGCGCCGGTCGCGTACCAGGCCAGGTTGCCCTGTCCGTTGATGTTTTTAGGATAGATTTTAACGTAATGAAGCCCCTCTTCAACGGCTTTGGCCATGTCCCGGGCGATATAGTAGGCATAGGCCAGGTTGTTGTGACCGGCCGAATCTCCGGGAAATCGCCCGACCAGAGCGCTGAATTCTTCGATGGCTTTCTGATAGTTCTTGGTCATCAGGTACCAGATTCCGCGGGTCCTGAATTTTTCGCGGTCGTTCATGCTGTCGAGCCGGGCCAAGGCCAATTGTTGATATTCCGCGGCTTTTTTCAGCTCCCCCGCGTTCTGAAAGGCCACGGCCAATCCGGAGTAGGCCCGGCCGAAGTTCGGATCCTCCTTGACGGCCCGCTGGTACTCCTCGATGGCCTCCGGCCGCTTTCCCTGTTTGATCAATTCCTGGGCGTGGGCATAAGAGTTCATGGCTTCAAGCGACGACGTCGTGAACGTTTCGACGGAAAGCTGGCCGGCCCCTTCGTAGCCTTTGCCGCCGAGCTCTTTACAGAGCGGCAGGGACAGGGCCGCAGCGGCATTCATCACATCGGCTTTTTTGGAAACCTTTTTTTCCTTCTCGGTGATCACCGCGGAACTCAGCGGATCGACGGCTTTGACTTTGACCCTATAGTCACCCGACCGTCCGTTTTCGATCGACCCTTCGACGAGGACCGGGATGCCTTCACTGCGGCAGACGAGCTGGCCGAGCGCCGCGTCGAGCTTCCCCCCGGAGTTCGGGTCGAGCTGGCCGGCCTTTTTCCGGGCGTCTTCGCGTTTATATATGTTGATGAACGAGGCGTCTTCCAGACCCAGGATCAGCGCCTGTTCCACGGCGCCGTTGAAGACGGTCTCGCCGGTGCGGTTATCGAAGTCCGCGACGAGAACTGAGACCGGTTCCGGAGCGGGCTTTGCCGACGGCCCTCTCGGTTGAAAAACGAAACGCCAGAGGGCTAGAAATACGACGAGCACGGCCAGAGCGGCGGCCGCAATCGCCTGCCATTTCCGGGGGAAGATCCAGCCCCGGACAGAGACCTCGTCCCGGACCTTCTCCAGATCGGCCGTGAATTCGGCGGCATTCGCGTAACGGTCAGCCGGATTTTTGGCCAGGCATTTTTTGATAATATGATGAACGGCAGGGTTGATGTTCTTCGGCTTGATGGCGAAAAAGGGGACGGGATCTTTGAGAACCGCGGTCAGCGTCTCGACGGGAGTGGGCTTGATGAAAGGATGTTTGCCCGCGAGCAGCTCATAGAGGATGACGCCGAGAGAGAAGATATCGCTCCGGCCGTCGACCTGGATGCCTTTGGCCTGCTCGGGCGACATGTAGTCGATCGTCCCCAGGATCGCGCCCTCCTGGGTCATCGCCGTCTGGGTCAAGGTGACCGAAACCGATTCCGGTGCAGGCAGGATGCGCTTGGCGATACCGAAGTCCATGACTTTCGCGTGGCCTTGGGGCGTGCACATGATGTTGGCCGGCTTGAGATCGCGGTGGACGATGCCCTTGGCGTGGGCGACCTCGAGCGCTTCGGCGACTTCGAGGCTGATCTGGAGGGCATGCCGGGGAGGGAGGGCTTTTTCCTCCATCCTTTGTCCGAGATTCCGGCCTTCGACGTATTCCATGACGATATACGTCCGGCCATCGCTTTCGCCGGTCTCATAGATTTTGCAGATGAACGGATGGTCGAGCGCCGCAGCGGCTTTGGCCTCGCGGAGGAAGCGTTCCTTGGCCGGGGTGTCGGATTGGATATTCTCCGGGAGGAATTTGATCGCCACATCGCGGTCGAGGACCGAATCATGGGCCAGCCAGACTTCGCCCATTCCCCCTTTCCCAAGAGGGCGGACAAGTTCGTAGTGAGTTACGCGCTCTCCGGGCTGAAGCACTTTTACCCGTTTTTTCCATGAGTTATATAACAGAGAACAGGGGAGGGTGTCAAATTGAAGGCTTTAGCAATTCTTTTTCCAGTGCCGAGTGAAGATCGCATATTTGGAAATTCTTCCGGTGTTAAGCCAATTTCGCATTTGAAAATGATATGCGGTCAGGGCTTTTTTCGCTTGACAGGGGAGGCGGCGAAAACTAAAATGAGCACACCTTTGAACGTGGAGGGATAAATGATCCGGACACTCCCCGAGCTTTTTCTCAATAGCCTTAAAAGTTTCCCCAAAGCCGATTTCATGCTCGTCAAGAAAGAGGGGCGCTATACCCCGATCTCGATGGATGAATTCGGCACAAAAACCAAGCATTTGAGCCTGGGCTTAAACGATTTGGGCCTGGCCAAAGGGGATAAGCTCATCATTCTTTCCGAAAACAGGCCGGAATGGGTGATGACGGATTTCGCCTGCCTTTGTCAAGGAGGCATCACGGTCCCCATCTACACGACACTCGTTACCGAGCAGGTGAAATACATCATCAACGACTCGGACGCCAAATTCGTCGTCTTTTCTAATATGGAACAATGGGCGAAAATCGAAGCCGTAAAGAGGGACCTGCCCCAGGTCCGGCATTTCATATCTTTGGCTCCCGAGGCACCGAAAGGCTGCTTGACGCTTGACCAGGTCATCGAGCGCGGGGCCAAAGTCAGTAAAGCCCAGCCCGGGCTTTTTGAACGGACCGCCGGCGCGATAAAGCCCGACGATGAAGCTTCAATCGTCTACACGTCGGGGACAACGGGCGTCCCCAAAGGCGTCATCCTCCTCCACAGCAATTTCATCAGCAATGTTTTGACCGCCGCCGAGCTTCTTGAATTTTCCGATAAGGATACGGTCCTTTCCTTCTGCCCCCTCTCCCACGTCATGGAGCGGATGGTCACCTTCGCCTATATATACCGGGGGTGCACCATCGGCTATGCGGAAAGCCTAGAAACCGTGCCTCAGAACCTCCTTGAAATCAGGCCGCACATCATGGTTAGCGTGCCGCGGGTTTTTGAGAAGATCTACGCCAAGGTCATGGACAACGTCCTCAAAAGCTCGGCCTTGAAGCGGAAAATTTTCTTCTGGGCAGTGAAAGTCG
>Ga0315289_10013352_pt1 | contig 11512 bp, 11 predicted proteins | sample YL17G11_40_MG_FD_203452 | JGI IMG/M metagenome (GOLD analysis project Ga0315289, IMG submission 203452) | Sediment microbial communities from Yellowstone Lake, YNP, Wyoming, USA - YL17G11_40 | ecosystem: Environmental > Aquatic > Freshwater > Lake > Sediment | place: USA: Wyoming | collected... | reverse complement strand
ACAAACCACCATAACTGTACTATTGCCCTTTTGAGCGTGACGCATGTTCAAGCATCTTGCCGCTCAAAACCACAGCCCACACCGAACCTGCAAAAGCTGAAACAGCTTCAGGAACCGCCACGCCAGAAACATATCGAACCAAAACCAGCAAAATCCAAGGTGCCGCCGCAGCAACAGCCGTCGACAACGTGAAAACAGCCATCCGCATTTGACGCATTAGCCAAAAAGCTCCAACAATAAACAGCATGGATACTGGCAAAAACACAAAAAACGCCACAGAAACAAAAAAATGCACATACCCAAAACTTTCAGAAAAAACTCCAATAGCCACAAGCGCCAAACTAGTCAAAACCAAAAAGAAAGCACCCAATCGACCCCCAATCTTCACACCTAAAAAAGCGAACAGTCCTGTTGCGAATATGAAACACAAACCTCCGCTGATTATTAAGCCCCAATTGAAGAGCACTGCAGTAATGCCTGGCACAACACCCAAATCACTCAAAGCATTGTCTAACCAACTAAACTGAGGATAAGACATGACTGCCAGAAAAATTAGTGCAAACGCGAAAAAGGGTGCGAGGACGCCGCAGATTCCTGATATCCTGAGCCACATGACGTTTTTCAACGTGGGCAAACCATTTCACCCTTGAAAAAGAATGTTATGATTATCTTATGCTTAAGAGTTTGCATCTTCGGGAACGAATCTTCTAAGCCTTTGCAGCGAGTACATTTTTTCTTTATCTCCGATTTTTGCTGCTTGCACGGTTTGCCTGAGCACTTGAATGGACTCATCCATGGCTTTACGGTTAACCGGGTAAGGAACACCGTCTTTGCCTCCATAAGCGAAGGAGTATTTTACAGGGTCGTTCCAGCTTGGTTTTTCACCGTAGATAAGTTCTGCTACGAGTGCTAAGCCTCTTACGGTAGCTGGTCCTATGCCCTTTATGCTCAAGAGTTGTTCGTAGTTTGCGGGTTGGGTTTCGTAGGCTTGTTTTAGGGCTTTCCAGTTTATGTTTGTGGGCATAGTGAGTGTGAGGAGCGTTTGTTGTTGTGGGAGCCATTGCTGGAGCGTTTTCTGGTTTAGGGGTCTTGTGGCTTCAATTAGGTGTTGGAGTTTGTGGGTGGGTTCTTTGGCTATGTCTACCGAGGCTTTGCGGGTGCCTTCGCTGGTTTTAGCGGTCATGTTCAGTGCGTGTGGGCGTTTTATGCCGACTATGGCGTTGTGGGGTTCTATGACGAAGTTGGTGGTGGTATCTGATAGCCAGTGGTAGCGTCTGGCTGTGTGGTCTTGGGGGCTCATGCCTTGTTGGATGACTGCCCACTTTTTGTTTTCAGATATGATGAACGCATGGTGGTAGAGTTGGTAGCCTGCTTGGATGGCGGTATTGTCAATTTTGGCTGTCATGCGACTGGTGTAGACTAGGCTTTGGGTGTGGTTTTCTGTGAAACCGAATTTTTCGCTGTTCTGTGCGATTTCCGCAGGTGTTTGTTTCGAGGTTCTGCCTTTTCCGCCGCAGACGGCTATGCCGTGTTCTTCCGGTGTAAGTGCTTGTTTCAAAATGGCTGTGAGGACTGTTGTGACGCCTGAGCTGTGCCAGTCATAGCCCAAGACGCAGCCGAACGCTTGAAACCAGTAGGGATCTGATATGCGTGTTAGAAAGGTGCCGGTGCCGTATTCGTTGATTATGATGGTGGTTATTTCTTTGGCAAGTTTGCGCATGCGGCTGGTTAGCCATGCGGGTGCTTTGCCGCCGTGTAGGGGTAAGTTGGCGATGCCTGTTCTGTACATTTGCGGTTCAATAGTGACGTTGGGTGCTGTGTTATTTTTCTGTTTTGCTTCTGTTGTGTGTACAGTGACTATATCCCCTCTATAAATAGAGTGAACTTTAGTGAGAAGTCGTGTTTCAGCATTTGCGTGTTTAGTCTTAGTATCTCTGAAGGGCCTACCTCTGTCCTTTAGACTCCCTTGTGCAGGTCTATAACATTTCTAGTTCGATAAGACTTTGCACGTACGTTTCAGAGGCAGCAATTTTATTTGAACCTCAAAATTCAAAGAATTCATTAACTGCCGCGATCTTTTCGCTTTTGAACGCGGTGGGCAGGTCCATGCGAGGGGCTGTTACGAGTTACACCACGTATCCAAGGCGTTTCGCCGTTTGATCAACCTCTCGCTGCTGTCCAAGGCTCATCTGCGCGACTATGGGCGAAACAAACTTCTCTTCTTTCTGAGTGTGTGCTGCCAGTTCTTGGATCAATTGTAACAGGATGCCTCTCTTCTCTTCAGCATCCGCGGCGTGCACGGTCTTCCCGTATTTTTCCATTATGGATCGATGCTCAACCAGAAGCTTATCCACCAATGTTGTGGCAGTCTTTCCCATCTTTCTCATCGCTGGAAATAGAGCGGCTTCCTCAACGGCGAAGTGCAGCGTTATTCCATGTTTAAAAGCTTCAAGGAAGTCTCTCTGCAGGTCCGAGTTTACCGCCACAGGTCCAGCCGTGCGCTTCTGAAGGAAATCTATCAAAGCGCTTTCAAGAAGATTCACTTTCGTAAAAATCTCCAAATGCTCCCTATGCAACGAATCCCAAGTGCCCAAACTGGTTTCCTCTATGGGCAATTCGTTGCGGCGGTTATAAAATCTTTAAGAAATTCAAATTCAGACTGTTACTCAGCTATATTTGGAACACTACTTTCCACGACAAAACTGCCTTTTGATTAATAAGCACTTCTCGACAAGGTAAAACCCTTAAATAACTTCAATCCCGTACTTCATACCGACAGCAAAATGACCCCTCTAGCAACAAGCATATGCCTTTTTAACACGCTAACACGCCAAAAAGAAAAGTTCACCCCCATAGACGAATGCCAAGTGCGCATGTACACGTGCGGACCCACTGTGTACGATTATGCGCACATCGGAAACTTCCGCGCCTTCCTGTTCGAAGACCTGCTCAAACGGTGGCTAGAGTATCGCGGCTTCACAGTTACACACGTAATGAACCTCACGGACGTAGATGACAAAACCATAAAAGGCAGCCAAAAACAGCAAACCCCACTCAGGCAATACACGGAATATTACGCTAAAGCCTTTTTCGAAGATGCTACCGCACTAAACATCAAACCCGCAAGCCACTATCCACGAGCCACAGAACACATCCCCGAAATGGTCACCCTGATAAAAACGCTAATCAGCAAAGGCTACGCCTACAAAGGCGAAGACGACTCAACCTACTACGCCATAAGCAAATTCAAAAATTACGGCCAACTGTCAAAAATCAAAATAAGAAACCTCAAAACAGGCGCTCGAGTCAAAGTTGACGAATATGCTAAAGAAGAAGCACAGGACTTCGCCCTCTGGAAAGCTTGGACAACCGAAGACGGCGATGTCTGCTGGGAAACCGAACTTGGCAAAGGACGACCTGGTTGGCACATCGAGTGCTCCGCCATGTCCATGAAGTACCTCGGCGAGACTTTCGACATTCACTGCGGCGGAGTTGACAACATGTTTCCCCATCACGAAAACGAAATCGCCCAAAGCGAAGCCGCAACGGGCAAAAGGTTCGTAAACTACTGGCTTCATAATGAGCATCTGCTTGTTGAAGGAAAACGCATGGCCAAACGCTATGGCAACTTTTACACTCTGCGCGATTTGCTCAAAATGGGCCACGACCCAAAAGCAATACGTTATTTGCTGCTGTCTACGCATTATAGGCAACAGTTCAACTTCACTTTTGAGGGCTTAGAAGCGGCCAAAGGCGCCATCGACCGATTAACAAACCTGATGCGCAGACTCCTAGATGCCGATGGGAAAAGCAGCAAGGAAAAAATCGATCAGTTGATAGCCAAAGTGCAAACGGGTTTCGGCGAGGCCATGGACGACGATTTAAACATAAGCGTAGCTTTAGCCGCACTGTTCGACTTCGTCAGAGAAATCAACAATCTTCTTGATGCTAATGCGTTGAGCAAAAAGGAAGCGAAAGAAGTCTACACGCTGATGGCGGGCTTTGACAAAGTCCTCGGTGTAATCGGCGAAGTCAAAAGAGAAGAAACGCTGCCCAAAGAAGCCGCGGAACTCATCAGTCAACGCGAAGAAGCCCGGAAAGCCAAAGACTGGAAAGCCGCTGACGCCATAAGACAACAGCTGAAGGCTATGGGCATAGTTATTGAGGACACGGCACAAGGCGTAAGATGGAAAATCGAGAAAGCTTAGCCTAAAGCGCTTTTCCCATAAAAGTTCCAGTCATCTGTTGCATACTTTTCTCTGCACAGTTTATTGGCGAGTTCCAGCTCGAAAGTTGTTAATTCACCATCAGTTATTTGGATGCCAAACGCGTTCTTGAAGCCTTCAAACAAGACGTTGCTTACTGTTTCCACTGAAACAGCGTGCCCAAGCTCCGCTTTTACTGAAGTGTGAGCGTTTTTTGCGACGTTTACGACTTCAGTGCAGGTTTTTGCCCAAGGAACGCGCAGCAGCGTGAACATTCTTTCCAAATCCAGATTCAGAAGCACAGTGCCATGTTGTAGGACGATGCCGCTTTTGTGCGCTTGGGCGCTGCCCGAAATTTTCTTTCCGTTAACAGTTAGGTTGGGGCATTTTTTCGCATCGCCTAGATTGAAATCTGCTGGTATGCCCAGAAGTCTCAGGGCGTCAGCTATTCCTGCGTACACTTTAGCGTAAACAGCAGTTATGTCAGTAACACCTAAATCCTCTGTTTTGGCGATTATGCCGTAGGTGACTTCGTCGTCTGCATCATGGTAAACTGTGCCGCCGCCGCTCATGCGCCTAACTACGTCAACGCCAAGCTTCCGGCAATTGTCCAAGTAAACTTCGTTTTCGGCTTTCTGGAATTTCCCGATGGATACGGCGGATGGTCTCCAACGGTAAAGCCTCACCGTGTTCGGAACGCGTTCAGCTATTCTGGCTTGCAGGATTGCCTCGTCTAATGCCATGTTCATGAACGCGTTGTAGGTAGCAAGTTTCAGGAAACGCCACGTACTCATTGTGCTCAACTGTTGTGAGGAAAATTCAAATTATCACTTAAATAATTTGTGCGAGTAAACCGTTTAAGCGAGACTCAAGCGACCAAGGCTAATGCGAAAAGGAGCGCTTTGGCTTTTAGTCGTATCTTTTTAGTCGTATCATTTTTCTGAAGTGTTTCAGGTCTTGGGAAACACATTTCAGGAGGCGCAGTTCCTCCATTGTTTTTTCGAATTTCGCCATTTCTTCGTGGACTTTTCGGTGCAGCATTTTCTCTTTGCTCATGCTTTTCAGCCTTTGAGTGTAATTATGTGTTGGAGGGCATTGTCATTGTTTGTTGGTTGTCCAATCGGCCAATCCGTCATCGAGGAGAAAGGAGAAGGCTTCGAAAACGGAAAAAGTTTGTTGGCTTATTTGGCGCAGCCTTCAACCTCAATAGCCCTCCGTATCACATCACAAGACTTAAGATACTATACGCTTATAAAAGCATTATGCATTACAACTAAACTACAAATACACGCGCTTAACCTATAGCTAAAACGCCTTCCAAAATCTTCTTCTCAGGAATCTCTAACTGCTTAGACAACCAAATCTTAAGAAGCACCGTTAACTTGGGAAGTTCGCCGCTATACGTTATAATCTGATTACTCTTAAGCGCGTCAGCCTGAAAAGTCTTCTCCGCCTCTTTATACATGAAAGACAACGTCTGAGCCTGAAAAGCCAAGGTCTGAAAATCCTCCCACTGTTTACACCTCAAAATCACAGGCGGACCATGCATCACGTCAGCCTGAACGACCTCAGTCTTTGGCTCTTTAATCACAAGCGGAGCTTCACGAGGCGACGCGGACAAGTAATTTATCAAACTGCTTATCTCATTTTGCAAGCCAGTTATTCTTTCCTCCACTTTATCCACCTTGCCGCTTAACTCGCCAGTTTCGCCCAGCTGCTCCGTAACCGTGCCCAACTCGTTAATCAGCCGATCCAAATCCTTCTCATGCTCTTTGAGAACATTGACTATGAAGTCTAAAGCTTCTAACGCTTCATCTTTGGACTGTGGTTTCCTTGACATTCATCTATCACTGTCTTCCAGCTTATTCAGTATAAGCCAATGTAAATAAACGTAGCGAATCCTCAAAACATATCCGTGTGAAGACATAACCATCCTTATTCGGAATATGCACAACGCTTCTACTACAACGTCGGAAGCAATTTAATAACAGCAAGTTACGTTAAGTTACAGTTTGTTGCGAGCTGTGCTCTTGCGGGCTAAACTGGCGTGTGATTTTTCGTCTATACCCCCCTTATATATAGATTGAATTTCAGCGTAGAACTGCTGTTTCACTTCTAAAAGGCTCAGGTGATACTCGTACTCTACAGGCAAACGTAAAATACGCAGCAGAGCGTTAGTCAAGAAAAATTGAGTAAAAACTGGCGCTACAGGTTTATTGCGTCAAGAAACTTTTACAAGAACCCTTTAATCATAGAAACAGGCATATTACTTGTAATGACCAGTATGAATAAACGTGTAGCTCTACTGCTCATTGCCATGTTAGCAGTGTCAAGCCTAATAGTGGTTAAAACTGCGCCAGCATCAGCCTCCATATCCAAGCCGTCTGTCCCAGAATTCACAGCAAAGTTTGTTGACCGTTCCTACGATGTACCCACAACTTCTTCAATAGACCCATACACAGGGCAGACTGTAACTCATCCAGCGCATCGAGTCGAAAACTACACAATAGACCTGCCTATTAAGAATCAACCCTACACTCCCACTGTAGTGCAAGAAGGCACCTCTAACTGGACTACTAGCTTTCATTATGATGTTCATATGAAAGGGCATTATGCACAAAATTGGACTATCCTTTATGCAATGGGGGAAGGACCAACCATGTCAAACTCAGACTTTACAGTAATAACTTACCTGTTGTCTATATCTCCCTCACAACCCGACCAAGGTTACTCTCTAGTAAGCTATGACCCTAGCCTAGATACCAATACTATTACAGGGATTCCTCCGAATTCGCAGATAGATTTTCAAGTGCGAGCACTGGTAGGTGCGGTTCATCGTGGGTACAATGCTAATGCAACAAACCAGTTGGATATGTTTCCTTGGGTTTTTGATGGAGAAATAAGCGATTGGAGCAACGCACAAACAATAACTATTCCTACTTCTACTCCGTCATCCACAGGTTCGCCTTCACCAGCTTCGACACCAGACCAGACAACAGAGCCTACACCAAATGAAACTTCGCAAACGTTACAGTTAGAAACTATTATAGGGGCGGTTATTGCTGTTGTTGTGGTGAGTGCTGTCTCGCTGGTCTACTTCAAGAAACGCAAACACTAATCAGGGAATGTTTGTTTACTTTCGCTTTTCTAAACAACTTATCCAATAGCTCAAAATATAATAGCTGAATCGAAGTAATCAGAATGGTTAAGTGAATTTAAGTGAGTGAAGGGAAATGAAAAAGAAACTGATAGGAGCAATTTTAATAGTTATAATAGTAACGGTCTTAATTTTGACTTATTTATACATCCAACCTCAAACTCAACCTCTCAAGTATGATTGCACGCTGCAAAAAGGAGGCAATACGTATGGGCTATTAATAAAAACCTACAATGAAAGAACGTTGTTCAGGTGTGTCCTAAATATCAACTACTTGGCAAAAAACGGAACGTGGATTACAATTTCGAAAGCATTAGGAGTTGTCGATAATGCCCCTAAAACATCATACTCTTTCATCTTGTGGGATTATCAAGCGGAACCAGACATTAACTTCAAACATTCCACTGAATTAATTGAAGAATTCTACTTTAACGAAACAACAAAACTAGAAACAATAAAAATAAACGCTTACGGTTACAGAAATCCATAAGGGAAATTTCGATTTTTTCGAATTTCTGGTTTAGCTCTTCTATTTACGTGATTGTGAACCATAGCCATTTAATCGTTAGGAATTTGAAGCAGGGAATGTTTGTTCACTTTCGCTTTCTGAAAAACTTTGCCCCGTCTAACTCAGTCCCGTAATCATACGGGCTCAGTCCAACTAACCATTTTTTGAAAAACTCGTCTTGTTCATGGGGTTTTCTAATTTTTCTTCATTTTATCTACCCTCTCATTTTGGTTTAAACCTTAAACGCCTTACACTAAGAACGCCAGTTCCAAATAGAAAGGTAAAGCGTTCACAACAGCCTTTCCATTTACATAGAGTTAACTTGGGTTTGAATTAGTTTGATGCGTTAGGATTAACACGCGCCATGGCATTATTGTTGTATTGAACGAATCGCACGGGAGCCAATTATCATGAGCACAACGCCACTAGCTAATTCCGCAATCGTCAACAGGCTCAGGGTTTCAGAGATAACATTTGACACTCCGACCGCAATCAATAGTACGCCAATGAAAAATATCACTGAACCGAAGTAGAAGCTAGGGCTTCTTGGCAAACAATCACCCATCGCATAGTGGGTTGTGAGGCTTTTTAGATTTGCCCAAAATACACTTGAAATTTCGTATAAGGCGCGCTTTTCAGCGAGGAACCCAAACGCATTTAATCGCTGCTTGCTTGCAGGCTATCACGCATGGTGCCCGATTGCTCTCAGGCTTGCATGAAGAACAAGTGTACTTAATTCTCTTGCGATGTTGCTCTGTCACCGCCGCCACGGTCTTGTCTTCTAAATCAATCAATAAAGTCACCATTTCTAGAGCAGACTGTGGGCATTGTTCCACGCATTTGCGGCAGCCATCGCATTTTTCAGCGTCAATAACGATGTAATATTCTCCTGATCCGTCGCTGTAACCATAATGCGTTATAATAGGTCATCACCCTCGTTTTTTAGCTCTTTTGCGATTTCTCATATAGAGCTTTAGCTAAAAGAGCGGCGCCTATGGCTCCAGCTATCATCGGGTCTAACCCGCTTTCTCTCCACTTGGGCATCGGGAGACACTTAACGCCCAAAATGTTCTCTATCCTCGAGACTATACCGATGTTTTTCGATTGACCGCCTGTGATGACAAGCTCCTTTTCGCAGCCTACTCTGTCGAGGAGAGTGCACATTCTGATAGCCATCGCCCGCGTATACGCAGCTAAGACTTTTTCTTTAGACCAGCCCTTCCGCAGTAGCCCCATTGCCTCGGTTTTTGCGAAAGCTACACATGTGCAGCTCACTGGAGGAGGTTCCACATCCACTTTTAATGAGACATCACCGATTTCCTCAATGGGTACTTTCAACAGGTCAGCGAACACTTCCATTCCTCTGCCTGTGCCTGCGGCGCACTTGTCATTCATCAAAAACGAAGTCACTCTGCCAGAATCATCGCAACGAATCGCTTTGATATCTTGACCGCCAACATCCAGCACGGTTCTGACGCTGGGTCCCCAAATGTAATTTGCGCCTTTTGCATGGCAGGCAATTTCAGTAATAGCTTTATTTGCCATAGGCACGTTTACTCTTCCGTAGCCTGTTCCAACTATATACTTAAAATCATTCAGCTTCAGTCCCGTTCCTTCCATCGCCCAATCCATCACTTTTTTGGCGCTGTCTGGGCTGTTTGACCCCGTTCGCATTATGCCCCATGAATAGACTTCGCCGTCAATCATTATTGCCGCTTTGGAGCCTACTGAGCCTACATCCACACCTGCAGTGATTAGTTCCTTGTTTTTCCAGCTCTTTCCTGGCAAGATTCTGTGATATTCCTGCCATCGCCAGTATTCAGTATCGTCTTTTTCCAAGCTCTCTTTCAATTTTTCCCCCCTTTAACGCGGCTCATTGCACTAAGAGCAGCTCCTAGCGCGCCTGCAAATTCAGGATGGTCAGGTATTAATATGTTAATTCCCAACTTTCTTTTTAACGATGCGACAAAACCAACATCTTTAGCAACGCCGCCGACAAGCACGACCTCAGGGTTTATTCCAAGTCTATGTACCATTGAAGTGATTCTGTCAGCCATGGCGTCAAATATGGCTCTGGCGATTTCAGGTTTTGATTCTTGGCGGTGGATCAAAGTAACGACGTCTGATTCGCCGAAGATTACGCAGGTGGCGTTTATCGGGCTTGCTCGTTCCGCTTTAAGAGAAAGCGGTCCCATTTCTTCTATTTTCACCTCTAAAGCTCTTGCCATTGCTTCAATAAACGTGCCAGCGCCAGCCGCGCATCTCTCGTTTACAACGAAGTTTATCATGATTCCGTTCTCGTCACATTTGACAGCCCGCGCTTCTTCCGCGCCGATGTCAATTATTGTCCTGGCTTTAGGGAAGAGGTAGACTCCTGCCTTTGCGTCAGCGCCCATCATGCTTATCGTGCTGTTAGCGTAAGGCGCCATATCCATACCTGAACCAGTAGCCGTAACGTAATTCACATCAGCCAGTGTTAACTTGGTTTTTTTTAAAGCTTCTTCAAAAGCCTGTTCTGCCGCTTTCGTGGGGTAAAACCCTGAAAAAGCTTGATTGCGGGATGCGATTTCTCCGTTTTTCAAGATAACTACTTTCACGCTTTGAGTGCCCATGTCTATGCCAGCAGTTATCACTTGACTCACCTTTTATATGTCAACTCTTGCAGTCAGCATTTCTAAGAAGGCTTCAACTCTTGTCTTCATTTGTCCCACATCTTCCCGCGTGTACTCCGTATCCAAGTAGTATACGGGAACGTTCATGCGATCAAGGACCTTTTTGACTCGCGTGTATTCCATGGCATAGAGCATGCAACCGCGAACTACGTTGTAGATTACGCCGTTGATGTTCCACTCTTTAATCTTGTTCACTAGCCAGTTGATTCTGTCTTCATTTCCATCCTTGGAAGTGAAGCATGGACACGTGGATGCCATCAGATATCTTTCAGCTATGCCGTTAAGCATGTCATCCATCGACCATTCATCTATTCCTACAGGGTCATAGAGAATTCTCTCACTTGAACAGAGTTCATCAGCAACAAGGACGCCTTGAGGGTTAGCCTCTTCAATCAACGTGGGAACCTTCCAGTTATCCGGCCATATCATCGGCGTGCCTGTAACCATCACTCTCGGAGTGTCTGGAGGACAAGCCCAGATTTTCTCGCGAGCTCTTTTTTCAAGCTCGTTGCATAATGCTTCGGTCTTTTCAGTCCATCGTGTTATGTCATCCCACATGAAGGTTTGATTAACCAACATGGCGTCTCGTCCCATTATTACTGGAGGCCCTTTTCTTAATTCTTGAAGTCTACGAAAAGTCCGTGTAGCCTTCTGAACAAGCTCTATGGCAGATTTCAATTTCTTTCCAGTTATTTTTGTCCCCGTTAACTCTTCAATTTGTCCCTTTACACCCTTGATTTCTTCATTCCAGAAGCGCATAGACTGCGCGGAATCTTTAAGCCGGGGAAGAGACATTGTCCAAACAGGCTTGTAGTCGCTTAAGATTTCACCGAGTTTTGTATTTGCATCACATGTTAGAACGTTTATGAGAGCATCACTTAATTCCAAGTACGGAGATAAGCCAATCATTTTTGCGCCGATCGTGGATCGAATAACCGGGCATACCTCAACAGGCACTATTCTGTCTCCA
>Ga0315289_10013350_pt1 | contig 11513 bp, 14 predicted proteins | sample YL17G11_40_MG_FD_203452 | JGI IMG/M metagenome (GOLD analysis project Ga0315289, IMG submission 203452) | Sediment microbial communities from Yellowstone Lake, YNP, Wyoming, USA - YL17G11_40 | ecosystem: Environmental > Aquatic > Freshwater > Lake > Sediment | place: USA: Wyoming | collected... | reverse complement strand
CCTGAGAAAGGATTTTGTCAGGACGGCAAGAGCCAAGGGACTGCCTGAAAGGACAGTTATCGGCAAGCATGTCTTCAGGAATGCCATTCTGCCTCTGGTTACCATTATAATGTTCGATTTGGGCAGCATTGTCTTTGGTGGTGCTTACCTCACTGAAATTATCTTCGGTATTCCGGGCCTGGGGCAAATATCCTTTAATGCTATCTTTGCCGACGATTATGCGGTGGTGGTGGCGGTAACCATTATTTCAGCGTTTCTGATATTGATGATTAACCTTATTACTGATATTACCTACACTTACCTTGACCCGAGGATAAGATATGACTAAAAGGTTAGGCTTTAAGAACCTGATTTTTATCGTGGTCATGGCTTTACTGGCGTTGACCCTTCTCCTGGATATTTATGTGGTGAAGGAGAATCTTGACCCACTCATTTATCTCTATATCATTCTGGGGGTAGTAATCGGTATATATGTAGTCCCACTCCTCTATGCCAGCCGAAGATTAGTCCGGTACTACTGGGACAGAGCTAAGAAGAACCGGCTGGCGGTTGGTGGGTTAGCTTTTATTCTCTTTCTCATCCTGGTGGCTTTAATTGGTCCTTTTTTCACCTTTGACCCAACTGCGGCCAACTTTGAAAAGAAAAACCTGCCGCCGCTGGGTTTCTCCATTGAGGAATCACTCTATGACTCCAGGACTGGGCAGTTCATCAGTCGGGTAATCACCGGGACAAGTGAGCACCCACTGGGCACCGATGATAAGGGCAGGGACTTGCTGGCAATGATAGTTTCCGGTGCCAGAGTCTCTTTGCAGGTCGGCTTATTTGCCACCGGTATTGCCATAGCCCTAGGGGCACTTATTGGTGTCACTGCTGCCTATTTAGGTGGCAAGGTGGATAATATCCTGATGAGATTCACCGATATTATGATGACCTTTCCCTTCTTCCTCTTATTGGTGTTCATTATTTTCATCTTTGGTCCCAGCCTGGCGTTTATCGTTCTGGTTATCGGTCTTACTGGCTGGACAGGCACTGCCCGTTTAATCAGGAGCGAAGCCCTGTCTTTAAGGACAAGGGAATTTGTTATGGCGTCCAAAGCTCTGGGGGCAAGTGACAGCAGGATTATCCTCTCTCATCTTATCCCCAATGTCATCAGCCTTATCATCGTAATAGCCACCCTGTCCATCCCTGGGGTGATTTTGGCTGAAGCTGCCTTGAGCTTTATCGGCTTGGGTGACCCCCAAGTAGCCAGCTGGGGAATGGTTTTAAGAGCCGGGCAGCAGAATCTGGATATTACCTGGTGGGTAGCAGTTGAACCCGGGATTATGCTCTTTCTGACGGTGCTTGCCTTTAACTTCTTTGGTGACGGGCTCAGGGACGCCTTTGACCCCAGAAGCATTTAATATGAATGAGACAATTTTAAGTATTAGGAACCTGAAGACCTACTTTTTCACCCGCCGGGGCGTGGTCAGGGCGGTGGATGGTGTCAGTCTTGACCTTCTTAAAAGCGAATGCCTGTGTCTGGTGGGGGAATCTGGCTGCGGGAAAACGGTAACCGCCCTCTCCATTCTGGGTCTGATTGATAATCCACCGGGCAGGATAGTGGATGGTGAAATTCACTACGATGGTTTAGACTTGGTGAAATGCCCTCGTGAGCAGCTAAGGCATATCCGGGGTAAAGAGATTGCCATGATATTTCAGGATGCGCAATCAGCCCTGAACCCGGTCTTTACCATAGGCGACCAGATAGTGGAGCAAATAAAGCTCCACCTGGGGGTGAACAGCCGTGAGGCAAAGGAAAGGGCTATCAGCCTGCTGAAAGAGGTGGGCATACCGTCACCGGAAGGAGTGGTTAACTACTATCCTCACCAGCTATCAGGTGGAATGAGGCAAAGAGCCATGATAGCCATGAGCCTGTCCTGTGACCCGCAAGTCCTGATTGCTGATGAACCGACCACAGCTGTTGATGTTACGATAAAAGCTCAAATCATGGATATTCTTCACCGCTTAAAGGAGACCCGACAGATGTCAATCCTCTTTATAACCCATGAACTGGGTATAGTTTCTGAAATCGGAGACAGGGTGGTGGTCATGTATGCCGGGAAAGTGACTGAAACGGCTACGGTCTCAGAATTGCTGGATAGCCCAAAGCACCCTTATACCACTGGTTTGATTAACTGCTTACCCAGCGTAACGGAGGTACGGGACAGGCTGGAGTCCATACCTGGCACTGTACCCAGCCTTATTGACCCCCCCGATGGCTGCCTTTTCCACCCCCGGTGTCGTCGAGCAATGGCTATCTGTAGAGAGGAGCAACCGCCACCAGTTATTGTTAGTGAAGGGCATACCGTTTTTTGTCACCTTTATTAATAAAGAGGCTATGTTGAACCATAAGCTACTGGAAGTAAAGGATTTAAAGAAGTACTATCCGGTCACCGGGGGACTGCTTTCCCGGCATCTTGGTGATGTGAAGGCAGTGGACGGAGTATCCTTCTATATCAACGAGGGTGAAACTCTGGGGTTGGTGGGGGAATCAGGGTGCGGGAAATCAACCCTGGGCAGGACAATACTTCGGTTGGAGGAACCAACCGAAGGGAAAATTATTTATCAGGGGATTGATATTACAAGTCTGGGCAAAAAGGCATTGAGGGAACTACGAAAGGAAATTCAGATAATATTTCAAGACCCCCAGGCCTCTTTAGACCCGCGGATGACAATTGAGCAGTCCATAGGTGAGCCTTTACTCATTCATGGTGTGAAAGACGATAGAGAACGGGCAAAAAGGGTGGTAGAGATACTGGAGCGGGTGGGCTTGGAGGTGCAGCATTCATGGCGCTATCCCCACGAGTTTAGTAGCGGGCAGAGGCAGCGCATTGGCATTGGTCGTGTTCTCACTTTGAATCCCAGACTGATTATTGCCGATGAGCCGGTAAGCGCTCTGGATGTTTCTATTCAGGCTCAAATCCTGAATTTAATGCTTGACCTGCAAAAGGAATTTGGCCTGGCATATCTATTTATTGCCCACGATTTATCGGTGATAAGGCAGGTCTCCCACCGGGTTGCCGTAATGTATCTGGGCAAGATTGTGGAGCTGGCGGGAAGGGAGGAGATTTTTCAAAACGCCCTTCATCCCTATACTCAAGCGTTGCTGTCTGCTATCCCGGATGTCAGGCGGGAAAAGAAGACCAGAATTCTACTTCCGGGCAGTGTTCCTTCTCCTCTTAACCCACCGCCGGGGTGCCACTTCCACCCCCGGTGCCATCGGGTATTGCCAGTTTGCTCTAAAGAAGAACCACAGCTTAAGGATGTAGGTGGGGGGCATCTGGTGGCGTGCCATCTATATTGACCAACATTATTTGGTGACCTATCCCCCTGACCCCCTTCCCTTGGGGATTAGTGCAGGGAAGGGGGTAATTTTTTGAGAGGGGCTAGCGCCCCTCTTTCCTCTCTCGGAAATTACTTGACCTTGAGAAAGGCTACAGCTTGGGATAGAATAGGAGTGCGGAGCTAAGTAATGGGATAGACCTAATGAATGAAATCCGAGATATGTGGGGAAAGGGTGGCAAAGCTGAAAAGGCTGGTCTAGTCTTAGCTTGCATAATCGCAAGTGCGTGGGGAATATACTGTATCGTGCACTTGTGGAAAAGCTATCTTGCTTTAGCCATATTATTAGCAGCTAGCCTAGTGGCTGGATTCGTATATGTTATGCTACTACAAGTAGGATTAGCAGTGGTGATGGGAGCCATTAAAGGTGCTGTTAATGAGGTTAAGAAATTCTTCAAGTAGATTAATGGGTTAATGCTGGGAGGCGGTGATGAAACGTCAGAAGAGCATCGGGATAAGAATACTGCTTGGAATAGTGGCAGTTGCGTTGGGAACAGTAGTGCAAGTGGTTGGGGCATTTATTGACAAATTTATATGGATAGGAATATTACCTCAATATAGCTTTGGTGTGCTCGGTTTTCTATTCGGCATATTAGGTTTTGTTGTAATGGGCTATCTGATTTATAGGTGGGCAATAAAATGAGAATGAGGGCAATGAAGCGATACCTGATACCAATTCTGATACCGTTGGTGCTGGTGTCCGTATTACTGTTAGGCTGTAATGGTATATCGTCATCAGAGCCTAAAGCAAGTGATTACCAGCAACGGATAGCGGAGCTTGAGCAGCAAGTCGCAGCACTAACTAAACAAGGGCAAGAGCTTTCCAACGAAAATAGATTAGAACCTAAAGTTATAGAGAAGGATGTTGAAGCCCCCAGCGATTATCAGCTTCCATTACAGTTGAAGGTTGGCGATAGAGTTGAAGGGGAGGTTAGTATTACTCCTGGTGAGGGTGCTTATATTTTATTCGGTAAAGTAAAAGACCCATACGGAAACATACTGGTTGAAACACCACGTATAGACATTGTCTATATAGGCGGAATGGAGAGGGTTGAGCGGAGGGTTGTAGATTCCCCCTGGCGATTTGCATTTATTGCGGCTACAGATGGAGAGTATAAATTAGGAGTCACTTATAGATACTCAGCACACTTGAAAATTATCCATTACACGGGTAACTAATTATTGCTGGATACTTCAACACCTCAGTATAGCTATTGCTCTTGTCAAAGAAGTAATTAGTAATCAATGGGGCGTCTAAGAGGGGCGGAAGCCCCTCTTTCTTTTTCTTCCCCCCTTTTAAAAATCCCTCTCAATCTCCCTTTACAAACGGGAGAGGTTTATTTTCCCCCTTGGAAAAAGGGGGATAAAGGGGGATTTCAAATCCCTCTATCTCCCTTTACAAAAGGGAGAAGTCCGGTAAGAGAGGGGGACACAGGGGGTGAGGTTAGTAAATAATCTATCTATATTGACTTTCGTCTACTTTTTCTGATATGCTGCATTTAACTAAATATTTAGGGGTGCCCGAGCGCAAGCGAGGGCTTAAATGGAAGGCAAGCCCGGTGTAAGTCCGGCACAGTCCCGCCTACTGTAACTGAAAGAATTTCAGAAGTCAGAACGCCAGCCTCAGTAGCTACCTCCGCGGAGAATGGAGGTGGGAAATATACAGAAATGTAAAAGTCCCTTTGCTCTGCGGAGCGGGGATTTTTTGTATTTATAGGGTTGGTGAATTGAGACACAGCAATAAGCTAATTTTGATTTTATTCCTGTTGGGTGGGAGCCTGGTTGCCTCACTATTTCTGGCTAGTGCCTTTGGGGCGGTAGCTATCTCTCTACCTCATATTTTGAAAATGGCTCTTAATAAGTTGGCTATTTTTGATTTCCCATCAACCTGGAGGGTCATGGATGAGACAATTATTTTCCAGATTAGGTTGCCCCGGGTAATAGGTGGCGCCATGGTTGGAGCAGCGCTGGCTACCGCCGGCGTGCTGTTTCAAGGCTTATTACGTAACCCGATGGCTGACCCTTATATCATTGGCACTTCGGCTGGGGCGGCTCTGGGGGCGACTATCGCCATGATGCTGCCGATAAATCTGGCTTTCCTCGGTTTTGGTCTGGTGCCGGTGGCCGCCTTTGGCTGCGCTCTGGCGACAGTGATTCTGGTCTATAATCTGGCACGGGTGGGGGGCAAAACACCAATCATAAGCATGCTCTTGGCTGGATTTGTAGTAAGTGCTCTATTATTCGCGATAATGGCCTTTTTGATGTTGTCAATGAGTGAGCGGCTGGACTTAGACCTCCATTCAGTTTATTCCTTTCTTTTCGGTCATGTCTCGGTGACTGGCTGGGGGCAGCTAGCGGTTATTGCCCCGCTGGTCATTGGCGGTATAATTGGTGCCCGATTTTTTGCTTTCCATTTGAATGCTTTTTCTCTGGGGGAGGAGGGAGCCGCCTATTTAGGTATTGAGGTTGAGAGGGACAAAATGCTCATTCTGGGCTTGGGCTCTCTACTTACGGCGGCGGCGGTCTCTATCAGTGGCTTGGTTGGATTTGTGGGGCTGGTGGTACCTCATGCCGTGCGCTTGAGCCTGGGACCAGACCATCGTATCTTGTTACCAGCCTCAGCTTTAGCCGGAGGTGCCTTTGTGGTTATCGCCGACCTTCTGGCTCGCACCCTGCTGGCTCCGGTTGAGATTCCGGTAGGGGTGGTTACTGCCATTATTGGCGCTCCGTTTTTTATTTACCTGCTGAGGCACACCAGAAGGGAGTATGCTTTCTGATGATTAGCTTACAGATTAGACAGGTCTCCTTTTCCTACCTTAATGGGTTAGTTTTGCATAATATCGACCTTTCTATTAAAGCCGGGGAGATGGTGGGACTGCTTGGTCCTAATGGCTCAGGCAAGACCACCCTGATTAAGCTAGCCAGCGGCATCTTGAAACCTACCCAGGGGGAGCTTAAGCTAGATGGCTCTAACTTAAGTCGGTTGAGCCGGAGGTCTGTAGCCCGCAGTATAGCGGTAGTACCACAGCAATTTCATATACCTTTTGCCTTTACTGTCGGTGAGGTGGTAATGCTGGGACGAATTCCCTTTCTTAGAGCTTTTGCCGAGGAGAATGAAATTGATAAGCGATTTATCACTAATGCCTTAGAGTTAGTTGGCATCAGTAAGCTGCGTGAGCGGCGGTTTGATGAACTAAGCGGGGGGGAGCGACAGAAGGTTATCCTGGCTATGGCGCTGGCTCAACAGCCCAAGTTGCTGCTCCTCGATGAGCCAGTAGTACATCTGGACATTGCCCATCAGGTAGAAATCCTGGAGCTGGTAAGAAGGCTTAATGGTGAGCAGGGGCTTACTGTTATTGCGGCGATGCATGACCTTAATTTGGCAGCACTTTACTTTGACCGCTTAGTCCTGCTTAATGGGGGCAGGGTGGTGGCTGATGGCACTCCGGCTCAGGTCTTAACTGAGGGCAGAATAAGGGAGGTCTTTTCCGCATCGGTTAGCGTGGGGCAGCACCCGACAACTGGCGTTCCGCATATAGTTGTTATGCCTAAGAGAGATGCCACTAAGAAGCAGTAGCCCTTCGTTGGACATGATTATGGGTAAAGGCTATAATCTCTGGTAGCTATGAGTTCTCAATCTAAACTATGTATTCTTTTGACCAGGGAAGAAATTGAAGCCAAGGTTAGCGAGCTGGCGGCTGAAATCAGGCGAGATTACCTCGGCAAGCATCCCATTTTGATATGTGTTCTTAAGGGTTCCTTCATGTTTATCGCTGACCTGATTCGGCGTCTTAATTTCCCACTGGAAGTGGAGTTTGTCCAGCTATCCAGCTATGGCCGGGGTAAGGAGAGTTCGGGCAAGATTAAGGTAGTGTATGGTATTCGTTCCTCAATTAAAGGCAGGGATGTTCTGGTTATTGAGGACATTGTGGATACCGGCAATACTGCTTCCTTCCTCCTGGATTATCTACGTAAGAAAAAGCCAGCTTCACTGAGGCTTTGTGCCCTGACTGATAAACCTTCCCGCCATCAAGTTCCAGTTACTATTGATTATTTGGGTTTTACTGTCCCTGATAAGTTTATCGTGGGCTATGGCATAGATTGGGATGAGAAGTTTCGTTATCTTCCCGATATATATGCTTTGGAGGATTAGGTCTAGTGACAGCAAAGCTGGCTAAACTAATCTCGGTGGCTAAAGGAGAACTTCCAGCTGACCTGGTTCTGGCTAACGCTAAGGTAGTGAATGTCTTTTCGGGTGAGGTTGAGCCGGGGGATGTAGCTATTTACGGGGGTAAGGTTGCTGGGGTAGGCAAGTACAGCAAGGCGAAACAAGTGCTGGATTTAGAGGGCAAATATTTAGCTCCGGGTCTTATCAACGGACATACTCACCTTGAGAGCTCAATGCTGGATGTTGGTCAATATGCTCGGGCGGTAGTGCCACGGGGCACCTTGGCGGTGGTTACTGACCTCCATGAGATAGCTAATGTCTGCGGGCTGGACGGTATAAGGTATGTTTTGAACCACGCCCGTCGTTTACCGCTGGAGCTTTTTCTAATGGCTCCATCCTGTGTGCCGTCTACCCATCTTGAAACCTCAGGAGCCAGTATTAGCCCTCAAGATATCCGTCAGATTCTCAAGTTGAGGAGGGTTATCGGGCTGGGGGAGGTAATGAATTTCCATGGGGTGATTAGCGGTGATGAGGGTGTTTTGAGTAAAGTTAATTTTGCTAGGGGTAAGGTTGTTGATGGTCATGCCCCTGGTGTTAGCGGGAAAGACCTCTGTGCCTATATTGCTGCCGGTATTTATTCCGACCATGAGTCTGTTTCTCTTGATGAGGCTAGGGAGAAACTAAGACGCGGCATGTGGGTTATGATTAGAGAGGGCTCTTCAGAGAAGAACCTGGACACTTTACTACCTTTAGTCACTGATAAAACGTATAAAAGGTTTATGTTTGTGGTTGATGACCGTAGCCCGCTTGACCTGCTTAAGGATGGTGATATTGACGGCGTGGTGCGTAAGGCAATTAGACGGGGTCTTGACCCGGTGCGGGCAGTCCAGCTAGCTACTATCAATACTGCTGAGTATTTCAGGCTGACCGGGCTTGGGGCAATAGCCCCGGGCTATATGGCTAATTTAATTGTGCTAAGTGACTTATCTGACTTACGAATAGATATGGTCTTTCACCAGGGTCGTCTGGTAGCCAGAGGCGGAAAACCTTTATTCCCCTTATCTCAGCCTGCTGGCAAAGAGCTAAACAATACAGTAAATATTAAGCCTTTTACTTTTGAGGCGTTGAAGCTGAGGGCTTCGGGAGAAACCAGGCTTGTTATTGAGGTTGTCCCCGGTCAGATAATTACCAGAAAGAGGATAGAGAGGGTTAAAGTTTTAGATGGGGTTATCATGCCAGATACTGACCACGACATTCTGAAGCTGGTGGTAGTGGAGAGGCACCGGGCTACTGGCAACATTGGGGTGGGGTTGGTTAAGGGGTTTGGCTTAAAGCGGGGAGCACTGGCTTCTTCTATTGCTCACGATTCTCATAATGTCGTAGCTGTTGGCACCAGTGATAAGGACATATTTACGGCAGTTAAGGAGATTGAACGACTTCAGGGCGGCCTGGTGGTTGCCGCTAATGGCAAAGTATTAGCCAACCTAGCCTTACCCATTGCCGGATTACTGTCTGATGAGCCGTTAGAGGTGGTAGTGGATAAGCTAGCAAGGCTGGAGCAGCTAGCCAAGGATTTGGGGACAAACCTCCCCTCCCCCTTTGCCACCCTTTCTTTTCTGGCTCTACCGGTAATCCCTGAACTCAGACTGACCGACCTTGGTCTAGTAGATGTAAATGAGTTCAGGTTAGTCAAATAGTCAAGGAGGTAACGATTACTTATACACCACGAGCTATCTTTGAGACCCGACATGATGCCGGTAGAAAGCTAGCAGCGGAGCTGAGTAAGTATAAAGACCAGTCCGCTGTGGTGCTTGCCATCCCTAATGGCGGTGTGCCCGTGGCAATTGAGGTAGCCAGTGTCCTTAAGGCTGAGCTTGACCTGATTGTCTGCCGTAAAATTCCCATGCTCCTTAACCCTGAGGGGAGCTTGGGCGCTGCTACCGATGATGGAACAGTTATCCTCAATGAGGAGGCAGTCAGGAAAATTGGCTTGAGTCGGCAGCAGCTAGAGCATGATATTAGCAAAATAAGGGCTGATATTAAACAGCGTAGCCTGCTCTACAAAGGTAACCGACCAATCGTCAGGGTGGGCGGCAGAAAGGTAATAATCATAGATGACGGGCTGGCTTCGGGCTTCACCATGATGGCAGCAGTGGAATCAGCGCGCCATCGTCAACCGAGAGAAATAATTGTCGCTGTGCCCGTGGCATCGGCAGTAGCATTCAAGCGGTTAGAAAAGGTCGCTGACAAAGTAGTAACCTGCACTGTAGGCTACATGCCCAAATTCTATGTATCCGACTTCTATAAGCACTGGTATGACCTCAGCGATAAAGATGTCCTCCGCTACCTTCAAGAGTGGCGGGCACAAAAGTTCCGGGCGAATATTGAGCCGACGCAAGATAAGTAATAGCAATGGGGATTGAGTGTACGAGAGCGAGTAACGGAGTGTTTTTGTACGAAATTATAACTAATAAGGCATTAGTAATACCTGCCAGTGCCTGGACTATAGCACAACTGCTAAAGCTTTTCGCCGTTCTGGCACGGGAAAAACGCCTGGACTGGTGGTTTTTGTTCAGGAGCGGCGGTATGCCCAGCTCGCATACAGCGCTGGTCTGTGCGTTAGCTGCGACGGTGGCTATGATGCAGGGCTTTGGCTCAGTAGCTTTTGGCATTACTGCTATCCTGGCTATAGTGGTTATGTATGACGCTGCTGGTGTGCGGCGAGCAGTGAGCCGGCAATCAACTATCCTTAACCGTATAGTAAGGGAGCTCAGGGAAAAGCGTCCTAGAGGCGAGATGGAGCGCGAGCTGCGGGAATTCATCGGGCATACGCCATTTCAGGTCATTGTCGGGGCTGTATTAGGTATTTTTGTTGCCTGGCTCTGGCTGACTATAAGTGCCATGTAAGCTACCCCTCATCAGGTGTAGGTAGTATTGAAACTAGTTCCTCCTCTATGTCTATACCATATTTCACACAAAGTTGGGCAATATGTATCCCGAAGATGGCACGAAGTTCGCCTAATGCGGCGAAGAAAAATTCATCGCGATGCATTCCAAAATATCTGTTTCGAGTCTGAGTACCGCTTGTTTGGTTAAGAAATTTCCTACAGGCTGCCCTCATTGCGTGTATATGTTGAGAAGCCTCTGATTTCTCGTCTAGGCTTTCCAGAATTTCAGTCAGTTTGTGCCTAATTTCTATAATTGAGCGGTCAACATATACTGGCATCTCAATATCATATGGGTTGTACAGTGCACGGCGGTCTTCAAGAAATACTAGTAGTTTTCTTACAACCCCTCTTTCAGTTTCGGGTGGCTTCCAGGACACTCCACCGAAAGGAGTAGAAATGCCAGTTAAACTTTTTGCTATTTCTTTGAATGATACCTTCATCAGTTCATCCCTTTTTCCTCACCACATACCTGATAAGGGTCTTCGGCACTTTGGCGTCGGGCTTGGTGAGGTATTCTTCTTCATGCATGCCGGCTATCTCGTAGCCGCTTTCTTTAATAAACTGGTGCAGGCGCTCAACGGTAGGCTGCTCCTGGTCGTAAGGTCCGAGGTGAAGAATCTGGGCTACCATGCCGTATTCCCAGGTCTCGAGCTTGACCGCAATGCCGGGGACTTTCTGGGGCAGGGAGGTGGTGTCTTCCGGAATAGGCAGACCAATAATGTGAATCCACTCGTCCATGGGAGCAAGGTGGGCGTTGGGGTAGCAGGCGCGGAGTCCGCCGACTTTGAAGGTGGGCAGTCCCTTCTTCTTGCGGTCAAATTTCAGGGTGTAAACTGAACCGTAGAGGGCAGGCATGAGTTCAGGAAAGACCTTATCCGGCGCACCCTTACCATAGACCACCGCCATCTTTTGTAGGGGCATTTCCAGTATTTGTGGCTCTGTCTTGGAAGATTTTCGTAGCGCCATAATACCTCCCTACTCTACAGCTTTCAATTGGCGGGTATAGCCCAGATATT
>Ga0315289_10013349_pt1 | contig 11513 bp, 12 predicted proteins | sample YL17G11_40_MG_FD_203452 | JGI IMG/M metagenome (GOLD analysis project Ga0315289, IMG submission 203452) | Sediment microbial communities from Yellowstone Lake, YNP, Wyoming, USA - YL17G11_40 | ecosystem: Environmental > Aquatic > Freshwater > Lake > Sediment | place: USA: Wyoming | collected... | reverse complement strand
TTAATTCCGATTCTTGTCGGACTTCTAACCAAACTTCTTAAGGCCGACCCAACAACCGTTGCGTAAAAAATAGGATTCGTTTCAAAAATTTCTTTTTCTTTTAAATCGCCTGTATTTATTTTAACCCAAGGATTTCCTATTGCAACTTTCTTATCGAGATTATCAGCTAAATACTCCCGAAGACAAGGCAAGAGACTTGATCCTCCGGCAATAATTATTTTTTCGATTTTTTTACCCTCTTTTTCTTGAAAATATTTCTCAATCTTTCGAGTTTCCAAAACTATTCCCATTTGAATATCTTTTTGAATAATCAAAAATATTTTTCCTTCCTCAAATTCTGGATTAAGACCGGATTCCCTTTTAATTTGTTCTGCTTTCTCAATCGGAATTTTTAGCTTTTCGGCTATGCTTTGTGTAAATCTATTTCCAGCTGTCTCGTTTGAAATGCTCAGCTTTAATTCGTCGCCATCAAAAACGCTAAAACTAATAGTCCGTGCTCCAATGTCGATAATTAATATCGTTCCTTTCTCTTTGCCAATTAACGAACGGGATAAACTCTCTGATTCAATATCAAAAACTAAAGGTTGGAGTTTTAAAAAATTAAATATTTCTAAATAATCATTAACTATATCTTTGGGGGCAGCTACCAAAAATATTTCATTAACCTCATTTCTATCTTTTATTAAAAAATCATAATATAGTTCTTTTGGAGAGTAAGGAAAAGTTTTGCTCATTCTGGATTGAATAAGCTCGATTTGCTTTTCCTTTTTAGGATTTTTGGGAAGCTCGAAAATATCTAAAAAAATTCTTGATTCAGGTAGGGTAAAGATAATTTTTCGAGTGTTTATTTTGCCAAATTTTGGATTCTTAATTAAATTATCGAGAGCGTTTATGAGCTTTTCTTTATTAATAATCCTCCCATCCTCAACAATTCCGGCCTCTAGAGCTGTTCTCCCTATAGCCAAAATTTGAGGATTTTCAATTGAACCATCCAATAATACTATTTCTATTGAAGTGTCGGAAATATCTAATCCAAATGCATTTTTTTTAAAAGGGTTTTTTAGCATATTTAAAATTCGGCTACCTCTGTCCAAGAATCAACAATCATCTTTGGACTAATCTGGCTTATTACTACTTTTATTTTTTTTACTTGGTTAAAAGAATTAGCTGAAGTTTTTATTATCCAGCTATCTTCGATTGGAAGAATTGTACAGCTCCCGTTTTCCATATTAAGGGATTCTCCACCCGCATAATTACGATTTTCCTTTAGCTCCATTAATCCGTGTTCGGCGCAAAGATTAGCCAGATAGTAAGCTGCCAAAGATTGGCTTTTTTGAAGAGCCATTTTCATCTCGTCAATGCTTCTCAAGCCAAGACTAATGCCTACCACTAAAACTATTACCAGGATTATCAAAACTGTTGTTATGGCAATAAAGCCTTTTTGATTCTTAAAATAATTATTTGTCATAAATTAAGGCGTAGCCCCGCCTTTTAACAAAGAAACTGTTGATTTAAAGCTGGCGGAGGCCGTATACTCATTTCGATTCATCGGGTTGACATAATCAATTGTCATTTCCATCCGGATAGTACCGGGAGTCCCAGTATAAGAAAGATCGGTAAACTGGATATTAGTTACTGCAACCTGATCTGAAGTTAGTTCATAGGGACCATTGGAGCCCTGGGTAATTCTTAGTTTCCCATCAACCACATCGAAAACTGTTGGATGTAATGAGGGGTTCGCCATAGCAAGCAAAAGGTTATTGGAGGAAGAGCCGGGAGGAGGAGTGTTTACTCCAGTAGCTTTTTTTATTTCTTGGGTTATTTTAGACAAGGCGAATCTGCCATTTTGTTGAACTTCCTGATAGGATGTTTCTTTAATATTACCAAAAATAATATCCCACAAGAATCCACCAGCCAAAATTAAAACCATAGCAAGGATAATAGTATAAAGTAAAAATTCAATCAAAGTGAAACCTTTTGTATTTAAAATAATTTTCATGAAGAGATTTCCAATTCGGGATAATTTAAATATTCATCTAAAACAATTCCGGCTTTAGTTATTTGAAAGCAATAACTGCCCGAGGCATTACTTTTTACCTGAAAAATAAATTCAATTTCAGTATAATTTTCAACCGGCAAGGTTAAATTTCCCGAACTATTTGAAGGATTTGCAACCATTCTGCCAGTTAAAAAGGTGTATTCTTCGGGATTACTTAAACGAGCAGTAGTGGGATCGCCATTGGTAAAATAATCACTGGTTGTCATTTCGAAATGTTCATCAAGAGCGACAATTGGCATAGTGATCCAACTTTCATCGTCTCCACAGATATCTCCAACTTTTGAAGAATATTCTAAACGATAATCGTAATCTATTGCCGTTGAGCCAGCAGTATTAGCGAGGGCAATTCTCAGGCGAATATTTTCGCCTACGGCGGCAGTAGTTGTCGTATTTTCATTTGCCCGCCAAGTGGCCGGAGGAACCACTGGAACTTGAAGAGTAGTAGTGCCAGCAATAGCTACGGGGATAGTTGGGCTGACTATGCCAGCTGAAATTGTTATCTCAGTAGAAGGATCAGTAATCTCAATCTCAACAGTTTCACCAGCTGCTGCTCCCGAACTAACATCTAAAATAACATAGATACAAACCTGACTGGTTCCTACTGTCATTGTGCCAGTCACTGTTGCTTTTTCTGAAGTATTAAAAGAAGTAGCGGTGCCAAAAAGAGTTTCAGTGCCTTCATAACTACAGGTAGCAGTAGTTTCGTAATAAAGATCAACATTGGAAAGATTTAGATTGGCATTCACTGTTCCGGTTTCGGTAATGGTTATAGAAGAAACGGTTTGACTACCATTACTTACAAATGTAAACGCTCCACCGACATAAAAATTAGTAGACGGAATGGTTGTTGTTGCAACCTGCAAACCCTCGGTGCCGACGGTAACAATGACCGGCGGTGCAATGTCGGCGACGGTATTTCCAAAAAGATCGTTATCATCGTCGTCATACCAAACAGCATAAATTCTCTCATTGCTTGTCAAATTAGTTCGAACATATCTATAATCATCGGCTGCTGAAATGTTGAGTTCTATTTCGTCTCCCCAGGAAGTTCCGCCATTGGTTGATTTTTTATAATAGACATTGGTAGTCGCTCCAGCTGAACCTCCCCGGATATAAACTGTATATAAATCGCCGTTGTTTTCATCAACTGCCATTGTTACCTGAAGAGCTTCGGCTACCGCCGCAATATTGGCAAGGGTTGACCAGCTTCGACTGGATTCAGTAAATTTGTAGGCTTTGAGAGGGTAGCCTGTTCCACCGTCAGGTTTAGTATTTCCGGCTAAATAGATATCGTCAGTAGATTTGTAAAAAGAGGCACCCCAGGTGCAGGCATAAGCTGTATTTTCAACCCAAGTATCAATACTTGTCCAGCTTGTATCCCAGGTATCAGTTCCTTCATCATAAACTTTCGATTGGGCAGTATTAGTGCTGAGGTCTTGTAAAATTAAAAGTACGTCTCCTCCAGATAAAGGTAAAAGCTGGCCCTCGTCAGCATCGTCAATTCCTGTTGCTATTGCAGTATCTGTCCAGGTATCTCCGCCATTAATTGATTTGGAAATCTTGCCAAAAGTATTAGTGAAACCCAAGATGAAAAGGTTGCCATCAGTGGATTTGGTAATTGAGGGCCCGCCACTGGTTGCTGGAGTAAAAGTAGCCCCTAAAATAACCGCAACCCAACCCCGTAGAGTGCCATTACTTGTATCTAAATAGTTATACCAAATATCATCGGTACCTGCCTCAGCAGCAACAATATGAATCTTTGTTCCGTTACTGCCCGGTGTCCATTGGTCATACCAGACTGCCACATCTGCCCAGGTCTTGTCAGGAGAAAGAACTACAGCAGCACCCCAAGTAGTCCCACCATTGGTTGTTTTTGAATAGACCACATCACTTGAGCCATCAACATAGAAAACATAACCAACTTGGTCAGAAATAAATACAACATTAGGTGAAGGACTGTATTCATCAGTAGCATCGAAAATACTGGCATCGATAGTTACTTCGGCGGCCTTGACTTCCTCAATTTTTGGCGGAATTGCTGGCTTTTGCCAAATCTGAGGCCAACCAGAAAAAAACCAAGCTATCATCATTAATAAGATTAACGGGAAGACAATTAATTTTTGAACATTCTTTTTCATAATTTTAATGAAATAAAAAATGGCGAAAATCATTCACCGCCATCGTCATTTCTCCAGCGATAACGAAGCTGTTTAACATAAGGGGTTGTCTTTTCCCAATTCGTAAAATAAGTAACCATTGAAGAAGTTTGGGTTCTTGAGGGTAAAAACTCCCAGATGACCCTTGAAGTAACTTTTTTTCTATCAGAATCAATATCTTCGACAATAATTTCTCTTATTCCTCCTTTAAGTTGAGAGCTTAAATCTTCTTGTATCCCCTGAAAAACCCAGGTATTTCCAGAAATAATCAAGCCGTGACTACCGCTAGCAAGGTTGTTCCAAGAATGATCTCGAATTGATTTTGTCGCCTCTATGCCTTCTTGGGATAAGAAATTTGCTATGGTTATTTCTTGGGCTAGATGACCGGAGACATAGCTGTCAAGCACAAAAAAAGCAAAGCCGCTTACTATTATCACAAAAATTCCCATGGCAATAAGCAATTCAACAAGAGTTTGTCCTCGCATTTTGTATTTTTTATTCCAAATTAATTCTTCCCACCTCATTAATATTTATGGCTCTACTTTCAATATCGCTACTTATAAGAATATTTCCCACTACATCGGGCGCTCCCTCAACCTTAGAAAAAACTACCTCTGAAAGACCACTTATTGTTAAAATCGGAGGTAAATCAGAAACCTCGTCATATTGAATTTCTCTTCCGGCGTAAGAGTTTCCTTTGAATAAAATATAACTGTCGTTAGTTAAGTAAACTCCAAACTTCGAATCGTCTTCAATCGCCATTGCTTTCAACTGAGCCCTTCTCAAGGTTTGAATAATGCCTTGGGTATTAGTGTCAAGTTGCTGGCTTTTGTAAAAATCTAAACTAAGGGGTAGAGTTATTGTGATCAAGATTGCTAATATCCCTACTACCAATAGAATCTCTATCAACGTAAAGGCCCTTGCTGTCCTTCTTTTATAACAAGCACGGTCGCCTTCGGCGTTTTTAAACGAAGTTAGTCCTTGTTTGATGCGGAGGTTCATTTTTATCTAATTTATCTTACCCGGAGTCCACTGGTAAATTGATAGATAGGAGTAATGATAGCTAAGGCTATGAAAGCAACGAAAAGGCCAACCAGAATTAACAAAACAGGCTCTAATATTATTGAAAGATTCTTAAAGGCGGTGTTTACTTCAGTTTCATAAAACTTAGCAAGATTTAAAGCGCTTTCTTCTAGGGCTCCGGTTTTCTCCCCCACTAAAATCATTTGAGAGAAAATTGGGGGGAAAGTTTTTGGGAATTTTTTTAATTCTTGGCTAATTTTCTCACCTCCCTCAACTCCAACCCTAAGTAAAATAAGATTTTCCTTATAGACATCGTTCGGCAGAATTTCAATACAAATATCTAAAGAATCTAAAAGCGGCAATCCGCTTTTTAAAAGAGTATAAAAAGTTCGAGAAAATATCGCTAAATTGCGATTTTTATTAATTCCTCCTAAAAAAGGAAGCGAGAGAACAACCTTGTGAAAATAAAATCTAATAAGTTTTATACGCTTTAAAATTATATAGAGTAAAAATAGGCAGACAATCGCCACGATTATTGAAACCGAATATTTGTGCAAAAAGCTGCCCATCCCCAACAAAATCTTGGTAGCTAAGGGGAGTTTGATTCCCAGGGCTAGAAAAAGGCCAAGCAATTTCGGCAAAATAAAAAGAGATATCACAATAGCGATAATTAAAGCTATCACAACAATAATAATGGGGTAAATTAACGCTGTTATCATTTTTCTTTGCAACGAATATTCGCTCTGAAGAGAAGAAGTTAAATATTTCAAGTTTTCCTCTAAGGTCCCACTCTCTTCGCCCACCCTAACTACACTCCTAAAAAATTTATTAAAAATGCGATCGTGTTTTTCTAAACTTTTGTGAAGATTTTCCCCCTCTGAAACTCTTCTTAAAATATCAGCGAGGGCTTTCTTTAAAACCTTTGACTTTGTATCGTCTTTTAAAGTATCTAAGGCTTCAGTGAGTGATATCCCACCTTTAAGCATCAAAGCGAGATGCCGGGTGAAAAACATTTTTTCTTTTTGGGAAACAGCCATAAATCTACCTTACCGATCTTAAAATTTCCTCAATTGTAGTAATTCCGTTTTCGACCTTTTCTAAACCATCATCAATCATAGTAGTCATTCCGGACTTAACTGCTTCCTGTTTAATCTGGGAGGCATCTGCTTTCTCCATAACTAATTTTTTAATAGATTCATTCATTTCTAAAATTTCAAATATACCCACCCGTCCCAAATAACCAGTGTTTTGACAGACCGGACAACCTTTTCCTCGGAAAAGACAAACAGTATTTCTTTCTGTTTTTGGTAATTTCAAAATCATACCTTCTGGCAAAAGAGAAGAGAGTTTAGGAATCGGCATCTCGTAACTTTCGATACATTTTTGACAAATTCTTCGGACCAATCTTTGGGCGATAGCGATATTAACAGTAGAAGCGACTACAAATGGTTCAACCCCCATATCTTCAAGCCGGGTCAAAACGGTCGAAGCATCAATGGCATGGAAGGTAGATAAAACCAAATGGCCGGTCATAGCGGCATTTGTAGCTAATTTAGCGGTCTCAATGTCTCTTATTTCACCAACCATTATAATATTAGGGTCTTGTCGCATTATGGCCCGGAGACCTCGAGAAAAAATTAAATTAGTTTTTGGATTAACTTGAATTTGGTTTATCCCTTCAATATCATATTCAACAGGATCTTCGATTGTCATTATATTAGCTTCCCTGGTGTTTAAAATTTTTAACATCGCATAAAGGGTGGTAGTTTTTCCGCAACCAGTTGGACCGGAGGCCAGAATCATTCCCCAAGGTTTTTTTAAATTTTTTTTAAGGGGATTTAAGTCTCTGGGTAAGAGTCCTATTTCCTTAAGATCGAATCTTTTTGCTTTTTCTGCCAATACTCTTAGGACCACCTTTTCTCCCTCCTCGATTGGAACTACTGAAACTCTTATGTCAATTTTTTCAGTCGGAGTCGAAAATGAAAAATGCCCGTCCTGAGCAGCTTTGTGAACATCTGTTTGAAGACGGGCTAAAATTTTAATTCTTGAAACCAAAAAATCGTGAATATTCTTAGGCAAAATTAAAACATCATGCAATACCCCATCAATTCGATACCTAAGTATGGTCTTTTTTTCATATGGTTCGATGTGAATATCGGAAACGCGGTTCTCATAACCATAATTCAAAATTAGATTTACCAATTTAATTGCGGGCAAGGGCTGAGCTCCCGCTTTTATATCTTTTAATTCTTCTAAGGTTTTACCTGTAATTTCTTCAAATTCTTCTTCTATCTCTTTTCTGTAATATTTTAAAGAATCTCTAATAGCAGTGCTTGTAGAAAAATAAGGAATAACCTGCTCCCCTGTTTTTCTTTCGATAAATTCTCGAGCTTCTAAGTTTTCGGGATGTGCCATGGCAACTTTTAATCCGTCTTTAGTTCTGTCAAAAACAATAATTTCTTGCTCTTTCGCGACTATTTCTGGAACTATACTTAAAACTTCTTTGTTGATTTTCACTCCTTTTAAATTGATAAAGGGGAAACCCGTTTCATCAGCAATAAGCTCTCCCAGCTCTTCATCAGAAACTAATCCTTTTTCTGTAACTATTTTTTCAAGGGATTCTTTTTTTTGTTTAGCTTCTTCTTTCGCCAGATCAAAATCCTTCTGAGAGACTAGCCCTATGTCAACTAAGATTTTTTTTAATAGCTGTTCGGTAATTTTCATATTTTTATTTTTGCTAAACAATCTTTAATTCTGTCAACTACCTCGGAAAGATTAATTTCAGGCTTTACCAAGTATTCTTGAGCTCCCAAAGAAAGCCCTCGCTTAATATCTGTTTCCTGACCGAGATTAGAAAGAATAATCACTGGAATATTTTTAGTTTCTTCGTTTTTTTTGATGTCAATTAAGACATCGAAACCATTTTTTCTTGGTAAGATTAAATCCAATAAAACCAAGTCTGGTTTTTCAGCAATAACCTTGTTCAATCCTTCTTCTCCGTTGGTAGCTTCAATAAATTCAAAACCGGCTAGGTTTAATTTGTTTTTGTAAATCTTTCGTAAGAAGCGATCTTCTTCCACCATTAATATTTTCTGTTTTTTCTCATCCATATTGATAACAAGAATTTATCAGGATTGATAACAAGAATTTATCAGATCAAAATTTTTTATAAAAATAAAAATCTTAATTGGCACTAGGTAGACTAAAATAAAAAGTCATCCCCCCTTCCTTGTTTTTAGAAAACCAAATCCTGCCCCCGCTTAATTCAACAATAGCTTTATTTATGTAAAGCCCCAAACCCGAACCAGAGGGATTAAGATCGATAGATTTTTCTGATCTATAAAATTTAGAAAAAACTTTCTTGAAATCTTTTTTAGGAATACCGACTCCGTTATCCTTACAAGTAAACACAACGTCTTTACCTTTTTGCCTTAGGGTTATTTGAATTTTTCCTCTTCCCTTTTTATATGCTATTGCGTTGGTAATTAAATTCTGGATAACTTGGCTAATTTTATAAGGATCTGTTAAAACTTTGGGTAAATTTTCAGGTTTCTTAAAATCGATCTCGCAATTATGGGCTACAATCCAAACAGAATAATCAACCAAAATCTGCTGAATTATTTCTCCCAAAGCCACCGGTTTCTGTTCTACCTCGAATTTATTATTTTCAATCCTTGAGATATCTAAAATATTTTCAATAAAATCAGATGTTCTCTTAACGTTTTCCAAAGCATCAGAAAGATATTCTCTTTGAAAAGAATTTATTTCTCCGCAATCGCCGGAAATCAAAGCTTCCAAATATCCCTTAATTACCGAGATTGGTGTTTTTAATTGGTGAGAGATGACAGAAACGATTTCGGAAATTTTTGGCTTTTTATAGTTTGCTTTTACCATTATTTTCTTTAAAAGATTATTTATCCTGTCTTCAGGTTTTTCTCGGCCAACCATTCTTTAATTTTATCAACCACCTCGGAAAGATCTGTTTGGGACTTTACTAAATAATCCCGGGCTCCTAAAGAAAACCCCCTTTTAATATCCGTCTCTTGACCCAAGATAGAAAAAATAATCACTGGAATATTTTTAGTTTCTTCGTTTTTTTTGATGTCAATTAAGACATCGAAACCATTTTTTCTTGGTAAGATTAAATCCAATAAAACCAAGTCTGGTTTTTCAGCAATAACCTTGTTCAATCCTTCTTCTCCGTTGGTAGCTTCAATAAATTCAAAACCGGCTAGGTTTAATTTGTTTTTGTAAATCTTTCTCAAATAGGGATTATCTTCAATCATTAGGATTTTTTGTTTTTTGGGATTAGTTTTATTCATATTATTTAGATTATACATAAATTATTTTATTATATCATTTTAGACTAACCGAAAACACCAGGTAAGAACAAAAGAGCGATTTTATGGCCCTCCTCGTAATACTGCCCCTTCTTTTTAGGAAAAGAAAAGAGGGTTAGCTGATAATGTAGGTACCAGCGAGACGATTGGAATGAGAATGCCGGCCTATAAATTGATTCACGATTTATTTTCAAGAATTGACTTTCCTCTTGCCCAGAGTTCAGCCAATATCAGCAACGCGCCGACAAAAGCCAGAATTCAGGAAATCATTGATGAATTTGAAGATGAAAGCCAGAAGCCGGACTTAATTATTAATGCCGGTGACTTACGATCAGCCTCGCCTTCAACCGTGATGGACTTGACCAAAGAAAAACCCGAGATTTTAAGGCAAGGAGAAATTGAAATTAACCTTTAGCAATCCTAAAATAATTAAAAAAAAGAAAAAGACAGGAAAAAGTCATTACTTAGTAATGATTTTTTTATTACTAAGTAATGACTTTTTTGGCATAAAATAGTGCTCCATTCTTAAAATAGTTCGAACCGCTTTCGCCGCCTGCGGCGGCGAGGAAGCCCCCCGCAAAAATGAGCGGCTTCGCCGCGAACCGGACAATTTCAAGTTTTTAAATGATTTAAGTGTAAATCATTCCAGTAAATTTTTCTAAAAAATGATTGAAAAATTTATTGCTTTGGCGGCAAATTCTTTTATGAAAATTCAATTCCAAAATTTGGTAAAGAAAAAGGGCTCCGAGCAGAACTGGTGTCTGCAAGGAGCCCCGTTGTCGGCGGAACTTCGTTCGCCGTTAGCCGAGAGACAGAAGTGCGGGGTTGAGCACGCCGCCGGACTCGTTGGCCTTCTCGCCCTCGTGACCGATCTGGGTTTTGAAGTTGTGCCAGTGGCGGAGCTGCTCGCCGTGTTTCCAGCACGCCGCGAGTGTCGAGACGGCACATCCGTACATGAAGTCCGTGATGCCCTCGAGGTCGGCCTCGTGAGATGCGGCGTCCGCCACGTCTTCAAGATTTTTCCCGTTGGCCATCTCGACCTGCATGAGCCGCGCCCAGCGCTCGGCGTAGGTGACCACCGCGCCGCCGTATCCGTCCGTGTTCACGTCCTTGAACTTCTGCCAGCCGGCTTCGTCGGTGAGTTCGATGGCGGGGGCGTTGGCCAACTTGGCCTCGACCTTCTCGCGATGAGCACGAGCCTTCTTCTCGTACTCCGCCTGCCGCTTCTGCCGCTTGCGCTCGTTCTCGGCTTCGACGCGAGCGTCGCTCGCCTTGTCCTCGTCGGTGAGGACGGGGTTCGGATAGGGTCCGACTTCGCCCTCGACGTAGCCCGACTGGGCACGCTGTTGATCACGGAAGATGAGGTCGGCATTGGAATCGCCGTTCACCAGCACCGTGACGCCGTTGAGTTCCTGCTTCGCCGTGAAGTTTCCCTTCTTGGCGAGCCCAATCATCTCCTTGATGGTGTCGATGATGAGGCTGTTGTAGACGTTCGTCTCTTTGGTCGTCATGCTTCTTTCCTCCTTTCAAGGTTCAGATTACCGCGATTCCTTCGCGGTCAACGGTACAGATTTTTCACTGATGCTTTGAATATAACACATTATGGTCTATAGGTCAAGCCAAAGCCCCAAAGCCCAAGCAGAAAAACAGCATTTGCGCTGTTTTAAGAAAATAGGCGTTACTAAGTAATACCCAATTAATGTTTATATCTTTTGTGCCGAAGGAGGGAGTTGAACCCTCAAGCCCTTGCGGGCAATGGATTTTGAGTCCATCGTGTTTGCCAGTTTCACCACTTCGGCCCCACTTCGCTCTGATTACATCAGAGCTTCGAGGGGCGAGAATGCTTAGAAATACGTTTCTCGTCCCGCCGAAGCCCGAATACAAATGAGGGCGAAGGAGGACCACTTCGGCCCCACTTCGCTCTGATTACATCAG
>Ga0315289_10013348_pt1 | contig 11513 bp, 13 predicted proteins | sample YL17G11_40_MG_FD_203452 | JGI IMG/M metagenome (GOLD analysis project Ga0315289, IMG submission 203452) | Sediment microbial communities from Yellowstone Lake, YNP, Wyoming, USA - YL17G11_40 | ecosystem: Environmental > Aquatic > Freshwater > Lake > Sediment | place: USA: Wyoming | collected... | reverse complement strand
CGGAGTGATGCCGTAGGGGAACCTTCCGAGTCTGTCGTTCTCCATCACGTCTCTGTAGCCGTCTTGGTTCCACATCGGATTCGCGAGAACGAAGTCGAACCTTCTCAGACTGTTGCCTTCGAGTAACCTCGGGTCGGCAAGAGTATCACCCTGGTGGATTTCCGCTTCGAGACCGTGAAGAATGACATTCATTCGTGCAGTGGCGCAGGTCTCCGCGTTAATCTCCTGCCCGAAGAGAAACAGCTTCTTTGGCTCCTTCTTCTTGCTCAGAAGGTGATAATATGAGACGATAAGCATGCCACCTGTGCCGGCGCAGGGATCATAGATTTCAGAACCCTCATCCGGATCGAGCATTTCGACCATGACTCTTACGACTTCTCTGGGCGTGTAGAATTCACCAGCTCTAGCGGGAGCTTCCTCGTTGAACTGTTTCAGCAAATACTCGTAGACATTGCCTAACAGGTCCGGCGGGACTTTCCTGTTCCCTAGTTTCTTCTGGCTGAAGTGTTCGATGAGTTTTACAAGTCTGTCCGCTGGAATCTCCTCGGGTTTGTTGAAGTCGGCTCGATTAATCACTCCGTCAAGGTCGGCATTCGCTTTCGCAATCTCGCCGAGTATGTCATTGAGCTTTCCGCCTACGTCCTTAGTCTCCTTCCTGATGTCATCCCATAGGCAGCCTTTTGGGATGTTTGCAAGCTTGTGGACGAAGCTCTCTCTTGCCACTTTCTCGCTCTTGTACTTCCGAAGCGCTTCTTCATACTCTTCTTGGTAGACATCCGACAGTCTCTTGAAGAACAGGAGGGGGAGAATGTAGCTGCTGTATCTTTCAGGCTTGACTGCGCCCCGGAGTATGTCTGCTGCCTTCCAAAGCCAAGTCTCAAGTTCCTGCTGGCTGAGCTCTTCTTCCACAAGCTTCCGCTGTACTGTCATTGGCATCCCCCCGATGGGAAGAACTAACCACGTCAATGGAAAACGTAGCCTTGTGCCCCTATTTAGGCTCCGTCCGTCCGTCAAATTCCAGCCTACCCACACACACAGGTCTCATGGTGCGACCATTGTAATTTGAACCAGCCGGGTGAGTGACTTACTTGGTGGTCGCGTACTCACCAAGTGATACCACGACGGTGAACGCAAATGCTAAGTTTCACGCAACCCAGTATGCTTTGGGTTAAGTATTGAGAGTTCTCTTCACAGGAATTAGCGGTACTTCGACAGCGCATTATCTTCTAGGATACCAAGCCCACGCTAATACGCAGGGGCATTCTATCGAGATTCTTGACTTGGGACAGGAAGTAGTACGCCTTGGAAGCGTTCTCTTTCCGAAAGGATTCAGCGACGAGGAAATTCGAGGTAAATTGTTCAATTTGCAACCATCAACGATTTCAGTTCTTCGAAGAAATGCCTTCGAACACATTATCGATCAGGCAGACGAAAACTCCAAACTGGGGAAAGATGTTATACTCGCGGCGCACTTGTGCTTCAGGAGAACCAAGGCTGTAACACTGGGCTTGGAACCTTACCAAGTCTTGCGATTTTCGCCCGACAAGTATTTCACAACCAGATCTGTCACGGACGATGATTGTCTCAAGTCTTTGAGCGTCCACCCCGCTTGGAAAGGAGAAGACGTCACGCTCTATGATGTTTCGAGATGGCGCCAGGACGAAGAGTACTGCACGCGGCTAATTGCGGGCTTCGCGCAAAGACCATGGCAGCCAATTACAAACTTGGATTCTCACAAGAAACTCGACACGCTTCTGTACGGCTCCATGCCGCAGCCTCCGGTAATACCCCGCGAATCTGCAAATAAGCATACCCAGACGGTGTTTGTCACAGCGATGAGCGGAGTCAATGCACGTGCATATCTCAAGGCGTTTGCGGCTCTCAAGAAGGGGCGTATCGGACTTTTGGATGTGGGTGAGAAGATCGTTCAGGTTGCTAAAAGAGACGATGGCAGCGTAACTGGCGAGAACATTCTAGAAAGGGAGGAGAAAGAGCTTTTCGCTTGGAGGGCCACGGCGATTGCTGAGCTTCTTGTCCACCGTAGTCAATTCGAAGATTGCATCATACTAGAACATGTTTGCTTCTATGAGAAGGACAAAGATCTACTGCTCCCCGCTTTCAATCTTGATAATGAAGCGAGAATGATGAACGCATTCGACCCTACCGTGTTCATTACAATGACCGATAGCTTGCTTCCCATCAAGAAGAGACAGTTCGAAAACGCCTACTGGCGCAAACAGGATCTGTCATTGCAAGATATTTCTGTGTGGCGGGAAGAAGAAGCTTTTTTCACGCGTTTCTTGGCGTCTCTAATGGGCAGACCGCATTTCCTTATCCCGGTAGCTGAACCTTTTCAGACCATGGATAGAGTTATCTTCGGAAGAGATTCTCTCAGGAAGTTCTACCTTAGTTTCCCGATCACTGAGATGCTTATGGACAAAGACGCGGAAAAGTATTTTCAAGAAAAGGACAAAATCAGAGACAAACTTAGACAGAAACACATTGTGTTTGATCCATTTGACCTGAAGGATTCGGAAATCTACAAATGCCTTGAAGCCCGTTTCCCGCTGACTCTTGGCTCAGCTGAGGTCGTCTTTGATGCCAGCGCTGACCCACCAAAGCAGATTGTGAATGACCTAGTGATCGAGAAGGGAAACGACGACACGTTTACGATTAGTGGAACGGAAGTTTCGTTTACAAAGGAGCAACTGAGTCACTTAACCCCGTACAACTACCAGCAAATTGTTGAACGAGATTTCCAATTGATTGAGCAAAGCGACGCTGTGGTTGTGTACTATCCAATCACCACGGTATCCTCAGGAGTCTTGTCGGAGATAATCTACGCATACAGCCATGGGAGAGACACTTACGTTCGATGGGCATCGAGAATGAGCCCGTTTCTTGATAGATTTGCGACGAGAATCTTCCAGGGTGATGAAGGGGAAAAGGAGTTGCTCGACTATCTAATGGCTGATGGGTGAGACATGCCCTAGTCCATTAGCCACACTGTTATCGAAGAACGCCTTTATTGTGTTGTACCCAGAATAGTTTCCCAAAGTCGGCAGTTCCAGCATTGGCAGGAACAGGCCTAAGCCGAGTCTGGTCTCCAATTTTGCGCGTAAAGTGTTCGCAAGTGGAGTGACGTGCACTATCTCACATTTCATTAGACCTTGTTTTTCAAGATTCTTGCACAGGTCGATCGCCTGCAATGAATCGCGATCGTCGTCAACATAGAGACATCCACTCAGTTTCATGGGAATCATCGTGCGAGCAACCTTTCGCATGATGCATCATATAAAATGGAAGGATAATGAAAGTAATCTGCTCTTGCTGGAATGTGGGATTATGCGTCGTTTTGCCACTAGTCGCTGAAGTCTCACCATCAGCGTGCTTCGGCAGACAGTGGAACGTGCTCAACGTGCTCCTATCATGCCTTTCCTTTCATGTGTGGTTCTCTTGGTGCGGCCGTCGTATTTTGGACTGATGCGGTGTGTTCGTTCTGGTGCGAGCGTCGTAATTCGAACCCTCATGGGAGGAGTGGTTTTGTGTGTGTGGGTAGGCTGGTGCGGGCATCCTGATTTGAACCCTTGATGATGCATGATCCCTTAAATTTCAAGGGGCAGTTTCCCAGATATTTGACAAACTCACGTCTTACTTACGTCCAGCCACACAGTTTCTAGCGACGTTCTGGAGAGACCTCCCGCTCCTCGGAACACAGACGCAAATGTAGGCCGTGAGCTTCTTTTCCGATGTAATCGATGTGGCCAGGAACGATGCGAAGAGAAGAAAGCCTTGGGTATCACTAACTGACTTGGACTCGGCACCGCCCTGTTCTGCCTGATCTGCGGGGTGTGACCAATGACGTGGTGTTGGGGGCAAGCCGGCTACTGGTCCCCTGTGTCTTCGACTCCAAATTCCCAGCATCAATCCTCAGGGCAACTGCAATCTCTACGACCCGAGGAACCCGCCGCCGTCTCAGACTTAAATCGCGCCGGATTGCAGTAAGGCATGTTGGAGACATTAGCATGGTGCCGGTGTCAGGCAGGCAGCAGATGATTGCAGCGGCATCCTTCGTCGTCTTTCTCTCGTGTGTTTTGGGTCTCGCATACCTATTCGGGCAATTAGCCGGATGGTCGTTGATGCGCATCGTTGGCATTCTGATTCTTATGTTCTCTCTGCCCGTTGCCGGACTCTTGACAATATGGAAGATGAAGAAGCTTGCTCTGGTCTTTTGGACCCTAGCAGTCGGGGAGGCCTTGTGGCTACTCTACGACTTCGGTATTCTGCGCTTTTAGTCACATTCCGTGTCCGGTGAGGTAGTGACTTGTGCTGCGATCGTGGTAACTATCTCGCGCAGTTGCTTGTCGCCTGTTTCCTCAACGAGCGCTTGGGCGCTGGGGATGACATATGGACCGCCTATGGAAAGTGCTATGGAAGAAGCCATTTTCACTCGCTTCTGCTGAGGAAGAACTTATGTGTGAAGTCGCCTCAGAAATAAGCGACCCCGCGGAGAGAAATGGTCTCCCCGCGTAACCGGGCAGGAAACCTGGTTCACGTCCCTAAACCGCGCGTGACAGCTACCCTAAGACCCGGCCAGGGCTAGACCGCTCACAACCACGGGGTCACTTTCCTCGAGCCATCATGTATGGGGCATGAGTTTATTTCAGTTTCTCCTATGCGAATGATGAATACTAGGGCACTGTGCCTGAGTCCTTCGAGCGATGGGCCACAACGCTCGATGACGGAGGGATGCACTGGCGAGGAGAGATCTCTCAAGCATGAAGAGAAGACCACGTGACTCTCGACGCCAAGATCGATGCAAAGAGAAGATCCCTCGATGATGGAATTGCCACCAGCATATTACCAACGCAGGACAACATAGTAGCAGGAGAGAGGAGATGGCAGAAAGCGGTACCTCCTTGGAACGGACGATAATCGAAGGGAGCGCTCTGTTTGTCACCTTGCTGTTCATCATTACGAGAGAACCTGCGGCCATGGCGTGGCTGGGGTTCGTCGGTCTGTTCTTCATCCTCGCAGCGATGGCTGCTGTGTTGGTCATATGGGCTCGGCCTGAGGATCGTGTCGCAAGAGTCCTCCGCACATTTGAAGTGATGATCTTCTTCCTCGCCCTCTTCCTCTTGGCGATCTGGATGTACGTTGGTGCTGGGACGGCGTACCTAGTCCCCATCTGGTTTTTTGTCGGCTACGCGTTATTCGCGGGTGTCGTTCCGGTATTGTTGGAGTGGTTGCGAAGTTCGCGGGAAAGACGACGCCAATCTCGGGCCGATAGAATGCCGACCCTTTGCCCGAGGTGCGGGAACAAGACGCAATATATTGCCCAATCACAACGAATGTATTGCCCGAATTGCCAGCTCTCATTCGATTGATGCATGATCTGCTCGGCGCTTGCTTCAGCAAACACGGCATGGGGAACACTGTGCGAGAGAGCCATCACAGACGCTTCATTCGATTATCACGGTTCCGTGTCCGCCGCACCATTCGCAACCGGCACCCTTGCACTTCTGGCATGGTTCCGTTTTCGGAGTGGTAACTTTCCTTTCAGAACTCAGCGTCTTGTTGAGGACCAAAGCCTCGCCGCGTTGGACGAATTTGAGCTGTGGATTATCCGCCTGGACGCGGGATTGAATGATAGGTACGAACACGTCGGCGTAGGATTCGTTGTCGCGTCGGATCAGTTCCTTGAACTTCTGGAACAGGAGTTTCTCTTCATCATTCCGTGCTCGCATGAAGATGTGGGGCGTCTTTGCCTTCGGATCCGGTGGCCGCGTCAACCTTTCACATCTCTTTGATTTGATTGATTGATTTGATTGCTATTCGGGTAGGAGGGAGGGGGTCCCCCAAGGAATCGTAAGGGACCGGTGTTTCCAGTGGAAATGAGCGCACGCAACTTAAGCAGCCTCTTGAACGGGAATGGCAACTGAATTGTTGCAGCCTTCGGTTTCGCAGACGTATGTTTCCCATTCTTTGTTCAGCCAGACTAGGGCTAGTCGATGCTCTGTCTTCTTTCCACATTTCCGGCAGAACATCATGATGGACATCTCAAGCAGCCTCCATCATCATGGTCGTCTCTCCGGTGTCGGTTTAGCCCATTTCAGGGGGCCACACAGATGCACCTTGAGGCACTTCTTATGCAGAGGCGCACGACATGCTAGGCACCGAGCGTAGAATTTCTCCACAATCGGCCTGTCGCACCCAACGCAGATTGGGTTACCTCGTTCACTCACATCCAGTCGCCCTCCGTCGCTTTTCCGCAAGCCCTGCACCTAACTCTCGGTCCCTTCATGTCGTGTTGACCTCCAGGATGTGTTTCTTCACGCGATCGCGGAATTCGGATGACTCGAAGTAGACCCACTGATTCTCACGCATCGTTCTGTCGAGTATGCCTTTGATGACGAGTTCATCGAGAGCCGATTGTGCAGCTTGGCGTGTGCCACCGCTGGTTCGCGATAACGCATATCGGCGCTCGAGTTCACTCATGATGGCGCCGAATCCTTGTGGCTGCTTGAAGACCCCGTCAAGACCACGAGCGAGCAGCCTGCCTATTGGTGTCGTCTCGTCCACATCGACCTTCTCATGATTCGTGGCGACCTTGAACTCGCTCAGCACTCGGCGTAGGGTGATGTCGACTGGCACGACGGTCGCGGCGCCGGAAGATAGCTGTGGGTGCCCTTGGCTATCTGTAGGTAACTCCGTAGGTAGTTTCGTAGGTATCTCCGTAGATACCGACTTGACCCTCTTGGCATTCTCCGCCTGTCGCTCGAGATCCTTGCGCAGGCTGTGTTCCTGCTGGAACCCATTGTGCCAGCGCCGTCCGTCTTCCAGGGAAAGCGCCAGCTTCTTCTCGAGCTCTGTGACTTGGGTCCTCAATGTATCAGTCTCTTTGGCTTCTGCCTGGGCTTCTTCGGTGACGGGGAAGAGCTTTGCGAGTCTGCTGATGTAGCGGCCTTGCTGATTTTCTATGAGCTTTGGTATCTTACGATTGATATCATACATGAAGTCGGGCACGCTCTTCGGCCTGATCTCGAGGAAGAGGCTGCAATGCTCCGCATCTTGAGCTCCCTTGTTCTCCAGTAACTCCACGAGCGCTCGTTGTTTCGGCGTGAGTTTCTCGAGGTTCTTCTGGACGAGCGGATGCGATAGCAGGTCCGTGACTGGTCCCTGGAGTGCTGCATGTCTTGTGGCTTCGTCGAGTTTGCGTTTGAGGTCAGCGATTTCAGTCTCATACTTTGCTTCGAGCCGGTTCTTGATGGATGCAAGTTCCTTATCCTTCCTGGCAAGGCGGGCTTGCCACTGAGCCTCAAACTTCTCTCTGATACGGGCCTCGACCTCAGCCACTTTCGGCACAGCGGGGGCAAGCTTCTCCTGGATGATCGCGGGGAGTTTCTCGCTCAGCTGGCCGAGGATGTCTTTGAGTTCCTTCGGCGCCGGTGGAATGAGTTCGGGAGTTGCGCCCAGATGTTTGGTTTGGACTGGTCCAACTTTCACGAGGTCGTCTTTTCCGATGAAGTCTCCGGCGACATAGAACTGGCCCTTCTTGAGGTTCTTGAGGGCGTGAGGATCCTTGGACTCTGGATCCGCAAGCCTCTTGGGGATTCGACCGAACTTGCGTAGAACCGCTAGGTCGTCTGGCCACTCCGTCCGCCCGATCAGCTTGTTGGGACATTGTGAGATGACGAACTTCGATACGAATGCCGGTCGCTGTGTGAGAACCAAAGTGCCGAGTCCGCGTTTGCCGCCTTTCTTGACAAGCTTCCGAACCTGATTGAGACAGATCGAGCGTGCTATGCCCGTCTCAGGCGCGAGTTCGTCCGCTTCCTCAAGGATCCACAAGTACGGCTTGCGTGCTTTGGTTTCGATCGCGATGAATCGTTCGATGAATCGTGCCAGGAACTCTTGGAATGTCGCGATGTCGAGTTGCGGGTCGCTTCCGTCGACGATGGCGCTCAAATCATGTTCCAGGATCTGGTCGGCGAGGAACTCGGCGCTTTCAGGTACGACCGCGACGTCTTTGCCGATGATGAGTAGGGGATATCGGTCGCGAAGAGTCGCGTACTCGCCCTCCACGTCGACAATGATTATGCCTGTCTTTCCGAAGACTTGCTCCACGATTCGCCTAGCCGTCCAGGTCTTGCCCCATCTCGAAATACTGCAGAGAAGCGTGCGGCCGGTGATAAGCTCTTGCAGGTCGAGTTCTGCCTTGCCCCCCCGCAGCGTCTCGCCAAGAAGAATTGCAGTCATCGATTAGCCCTCCCTTGGCTTCTCTTCACGAGACCATCTGCGAAACGGAGCGCCTTTCTTGTCTCCTCGATATCTAGTAGAATCTCTTCAGTTTCCTTCTCGAGTCGAGCCACTTCTTTCTTCTCTCTCGCAGACAACTTGAGACGTCGGAGCAAGCGCAGATCCGCCATTACTTTCCGAGTGCGATTCTCAAGATCAGTCTGACGGGTCTTCTCCTCTGGGAGAAGGCGACTCAGAGCATCGCGCTGGAGAGCGCTCATGCACGCGAGGCCTCCTGTGAGATGATGCGTGGACGAACGACCGCGCTCATGCTCACGTGGCAGCCTTGAGCCTCGGAACGGATCATCTCTTTGAGGGGCCGGGGTATTCTAACACTCAACTTGTCGTCGGAGCGAAACTGTCTTGCAATCCGTTTGATCTTCGACTCGAGGGCGACGCGAAGCTCAAGTTCTTTCGCGGCTGTCGGGTGACTGAAGAGAGCATGCTTCATTGGGTGAGGTAACTGCGTGAATGTGGAGAGCCCCAGCTCGAGAAGGGCGTTGATGACCTCGTTGACTTGGATTCGATGGTCTTTCCGGACATCTCGCCAGATCTCGTAGATCTGCATGAAGCGCCGCTCGGAGAAGCGTACGCCTCGAGAGACAGTCACCAAACTACCGACCCCGTAACCTGTGCACAAATCGCCCGGCCATCACGGGGAAATGCTGAGAGTCTGAGGCTAGTCGTTGCATCTTGAGTAGCCTCATGTTTTGCCGCCCTCACGTTTCGGGTAGCGTCCAAGGAAGTCGCCTTCGATTCGGTAGACATGGCGGCCAATCGTGTAGTAGCCATTCACTGCTTTCTCTTGGATGAGTGCGAGCGATTGCTTCAGTTCGGCGTGGTCTTTGATGCGGATCCATTCTCTCCCAGGAATCTTTCCAGGCGCCCAGGGGAGGCTGTCCAAGGTCTTCTCGAGCGGCGTCGAGGATGCTGAGGTATCTTTCTGTGCGAGTCCGTTTGGACTCTTAGGCGGCGATGTGAGAGACTTTTCGGGCCCCGAAAAATTCACCTTGACTGCCGGAGCCTTGACGTCCTGGAGCGCTCGTTGAAGCAGCGCGTTGATGTCTCTGCACGCGTCCAGCGGGTTCTCTAGCGGTGCCACGTCCCGCTCGAGGCCAATCGTGATCTTCGAGAATTGGAATTCGCCTGTCTGCGTGGTGGATCCGAGACTGAGCCAGACGCGGGTCGGCTGACGGACTGCTTGGGGGACGCTCATTTCTGCTGTGCCTCCCGTTGGTCGTCGATGATCTCCTGCTCAAGATATTCGTTGGCGCATGGTTTGCTGCAGAACCAGCCGGTCCAGTGATCGCAATCGGTGGAGAAGCTGACTGTGACCACTGGGTACGGTAGGTCCTTGCTGCAGCGACAGCATCTTCTCATTGCGTCGAACCCTCCAGTTGTGCGAGGACATAGTAGCCGGGTTTCTCCCACTCGAGGAGAGGCGGATTCGTCACGCGCTTGTCAGCAAGTTCATTCCAGCGACGCCTGTATGTCGCCTCATTCATGCGAGCCCCCCAGGTCTCTTTCTGTGCTAGAAGGAAGGCATCGTGATAGTAGATTCCATCCGGAGCTTGAGCCGGATCCCAGTTCTGAAAGACTACATCGCGGAAGTGCTCGTAGACTTGACGGCGTAGAACAGCGAACTTGCCCTCGTTCGAGCGGTAGAGTTGGGCTTGATGCTGGCGGATGAGCTCGCCTTTGAGGAGAGCCACGGCGGCTCTCCACTTGCTGGCATCTTCCTGGTAGTAGGCAGCCACTTGCTGTGACCGATTCACCGCGTCGAGGATGCGTCTGTGATCTTCCGCAAGCTCGGAGAGACGACCGGCGAAGTCGACGAGTTTAGCCTGACTCATGTGGGCTTTTCTCCTCGGGTGAATGCACCATCAATGCAGGATCGGTAGCGCATGGCGAGGTAGTGGTTGATTTCGTCGTCAGACCAGCCGAACGGTTCTTCCCAGGTGCTTCTTGCCCGGTCTCGTGTCATGGTCTGGGTCTCCCTCTGACGGGCTGACGCAGACGCTGTCGTGGATGACTGTCAACTCGGAGGAGTGGGCGTCCACAGTCCACGCAGCACTTCGTACGTCTGATGCCGCCCCTTAGCGATTCACTCGTCACGTGCAGTTTCGTGACGGGGACCCAGCCGCATGTGGAGCAGTTGACTAGATGATTCCGGTAGATCCATCGGGACCTCAATTCTTCAACCCCCCGGCTCAGTGTGCTGGAGGATGTGGTTCCATGCTCTGGCGCGTTCTCTCTCCGGTAACGCGGTTAGTTCGTCGACCGGGGCTTTGCAGTAGCATGGATACTCGCGTCCATGTAGTCGCACGACTGTGGACGTTGTCGCATTCACTGACGCTTATCCTCCTTCTCGAGGGCGAGGTTCCTGCGGAGGCGTTTCTGTGAGTAGGAAGAGTTCGACGGCGTCGTCTGCGGCTTCGCGGAGGCTTCGGTATTTTCTCAGTCCAAGGCCTGTCCGCTTCTCTTTCACTAGTCTGGCGAGGCGGTCTCGTAGGTCTCCTCGTATCCGTACGTTTCTGGTTCTCACAACCAAACGCCATAACCCTCTTTGTTACAAAGATGCACCTATTTGAAACAGCCACAGAGCATATAAAGGACTTGGTCAACATTGTAGCAAAGAGGCTGCAAGCCAATGCCCGTAAAACGCAAGGTCCCGTGGGCCAACGTGCGCATCATGGAAGCATTCGTCGAGAAACTGGACTCGTTCCTCAAGACCAAACGAGCACAAGAACTAGGCCTGGGTAGTAGAAGCGATGCCGTCACATACGCCATCCGACGCCTACTCGAGAAAGAAGACTTCCTCTAGCGGGTCTTGAGTCTCTGTCTGAAGTTCACGGAGACCCCAGCGAGCAAGTCGTCCCTCGCGCCCTCGAGCTGTCGTCTTATGCGACCCAGATCCTCCGTCTCCTCCAGAAGATTGAGCGTCCAAGCCAGCGCCTCCAGGGCCCCGTGGGCGTAATCGTTCACATGTTGAGCCTCCTGGCCCAGCCTTCCAGGATGCTCGAGATCAATTCCTCGGGTTCAAGAGGGCTCTGTATCGCGACTAGGTAGGCGAGGATTCGACGATAAGTTGGATAAGAGATCATGACACTGACGTGGCCGGTTACCTCCGGATCCTCACTCGCGGGTGACGCGGACATGGAGTCCCAAGGGGATCGACCCCATTCATATCCGTTAGGGGAATCGACAGCACAAGG
>Ga0315289_10013347_pt1 | contig 11514 bp, 8 predicted proteins | sample YL17G11_40_MG_FD_203452 | JGI IMG/M metagenome (GOLD analysis project Ga0315289, IMG submission 203452) | Sediment microbial communities from Yellowstone Lake, YNP, Wyoming, USA - YL17G11_40 | ecosystem: Environmental > Aquatic > Freshwater > Lake > Sediment | place: USA: Wyoming | collected... | reverse complement strand
CCGCCACATCGAACGTGGGCGTGTTGTCATTCGTGATGTTGTCGGTGCTGCTCACCCCCGTGTCGCTGGCCGCCTGGAGGTCGGGCGCACCAGGCGCAGCCGGCGCCGCGGTGTCTATCGTCACCGAGAGCGAATTGCTCAGGGCCGATTGGTTCCCGGCCGCGTCCACAGCCGTCACAGCGTACGAATACGTGCCGGCCGCCTGGACCGCGGTTGTATAAGTGGCTCCACTCTCGTAATTGCCCGATATCAGCGCACCATCGCGATAGAACCGGAAGTAGGGCGCGGCAGTCACGTCAAAGGTCGGTGTATTGTCGCTGGTGATGTTGTCGGTACTGCTCACCCCCGTGTCGCTCGCCGCCTGAAGGTCCGGCGCCCCGGGCACTGAAGGTGCTGCCGTGTTAATGGTCACAGAGAGCGGGCTGCCCAGGGCCGACTCGTTCCCCGCCGCGTCCACTGCGCTCAGCGCATACCCATACGTCGCGTCCGCCTGGGCGACAGTCGTATAGGTGGCTCCACTCTGGTAACTGCCCGATATCAGCGCACCATCGCGATAGAACCGGAAGTAGGGCGACGCCGTCACGTCAAAGGTCGGCGTATCATCGTTGGTCACATCGTCGGTGTTGCTCACGCCAGAGTCGCTCGCAGCCTGAAGGTCCGGCGCCCCGGGCACAGAAGGCGCCCCCGTGTCAATGGTCACCGAAAGCGAACTGCTCAGGGCTGATTGGTTCCCCGCCGCATCCACAGCCCTCACACCGTACGAATACGTCCCGTCCGCCTGGGTGGCTGTCGTGTAGGTGGGTCCACTCTCGTAATTGCCCGATATCAGCGCACCATCGCGATAGAACCGGAAGTAGGGCAACGCCGCCACATCGAACGTGGGCGTGTTGTCATTCGTGATGTTGTCGGTGCTGCTCACCCCCGTGTCGCTGGCCGCCTGGAGGTCGGGCGCACCAGGCGCAGCCGGCGCCGCGGTGTCAATGGTTACCGAAAGGGAGGCGCTCGCGGCCGATTGGTTCCCTGCCGCATCCACCGCACACACCGTATACGCATATGTGCCATCCGCCTGGAGCGCAGGGGTGTATGTGGCTCCACTCTCGTAATTGCCCGATATAAGCACACCAGCACGATAAAACCGGAAGTAAGGCACCGCCGATACGTCGAAGGTCGGCGTATTGTCGCTGGTGATGTTGTCGGTACTGCTCACCCCCGTGTCGCTCGCCGCCTGAAGGTCTGGTGCCACGGGAGCAGAAGGCGCCACGATGTCAATGGTCGCCGAAAGCGGGCTGCTCAGGGCCGACTCGTTTCCCGCCGCGTCCACCGCACTCACTACATACGCATAAATCCCGTCCGCCTGGACCGCTGTCGTGTATGTCGCTCCGGTCTGGTAGTTCCCCGATATCAGCACACCGTCCCGATAGAAGCGGAAGTACGGTGAGGCCGACACGTCAAAGGTGGGCGTATTGTCGTTCGTGACGTTGTCGATATTGCTGACGCCGGTGTCGCTGGCCGCCTGAAGGTCCGGCGCCGCGGGAGCAGAAGGCGCCGTGGTGTCTATGGTCACCGAGAGCGAACTGCTCAGGGCTGATTGGTTCCCCGCCGCATCCACAGCCCTCACACCGTACGAATACGTCCCGTCCGCCTGGGTGGCTGTCGTGTAGGTGGGTCCACTCTCGTAATTCCCCGATATCAGCCCGCCATCGCGATAGAACCGGAAGTAGGGCGACGCCGCCATATCGAACGTGGGCGTGGTGTCATTCGTGATGTTATCGGCAGTGCTCACGCCCGTGTCGCTGCCCGCCTGGAGGTCGGGCGCACCAGGCGCAGCCGGCGCCGCGCTGTCAATGGTCACTGAAAGGGAGGCGCTGGCAGCCGACTGGTTCCCCGCGGCATCCACCGCGCGCAGAGTATAAGAGTACGTCCCGTCGGCCTGGGCGGCAGTCGTATAGCTCGCTCCGCTCTCGTAGTTGCCCGATATAAGCACACCAGCACGATAAAACCGGAAGTAAGGCGCCGCCGATACGTCAAAGGTTGGCGTACTGTCGCTGGTGATGTTATCGGTATTGCTCACCCCCGTGTCGCTGCCCGCCTGAAGGTCTGGTGCCACGGGCGCAGAAGGCGCCACGATGTCTATCGTCGCCGAAAGCGGGCTGCTCAAGGCCGACTCGTTTCCGGCGGCGTCCACCGCACTCACTACATACGCATAAGTCCCGTCCGCCTGGGTGGCTGTCGTGTAGGTGGCTCCGCTCTGGTAACTGCCTGATATCAGCACGCCGTCCCGATAGAAGCGGAAGTACGGTGAGGCCGACACGTCGAAGGTGGGCGTATTATCGTTGGTGATGTCGTCGGTATTGCTCACCCCTGTGTCGCTGCCCGCCTGAAGGTCCGGCGCCGCGGGCATAGATGGCGCCACGCTGTCAATGGTGATATTCAAAGCGGCAGAGTCGCCTGACTCGACACCACCCACAGTCTGCCGAGCGGTCATGGAATGCACGGCATCGGCAAGGTCGTACGCCCCGTCGGTGTCGACCTGCGTTGTCCCAGCTACCCCAGTAGCAGAACCTATCAGGGTACCGTCAGCATAGACAGACACGGTGGCATTCAAAATGGTGCCAGTTACGGAAAAACGCAGGTTTGCCGCCGGGGCGCTGTTGTCCCGATAGGTCAGGTTGTCCGTGCTGGACACACCCGTATCGTAGGCTGCCTAGAGATCCAGCCCCGTTGGTGCCGCGGTCAGCAGCACTCTCGGCTCAAGCGGCTCCAGGCGGAGGGTGCGTCTTACCGGCTGGACGTCAGACGTCTTGACGGGAGATGATGCCATGGCCACGCTCCTCGCCGGCCGTTGCCTGCCCAAGAAGCAGACACCGGCACATAGTGATGGGATGTCAACCACACTTGTCTGGAACCCGAGCAATGCCTGCTCTCACCCCTCAGTCCGACGGGCCCATTATATGCCCGAAGTTGACCAGTTCAAGGCTCTCCTCTCTATGGAGAGCAGCTTCTTTCGTGGGCCCTTTGGGCTAACCGCCGAGGCCTGTCCGACGGAGCGACAGCGTTCCAGCGCTTGGAGATGCACCCGAGTGCGTGTTTAGCGTTTCGCTCCGTGCACCTATTTTGGGGCGGCCTGTTCCCAGTCGTCGGAGCGGAACGGGACAGCGGGCAATCCCTCGGCATTGAAGAGGTTGCAGACTGGGTTCTGTGCCCACGCACATCGCACGGCGACCGGCTTGGCGACTTGGTCGCTCCAGACCACGACGGTGTCACCGTCGAGCCTCGCTTCGGCCCAGACGAAGTGGCGGTCTTCTCCGGCAACGGCAAAGCCCTTGAGAGGCCCATCGGGTTTCGCCATCAGCCCGCCGTGGATTTCCTTGAAGTGCAGACGCACGCGGTTGCCTTCGACCTGCATCGAGGTGTACACCGGTCCGGAGCAGACGGCGTCCTTTCCGTAGACCTTCGCCAGGGCAATCAGGGCGAGGCGTCTTGCGACCTCCTGTTTGTTCGTCGGATGCGCGGACTTGGCATCGCCGATGTCGGTGGTGACGACCAGTCCGCAGTTGGGAACGGCCTCGGCGGTCATCCACTGTGCTTCGACGACCTCGGCCCAGCCACTCTCGGTGGGATGGTCGTAGACGGGCCCAAAAGGGGCAATGGCAACGATGAGGAAGGGGAAGTCGCCCTGGCCCCATTCCTTGCGCCAGGAGCCGATCATCGCCGGCAGCAGCTTGCGGTATTCCGTTCCACGTGGGGCATTGGACTCCCCTTGATACCAGATGACGCCGCGGATGCCGTAAGGCACAAGCGGCGCGATGGTGCCGTTCCAAAGTCCGGCCGGCTGGGCTATCCGGGCTCTTCCCAGAAAATAGGGTGCTTCTGGCTTCTTCGGGGGCTCTTTGTTCTCGGCTTTGGCTTTGGCTGCCGCCAATTCCCAGGCGGCAAGCTCTGTCTCGTATTTGGCCCTAAACTCCTGTTCCTGCCGAACCTGCCGTTGCCAGCGTCCCACGGGGTCGTGAATGGCCCCCTTGAGGGCCTCGATTTCGGTCCAAGCTTCGGCTGGTGAGGAGCCCTGCGCTCCCGACATCAGGCCGACCGGGACCTTGAGTTCGCGATGGAGCTGCCGTCCAAAGAAGTAACCGGCCGCCGAGAAGCGGGGCACAGTTTGCGGGCTGCATGGACGCCATTGGGCCTGCACGTCGCGGGCGGGCTCGTCACGGATGTGTGGAGGCACGTCAAAGAGACGGATGTCCGGGTAGTCGGCCGAGGCGATCTCCTCGGTGGCGTTCATGGCCTCGCGGACCTCCATACCCATGTTCGACTGTCCCGAACAGAGCCAGACCTCCCCGACCATGACATTGCCTATCTTAACGGTGTTCCTGCCCGTGATAGTCATCTCATGGGGGCCGCCGGGCGTCATGGGGTTGAGTCTAGTCATCCATGAGCCGGCCTTGTCGGCGGTTGCTTCTGCGGTCTGACCGGCGATGGAGACAGTGAGCTTCTCACCCGGGTCGGCGGTCCCCCAGACCGAGGCTTTGATTCCCTGCTGGAGGACCATGTTATCGCAGAAGAGCGGATGGGGCTTGACGTCGGCGTTTACCTGTCCCGCAGCGAAAGCGGTGAAGGCTATGGCAGCGATGACTATCCTCCTCGATTTCACGTATTCCCTCCGAGCAAGGCCTGCTGGAGACGTCCAAGTGGTTCGGGACTCCGGCTGCATGCGATCAGTCCAGGTCTCCCGGACACGACCGTGGTTCCGACATCCGGGCTGTCTTCTCGTGCCGAACGGCTCCTCCAGCGCATGGCAAATCTCGCGCAGTCACGTCTCCGAGGCATTCATCAGCATCTCTCGGGCTCGCGCAAACAGCCGAAAGGCCCCATCTGTCGGAGCCAGAGGAGCACGGGTTAGCAAACGACCGCGACCGTCGGCTTACTATCAGAAGCACTGGTGTAGGTCGTCGAACTCCTGCGGCTCGTCAAGATGGAGCCCTTCCAGACAGCGTCCCGCGCCCTGCTGCGGGATGGTTCGGCGACAGAAACGAACCGGGCGCGCTACAGCCCGGACACATGCAGGCAACCGGGTAGCCTATCCCGCGGCAGAACGAGGAGCGACACTCAAGGCAGCACCGCCAGAACCCGGTTCGCTTTCTGGCAAGCCTGTGCAACAGCCGTCAGCTATTTGGCGCCCGTCGTTTCGAGAACCTTGAACTCCTTGACGGTGAGCCAGCTCTCCTCGCCCTTGGTCTCGACGGTGCCCTTGATCTCAGCCTTCTTGCCGTTCGCCTCTTTGGCAAGCTTCTTGCCCTGCTCGTCGTTCGTCACCTTGTAGGTGACTACGACGGGTGCCGGGCCTGGTCCTTTCTCCGTGACTTCGACCATCGCGGCGGGGGCTTTCGTCCCGGGTTCCGCCGCGACAGCCTTCACAGTGCCGGTCACGGTGACGACCTGGGCCGCCGCCTCGGCGGCGAGCGCCGTGCCGACAAAGGCGACCAGCATTGCGACCACGAAACCAGCGAACGTCGTGCGAAGAGACATCTTTGTACCTCCTCAAAGACTCCTGTTTGGTGCGAAGAACATACCGTCCTCAAGGCCAAAACCACGCTAAGTTTTACCCTCGGTCCCACCTCCCTTCGTTGAGACAGCCGGCCAATTCGCTTGGCGCCTGTGTCTCCCATGCCTGCAAAGGATGAACTCCAGCAGGGACGGTTCCAGCAACCGGATCCCCTCAGCGGCCGGATGCGGAGTCCTCCCCAAGACAGCAGTCTATCATGTGCTTAACCCCTGGTTCATAGCACTCGGGATTGCCCCTGTCAAGTGCGGATTGGCCGTCCACGGGCAACGGGGCGTGCCACTCCAGCAATCCGCAACGGGCACGACTGGCCCGCAGCATCCTAGTCCCGCCTTCAGCAGACCCAACTCCAAGCGCAAATGACCGTCCGCGGTTCTGCAACAAGTCCTCTTCGGGACCTCAGAGGATTCGGCACGCCTCTTGCTAACGACAGATCACTCAGCCACTCCGCACCTACGTCTCTTGCTCCGAGCTCTTTGCCGTCCCCCCGTCCGTAATCCCGTGCAAGGAAACAAGATAGGCGGGCAGGCCTTCCCAGGTGGTCTTGACGGCTCGCATCCGGGCCGTGGCTTTCCCGCCATCCGGGCGGCCAATCTGCACGTCCGTTGACTTGCCGGCCTGCACAGGAAAACCGAACGGTTTGCCGATCAACTCGCCCTCATTAACACCAAGAAGGGCATTTGCGGCATGGTTCACGTATCGGACAACGCCTCCTCGGTCTACCACGACAGTGCCATCACCCATCTCGTCCAGAATCATCTGTAATCGCAGTCCACTCAAGCGCAGGGCTTCCTCGCTTCGCTTCAGGTCCCGGAATAACGTGTCGTATGGCCGGACGAGGCTCGCCTCAACCACGGCCTTATAGATCAGGTAGAAGGAGAGAAACTTGAGGATGTGCCCCACTATAGATGCCGTGCCGTACACACTGACATAGAGCGTGAACGCTAACTCCGCAGCAATCGTCGCGACTATGGACATCTCGAACAGGCGCAGGACCGTCACGTCAAGGGTCCTGCGGTGGCGGACCAACAGAACCATTGCACCCAACAGGATGAGACATATCAAGTATTCGCTACCCTTCTTGAAAGGAGTCAGCCCCTGCCCCTCCACGAAGCAATCCGGGAATACCTGCCAGTGAAGCACCGACAGCAGGAGCACACAGGTCACGAGGCCGTAAAGGGGGAGCACAATGTTGACGGGCGTCCGCCGCTTAACGCAAGCCGCTGCAATGAGAAGGGACACGCTCTGGAGATAGCGCGCGGCAATCCATAGTTGGACGGAGACATTGGCACCGGTCAGCTCAAAGACCCCCATTCCTTGGTAAGCCAGTGTGTGCAGCAGGTCAACAATGGCAACATTCAGGTAAGCGATCCCGATCAAGGTGAGATAGCTATCACCGGTGAACTGACGGGCATTCCATGCAACCATGAAGATGCCGCAGGCTACGGCGATACTGAAAACCTCGACCAGGCTGTGGAAAAGGAGGAAGCCGCTGGCCACTATAGGGGCGGCGACACACACAACGAACACCCCAAGCGCAACCGGCGGGGCACCTTCGCCATTGAGGGACAGCCTGCCCATGCGCACCTCCACCAGGCTTGTCGAGAAGCAGCGTACACCTTCAGCGGAGCGCGGCCCTTTGATGCTGCCAGCCCTTGCAGACGGCACAGGACAGCCCTGGTGACCAGGCAAGCGGCCCCCAGACCGCTTTGCCCCGCCATTCTGGTCTTCCTTCGCCCATTGCCGCGCCGCCCTCGAAATCTCAGCCTGTCGGGGACTGACCGCCCTTGTGCACCCTGCGCGCCATTTGCTGGTACGTGCTCCGCCGGGCTCTTCCGTCCCAGCGTGAGCATAGCACCGGGCACCCTGGAAATCAACCAGTAAGCACGTCCCCACCGACAGCGCAACCCTTTCTGCCTTGGCGCCACATCTGACGGATCTGGGCAGCCAACCACCAGGAAAGTGGACCGCTCCTGCGAACTGAAACGGACACGCCCGAACTGCGGTAGGTTAATCCTGCCACCCTTCGGGGCCACACGGGTCCAGGCCATTCCGCACTATCCGATCCAGGTTGCTCTCTGCCCTCGATCCGCCGTACAATGAAAGTATGATGCAGTTGCGCGGAACATTCGGAATCGTTGACGCCTGTCTGGCTGAGCCTGCGCCGCTATCCGTGTTTGGCGTGGACTACGTGCACCTGCGGCTTCTGGACGGCAGCGACCTCTACGTCACGGAATGGGGGCTACCGTTTGTGCGTCAACTGCTGCCTGGAAGCCACTGGGGAGACCACGAGTGGTTTGTGTCCCACAGCGTGAAGCTGCCCGGCACAAGCGTGCTTCACAGGGTGCGAACTAAGGAGGCGGACGGCCGACCAAAGGACATCGTCCTCAAATGGAATCGCATGGGGCAGGACATCCCAGGAGAGACCGAGGCCCGGGACCTGCTGGGAGCAGAGTTCAACAGCCCCTTTGAGGAGTTCAGCCTTCTCACCGAGCTGAGGAGCGCGCAGTGCAGCTTTCCGGGCCGCCTCTTGACGCACAAGCCATTGGCCATCTATGTGCCCAGGAGATTCGTCGAGGCGGAGAGACTGGGTAGAAGGAGCTACCTGATGGATGCGCTGCTAAGGAGACACAGAGAGGTGGCGCTGGATCCCAACCGCCAGTACGCCGTCATATATGAATGGATCGAAGGGATAGACGCGGGCAGGGCTCTGCACGAGGGCGCGGTGGATGAAAAAATGGTAAAGATGCTGCTTGCCCGGGCCAACGCCGAACTGGCGGGGAGAGGATTTCGCGTCAGGGACAGCAAAGCTCACCACCTCATAGTCAGGCCACGGCGTCCGGACGGGTTGGTGGAAGACCGATACGGCCGTGCCCTCTATGCCTTGGTCGACTTCGAGCTTCTGGAGAGGACCCCACAACGCGAACGGGCTGTGCGAGCCCTGCGGAGGCGTGCTTACCTGGCAAAACAGCCCCATCGCTTTCAGGTGAGAGAAGAGCTCCCGCCCGGCCTGAGCCTGGTGAACATCATGGGCGTTGACTACGTCTACGGGAGGGTGGAGACGTCTGCCGGCGCACTTTGGGTGGTCGGTGACGATCCTGGCCTTTTCGACTACTTCCTTCCGGAGAAGTGGCGCAAGACTTCACGGAAGAGGCTATCGAGTTCGGGCCGAACCTATGAGACGGTGACCAAAGACAACATCCACCTCGTGTGGCGTCGTTCCAGGGTCGGCCATGCTGCCGACGTTGATCTGCCCTTTGGGGGCGAGGGAACAGAGCGGATCCATGGCTACAACAGCCCCTTTGAGGAGGTGGCGATCAGCCTACACCTGCTGGACAGCGGCATCGAGACGACGTACCCACGGGCAGTCTACATGAGTGGGCACAGGCTGTCCCCAGCCGGACGGCCTGCCGACTTGACCAGGTACGCGAGCCATGAAGCGATACTGATGCCGGACGGCCATCCTGTCCTCAGCAGCCATCACGACTACATCGTCCTTTGGGGGTACTGGAATGGCCCTGACGAGCTTTTGGCGACCCACGACAGAGACTACTACAGGCCGGTGGACGCACGACAGGCCCGCGACGAAGGCATCATCACAGAAGAGCTGTGTGCTCGTCTTCTCGAACTAACGCGGCAGCGCTTGGCCCGCGCCGGTGTAGAAGCGCCGGGACTCACCGGCGACCATATTCTGCTCTCCCTGGACCCGACGGGCCACCTGGCGATCGACCCCGAAGGCCTTCCCCGCGCTCGCATATGTAGTTTCGATCTGCTCAGGCACCATTCCAGGTAGCGGCGCACGAACTGTGCTCGTTCCTGGACGGGCGTGATGGGCTCCGCAAGCGCTGAACTCGGGAATAAGGAATCCAAATGCCGCTGGTTCGCTCTGCCAGTTGTGCGTTGCACCTGCAACGCACCAACCTTGTCGTCCTGCCGGGCCAGATGGGGTGCAGGTCATGGCGGCGCCACGGCTTCCCCGGACCCAACAGGTGGGGGTTTTGTGGATTTGGACGGCCTTGATGACAAGGTTGCTGGCGAAGGCGTGGCGGAGAGCATAGACGGAGCAACCGTCGTGGCCGTTTCGGCCGGCCAACTGACTCAATTCACCGGCGTATCCGGACATGATCATACGCGCTTCACAGATCGTCCCCGCGAAGGTCGATCAAGACAAGTCCCGTCGCGAAGTCCACGACCTCCCACGGGTCCAGGCCGACGTCCACCCCGATCAGGAGCAGCTGGATGCTGACACCAAACTCAGTGAAAGAGTAGTCCGGCCCAATGCCGCCCGAGATGGTCGCGTCGGCCAGGCTCACGTCTACACCGCTGTAGCTCTCAAGGCCGACCGGCAGCTTGACGGTGGGGCGCAGCCTGGGACCGGGCAGTCCGGCATAGATCGACGCATACGATCCTACATAGAGGCTGGCCAGCCTGGTGGCACGAACTCCAACCGCTAATCCCGGCCCGCCGCGGACCCGCAGTCGAACGATATCGAAAACATCCAACACCCGGTTCGGAACGTAGAGCAGAAGCTCATGACCAAGGCTGGGATCAGGATCCTCGGCGGCGCCCTGCTGAGGGGGCGCCATTGTCTGGACTTGCTGCACTTGCTGCTGGGCGCACCCCAAAGCCCCAGTGAGAATGAACAGTAACGCGGCAAGCACTGGCAATCGTCTCATGATCCGCTCCCCTGCTTCGAGGAAGGCACTCGTACAGGCATCTCTCAGTGACACACATAATGCCGCCGGCCCCTGGAATTCTCGCCCTTTGCACGCCGCATGTCAACAACTGGACAAGGCGCTCTTGCCCCGTCGCGGGTTGAGATTGCCCTCGCCGATGAAGAAGCTCACATTCGGTGACCTTAAGTCCAGCGACAGCCCGCTCTCCCGCCCCGCTGATCCTCGATCACATCGCCAGCCCCCTGGTCGTCTGTGGGGCAGTCAGTCTTGCCCTACCCCTCTCGTGCCCGCCGTAGAGGCCGCATGGTCGAGAACGGAAGCCCGCACGCACACGTGTCGCCTCCCCTGGTGGCAATGTCGCCGAGCCGGTACCTGATGAACGGCATCGTGAAGGAGTGCAGGCTTGTGCCCACCACCTCGCCTGCTTCCCCCGGCTGTGCCGGACGGCCGTCCTTAAGCACTTCGATGACAACGCTGTCGTCGCACACATGGAGCTCGCCGGTTTCCCTGCACTCCCAGGCGATCAGGTTGAGTTCATGGCTGCCATAGCGCTCGTAGACCGGCGAGCCGAAGGCACGGCTGATTCGTTCGCGCATGTTTGTGGTAAGAACTTCGGCGCCGGACGTGATGAACCGCGGCCGAATCCCATCTCCGCCTTCACGCATGGAAAACTCAGCCAGATGTGACAGCGTGCCTGCATAGCCCTCCAGGACATGGGGGCGCCACTCCCTCAAAGCTGCCAGGACTCGGTCCGGTTGCTGGCAACAGTCCACGTAGGCATGCCGGTAGATTCCGCATGCATTCAGGGCTCTCTTGTGCAACGCGCCCCGACGCTTGCGGCCGTGGACCATGTAGACGACCGAGACCCGTCGGTCGGTCATTCTCAGCCCGAAGTAGCGTAGCGCACGGAGCGCGAGTCTTAGGAATAAACGGTGCTCAATCCAGGTGCGGCGTATGGTTAATGGCTCGCCGGAGGCCCCGCTGGTTGTGACCTCCACCAACCGGGCCGGGTGCAGGCCGCGTGCAATGGTGTCTTGCACGGGAACGCCCTGCAAGTCCTTCTTGGTCGTGATGGGCAAGCTCTCGAGGTCGGCCGCAGTCTTCACATCCCGTAGGGCGATGCCGCTCTGATCGAAGAGCCTGCGGTAGTACGGAACGTTGTGGTACGCATGCGCGACAACGCGGCGAAGGGCATGGCTTTGAAAATCGAGAACCTTTTGGCGGCTCAGGCAGCCTGGCGAGGCTCTCAAGCCCAGCATCATGAGGTAGTCTGAAAGC
>Ga0315289_10013346_pt1 | contig 11515 bp, 10 predicted proteins | sample YL17G11_40_MG_FD_203452 | JGI IMG/M metagenome (GOLD analysis project Ga0315289, IMG submission 203452) | Sediment microbial communities from Yellowstone Lake, YNP, Wyoming, USA - YL17G11_40 | ecosystem: Environmental > Aquatic > Freshwater > Lake > Sediment | place: USA: Wyoming | collected... | reverse complement strand
ATTGTTCATCAACGTATTAGAGACCGCAATCTCTGGCGTCTCGCAGGCCACGACACCCTTGATATCCCAGGTTCCCAAGCCGTAGACCTTCTTGCCGGATGCCAGCGCTAACCCAACCTCGGAGAGGGTCCCGTAGCCACCGGAAACGGCTATTAGACTTTGGGCGGTGTTGATGATAATGAGATTTCGCCCGTGCCCCAATCCTGTCGCAATGGGATAATCAACCCATTGGTTGGCGTCGGCTGTATCCAATCCCGGCAGTATGCCGATTGTTACGCCGCCTTTTGACTTGGCTCCCTTGCAGGCCGCTTCCATGACGCCGCCCAAGCCGCCGCAGATCAGGACAGCATGAGCATCCGCGAGCAATTCCCCCACACGAAACGCAGTCTCATATGTTTTCTTATTTATGGCGGAGCTTCCGATGACGCCGATTATTTTTTTCACAGCAATGATTTAACACCCTGACAGAATGAAAGTCAATGAGAATTGGAGACTATAGATAACGGCGAAGTCGGCCTTCCGGGGAGAAGGCCGACCTACCTTCTTCATCGGAATTGACGCAGGAGCGCAGGCTTCTGTAACTGGCATTGTGGATGATGAAATCATGTGAGCGCGACCAAATTCAAAAAAACAATAGGTAAAATGTGTGAAAAATGCATCCCATCATTTCAATCAACACGCGTAGCGTGCTGGCAGGATGAATTACTGATTTAGGTGAAGGATAAACAAAATAGCTCTTGACACCGCGCAGAGTAATTAATACTATGGCTTAGAAAAATTCCCTGATGAGGAAGACAAAGATGCGCCCCGTCCTCCGGATCACATTTCTCTTTTCAGTTATTTTTGTTTTGATATTTTCTCTTGGCTTTGCCTGGACAACGCCCAGACGGGTGATCAATGATTATGATAATCACAACGCCATGGGTCTGGCCATTGGGGATACCCTGCATGTCGTCAACAGCGGTGTAAATCGGTTATTTTATTTGTTCTCACCGGATGATGGTTTTTGCTGGAGCTCCCCATTCCAGCCAGCCGATAGCTTTTTTCGAGGCGGCTGGATGCCGGATATCACTGCAGATAGCTCCGGCATATTGCACATGGTCTGGATGGGATGGGAGTACCCCGATGCCGTCCATCAGCAGATTTACCATTTCTCAAGCACTGATGGTGGCAGAAACTGGGGTCCAAGGCATCGCATCTTCTACAGTAACACCTATGTCGATTACCCGAGGATTGTGGCCGAAGGGGACAGCCTTTTTGTTCTTTGCAGGGCGAATTTCTACATCCTATTTATAAGGAGCCTGGATGGCGGTTTAACCTGGACCGATAGCACGGTCTTGGATACTATTAATTTCATGGGCTATCATCCGTCGATACTATATTCAGAGGGCCGGCTGCACGCGATTTACTCAATGAATATCGATGGCGATTCAGTGGGCATAGAGGTTTATTATCGCTCAAGCGATGATTTCGGGTTGTCCTGGGCTCCCCGTATTCCTCTTTCGACCGCAGAGAGGCTTCCCCATATCGTCGACAGCCAGGGACCCTCGGCCTATGCCGATACGGAGGGTCACGTTGTTATCGCTTGGTTCGACTATAAATACGGCAGCTACTGCGGAGTGACGGGGGATATCTTGGCCAGAGTTAGCACCGATAATGGGACCTCATGGTTTGCCGAATCAAGGCTCACATATAGTCAGTCTGGGGGGGCCTCAAGCTGCCTTATTATAAAAAACATAATCAATGTCGTATGGGAGGACGGCTGGCCCGATGGCTGCAGCTATCCCAAGATTGAATACGCCACCTCATCAGATTGGGGGCAGACCTGGTCTGTTGCGGAAATAATCACCGGGCCTGATATTAGAGCAGAAATGGCGCCCATGCTTTTTTGTAATTTCCAGGGAGATGATACTCTTTTTCACTGCTTATTCGACGTCAATTTTGCTACGTATTATATGAGGGATAGGGAATTCGTTACCAACGTCGGACCAATTCAGGAAGTTCGGCGGAAAATCCTTAAAATCGGGGCCTACCCCAATGTTTTCAATTCTTCTGCGACGATAACCATCGAGAGTTCCGAGGGAAGTGATGTGGAGGTAGAGATATTTAATATCAACGGACAGGTAATTTGGCGGCGAACCGTATCGGGAAAGGAGGGAAGAGTTATTTGGGACGCAACAGATAATTGGGATGTAAGAGTCTGCTCGGGGATGTACTTCGTGAGAGTCAGGACATCATGGGCAGAGAGGGCAACAAGATTGATTTTTGTGAAGTGATTTAGACCAGTAGGTCGGGTTTCTGGAGTCCGGCTACTGCCGGATGGCGAAACCCGACTCTTTTTCGAAGCTCTTTTTCAAAGCAGTCGGCCTTCCGAGGAGAAGGCCGACCTACCTTCTAGCAGCCAATCATAAAGGGCGCCCTGTCACAAGCAGAGCGCCCGCCAAAGAGCAAGTGAGGTTGTCACTGTCTTAGGAGCTTTTCTCGATACTGACCGTGATTCCCCAGCTGGCAGGGTCGCGAGGTTTGGCCGAATTCCAGTTGTTGAACGAATGCGAGCCGTCGGTGACGAAATTGACCTCGTAAGTGCCCGGCTCGAGAATGATGGAATCGTCGTACATTCTGTTCTTGGAGGCGCCGCCGGCCGGCTCGGTGTTGCGCCAGGTCATCTCCCAGATTACCTTGCCGGACTTATCGTTGACAATCCATCCGAAATCGAACATCTCGTCGGTATCGCCTTCGCCGACCGCATAGACGTGGACCTTGGTCTGATTGCTGAGTGAGAATTTGGCGCGCTTGCGGACGTTGTCGCCGAGGCTTGTCATCTTGACAAGGATATCGGCGCTTTGCTCCAGCTGAGATTCATTCAGGAGATGGAATTTCGACTTGTCGAATTCGGTCCCCGGGTAAATCGCCAAGCCCCAGGCATCGGGCTCATACGGAGCAGAATCATTCCAGTCGTTATATGAATGCGAATCGTCGGTCACATAGTGGGCCACATAGGTTCCCTTTGAAAGCACAATGGCGCCGTCGAACATGCGGTTCTTTGAGGCTCCTCCTGCATGCTCGGTATTGCGGTAGGTCATCTCCCAGACAGTTTTGCCGGTGGCGGCGTTTTCGATCCAGCCGTAGTCGGCGAATTCGCCCGCCCACTCGCCGAGGCTGTAAATTCTCAGCGATATATCCTTATCGAGCTTGAACGGCTGCGACAATGATTCATCGTCACGAGCGCGTGTCAAAGCAATCAGCGGCTCTCCCCTGCCCGGCGGCTCATAAAGATGGAATGCGCTCTTGTCGGTATTGGCTGCTGGAAGGATCGCTATGCCCCAATCGAGGGGATCATAAGGAGGCATGACGTTCCAGTTGTCGTAGGAATGAGAATCATCGGTAACGTAAAGCAGAATGTAACTCCCCTTCTGGAATTCGACGTCCTCATCGACGACCCTGTTTTTTCTGCCGCCTCCGGCAGGGTCGGTGTTCCAGCGGTCCATCTCCCAGACTTTTTCGTGGCCCTCGGCATTGACGATCCAGCCGTAATCGGCGGGATTCTTGTAACCCGAGGGGTACTCGCAGAGCCCATAGATATGAAGGCTCATCGGCTTATCGAGCTTGAACCCCTGCTGGAGATACTTGGAATTGCCGACCTTGTTGAATTGAATCAAGGCATCGGGAATGCTGCCGTCGGGTGTATATGTGGAATACTCGACATTATTGGCTTTGGCGGGGTAGATTGCAACATTGAATTCGTCGATATAGTCTTCCACGTCGCTGCGGTAGTTGCCCCCGAAGAGGTCGCCGAGGAACTCGAAGACGTTATCGCCTTTGATATTGATTTCGCCGATCCAGTTGCTGCCGGCGTAATAGTATAACTCGTATTTTCCGGATTTGAGAGTGATCTTATCATCGGCCTGGCGAAGACCGTCGCGGCCTTTGCGCTCGGTATTCTGACGATCCATGACCCAGACCGGCTTGCGGGTGGCGGAATCGAGGAGCCAGGCATAGGCGATTAAGTCGTCGCTGTGCTTGGCCAAGAGGCCGACACCCTTGATGCTGAATTCGCCATCCTTCTGGAGTTCGACTCCTGCGATTTGGATGCGATCGGGCCTGACCCGGTCGATCTTCGCAATCGGCTCGCCCGCAATCAACGGCACAGCCATCAATAAGAGGCTGATACCCAATGCCGTCGTAACCCTTTGCAAGCGCATCTTAACCTCCCAGTTGCTAATTCCGGTCTTGCCGCCCATTTTAGATTACGGCAATGGGACATGATTGTTTCGCATTAGTTTGCGCTGAATTTGAGCAGGTTTAATGGGTGGGGGGTCAGGGTGTGTCGCCTATGCGCCAGACCGCCGCCAGGAGCTATTCGACAGCCGATTCTTTGCTTTTTCTCTCGCACCGAGAAAAGAAAATGGTTCGTCAGGTGGGCACACCAAACTTGGGCAGAATGACCTGCGTTACGAGAAGGCAGACGGCCAGAAGACCAAGAATTTCAAGAAGTTGTGTCATGTCAGCGGTGTCATTTAACAGGTACTGCGTATCCCTAAAACCGTGTGGGCTGGCTTTTTGCGATTTCTACGTGGAAATCGAGAGCAGCCATCGCGAGATACTATTCCACTTCCTTCATTATGCTTCTGGCAATAACCAGCCGTTGTATCTCGGATGTTCCCTCGCCGATTTCACAAAGCTTGACATCGCGGTGCATCCGTTCGACCGCGTATCTCTGCCCGTAACCCTCGGCGCCGAGGATCATCATCGCCTGGTATGTCACGAAGTTCCCCACTTCGGATGCGTACAGTTTCGCCATGGCCGATTCTTTGGAGAAACGTTCTATGCCGGCTTCTTTCAATTCGGCTGCATGGTAAACCAAATGACGGGCTGCCTGGATTTGAGCAGCCATATCGGCCAGCTTGAACGCCACCGCCTGATGTTCGGCGATTGCCTGTCCGAACTGCTGGCGCTGCTTAGCGTATTTGACCGCTATGTCGAAGGCCCCCTGTGCCAGGCCGAGCCCCATGGCAGCGATCGAAATGCGGCCGCCATCGAGAGTTTTCATGAACTGCTTGAACCCTGAGCCGGCTAACCCCAGAAGATCGCAATCGGAAACGAAGCAATCATCAAAATGCAGAAATCTGGTATCGGAGCCGCGCAATCCAAGCTTATTCTCTTTCTTGCCTGCGGAAAATCCCTTGGTTCCCGCCTTGACAATGAATGATGAAATCGAATGGGCGCCCGGCGCGTGCGACGTTCTGGCTGTGAAGATTATCGTAGACGCGGAGCCGCCGTTGGTAATCCAGCACTTGGTTCCATTGACCTTGAATCCGCCGTCGACTTTTTCGGCGAACGTCTTGGTGGCTCCGGCGTCGGACCCGGCCCCCGGCTCGGTCAGACCGAATGCCGCCAGCTTGCCGCCGGTGGTGATTTCGGGAAGATATCGCAGCTTTTGCTCTTCCGTGCCGAAAGCGTAGATGGGCCAGCATCCCAGAGAATTGTGGGCGGCGAGAATAATGCCGCTGGAACCGCAGACGCGGGAGACCTCCTCGACCGCGATGATATAAGTCATCGTGTCGACGATGGTGCCGCCATATTTCTGCTCCACGGTCATTCCCAGAAGGCCGAATTCATTCATCTTGGCCACGAGATGGTCGGGGTAATGATTTTCCTCATCCATCAGAGCCGCGTAAGGGCCAAGCACGGCCTCGGCAAACTCCCGCACCTTCAATCTATATTTTTCGTGAGCCTCGGTAGTCCACATGCTATTTCTTTCCCAGATTTCTAAAAATCACCATGCGCTGCGCCTCCGACGTTCCCTCGTAGATTTCCGTGACGCGGGCGTCGCGGAAATAGCGTTCGACCGCATACTCCTTCACATACCCGTAGCCGCCGTGAATCTGCACTGCCTGGTTCGTCACCCAGTTGGCGGCTTCCGATGCGAACAGCTTGGCCATGGAGCAATATTTCGATGCCTCGCGCCCAATTCGATCCTTTTTCCAAGCCGCGGAATATGTCAGGAGGCGTGCGGCTTCTATTTTCAGCGCCATGTCGGCGAGCTTGAATTGAATGGCCTGAAAATTGGCGATCGGCTGCTCGAACTGGATTCTCTCGTGCGCGTATTTATAGGCCTCCTCAAATGCGGCCTGAGCGATGCCAACCGCCTGGGAGGCGATGCCGATACGACCGCCATCGAGAAGCGAAAGGGCGATCTTAAATCCCTGGTTCCTCTCCCCTATCAAGTTGCTTACCGGCACTTCACAATCGGCAAACATTACCTGGCGCGTATCCGATGGTTTCAGGCCCATCTTCTTTTCCTTGGCGCCGAGCTCCAGCCCCTTGGCGCCTTTTTCGACCAGCAGGCAAGAGATTCCTTTAGGTCCGAGGGAACGTTCAGTAGAGACGAAAACCACGAAGAGGTCAGCGAATCCGGCCGATGTCACCCACGATTTGGTGCCATTGAGAATGAAATGCCCGTCCTTCTCGATCGCCTGGCAAGTCAGCGAGCCGGCATCGGTGCCGGAACCGGGTTCCGAAAGGCAGTAGGCTCCTAAAACCTCGCCGGTAGCCATGCGAGGAAGATACTTATCTTTCAGGCAATCGGAACCCCAGTCAAGAATCGCCTTGCAGCAAAGGGAATTGTGCACAGAGAGCCCGAGCATAACGGCGGCGGAACCGCGCGCCAACTCCTCCATGGCACAGGCATAGGAAAGTGTATCAAGGTCAAGGCCTCCGTATTTCTCCGGCAACAGCATTCCGAAATACCCAAGCTCACCAAGCTCCTTATATATCTCCGGAGGAACCTTTTCTTCTTCGTCCATCTTCTCCGCGATCGGCATCAGTTTTTTCTCGGCAAAATCCCTGGCCGCGTCGCGCATCAAAATCTGATCCTCACCCAGCTCAAAATCCATGGCTTACCTTCTTCAATTGGCATCCTGCTTCATTTTACTTCTCATAAGCGTAAAAGCCTCGTCCAGTCTTGCGTCCAAGATAACCAGCCTGCACCATTTTGACAAGCAGCGGGCAGGGGCGATATTTGCAATCGCCATACCCATTGTATAACACATTCATGATATCGAGGCAAATGTCAAGTCCGATAAAATCGGCAAGGGTCAGCGGGCCCATGGGATGGTTCATCCCCAATTTCATGACGGTGTCGATGGCCTCTCTGGTCGCGACCCCTTCCATCAAGCAAAATATGGCCTCGTTTATCATGGGAATTAGGACCCTGTTTGATACGAAGCCCGGGTAGTCGTTGACCTCGACCGGGTTCCTACCGAGCTTAAGGCAGATATCGTTCACGATATTGAATGTTTCATCGGACGTGGCAATGCCACGAATTAGCTCGACCAGTTTCATCATGGGAACGGGGTTCATGAAATGCATGCCGATCACCCTATCCGGCCGCTTAGTCTTAGCAGCGATAGCCGTTATCGGCAGCGACGAGGTATTGGATGCCAGAATGGTGTCCGGCCTGCAGACAGCATCGAGCTTCTTGAATATTTCTGTTTTGACTTCACTTTCTTCGAACACCGCTTCAATTACGAGGTCCCCGACGCAGGCTTCCTCGAGCCTGAGAGATGGCCTGATACGACTCAGGGCGGCCTTGACATCAGATACCTGAATCGTGCCTTTCTGCGCCTGGCGTTCGAGATTCTTTTTTATCATAGATAGCGCGCGATCGATATATTCCTGTTTGGTATCGATTAAGACGGTATCGTATCCATTCACAGCAAACAGATGGGCGATACCGTTCCCCATCGTACCACCACCGACGACCACCACGTTTTTGATCTGCATGAATCAAATCCCTTTCAGTCACCTATTGGGCGTCACAGCTTGCTGTGACCCCGCTTTTTTGTCGGGTTTCTCAACCGGCGGATCCCGGAATTGGAACCCGGCCTGCGAATTTAGAGCACGATTAATCGTGCCCCTCCAACATTGGGCACGGCGAGCCGTGCCCCTACGAGAATTCGGGCGCAGCCCATACGGGTCTAACGACATGCTGCGCCCCTACTCATTCACCAAATTCATTTGAATCAATCTGGTTTCCTCGTATTCGTAGACCGAATCAATCGGCTGCCCGATTTCATCGGTATACATTCGCACACCGTAGTTTATTAAGCCGTAAACGAACCCGAACTCGGAGTACCACTCATGTAACACCACACCGTACTCCTGGAGGAAATCCGATTGTGTGCCGACGACGTTACAGAATATCGGCACGTCACCAAGATAATAATAGTCCGAATCTATCACTCTCCAATACACAGGGCCGGAATCCGAGTTATACAAAAGCCAGCTTTTCCCTTCCTGCAGCGGAAAATCGAGGATTTTTCGGGGAGGATCATAAACCGTAATACTCCCAGGTCCCCAGAGGTACAGAAGCTGTCCGGCCTCCATTTGCAGATGATCGCCATCAAAGGTGTACCAAGCCCTTTCCACATAAGGGTCGAGGTCCCAGTCGAAAAGAGTTGAGACCGAATCATCGACAATGATTGCACCAAAAAGCGTTGAATCCGCCTCCACTCCGATAACATGCCTGATAATTGAAAACGAAATTGTATCGGCGAGCCCGCGAATATTGAATGGTATCCTGTAGAAAGTCCTTGAATATTCCCAGCGGTTGCCGGTATCGAGCGGAAACGACGATACACCGAATTCGCTGGTATCGATTGGCTTTTGGCCGCAGGCGCAAAAAAGAATCGTTAGCGAGGTCAGTGTCATTTGGATTATAGATTCTGTCCTCATACAATGCGCCTCACTCTTGTCGGGTTTTCGTAGGTCAGGTCGCCTGCGACCTGACTCTTTACAGCGGACACGGCATGCCGTGTTCCTACTGAATCCCTGCGCTAAACGGGCACGGCAAGCCGTGCCCCTACGGAAATTCGGGCGTAGCCTGCTGCGCCCCTACAGCAAACGGCCATGCCCTACCGTGCCTCTACATTACATCACCTCTATCGCCATGGCGACGGCGTTGCCGCCGCCGAGACAGAGAGTGGCCATGCCCTTCTTCAAGCCGCGATCATTCAGAGCGTAAATCAACGTTGTCAGAATGCGTGCGCCGGATGCGCCGATAGGATGCCCCAGCGCAATTGCGCCCCCGTGCACGTTGACACGCGACCAATCCCAGCCAAGCTCGTTGCCATCGGCGAGGCACTGAGCAGCGAACGCTTCATTGGCCTCGATGAGATCCCAGTGGCCGATACCGACATTCATTTTCGTCATCAGTTTTCGCACCGCATAAATTGGCGCGAAGAACAGGTCTTTCGGGTCAGTTCCGGCCGCGGTGTAATCGATGATTCTCGCGATTGGCTTGTGGCCATTCTTCTGGGCGTATTCCATCGAGGCGACAACAATCGCCGATGAGCCATCGTTGAGACCGGGGGCATTGCCGGCAGTGACCATGCCGTCCTTTTGAAAGGCCGGCCTGAGCTTTGCGAGTTTCTCAACCGTCGTATCGCCCCGCGGACCTTCGTCGGTATCAAAAATCTTTGGGTCTCCTTTAGCTTGTTTGATTTCGATTGGGAAAATCTCGCTCTTGAATTTGCCGGCCTTTATTGCGTTGGCGGCTTTAATCTGAGAGTTATAGGAGTATTCGTCGAGCATCTCGCGTGTCAGGCAGGCCTTGGAGGCGGTATATTCGGCCGCGTTTCCCATGTGGAAATCGTTGAACGAATCCCAGAGGCCGTCGGAAATCATGAGATCGATTAGCTGTTTGTGGCCGAATTTGAGGCCGCTCTTGGCGCCGTGCAGTATATACGGCGTGTTCGACATCGACTCCTGGCCCCCGGCGACAAACAGTTGTCCATCACCGGCCTTGATAGCCTGCGTTGCCAGCATGACCGCCTTGAGGCCGCTGCCACAGACTTTGTTGATTGTCATGGCTGGCACTTTCGATGGCACCCCGCCATGAATTGCGGCTTGACGTCCCGGGGCCTGGTTGGAGCCGCCCTGGACCACCTGCCCCATGATGACCTCGTCGATATCATCCGGGTTGATATTGGCGCGCTTGACCGCCTCGCGGATGGCGAGGGCGCCCAATTGCGGAGCTGTGAACGGCGCCAGGCTGCCGAGATAAGTCCCGATAGCCGAACGCGTGGCCGATAATATGACTGCTTGATCTGGCATGAATTTATCTCCTCTTTATGAATTTCTTTGGTTAACCATCGTTTCTAATCTGATGTGACGGGTTTCCTGTTCGCTGCGCTCACTTGGAACCTAACCTACTGCTTCTGCTTTATCGCTCCCAGCTAAGCAATAAAGGAACCTATGGTCATTGCGAGCTCTCCGGCTCCTGCCGGAGAGCGTGGCAATCGGTTATCTCATCGAAAAGGTCTCTCCAGTTACCGTTCATGGAATTAATCATCTCTATTTTCTTGCGCCTGGACCCGGACTTGATCTGCTTCTCCCTGCTAATAGCCACGATTGGATCATCGCATGTCTCAAAATATACCAGTTTTGTTACACTATACCTCTTAGTGAATTTGCTCGCGATCCCCATTTTATGCGATGTAACTCTCTTGACCAAATCATTGGTTACTCCCGTATACAGCGCACTGTTATCTTTATTAGCCAGTATGTATACATAGAATGGCATCAATCTCTTCCTCATTCCAAATCCAGCCGATTGCCACGCTCCCCAAATGGGTCGCTCGCAATGACATTATCAATCAAACGGGCACGGCAAGCCGTGCCCCTACGTTATTTCTGCCCCTTCTTCTGCCCTATTATCACCAGCATATCGCGAGATTTTTCGGCCCATTCGCCATTGGGGTCGACCTCCAGATATCGCTTAAACCAACTTTCGGACTGGTCATAATTGGCGCGATCGTAATTGAGGACTCCGAGCATATAAATCGCCTCGGGCATGGAGCCGACTCGGACGGCATCGAGGAATTTGGACTCGGCCTCGACCGTGTCGCCGTCCAGATAGGCCAGCAACCCCAGGCCGTAGTAAGCGCGCGGATAGGTGGCGTCGACCGCGATCGCCTGGTTGAAATACTTCCTGGCGTTTTCATAATCGTGCTGCATGTAATAGATAGTCGCGATGTTGTTGTATGAGCGGGGATAGAGGAAATCGACCTCGGAGCCTTTCAGATACCAATCCAACGCCAACTGGTACTCCCCGTGCATGTAGTGGATATTGCCGATAGACTGATAGGCATCGACATTGCGTGGATTGTGCACTATGGCGCCCTCGTAGTTGGTCATGGCGGCGGAATCATCGCCAACCTGCTGGTAGCAGACCGCCAACTCCTGATATGCCTGGGCGAATTCCGGTTTCTGCTTGATGGTTTTCTTATAAAACGGGATAGCCCTATGTGGCTGGTTTTTTTCAAAATACTCATGAGCTTTCGCATAATTCGTAAGGTAAGCATCGTCATTGGCAGGCTTGGGGCCGCACGCGGAGAACAAAATCACTAAAATTACGGCCCCTATGCTTGTGATTTTTTTCATTAAGATCATCGAAACTCCTCCCGCATTGTTGTCTTCCAGACGCTCAAATATAAGGTATTATTCGAAAAGA
>Ga0315289_10013343_pt1 | contig 11516 bp, 9 predicted proteins | sample YL17G11_40_MG_FD_203452 | JGI IMG/M metagenome (GOLD analysis project Ga0315289, IMG submission 203452) | Sediment microbial communities from Yellowstone Lake, YNP, Wyoming, USA - YL17G11_40 | ecosystem: Environmental > Aquatic > Freshwater > Lake > Sediment | place: USA: Wyoming | collected... | reverse complement strand
GGGGAGGGGCAGGAGGGCGCGCGCGGCGTTCTCCTCGGCGCTGGCCGCGTGCGAGAAGGGCGGGCACTGGGCGGCCGCCGAGGCGCTGTTCGAGAAGATGGCCGCCGCCGGCGCGCTGCCGAGCAACGACGGCGGCGAGGCCCCCGCCGCGTCGTCGCTCGGGAAGGGCGGCGGCAGCGAGAGGAGGCCGAGGAGGCCGAGGCTCCGCCCGACCTTTGCCGCGCCGGCCGCATCGCCGGCGGCGCCTGCCGGGGAGGCGGCGACGCGGCCGCTCCTCGCCGAGCTCGAGGGGGCGACGCTGGTGCCGTTCTTCTCCTCCCCCGTCGCCGCTGCCGCTGCTGCCGCTGAGAGCGGGAGCAAGCTGCCCGCCGGGGGCGGGGGCACCAACCCCAGCAATCCCGGCGGCGGCAGCTCCAGCGTCAACAACCCGGCCGCGGCGCCGTTCAACTCTGTGATAGCGGCCGCTGCGCACGCGGGGGAGGCGGCCCGCGCGCGCGCCGCCTTCGACCGCATGCTCCGCTCCGGAGTGTCCCCGGACGCCGTGTCGTTCGCCAACCTGATCCGCGCGTACAAGAAGGCCGGGAGGTGGGTGCGCGTGCTGGAGACGTACGGCGCGATGCTCGCCTGGGGCCGGCGCAGGCCTCTGAGTTCTTCGGGTCCGGCTGGCGCGCCGGGTTCTGCTCCTTCGCAGTGCCCCCCGTCCTCCTCCGCGCTCCTCCCCGCCTCCGTCCCGGGCGTCGCCTCCTGCAGGCCCCACACCGCCGTCGTGTCCTCGGTCGTCGACGTCGCGTGGCAGACGGGCCTGCTCTGGGCGCAGGCCGCGGCCGTCTCGGTCTACTCGGCGGCGACGAGCTCGCCGTTCTCGTCGAGCTCGCAGCTCGTCGCGACGCCGGCCAACGCCGCCTCGTCGCCGTCGGCCAAGCCGCCCGCCGCCGCCTCTGCCGCCGCGGTCTTGGCTGCGGCGGCGAGCTCCCCCCCCGCGGCCGGCGCCAGGGGCGCCGCTGTTGCCGCTGTTGCCGGCGCGGCCGCGGCCCGGCACGCAGGCGCCGGCGGCGACCTCCTCCCGAGACCGGCGGTGACGCTCCGGAAGGGGACGCTCCGCGTTGACCTCCAGGCCCTCACGGCGGGCGTCGCCGTCGTCGCGGCGGGCGCCTGGCTGCGCAGGGCGCGCGCGGCGTTCGCGCTGCTGGCCGCCGTCGAGGGCGCGACAGGCACCGTGAGCGGCGGGGCGAGGGCCAAGGGCGGGGGCATCGCCGCGGCGGCCGCGGCGGCGACGGCGTTTGCCAACGAGGCCGAGTCCGAGGCGTCCGTGCCCTCGTCCTCCGAGTCCGACGACAGGGAAGGGGCGGGCGGCAGAGGGGGCAGGAAGGGCCCCGCCTCGGCCGCCTCCCGCTCCTCCTCGTCCCCCTCCTCGGCCGCGGCCTCGACGGTGGACGCGGCCTCCAAGGCGAGGGAGCGCGCCTCGCTGCTCTCGCTGGCGGCCTCGCTCGAGGCCTGCCGCCGCGTCGCGCTGGTCAACGGCCCGGGGGAGGGCGGCGGCCGCGCGGCGGGGCACGCAGCCGGGGTCAGGGAGGCGCTGGCCGCGAGCCTGCTGGGCTGCGGCTCGCCGTTCAGGCCGGGCGTCGTCGAGGGGGGGCTGGGAGGGAGCGTGAGGGGCTCCGGGAGCAGCGGTGGCGGCGGCTCGTCGTCGTCGGCGGGGCGGGCCATCGTCTCTGCGGCGACGGCGGCGGCGCTCGCGGCGGCCGCCGGCGCGACCGCGGGCGGCCCGGGGACTTTCACCTCGTCGGGGAGGCTCGAGGTGCCCGCTCCCGCGCTTAGGAGGTGGCTCCTGTCCCCGGACTTCGACGCGTACTTCGAGCTCGTCGGCGGCGGCGGGAAAGGGAGCTGGAGCGGAAGCGGCAGCGGGAGGGGGAGCGGCGGCGGGAAGTCTGCGCCGCCGTCGTCGTCGCTGTTGCCGACGTCGAGGGGGAAAGGAAGCGAAAGCAGCGCCAACAACGGCGAAAGCGCGGCCCTCGCCTTCCCTGCGGCGGAGATCTCCTCCGCCGCGACCTCTGCCGCCGCGGCCGTCCTCAACGCGTCCTCGAACGGAATCGACGACGCCCCTGCCTCTGCTCCTCCTGCTCCTTCCGCCGCCGCCCTCCGAGACGCCGCGGCAGAGGCCGCGGCCGCCGCCGCCTCGGCCTCCCTCTCGCTCATCGCCGCCTCCCACGCCGACGCCGAGGACGCCGCGGCCTCCCGCGCCGCCCTGCTCTTCGCGGCCATCGCCGAGCGCGAGGCCGCGGCCGCCCCGGCCATGGCCTCGCTCGCCGCCGGCGCCGCCTCGTCGCCCTACCTGCAGCAGCGCGAGGCGCTCGTCGCGGCGGCGGCGCATCAGGCCCGGGCCCTCGGGTACGCGCCCCGCGCGCTGCACGCCGGCGTGGGCCTGATGGACCGGGCGATGGCGACGGGCGTGCGGGCCCCTCCGGGGCAGTTCCACGCGCTGTTCGTTGCGGCGTGCCTGCGGCTCGGGGCGAGGGCGCTGGCCGAAGAAGCAGAGGAGGAGGAGGCGGAGAGGAAGAGGGCCGCTTTGGCCGACAGCGGCGGCGGCGGCGGCGACGGCGGCGCTCTGTCGCACGCCCCGATCCCTGCCTCGCCTCCCCCCCCGTCTTTCGTCCTCCCCTCCTTGGAGGACGCGGCCGCGCCCACGCTCTACCCTCCCGCCGCCCTCGAGCGCATGGAGGCCAACGTCGAGCAGGCGCTGGGCGGCGACCTCCGCGTCGCGACTGTCCTCGACTGCCTCGACCTCTACGCCGGCCGGCTGCTCGGCGTTTTCCTCGGCGGCGGCGGCGGCAGCGACGGGCCCTCTTCTTCCCCGGCCGCCGCTCCTCCCCCGCCGCCCCCGCCGCCTCCGGCCTCCCCGCCCTCGGCGGCCTCGCTGATGGGCCCCTCCTCGCTGCGCAGGGTCGCCGGCGTCGCGTTCGACCTCGCCGCGGACGCGCTGCGTGACGTCTCGCTCGCGCAGTTCCCGCCGTCGCTTGCGGCCGCGGCGCTGCTGGCCGCGGCTCGCAGGGCCGCCGGCGCCGTCCCCGCGTGGCCCGGGGCGCTGTCTGCCCTGACCGGGTACTCGGAGAGCTCGACGCCGGCGCTTGCCGCGGCGGAGGCGCTGGCGGCGAGGCTGGTGTCGAGGCTGACCGGCGACAACGGCGGCGGCGGCAGCGGCGGCAACGGCATCGGCAGCGGCAACGCAGGCGCGAACGCCGGCGGCGAGAACAGCAGTGGCAGCCTCGGCGGCGGCGACGGCGCCGGCTTCGTGCTGCCGGCGCAGCCCCCGCCGCAGCTGCAGTCCGCCGCGTCCTCGCACTCGCCGACGGCGCTGCTGCAACAGTACCAGCAGCTGCTGCTGCTGCAGCAGCAGCAGCAGCAGCTCCAGCAGCAGGGAGTTCAGCAGCAGCAGCAGCCGCTGCCGCCGCCGCCGCCGCCTCAGAGCCAGTCTCTCCACGGCGGAGGCGGCGGTGGCCCCGACCTCTTCGCCGCGGCCGCCGCGGCGGCGGCCGCCGCCGGCGGGCACTTTGTCCAGCACCGCTCTCGAACCCCTCCTCCCTCGCGGCAGTCGCCCCCGGCTTCGTACTACAACCCCGACGCCGCCGACGCTTCCGCTTCCGCTTCCGCCTCGGGGATGAGGCCCGGCCCCGGCAGCGACTTTGATGGCAGCGGGCACGGCTTCGGCGGCGGGGCTTATCAGCGGCACTCGCAGCAGCAGCAGCTGCAGCAGCAGCAGCAGCGGAGGAGGCAGCAGCAGCAGCAGCAGCAACAGCAGCAGAGTTACTTCCCCCGCCAGCAGCAACAGCGGCAGCAGCAGCAGCAGCAGCAGCAACAAGGGACTTTCGAGCAGCAAATGCAGCAGCAGCTCAACAGCAATGACAACCAGGCTGCTCCCCAGCCTCCTCCTCCTCCGCCTCCGAACCCTTACGGTGGGGGCAACACCTACGGGCACGGAGGAGGAGGAGGGTATTTCTGAAAGAGCCAGAACAAAAAAAATCAATCAAATACCCAAACAAAAAAACCGGGCCTCTGCCTTTCCGCGAGTATCTCATAAATAGCAACGAAAAATTAATAGCAACGCAACCACCAAAAAAACGCATTCTAGCCGATAGCTCACGCCACGCTTACAAGAACTCAAGACGAACAACGACGCCAAAAAAACGCAGAACGTAAAACGACCTCAAGCGGTCTCGTCTCCGTGTGTTTTTATTGTTCGCAGAATGGAGGGCGACGGACGCGCGCGTGAAGGGTTTCTTTTTGAAAAACCGAGCTTTCCGCCCCCTCCCTTTTTTTTCTTTCTCTCCGTTTAGCCGTATATGCCTTTTTCTTTTTTTCTTTGGCCCGTTTCCATCCATCATCGAGTTCCATCTCTTGTCGCGAGGGAGGGAACTCGAAAAATGTAGTCAGTCTTCAAAAAAGTGTCTCTCACAAAAAAAGCAGTTTCTCTCTCTCGTCTTATTTCATGGTGCCTCTCCATCTGAAGGAGAAAAAGTCGGTAACGTGAACAAGAAGAAGAAGAAAAAGTCGGTAACGTGAACAAGAAGAACGGGAAAAGGGCCAAGTCCGTCTCTCTTAATCTTTGCTTCCCTCTCTCAAATAATGCGGAAAGGGGCGTTCTTGGGAATGGAAACACGGTGAATGCTATTAACAAAAAAATGCTATTGACAAAATGAGAAACAAAAAAAAACGAAAATCAAAACTCTTCCTTTTGGTCTGCTTTCCTCCGCGCCTCCCTCTCTCTCTCTTTCTCTTCCCCTTCGCGTCTGCGTATCTCTTTCACTTTTTCTTCACGTCCGCGGTCCCGTCCTCGGCGGCGGCCTTTTCTCCCGCCTTCGCGCCCCTCTTCTTCGGGTTCCTCTCCTCCTCCTCCTTGCGCGCGGCCTCGCGCCTCCGCGCCGCGGCCGTCTCCCTGTTGTCGACCAGCCCGTGGAGGGCGAGCACCGCCCTGACGAGCGAGCCCATGTAGGCCGCGAGCATCATGTCGTTGGACCGGGCCGACAGCGCCCTCGCGAGGGCCGGGTCCGGCGAGGGCCCCGATGGGGGCGCCGAGGGCAGCGCGTTGAAAGCGTCTTGGAGGAGGCGGAGGATGTCGTGGTTGGCCGGGAGCTTCCCGGCGGACACCGCGTCGCAGTAGTCGACGGCGGCGACGAGGCGGGTGCGGAGGGACTTGAGGCCGCTGTGTTGTTGTTTTTGTTGTTGTTTTTCGGGGGGAAAGAAAGGGGGGGAAAGCGGAAGAAAAAAGTGAGAGCTTCTTCCTTTCTTCTCTTTTCCGGTTTGGCGCCGCTTCCTCTCTTTCTCTCCCCGAAAAAAAAAGAAACACCCTCTTCCTCACCCGGCGAGCGCGTTCACGTCCCCGGAGAGCGTCCTCAGCCCCGCGGCTGCGTCGTCGGCGACGTCGCGCAGCAGGTGCTCGACGCCGACATCCTCGGCCTCGGTCGCGGCAACCGAGGTCGGCACGTTGGCGAAGACCTTCCCGTCGCCACCCTTGCCCGCCTCGCTGACGTCGTCGACGGCGGCGTAGGCCGTGGTCGGGAGACCGTCCTGCTGGTCGTCGTCGTCTCCCGCCGCCGCCGCCGAAGAAGGAGCAGGGGAAGACGAGGGAGGAGCGACGCCGGTCGCCTTGCAGACGATGAGCACCGGCCTCGGGCAAAACTTTCCCAGGAGGGAGTGGATCGCGAGGTCGTTGGGGCGGAGCCTGGGGCCCGTGGAGTACCAGCCGACGACGCGCTCGCGGGCTGGCGTGTGTGTGCGTATGCGCGGGTTGGAGTTTTTGAAAAAAGAGGAGGTGAGTTGAAGAAGAAGAGAGAAAGAGGAGAGGGCGTTTCTCGCGCGATCGTCGTCGTCGCCGGACGAGCGAAAAAAAATGCAAAAAACTCACCGTTGACCTTGCGGAACATCCCGAGCATCGCCTCGGCGTACGAGTGGTCGAAGAACCAGATCGAAGGATCGCGCTCGTCCTCCTCGAAGGGGACTAAATAGATGAGGGTTGGAGGGAGAGAACGCGAGAACGTGAGCGAGAAAACATTCAGACTCAAAGAAGTCGATGGTCGAACGACGGAACGAAATCGAAGGGAAGAAAAAAAGCATTCGATCGAAACAATCAATCACCTGCGAACGAGTTCGTGACGTCCACCCTCCCGCCCGACCCGACCTCCCCGAGCAGCACGCCCACCACGCGCTTCCTTGTGTCTCTGGCCACGCGCGCGTGGTGGTCGACGACGGAGAGGAGCACGAGCGGGTGCACGGTGACCTCGGAGGGCGTCGCGAGGATCGATGGCGTCGCCGAGGAGGAGGTCGTGGGGGCGGAGCCGCCGTCGCCGCCGTTGGCTGCGTCTGTCGTCATCGTCGCGGATGATCCGACGAGGAGGCTCTCTCTCTCTCACGGGGGCGTTTGGCAAGCGCGCGTGCGAGCTCTCTCTCTCTCTTTTATCGAGCGAGGGAGGCAGAGTTTGCTCTCGAAGAAAAACAAAGAGTGATTGATGCTTACTCCCACTTTGTCGACGGTTTTTTTGTCGGCGAGTTGCATCTTTTTCCTTTCCTTTCCTTTCTTTACCCTCCTTCTCCTCCTCCTCTCCACGCGAAAGTATGGGCGAGCGACCCGTGCGCCTTCCCCCGGAGCTGGAGGACGTGCCCCCAAGGCCCCTCGAGGTAAGAGAGGAAAGAGTTGGGAGGGGCATTCACTGACAAGGAAGTCGCCTCAATCGAGTTTGAGGCGTGCGAGCATTCCCTTTTCCCGAAGGCGCGCCACGCCCTTGACGCCCTCATCTTCGCCCTTTTCCGCTTCCAGAGCCGAGAATGCGGCACCCTCTCCAGCTTCGCATTGAGAACAGATGCGAGGCAGAAGGCGCTCGGAACGAAGCGGCGACGGTTCGTTCCCTTCGCTCAGCCGTCTTTCTCCTCCTCCTTTCGCCGCTCACGTCCTCTCTCTCGCCTCGTCTCTCTCCCTCTCGCCTCACCAAAAAAAAAATAACCCACAGGACTACGTCCGGGCCAGGCTCGTGCAGTTCGCCGGGGCTTTCGCGTCTGCGGCCTGCCCGCAGCTCGGGCCGGCCGACGTCCGGGCCGCTGCCGCGGCGGCGATTGCCCGCCTCCCTCCTCCGCTGCTCGGGGACGGGAGGGGCGCCGGGGGGGCCTCGGGCGAACGCGCGGGCCCGAGGGAGCTGCAGCTGGTCTTCCGGCACGACTGCCTGTGCGTAGTTTCTGGTTTGAATCGGAAGCAAGGGAAGAGAGAGGAGAGATAAGAGAGAGAGAGAGAAGAGAGGGAAGGAGAGCGCATTTTCGAGAGCAGGCAATCGAGCGAGACCGACTCTATCCCTCCACTCTTACCCCCTCTCCCCACGCACCCCTCTTCCACACCCGTCAAAAAACTCGAGACAGCTCCCTCGGCTGCCTCGACCCGCACTGCGCCCTCTGCGAGCACAACCCGCGCCGCCGCTGTTCCGTCAACTTCGCCCCGAAGTACCTCGTCAACGACGTCCTTCGCGCCAAGTGCGACGCGCCGATCCGCGTCGAGGTCATCGACCGCGCGACGGGCCTGCCCGCGGCCGCCGCCGACCTGGCCGGCGTGTCGCTCGAGGTGCTGGTGCTCGACGGCAACGCCTACGACGCGCGGTGCGCCGAGGCCGGGGCCGAGCGGGAGGGGGACCTGGCCGCGTGCGCGCTGCTGCTGAACAACAGGGGCGCGCCGCTGCTGGCGTTTGGCGGCGGGGCCGCGGCGGCCGCGGCGGGCGCGGCGGGCGCGGGCGCCCCGGCGCCTCAGCTCGCCCCCTCCGTGGGCGTCGGCGGCGCCTCGCACGCCCCGGACGGCCGCGTGCTGCTGCCCCTGGGGAGGAACTGCGCGGGGGGCGCCGCGCCGCTCCCGGACCTGCACGTGACGGACTCGTCCGAGGCGATGCTCTCGGGGCGCAAGCCTCCCTTCAGGCTGCTGGTTCGCGCCGTGGTCAGGGCTAGCGCGGCAGGGGGGACCGGAGGGGCGGCGGCGGCGGCGGGCGGCGGCGGGAAAAGAGGCGAGCCTCCGGCGAGGCACGCCGTCTCCGAGGGCTTCGTCGTCGCGACGCGCAGGACGCGCACCGCCGGCAAAGTGGAGATTCCGAACGTCGACGACCACGTCTCCAAGCTCGAACACATGGGCAAGGAGACGGTCAAGAAGCTGCAGGTGAGGAGAGGGAGGGAAAGGGGAGGGGGGAGAGAGGCAGATAAGAGAGAGAGAAAAGGAGAGAGAGAGAGAGAATCGATCGAGAAAGAAAAGCTCACTTTCCCCCCTCAAAAAAAAAACCAAAATTTCAAAAAAAAACTCAAAAAAAGGACATCGCCGGCTCGGCCCGCGCCTCCGGCGTCGACCTGGGAGGCCCCCACCAGCGCCCGCTCCCCGACAACTGCGTCGAGAGCGTCGGCGCCTTCCGCAGGCTCGCGCTCCTCGCCGAGGGCGACGGCCACCTCAGGCAGCGGCTGCAGGCCGTCCTAAAGCTGTCCAAGGAGAAGTGGGACGACGCGCGCGACCACGCGCTGAGGGCCGTGGTGGCCGACTCGAGGATGCGGATCTGGTACTCCCCGGACGCGGCGGCGGCGGCGGCGGCGGCGGCGGCGGCGGGCGGGCAGCAGCGGAGCGCGCCGGCGGCGGCGGCGGCGGACGGCCTGCTCTTTGCGGCGCGGCTGGGCGACGTCGACCTCGACCGGCCCGTCGGCGTCCTGCACAGGAGGAGGGGCGACCTCGCTTCCCCGTCCGTGTCGGCGGAGGAGGACGCGGCGGCGCTCGAGGCGACGCTGGCGGCGCAGCAGACGCCGGCGCAGAGGGAGGCGGTGAGGGCGCTGAGGCCCAGGGCGGCGGCGGCGTGGTGGTGAGTTTTTTTGTTTTTCCCGCTCTCCCCGCTCGTTTTTCCCCTCGATTTCTCGAGCTCTTTTTTTTTTCCCCACCAACGCTCTCTCATCTCCCTCTTCCCCTCTTCTCTCCCACGAAAACAACATGAAGGCAACCCGGCCACCCGGGCTGGGCGATCTACCCGGCAGACAGCGACGCCTTCCTCACCTCTGGCGGGGGCGGCGGCCCCTCTGCGCTGCTGAGCTCTCACGCGCCTGCTGCCGCCGCGCCTCAGCAGCAGCAGCGCCACTTCCACGGTGATGCGGCTCCGGTCTCGGCCTCCGGGAGGCCCCTGCGCGCGACGGCGGCGGCCTCGGCCTCCGGGCGCGGGGCGGCAGCAGCAGCTGCGGCAGCTCACGCTCAAGCTCACGCTCAAGGCCCGATGGCGGCCGCTTCGCCGTTCGCGAGAGCCGTCGAGGTCGGTGGAGCGGCGACGATGTCGCAGCAGCAGCACTATGCTCACCATCAACAGCAGCAGCAGCAGCAGCAGCATCACCTCTACCAGCAGCAGCAGCAGCAGCCGTCGCTCGGCGGGCCCCTGCCATCATTCGGGACGGCGGCGGGCGTTCCGACGGTGACGGCAGCCAACGCCAACACCGCGAGCAGCCTTGCCGGGGTGTTCTCGGGGGCCCTGATGACGGACATAGCCAGGATGCACTCGACGGGACTCGAGGGAGGCGTCGGCGCCGTGCTGGCCGTGCCCCCCGCTCCCGTCGGCGGCGGTAGGGGAGGCGCCCGGGGCAGCTCGGACCTTCCGTCGGCGTCGGCGCGGGCGCAGGCTGCGGCGGACGCCGCCGCGATGCCCCCTCCCCCTCCGACGACGCACCGCTCTTCTCTCAGTGCCGCCGCCGCAGTTGCTGCGACACCCTTTGGAGCGGTGAACGGGACCCCGTTCGCGACGGCGGCCGCGGCGCGAGGGAGCGGCGGAGCAGCGGGAGCGGGAGCGCGAGGAGTGCCGACGGCTGCGGCGACGGCACCGAGCGGCATCGGCAGCGGCGCCCTGCGCGCCCCCTCCCTCGGCATCGGCAGGCTCGACTCCCTCGACCTCGACCCCGACGGTGCGATGATGGGCTCGGCGCCCTCGGGCGGCCTCCTCGGGGTCGTGCTCGGATCGGGGAGGCCCTCGGGCAACCTGCTCCCGCCCGTTGTCGCGGGCGGCACCGGCGCCTCCCTCGCCGGCGCGACGAGCTACGGCGTCGTCTCCAACATCCCCCCCGCCGCAAACGCAAACGCTTATGCCGCTCACGCAAACGCAAACGGCGTCGGCGCGAGCAGCGCCGTTGCGCTGGGCGGCAGGGCCGAGTCCGGGCTCGAGTCGATGCAGTCGATCGAGGAAGCCCTGGGCAGCGTCCGCGGCGGCGGGAACGGCGTAGGGAACAACAGAGGCGGCGGAAACGCGGGGGGTGTCGGCTCCTCCGGCGGGGCCGACGTGATCGACCGCGTCGCGCGGGAGTGGAAGCAGCAGCAGGAGGAGGCTGCGGCAGCGCAGGCGCAGGCTCAGCAGCAGCAGCAGCAGTGGTAAAAAGAAAAAAATGGACTTTTTTCCTTCTTTTTTTCTCCTTGTCTTTGGATCGAGAGAAAACGTCATTTACCCCCCCCCTCTCTCTGTCACTTCTGTCCCGGTTTCTTCCCTTCGCGGTGAAAACAAGTAATGCCAAGAGAGATAAAGAGAGGCAGAGAGTCGAAGCCGCATTTTCTTCTTCTTCGGGGTTGTCGAGACACCGAAAAAAGTTCAACTCTCCCTCTCGTTTTTGTGTGTCGTGTTTCTTCTTGCGGATTGCACTTGGTTTGTTTCGGAAGTGGCTGGCTTCTGGGATGAAGAAAAAGGGGGCAGTTGATACTTCGCGCTATTTTGCTGATGAGAAAAAAGAAGTGCTCGAGAAAAAAAAAAGGAAACACCGGGGCGAATCAATCTACCGTCCTCCTCCTCCCCCTCCCCCGCCACGCAGCAGCGCCTTCCTCCTCTGGTCCAGCGCCAGGTACTCTCCCATCCCGGCCCTCAGCGCCTCGAACTCGCGCCGTACCTGGCTCCGAAGCAGGTCGCACACCGCGGCGAAGTCCCCCGCGACGGCCGCGGCGCGCACCCCGACGCACGCGGCCGCGACGGCCGCGGCGCCGAACGACGCCGAGGCGCCCTTGAACTGGTGCACCGCCGCGTCGACCGCAGGGGCCCAGGCCTCTCGCTGGCCCGCGGGATCGGAGACCTGGGACAGCGCCTGGTTCAGCTTGTCGAGCTTCTCGGTCGAGTCGGAGAAGTAGAGCGTCGCGACCTCGGAGACGAAGTCCGGGTTGGACTCGTCCTGGTGTCACGGTTCGAGGCCGCGTTTTTTTTTTTTGTGGATTTCGTGAGGGGCTTTCGTCGCTCTCTCGCTCCCTCTCTTCTCGCTCGCTCGCTCGCTCGATCGCTCTCCCAGTCCTTCTCTCGCCGTCTCCTCCTCTCCCCTCCCCTCCCGAACCTCTCTCCAATTCTCCCCCCTCACCTCGAGCTCCCGAAGCTGCGTAAATTGCTCGTCGAGGACGCCCTGCACCGCCGCCTGCGCGACGATCTCGTCCATGCGGCGGGAGATTTCGTCGAGCTCGGAGCTTGACATTTGAGAGAGAGAAAGGATAGACTTTGGCCGATGAAAAAGAAAAAAAA